>Ga0207868_1000084_pt1 | contig 125127 bp, 103 predicted proteins | sample Passage237B_FD_187370 | JGI IMG/M metagenome (GOLD analysis project Ga0207868, IMG submission 187370) | Cellulose adapted compost microbial communities from Newby Island Compost Facility, Milpitas, CA, USA - Passage2 37B (SPAdes) (version 3) ...
TGCTCCTGCAGCTCGCCCTTGCGGATCTGGAGCTCCATCTCGAGCAGCCGCAGGGTGTTCTCGGTGCTGATGCGGAGCAGCTCCTTGACCCCCACGAAGCGCGGCTTGTCGTTCTCGATCACCACGGCGTTGGGGGCGATGCTCACCTCGCAGTCGGTGAAGGCGTAGAGGGCGTCGATGGTGGTGTCGGGGCTCACGCCGGTGGCCAGGTGGATCACGATCTCGGCGTTCTCGGCGGTGTTGTCCTCGATGTGCCGCACCTTGATCTTGCCCTTCTCGTTGGCCTTGATGATGCTCTCGATCAGGCTGGCCGTGGTGGTGCCGAAGGGGATCTCGTGGATCACCAGGGTCTTGGTATCCTCCTTGCGGATGCGGGCCCGGCAACGGATGCGCCCACCGCGTTCACCCTCGTTGTAATTGCTCACGTCCGCCAGGCCGCCCGTGGGGAAGTCGGGCACCAGATCGAAAGAGCGCTTGCGCAGCACGGCGATGCTGGCGTCGATCAGTTCGTTGAAGTTGTGGGGCAGCACTTTGCAGCTGAGGCCCACGGCGATGCCCTCGCCGCCCTGTGCCAGCAGCAGCGGGAACTTCACGGGCAGATGCACCGGCTCCTTGTTGCGCCCGTCGTAGCTCAGCTGCCACTCGGTGGTCTTGGGGTTGAAGACCACCTCCAGGGCGAACTTGCTCAGGCGCGCCTCGATGTATCGGGGCGCGGCGGCGCTGTCGCCGGTGAGGGTGTTGCCCCAGTTGCCCTGGCAGTCGATCAGCAGGTCCTTCTGGCCCAATTGCACCAACGCATCGCCGATGCTGGCATCGCCGTGCGGGTGGTACTGCATGGTGTGCCCGATGATGTTGGCCACCTTGTTGTAGCGGCCGTCATCGAGTTCCTTCATGGCGTGCAGGATGCGGCGCTGCACGGGCTTGAGGCCGTCGTACAGCGCGGGCACGGCACGTTCCAGGATCACGTAGCTGGCATAGTCCAGGAACCAGTTGCGGTACATGCCGCTCACACTGAACCCGCCGTTCGCACCGGTGCCCGGCACGCGCGTTCCCTCGCCTTCGCCGGTATGCCCCAGGTCCTCCGCCCCTTCCCCTATCTCGTCGTGTTCGTTGCTCATCGCTGTCTTAGTCGGTGGTGCTGCACACGCTGTTGCGCGCGCCCGCGCCGCCATGGTTCGTCAATCGTACCTCCCAGCAATAGGTGGTGCCGCTCTCGGTATTGTCGGTGTTCAGGTCGAACAGGCCGTTCTGCACTTCGTTGCCGGGCACCTCCACGGTGGCCCCGCCGTTTTGCGGTACCGCCTCCACCACGTAGGTGGTAAGGCCGAGGAAGTGCTCGGTGTGCACGCGCACACGCTGTGTCAAGCGGCGGTTCTGAGTGCCGTTGGGGTTCTGGAGCAGGGTGATGAAGTCCTCTTCGAGCGTGAACATCACGGGGCCGGTGTACTCCGGGTCGAACGGATTGTAGTCCAGGCCTTCGAGGTCGTCCTTGTAACACCCGGAGGCCAGTACCAGCGCTGCTATGGCAAGGAGCTTCCTCATCGTGCCAGCGGAATGGTGATGGCCGTGGCCCAATAGCCGCCCTGTGGTGACGGCACCCAGGTAAGCCCCTCGAAACGGACCTTCTCCGGATCGTTGAACACGGGCTTCTCCCATTTGCCGGTGCGGCGGAACACATAGTAGGTGGCGGCGGCGCTCAGCACGGTGAAGCCCGAGGCCACGTAGAACCCGGTGCGCGCCTGCCGGAACTGCTTCTTGTGTCCGGGAATGGTGGTCTCCTTCAGATCCATGATGGAGAGCGGCTCCACGCTGCGCTCGTAGATCGTGCGATCGTCCTCCAATTGCTTGTGCGCCTTGACGTAGCGGCCCAAGGCCCCCCCGGTCCAGATGGCGCCACAGGCGGTGACCACCACAGGGATGGCGCGCACGGTGGTACGCCGTGCCTCGAAGCGACCCAGCTCCCGCTTGTATTCCAGGAAGGCCGGGCTGTAGGGCAAACGAACGATCAGGTCGGAGGTACGGCCGGCGACCACGAACACGGGCGTATCCACCACCTGGCGCTCAGGCGCCCAGATCGACAGCGTGTGCAGGCCCTCGGTCAGGGTCACCTCGCGCTGTTCCATGCGGTGCTTCTTGTCCACCACGAACTGGAAGTTGTGGCCCGGGTCCACGATCAGGCGTATGGTGCCGGTCTGCTGGGCCACCACCGCCGTTGTGGCGAGCATGGCCGTGCAACCAAGCACGAGCGCCGACCAATGACGGGCCATCGCCGATCGCTTGCACAGCCCCGACCACCACGTGCAACGTTCGCTGTTCATCGTTCCGCGATCAGGCATCCAATTCAACCTCGTCCAGTTTCCGGGCGATCTCCTGCAAGGCCCCGGCGGCGGTGAGTTCGCTCACCAGGTCCTTCTCCACGCGCAGGTTCTCGATGATGAACTCCTGGCGCTGGGGGGTGTTCTTGCCCATGTAGTAGCTCAGCAGCTCCTGCACGGCCGCGTCCTTGGTGATCATCACCGGCTCCAGGCGCATGTCCTCGCCGATGAAGTGCTTGAACTCGTCGGGGCTGATCTCGCCCAGGCCTTTGAAGCGGGTGATCTCGGCCCCCTTGCCCAGCTTCAGGATGGCCCGCTGGCGTTCTTCGTCGCTGTAGCAGTAGATCGTCTCCTTCTTGTTGCGCACGCGGAAGAGCGGCGTCTGCAGGATGTACAGGTGGTCGTTCTTCACCAGATCGGGGAAGAACTGCAGGAAGAAGGTCATCAGCAGCAGCCGGATGTGCATGCCGTCCACATCGGCATCGGTGGCGATCACGATGCGGTTGTAGCGCAGGCCGTCCATGCCGTCCTCGATGTTGAGGGCCGCTTGGATCAAGTTGAACTCCTCGTTCTCGTACACCACCTTCTTGGTGAGCCCGTAGCAGTTCAGGGGTTTTCCCTTGAGGCTGAAGACGGCCTGGGTCTCCACGTCGCGGCTCTTGGTGATGCTGCCGCTGGCGCTGTCGCCCTCGGTGATGAACAGGGTGGTCCGCAGCTTTCGTTCGTCGTTCTTCGGGTCGTTGAGATGGATGCGGCAGTCGCGCAGTTTGCGGTTGTGCAGGCTGGCCTTCTTGGCGCGCTCGCGGGCCAGCTTGCGGATGCCGCTGAGCTCCTTGCGTTCGCGTTCGTTCTGCAGGATGCGGGCCTGGATCACCTCGGCCACCTCGGGGTGCTTGTGCAGGAAGTTGTCCAACTCGCGACCGATGAAATCACCGACGAACGAGCGCATGCTCTGGCCGCCGGGCTCCACCTCCTGCGAGCCGAGCTTGGTCTTGGTCTGGCTCTCGAACACAGGTTCGATCACCTTCACGCTGATGGCGGCCACGATGCCCGTGCGCACGTCGCCCGCCTCCCAGTCCTTCTTGAAGAAGTCCTTGATCGTCTTGGCCACGGCCTCGCGGAAGGCGCCCTGGTGGGTGCCGCCCTGGGTGGTGTGCTGGCCGTTCACGAAGCTGTAGTACTCCTCGCCGTAGTGGTTGGCATGGGTGAGCGCCACCTCGATGTCGTCGCCGCGCAGGTGGATGATCGGGTACAATGGCTCACCGTCCATCTTGGTGGTGAGCAGGTCGAGCAGGCCGTTCTCGCTGTGGAACTTGCGCCCGTTGTACCAGATGGTGAGGCCGGTGTTCAGGTAGCAGTAGTTCCAGAGCAGGCGCTCGATGTGCTGGTCACGGAACTGGTAGTTCCGGAACATCTCGGGATCGGGCTCGAACACCACGCGGGTGCCATTGCGCTCCTCGGTCTTCTCCAGCTTCTCGTCCTTGCGCAGCACGCCCCGGTCGAACTCGGCGCGCTTCATCTGGCCGTCGCGCACGCTCTCGATCTTGAAGTAGCTGCTCAGGGCGTTCACTGCCTTGGTACCCACCCCGTTCAGGCCCACGCTCTTCTTGAAGGCCTTGCTGTCGTACTTGGCGCCGGTGTTGATCTTGCTCACCACATCGATCACCTTGCCCAGGGGTACGCCGCGTCCGTAGTCGCGCACTTCCACCCGGCCACCCTTGATGGTGACCTCGACCTTGCGACCGTGGCCCATCACGAACTCGTCGATGCAGTTGTCCAGCACCTCCTTCAGCAGGATGTAGATGCCATCGTCGTAGCTGCTGCCATCGCCCAGCTTGCCGATGTACATGCCCGGCCGCAACCGGATGTGCTCCTTCCAGTCGAGCGACCGGATGTTCTCCTCACTATAGTTCGTCGTTCCGCTCATGCAAATGGAGAGGAACCCCAGCAATGGCAAGGGTTCCAAAGGGTGCCACGAAATTAGCCATAGCCGCCGGGCCCGGCCGGGCCGAACGAGGAGCGGTTTTCAACGATCGGGCGGGGTTTTCAACAGGGGGTAGGCGGCCCAACCGCTCCTTACTTGTCCTCGTCCCAAATGCGCAAGATGGCCCGCACGGTGCTCAGGCGAACTGCGGAAGTTTCTGCCAGGTCTGCCTTCCGGATCTCGGCACGATCGACCACCATGTCATCGTGTCCCGGGTCCTTGAAGATGTGTTCCGTGTTCTCCCTGCCGCTCCACTTCTTGAATTCCGCCTCCGGATAGGTCATCGGCGTCCGCTCCCACGGTCCGCGTGGGGCTTGTACACATCACGTCGGTCCTGCTCGAACAGGGGCGTACAACAGGAGGCGGACGAGGCCGTGAAGAAGCGATATGTTCCTCGGAGCGAGGTGGTCGGTCCAGCGGATCCACCCCTCAGCGCTGCACCAGCGGCAACTGCCCCACCCGCCCCTGCGTGGCACCAGGCAAGGAAGGGGATCCGGTGCACTGTCGGTCCTGGTGTTCACCTGGTTGACGCGGCCCGCCCCCATCGGAAAGGGAGCGTCGGAGCGGGACCCAGTGGTGTTCGCGCCATGGTTACGCGGGCGGACCGAGCGACCCGAACTCCCCCCGGGCCATTTCGACCTTCCCCCGAACCTTGGTGCCCCACCGACGTAATATGCGCGACGAAGCCGGAACGCATCCCGAAAAGGATCTCCGAACTTTAGACGCCCACGCATTCGTCCATGCGCATATCCGACCTCTACGCCCCGATTTTCAAAGTGTGGCGTGCCAAACGCCTTGAACAGTACAGGGAGGCCCTACGCCCTTCCCCCGAGGACCGCGTGCTGGACGTGGGAGGATACCCGCACACCTGGACCTCGACCCCGCAAGACGTGGCCTTGATCGAGTGCCTGAACCTTCGCGTGTACCCCTGGCCCGAGGAGAAGGACTTCCCGGACCACCGGATCAAGATCATCGAAGGCGATGGCTGTGCCATGCCCTATGCCGACAACAGCTATCCGATCGTGTTCAGCAATTCGGTGATCGAGCACGTGGGCGACTTCGAGGCGCAGCGCAGGTTCGCGCAGGAAGTGCGCCGTGTGGGGGTAAAGCTCTGGATCCAGACCCCGGCCTACGAGTGCCCCATCGAGCCGCACTACCTCACCCCCTTCGTGCACTGGTTCCCCAAGGGATTCCGGCGGCGCATCGCGCGGTGGTTCACGCTGTGGGGCCTGCTGGAAAAACCCAGCAAGGCCGAGGTCGACGAGATGGTGGACTACACCCGACTGCTCACCAAGCGGGAAATGAAGGAGCTCTTCCCCGATTGCGAGATCCGCACCGAGCGCCTGCTCTGGATCTTTCCCAAGAGCTACATCGCCGTAAGGCGCTGAGACCCTACAGCAGACCGCGCTTCTTCAGCAGCGGCCCCACCTGCGGGTCGCGGCCGGTGAGATCGCGGAACATGGTGGCCCCGTCGCGGCTGCCACCCACGGACAACACCGTTGCGCGGAACTTCTCCCCATTGGCGGCGGTCATGCCCCCGTTGGCGGTGAACCAGGCGAAGGCATCGGCCTCCAGCACTTCGCTCCACATGTAGGCGTAGTAGTTGGCCGCATAGCCACCGCCCGACCAGATGTGCGAGAAGTAACAGCTCTTGTAGCGCGGCGGCACCTGCTGGAGGTCCAGACCGTACCTGGCCAGTGCGGCCTTCTCGAAGGCCTCCACATCCTCCACCAACGGGGCATCGGCGGGCAGGGTGTGCCATGCGATGTCCAGCAGGGCGGCCGCCAGGTACTCGGTGGTGGCATAGCCCTGGTTGAAGCGGGTGCTCTTGCGCAATTTGGCCACCAAGTCGGCGGGCATGGGCTCGCCGGTGGCGTGGTGCTTGGCGTAGTTGGCGAAGACGCTTGGCTCCAGGGCCCAGTTCTCATTGAACTGCGAGGGGAACTCCACGAAATCCGTGGCCGTTGCGGTGCCGGAGAAATAGGGGTACTTCTGCTGCGAGAGCATGCCGTGCAGCGCGTGGCCGAACTCGTGGAACAGGGTGGTCACATCGTCCCAGCTCAGCAGGCAGGGCTGGCCATCGGCGGGCTTCACGTAGTTGCAGTTCTGGGTGATCACCGGCTGCTGGCCCAGCAGGGTGCTCTGGTCCACGAAGCTGCTCATCCACGCACCGCCCTGCTTGTTGTCGCGGGCGAAGTAGTCGCCGTAGAACAGGCCGATCGCCGCACCATCCGGCCCGATGATGTCGAACACGCGCACGTCGGGATGGTATACCGGCAGGTCGTGGCGCTCCTTGAAGGTGAGACCGAACAACTTCCCGGCGGAGTAGAAGACGCCGTTCCACAACACCGTGTCGAACTCGAGGTAGGGTTTCACCGCGGCCTCGTCCAGATCGTACTCGGCCTTGCGTACCTGTTCAGCATAGAAGTCCCAATCCCAGGGTTGCAAGGTGAAGCCCCCACCCTGCTTGTCGATCATGGCTTGGAGCTTGGCCGCTTCGGCCTTCGCGTTCCTGGCCGCCACGGGCGCCATGTCGCCCAGCAATTGGATCACCGCTTCCGGGGTCTTGGCCATCTGGTCGTCCATCACATACGCGGCCCAGTTGGGGAAACCGAGGAGGGCGGCCTTCTGCGCACGCAGTTGGGCCTGTCGGGCGATGTTCTTCCTGTTGTCGAGCGCATCGCCCTTCGCGTTGCGCGCAACTGAGGCCTTGAAGATCCGTTCACGCAGGGAGCGGTCCTTCAACGCGGCCAATGCCGGCTGCTGCGTGGTGTTGCGCAGGGCGATGAGCCACTTCCCGTCGAGGCCTTTCTCCTTGGCGGCCGTGGCCGCGGCCTCGATCTCGGCGTCGGTGAGACCGTCAAGCTGTGCCTGGTCGTCCACGATGATGGCCGAGGCGGTCACCTCCTTCAGGATGTTGTCGCCGAAAGCCGTGCCCAACGAGGAGAGCTCCTCGTTGATCGCCTTGAGCCGCTGCTTGCTCTCATCATCGAGCAGGGCCCCGCCGCGCACGAAGCGCTGGTAGTAGCGCTCCACCAGGCGCTTGTCCACTGCATCCAGGCCGTCGGAGTTCTCGTACACGACCTTGATCCGCGCGAAGAGGTCCGGATCCATGCCGATGGCATCGGCATGCGCAGCGAGCTTCGGCGCCAGCTCGGCCCTGAGCGCCTGCAGAGAGTCGTTGGTGGCGCTGCCCGTGAGGTTGTAGAAGATCGCGCTTGCACGCGTGAGCAGTTGCCCCGACCGCTCCAAGGCCACGATCGTGTTCTCGAAGGTGGGTGGCTCGGGGTTGGAGGTGATGGCCCTCACCTCGGCCAGCTGCTCCTCCATGCCGCGCAGGATCGCAGGGCGGAAGTCGGCGTCGGTGATCTTGCTGAAATCGGGGGCCCCGAAGGGCAGTGCACTGGGTGTCTCCAAAGCGTTCACGCGGGTTGGTTCCGTGGTGGCGGTGCTCCCCCCATCGCCGCAGGCGCTGAGCAGGAGACCGATCGTGGCAAAGGTGAAAGGAAGGTGGCGCATGGTGTTCTGGTCGGGCCGCGAAAGTACCCATCATGGGCGGGAGGTGCCCGGTGCCTCGCCACGGGGCCAACGGTCCGCACCGATCAAGCTTCCACCAGCAGCGTGAACCGTGGGTCCAATGGATCGAGCTGGTCGAGGAGCGTATCGAGCAGGCCCATGCCACGCGCCGCCAGCAAGGGCATGATGTTGTCCCTGCGCTCTTGTAGTGCGCCTCCGGGGAAGAGCGTGGCATGCACACCATCGATCCGACGCATCAGCACATCCTGTTCGCGCTTGGCCGCCCTTACCAAGGCCTTGGCAAGGGCATCGAGCCCTTTCATGGCCTTCACCTTGCGGCCCTCCACCGCGGCCCGCAGGGTGGGATCGGCCTGTGCGGCACGTTGCTCCAGGCCCTTGTACACGGCATCGAGCGCGGCCCGTTCACGGTCCACGTCGGTGGGGAAGGTGGCGTGGCGGGCGGCGGCCATGGCCTTCACCTCGTCCAACGGAGCGAACAGGTCCTCCACCCGCAATCCCGCGGCCTGCCATTGCCCCAGGTGCTTCTCGGTTATGAACGCCGCGCTCGTGCGCAGCAGGACCACGGGCATGGGCACCCCCAGGGCTTGGAACAGCCAGCGCAATTGCAGCCAATAGGCCAGTTCGCCGCCACCGCCCACATAGGCGATGTTGGGAAGGATGGTCTCCTGGTACACCGGTCGTAGCAGCACGTTGGGGGAAAAGCTCTCCGGGCGTTGGCGCACTTCCTCCATCAGCTCGTCGATGCTGAACACCGGGCCGCCATCGAGCACACGGAAGTGCCCATCCTCCTGCACGATCCGGGAGCGCGCTCCCGCACGGAGATGGAACAGGTTGATCTCGCGCACGTGGGCCTGTTCCGCGTACCGGTCCCTGATCTTCTCGTTCGCGTAGGTCACCGTGCGGTGCGTCACCTGGTTCAGCAACTCCTCCACCATCACCGGCGCGAAGAGCTGCTTCAAGGCCGGGTGGTCACCATCAAGACAGACCACGCCGAAGCGCCCGAACAAGGCATTGACCAGCAGACATGTGGACCGGGCCAGGGTGAGCCCGGGCCGGTAACAATCGCGCAGGAGCTGCCGCACTTCGGCCGCAGCTGCCCCGCCGAGAAGGTCGCAGGCCTGTTGCACCAGCGCATCGAGGCCTTCGGTCGTGAGCCTGCCAACGGGGCCACCGGCAGCGCCCGGCCAATGCACCTTTCGTCCTTCCAGCCAGACGTGGTCGATCTCGTCGCGGTCATGGTCCTCGGTGGCCATCCAGAAGATGGGGACCACGGGGCGGTCCAGCACGGTGGTGAGCCGACGGGCCAGGCGCACCACGTTCAGGATCTTGAAGGGCAGGTAAAGCGGCCCGGTGAAGAGGCAGAGCTGGTGCCCGGTCGTCACCGTAAGCGAACGGGGATCCGTCAGGGCCAGCAGGTTGTCGGCCACGGCCTGATGCACCTTGATGCCATGGTATTGCCGCTGCAGCGCATCGGTCAGCGCTGCGCGATGGCCCTCCGGGAAGGCGCGCTGCCGTGCGGCCTCCTGGATCCCGGCCAGGTCGGGCCGGTGCACCACCAGCTCGTCCACCCCTCCATTACCAGCCAGGTAGTCGACCACCACGGGGCTGAAGCGCCGGGTATCGGCGTAAGGCAGGCGAAGGGTCCGCATGGGGGCGCAAATGTAGTCCGATGGCGAAGCGGACCCCGAGGAAGAAAAGGCCCGATCGGCGGGGGATGTGGGCCGTGGATGAAACCGCAGGGCCAAGACCCACGTAGGAGTTGGTGCTTACAGCCCCGCGAGCGTGCCAACGATGCTGAAAAAACTACTTCTCCCGATCCTGCTCCTCGCCCCCTGCGTTGCGGCCCATGCGACGCACATGAGCGGCGGCGAGATCTACTGGGAATGCATCGGCAACAACCAGTACCGCATCCGGTTGGTGGTGTACCGGGATTGTGCCGGCATCAACGTGAACCCGAGCACCAACCTGGTGTTCACCAGCCCCTGCGGCAACCGGAGCCTGACGGTGACCACCTCCGGCGGCGTGGAGATCTCGCAATTGTGCGACATCGAACTGCCCAACAGCACCTGCAACGGTGGCAACCTGCCCGGCATCGAGCAGTACGTGTACACGGGCACGATCAACCTGCCGCCCTGTGATTCGTGGAGCGTGTCGTGGACGAACATCTACCGGAACGACGCGATCGTGAACCTGACGAACCCCGGCGACCGGGAGATGTACATCGAGAGCATCATGAACACGGCCGCTGCGCCGTGCAACGATTCGCCGGTGTTCACCAACACCGCCATACCGTATGTATGCCTGGGATACCCGGTGTCGTACAGCTATGGTGTGGTGGATGCCGAGGCCGACTCGATGTCGTACGCCCTGATCGGCGCCCGCATGTTGAACGGCGCGGCGATCCCCTACTTGAACCCCTACACCCCCACCGAGCCCATCCCAGGGCTCACCCTCGATCCGCAGACGGGCCTGATCAACTTCACCCTGAACCAGGCGGGCAACTGGGTGGTGGTGGTGCAGGTGACGCAGTACGATGCGGACGGCAACGTGACCGGGATCATCATGCGCGACATGCAGTTCGTGGCCTACCCGTGCAGCAACATCCCGCCCGATGCTGCGACAGGCCTTGTGAGCAACGTGACCGGTGCGGCCGTGCAGACCGGCCCACGCGCGGTGGAAGTGTGCGAGAACGGCAATTTCTGCTTCGACATGACGATCTCCGACCCGAACCAGAACAACGTCCTCGACGCTTTCAGCAACGTGGCCCAGAACCTGCCCGGGGCCACCTTCAGCTTCACAGGCACCAACCCGATCACCGTCACGGTGTGCTGGACGGCCCATCCGGGCACCGCGGGCTTCTATCCGTTCATCGTGAACGTGGATGACGGCGCCTGCCCGATCCCCGCCTTCCAGACCTATGTGTACTCCGTGCGCGTGCTACCCGGTCTCTTCGCCGACCTGAACGTGACCGACGAGGGCTGTCTTGGCTCGGGCGACGGCTCGATCACCACCAACGTGACCGCGGGCACAGGCCCCTACACCTATGCCTGGGAACATGGCGCCGATACCCCGGACATCACCGGTGGAGCGGGCACCTATACCGTGGTGATCACGGACGTGAACGGTTGCGTATCGGCCCCGCTTTCGGCCACCATCGGTTCGGTCGGCCTGCCCAACGTGGCCAACGCCGGCCCCGATCTGGTGGGCTGCATGGGCGACCTGCCGATCACCCTGAACGGCTCGGTGCAGAACGCCACCGGAGGCACCTGGAGCGGCGGATCGGGCACCTTCTCGGGCGCCTGGCCGAACGTGAGCTACATGCCTTCGCCCACTGACGTGGCCAACGGCAGTGTGCAACTGGTGCTCACCACCACGGGCAACCCCGGATGTCCCCCCGACTCCGATACGCTGCAGATCGCACTGCCGAACAGCTTCGCGGCTGCGGCCGTCAGCGCCATCGACGCCTTGTGCAACGGCTCGGCCAATGGCCAGGCGGTCTTCACCCCCGCTGCCACCGGCCTCACCTATCAATGGAACGACCCCGCCGCACAGACCACCGCGATCGCCACGGGCCTGACCGCCGGCACCTATGCGGTGGTGGTGAGCGATGCCTTCGGCTGCGACACCACCCTGACGGTGACGATCGGCCAGCCCGAAGCACTGACCATCGCCGATGTACTGGTGACCAACGAGCCATGTGCCGGTGATGGCAACGGTACCGCCACCGCCAGCGCCGCCGGCGGCACCGGCCCCTACACCTTCACCTGGAGCACCGGGCATGTGGGCGCCACGCTCACCGCTGGTGCAGGCAGCTACACCGTTACCGTGGCCGACGCGAACGGTTGTTCCGCCGCGCCGGGCCAGGCCGTGATCCAAGCCACCGGCCAGCCGAACGTGGCCAACGCCGGCCCCGACATCATCGCCTGCATGGGCGCCTACCCGGTGCAGATCACCGGCAGTGTGCAGAACGCCACGGGTGCCACCTGGAGCGGTGGTCAGGGCACCATGGACGTGAACGGCCTGCAGCTGAGCTACACACCCACCACGGCCGAGATCCTCTCCGGTGGTGTGCAGCTGATCATGACCACCACGGGCAACAGCACTTGTCCGCCCGCCACGGACACGGTGATGATCGTGCTCTCGAACAGCTTCCTGGACGCGCACCTGACCACCTCGAACGCCTTGTGCAACGGCACGGCCACCGGCTCCATCACGGCCACGCCGGTGAACCCCACCTACACCTACCTCTGGAACGACCCCGCCGCACAGACCAGCCCCACGGCCACGAACCTGGCGGCCGGCACCTACACGTTGACGATCACCGATCACTTGGGCTGCGATACCGCGCTCACGGCCACGATAACCGAACCGGCCACCCTCGCGGTCGCCACGATCACCTCGGACGATGTGACCTGCAACAACGGTTCGAACGGCACCGCCACGGTGACCATCACCGGTGGAACGCCCGCCTATACGATCGGCTGGAGCAACGGCATGTCCGGCGCGGCGATCACCGGTCTGCAGGCGGGTAGCTACACGGCCACGGTTACCGACGCGAACGGCTGCACCACGCAGGCCACCACGACCGTGGCACAACCGGCTCCGATCACCCTCACCGCGCAAGCGCCCGACACGGTGTGCGTGGACCAGCTCGTAACCCTGACCGCGCAGGCGGGCGGTGGCCACGGCGGCTACGTGTACAACTGGGGCGGCCTGGGCTTCAATGCCACGATCCAAGCGGCCTTCAGCACCAGCACCGTGGTGAACGTGACCGTGGCCGACCAGCAGGGCTGCACCGGCCCCTTGGTACAACTGCCCATCCAGGTGCTCGACCTCTCGCAGGCCAACCTGGTGACCTACGGTGACACGGCGGTATGCCCGGGCGGCGTGGCCACGGTGGGCGCATCGCTCCAAGGCTATCCCGGCTCGTACATCATCCAATGGCCCGATCTGGCGCAGACCGGGAACGGCCCCTTCACCGTGCCCATCACGCACGACCAAGCGATCCACGTGGTGGTGACCGACCAGTGCAGCAACACGCTCAACGGCACCATCGTGCTGGACCTGGAGACGCCGCCCTCCTTCACCCTGCCGCAGGTGATCGCCGAAGGCTGCGCACCGCTCACGGTGCAGATGCCCGATCTCGGCCTGGGCAATGTGAGCTTCCTGTGGCAGTTCGGCAACGGCACCTCGTCGGCACAGGCCACGCCGCAGGTCACCTACGGTGCGGGCTCTTGGTCGGTGTCGCTCACGGTGACCACCCCGCTGGGCTGCACCAGCACCAGCCCCTCTCCCGGCTTGGTGATCGCGCATCAACCGCCGACCGCCGACTTCACCGCTTCGCCCTGGAGCACCGACATCGACCATCCGCTGGTGGAGTTCACCGAACAGGCCTCGGCGAGCGTCACGGCCTTCCACTGGACCTTCGGCGATGGTGGCACCAGCAACGCCGCCAACCCCGCGTACAACTTCACCGATGTGGGCACCTTCAATGTGGTGCTCGATGTGACCGATGCCAACGGATGCACGGCCAGCGCCATGCACCAGGTGATCATCACCCCGGTGTACGACATCACCCTGCCCACCGCCTTCACGCCCAACACCAACGGTGGCAACGGCGGCACGTGGGTGACCGGCGACCTGAGCAACGACGTGTTCTACCCCTTCGTACGCTTCGTGAAGGACTTCCGCATGCGGGTGTTCAACCGCTGGGGTGAACTGATCTTCGAAAGCAACGACCTAAACATCGGATGGGACGGCTACTACCGTGGCCAGCTCAGCCCGCAGGACGTGTACGTGGTACAGACCTGGTTCCGCTTCGTGGACGGGAAGGAGGTGCAGAAACTAACGGACCTGACGCTGCTGCGATGAAGCGCACTCTATTCATTCCGGTACTCGCTCTGATCGCCGCCGTTCAGGCCCTGAAAGCGCAGGACCCGCAGCTTTCGCAGTGGTATGCCGCGCCGCAGTACCTGAACCCTGCGCTGACGGGCAACACGCTGCAGGACCGCGTGTCGCTGAACTATCGCCTGCAATGGCCGGGGGTGCAGCCGGGCTACGAGACCTATGCCTTCGCCTACGACCACCGCTTCGCCGGTGCGAACAGCGGCCTTGGCGGCTACGTGATGCGTGACCAGGCCGGCCGCATGGGCCTGAGCTTCACCATGCTGGCCATGAGCTACAGCTACGAGGCGCGGGTGAACTACCGGCACGCGTTCCGCCTCGGCATCCGCGCAGGCTACACCATGCGCGGCCTTTCGCCCGACGGCTACCTCTTCGCCGACCAGGTGATCCGCGACAACGCCCCCGGCACCATCGAGCCCATGTTCATGGAGCAGGTGAACTATATGGACATGGCGGCCGGCGGACTGTACTACACCGAGCAGGTGTGGGCGGGCTTCTCGGTGAACCACCTGAACACGCCCAACCAGAGCCTGATCAGCGACGGGGTGGCTCCGCTGGCCATGCGCACCTCGGTGCACGTCGGCTACAAGTTCCCCATCGACGGACGCGTGATCAACCGCAGCGAGAGCAAGATGACGCTGGCGGCGCACTACAAGGCACAGGACAAGTGGGACCAGTTCGACCTGGGCGGCTATGTGGACCACCACCGCTTGAGCGTGGGCTTGTGGTACCGCGGCATCCCGATCTTCAAGGCCTACAAGCCCGGCTACGACAACAGCGAGTCGGTGATCCTGATGGCGGGCGTGAGCACCGAGAACCAGCTGCGCTTCACCTACAGCTTCGACATCACCGTGAGCAAGATGAGCATGAAGAGCGGCGGCGCGCACGAGATCAGCCTGATCTACGAATGGCCCCGCCGGGTGAAGGGACGCAAACACAAGGTGGTGCCCTGTCCCAAGTTCTAGGATAAGGTCGGATCACATGCGCTCGGGCACCTCGATGCCCAGGCACCACATGGCCTTCTTCACGGTGGCCGCCACAGTGGCACTGAGCGCCAGTCGGAACGAACGCTTCGCAGCATCGTCCTCCTTCAGCACGGGCACCGTCTGGTACAACGTGTTGTAGGCCTTCACCAGTTCGTACGTGTGATTGGCCAGGGCCGAGGGATCCAGCTTCACGGCCGCATCGTTCAGCACGGCCGGGAACTGGTGCAGCAGCTTGATCACCGCACGCTCTTCCGTGCTCAGGGCGAGGTGGGCCGAGGGAAGCCACGTATTGCCGGTCTCCCCCGCTTTTCGCAGCAGGCTCCTGATCCGGGCGTAGGTGTACTGGATGAACGGTCCGGTGTGTCCCTGCAGGTCGATGCTCGCGGCGGGATCGAAGAGCATGCGCTTGCGCGGGTCCACCTTGAGCAGGAAGTACTTCAAGGCGGCAAGGCCCACCATCTCGAAGAGGTCGTCCTTCTCAGCGGGTGTGAAGTCGCCGAGCTTGCTCATCTCTTCCCCTTTGGCGCGCGCCTCGGCCACCACCTCGTCGATCAGGTCGTCGGCATCCACCACGGTGCCTTCGCGGCTCTTCATCTTGCCGCTGGGCAGGTCCACCATGCCGTAGCTCAGATGGTAGAGCTCATCGGCCCAGGCGAAGCCCAGCTTCTTCAGGATGATGAACAGCATCTTGAAGTGGTAGTCCTGTTCGTTGCCCACGGTGTAGATCATCCGCGACAGGCCGGGGAACTCTTCGAAGCGCCGGATGGCCGTGCCGATGTCCTGCGTGATGTAGAGACTGGTGCCGTCGGACCGGAGCAGCACTTTCTCGTCCAGTCCCTCGGGCGTGTTGTCCACCCACACGCTGCCATCCTCCTTGCGGAAGAAGACGCCCTTCTCAAGGCCTTTCAGCACGTCCTCCTTGCCGAGCACGTAGGTGTCGCTCTCGTAGTAGTTCTTGTCGAACCCCACGTGGATGCGGTCGTAGGTGGCGTTGAAGCCATCGTACACCCAGCCGTTCATCCGCCGCCACAGCGCACGAACCTCGGGGTCCTGGGCCTCCCAACGACGCAGCATTTCCTGGGCCTCCAGCAGGATGGGGGCCTCCTTCTCGGCCACGGCCTTCTCCTTGCCGGTGGCCACCAGGGCGTCCACTTCGGCTTTGTAGGCCTTGTCGAACTCCACGTAGTACTTGCCCACCAGCTTGTCGCCCTTGAGGCCACTGCTCCCGGGGGTTTCTCCGTTGCCGAACTTCTGCCAGGCCACCATGCTCTTGCAGATGTGGATGCCCCGGTCGTTGATCACCTGCACCCGCACCACCTCGTGCCCGGCAGCTTCCAGGATGCGGCTCACGCTCCAGCCCAGGAAGATGTTGCGTAAGTGGCCCAGGTGCAGCGGCTTGTTGGTGTTGGGACTGGCGTACTCCACCATCACCTTCTTTCCGTTGGCCGGGAAGGCGAGGATGTCCTGCTCCCTCGTCTCGCCCAGGAAGCCCAGCCAGTAGGCATCGGCGATCACGATGTTCAGGAAACCCTTCACCACGTTGAAGCGCTCCACCACGTCCACATGCGACACCAGGTGCTCTCCGATGGCCTGTGCGGTGGGCTCGGGCCCCTTCCCGCTGATCTTCAGGAAGGGGAAGACGTTGATCGTGACATCGCCCTCGAACTCCGGACGGGTCTGCTGGAAGCCCACGGAACGCCCGTCGAGCTCGTGACCGAAAAGTTGCTTGAACGCCCCATGCAGTGCGGGGATCAGAAGGGCTTGGAGTCTATCCTGGAACATGGGATCCGCCCGTGGGGCTTGTGCACCCGGGCGAAGCGAGGTGCAAAGGAAACGGTTATGAGGCGGATGGCGGGACGTGGGTCGAACACCGAAGCCCTTCCCTTCCGATCTTTCGGCGCGATGGATATGGGTGCCGCACGCGACATGGCCCTTCACGATATGCAGGGCGAGGAGTACGATCACTTCGGCAAGGCGGCCTATCGCATCCCCCCTAGGAGGCCCGGGGGCAGGCCCGGCCGCACCTTCATGACCCTGTGGATCGACGAGGGCTTCGCCGTGCTCATGCTCGATGTGGACCTGCAGACCCGTGTGATCGACCTGGCGCCCGGTGCGTTCGAGCCGCATCCCAGCAAATGGGGGGCGAAAGGCGCCACGATCGCCCGGTTTGAAAAGCTGGACGAGCGGACCTTCCGGGAAGCGCTGCGCATGGCGGTGGACCACGCCGGGCGGTAGTGTATGCCGGTGAATGAAGAAGGCCCCGTTCCCGGGGCCTTCCTGCACATGGTGTCGCGCGATCAATGCACCACGAGCCGACGTCGCTCCGGACGCCCCTCGCGGAAATGCACGCTCACGTTGTAGACCCCGGGAACGATCCCGCGCAGCGGCACCGTCACCTCGGTGGTCCCTGTAGCATGGTGCTCGGACACGAGCCTACCGCCCGCGTCCGTGAGCACGATGCGGACATCGCCCTGTGCCTGGTCGAACCGAACGGTGAAGCCTTGGGCAGCATCGGCAGGGTTGGGCAGCAGGACCATGTCGCGGGTGTCCACGAATTCGGGAACGTCCACCGTGCCGGTGATCGTGGTGTCGATGTTGGCCACGATGCCGAAGCTCGGTCCCCAGGCACCGTTGGCATCGCGCGCACGCAGCCAGAGCACGTTCACACCCACATCGACGGGCGCCGGGATGGCCCCACCGCGCAGTGCCTCAAGGGCCGCATCGAAAGTGCCATCGACCGCCAGCATGGGCGTGCCGAAGCCCGGTCCGGGATCGGTGTTCACATAGTACTCCGCCGCACTGACCTTGATCTCCGGGAAGCTCACCACACCGGGCATCACATCGACCACCACGCGGAAGACCGGTCCCCAGGCGCCGTTGGCATCGCGGGCGCGGATGTGCAGCAGGTGCGTACCGACCGCGGGCAGCGCCGACGACTCGAGCATGATGGCCTCGAGCGCATCGTTGTAGTTCCCGTCGAACGCGATCATGGCGGTGCCGTTGCCCGCTCCGGGATCGGTGTCCCAGAAATACTCGGCCGTGGTGACCTCGACTTCGGGCACGCTCACAATGGAGGGATCGACCACCACCACGGTGGTGAACAACGGCCCCCAGTTGTTGTTGACATCGCGCACGCGGATGCCGAGGGTGTGGGTGCCCACGGCGGGCAGCGTGGCGGTGTTCAGCATGATGGCCTCAACAGCTTGGCCGAAGCCGCCGCTCAAGGCGTCCATGGCGGTGCCATTGCCTGCACCGGGGTCGTTGTCCCAGAAGTATTCGGCGGCTGTGACGCCCTGCCCCATCGCGGTGATGGAGGCGGGGATCAGGAAGGCCGCGAGCAGGGACCTGTACATGGTACCGTACATCATCAGCCTGGTTTAGCGGTCCCATGCCTTGGCGCGCACGCGGAGGGTGGCGCCGGAGCGGATATTGAACGGATGGCCGGTCATGTACACGCGGGCCGCGCCGGTGTGCAGCGGGAAGTTGGCCAGGGTGTAGCTGCCGCCGTAGGCACCGGCATCGCCGATGCTGAGGTCCAGATCGTAGAACGGAGGCGCGGGATTGCCGCCATCGATCGCTGCGGGCGCGTTGGCGAAGGTGCCGTCGGCGTTGAAGGTGAGCGGCTGGTCGGTGGTGTTGTTGCCCACGAAGGTGAACCCGGTGCTGATGGCATTGTTGAAGCCGGAGGCCACATGGTTGAAGTACACGTTGATCTGGCCGCTGTTGCCGCCGTCGTTGTTGATACCGTAGTTGGTGCCGCTATACACCGTGCCAACGGCGTTGTTCATCACCTCCCACACGGAGCCGGCCTGGGTGTTGGCGATGCTGATCCCGTAGCGGGAGCCCGTACCGCCCACCACTGCCTGGATGCTGTTGTTCTGGATCAGGTTGGCGATCCCCTGGTTGTTGCCCCCCTGGAGTTCGATGCCCATCCAGCCGTGACGGATCCAGTTGTTGCGGATGTGGTACACCTGGGCCCTGCCGTTCACCAGGATCCCCTCCCACGTGCCGCCGGTCGTCGAGGTGACTATCCGGTTGCCGATGATCGCACAGGTGTCGCCTTGGAAGGCCGTGGTGGCCGGCGTCACGCGGATGCCTTCGGTGGCCCCGAGGCTGGTGATGCTGTTGCCCACCACATTGCCCAGGTTGACGCGGACATAGCCGTTCTGGAGCTCATTGCCCACCACCTCCGCACGGAAGGCATCGGAACCGGCGTTGATGTTCCCGCTCACGAATTGTCCGTCAAGGACACGGAGCAATGTGCTGCCGATCGGGCCGGTACCGGTGGCCATGATCGACCCGTTCGTGTTGCGCATGCCGATGATCGTGACCACACGGCCCACGGCAGGCGTGATCGTCCATGTGCCCTGTACCACGAAGAAGCCGTTGTCCGCATAGCTCAGGAACTCCAGCGACTTGTCCACGGTGATGTTCTCGATCCACGGGATATCGCCCGTGCGGTTCTTGATGATGATCCGGTCACCGTCCGCGGCCGCGGTAACGGCGGCGGCGATGTTCGGATAGGTGGGCGCGGAGCCGAACTCCTCCACGATGCGATCGACGGCGGACATGTTCAGCGCCAAGCCACTGAACAGCAGGGTTGAAAACAGTCTCATGATGGGTTGCTCTCCTTTTTTGGGAGCGCCGAATGTACCCATTCCAGCCACCCGTGGGCGCCACCTGGCACCCTGGCGGGGATCGGCACCGTCAAGGATCGCGCAGTTGGTCCCGCACCAACCGCTGCATGGCCGCGTTGATCCGCTCCGATCGCGCGTCGCGTTCGGCCACCACCTGACGTAGCGTCAACCGAGTGGCCCCCAAGGACTCATCCTGTAGGAAGCCGACCACTTTGCCGTTGGCCGCGTTCACCTCCATACCGAAGCATACCGCGAGGCTTCGACCCGGCTCCCGCACCATGGCCCGCGCAATGGCGATCACCACATAATGGCGTTCGTCGGTGCTCACGAAACGGTGCGCTTCGCAGAGCGGGCCTTTGTAGCTCTTCCGCTCGGTCAGCCGGGCGATGCGCTGGAAGAGGCCCTCTTTCAACCAAGCCCCCACCCCGTCGTTGAGCATCTCGATCTGCAGGGGATCCTGGCCGCGATCCAGGAAAAGTTCCTTCATGGGCTGCACCAGGTCCTGAGCGCTGTGATGATCGAACCGCTGGAAGAAGGTGCCGGAGATACCGAAGTGCTGGGGCACCAGGTTGGTGAGCCGCACCATGAACATTTCCGGCGAGGAGTTGAAGCGGGCCAGGAGCTCGATCAGCGCATCGCCCTCGAAGGCGGTGCGGGCGAAGAACGAACGCAGTCCGGGCACCAGCTGGTTGGGCGGCAACAGCAATGCCCCGCCGAAGTAGCTCGCCTTGCTGTTGTTCAGTACATGGTCGAAGCTGGTGGCCCTTGGCCAGGGCGTCATCAGGGCGCGCTGACCCGTAAGCCCGAGAAAGGCGTAGCCCAGCTCCTTCGCATAGAGGAACGCCTTCTGGTTCTCGGCCAGCCGAGCGTTGATCAGCAGTTTTTTCCGTTCGGGGATGAAGACGCTGCGGATGTGGAGCAGTTCGGGGTAGCCCTCCAGCCCGGTCTCTTCCACTGTGCAACCGAACTCCTCTTCGAGAATGGCGCGCAGGCGGTCGCTGCCGGGCACTTCCCGGTCCTTGATCCCGTGCTCCTTGCGGAAGCGTGTGGCCTCGGCCTCGAGCTCGCCGAAGTAGTTCTCGTACAGCTCCTGGTACGACCGCAGCGCAGCGAAGTAGAAGTGCTCCTGCGACAGGTTGTAGTTGGCGGCGATGCGGGCCAGGGTGCTGATGAAGGCCGAGACCTTCGCGGGGGCATTGGCGATGAGCTCGACCAATTTGCCGCGATCGATCCCGAACAGGTCCAAGGGCACATCCTTGAGAAAGCCGCTTTGGAGCAATTCGCCCACGGGGGCCAGGTGCTTGTCGAGCTTCAGGCTGACCAACTTGTCAAAGGAGGTGCCGAGGGCCTTGGCCAACGCGCCGATCTTCTCGGCCTTGGGGTACTTGCGGCCCTTCTCGATCTCGTTCAGGTAGGAGACCGACAGCCCCGTGAGCCGCCCGAGCTGGGCCAGCGACAGGCCCTGCGACCGGCGCGCGCGCTTGAGCTTCAGGCCGAAGATCAGCCGGATGTCCTCCTCCTTGAGTTCCACGGCCGTAAGGTAGCAGCAACAAGGCGCTCGGTGTTGGGAGATCCGCGTTCAGCGAAAATTCGCTACACTTGCGGAAGTGGATCACCACCCACCATGGACGCGGCCGAAGCGCATGCCCCAAAGGCCCCCGTGGTCGCGGGCCCGGAGAGCAGGCGCCACGGCTCGCTCAGCGCGCCGCGGCCTTCAACGTGTTCTGCAGCAGGCTCGTGATCGTCATCGGTCCCACACCACCGGGAACGGGACTGATCCAGGAGCACTTGGGAGCCACCTCGGCGAAGCGCACGTCGCCTTCCAGCCGGTAGCCGCTCTTCCGCGTGGCGTCGGCGATGCGATGGATGCCCACATCCACCACCACGGCCCCTTCCTTCACCATGTCGGTGGTAATGAAGCCCGCCTTGCCGATGGCCACGATCAGGATGTCGGCCTGCCGGGTGATCGAGGCGAGGTCCTTCGTGCGGCTGTGCGCCAGCGTGACGGTGCAGTTGCCCGGGTAGGCGTTGCGGCTCATGAGGATGCTCATGGGCGTACCCACGATGTTGCTGCGACCGACCACCACGCAATGCTTGCCAGCTGTCTCGATGCTGTAGTGCCGAAGCATTTCCACAATGCCATTGGGCGTGGCAGGCAGGAAGCCGGGCAGACCCAGCACCATGTTGCCCACGTTCTCCGGATGGAAACCATCCACGTCCTTTCGTGGATCGATGGCGAGGGTGACGACGGTCTCGTCGATGTGCGCGGGCAGGGGCAGTTGCACGATGAAGCCATCGAGGTCGGGATCGTTGTTCAGGCCTTCCACCCTGCTCAACAGCTCGTCTTGGGTGATCGTTGCGGGCAGCTTGATCAGGGTGCTGCGGAAGCCGACGCTCTCGCAGGCCTTCACCTTGTTCTCCACGTAGGTGCGGCTGGCACCATCATCGCCCACGAGCACGGCGGCCAGGTGGGGCACACGGCCTTTCCGGGCCATCACCTCGGCCACGCCTTCCCGCACCTTGGCCCACAATGCTTCGCTCGTCCGTTTGCCATCGAGCAATTGGTAGCTGGTCGTCACGCTCATCGTGGGCCCGAAAATAGGCAGCGCCTCCTCCACCGGCGCCCGCCACGTAGGTGCAAGACACTTTCTCTTCCACCGAACGGTACCGATCGGTGCCCTCACGGCCAACTTTTGTAGTGACCCATCGTTCAAACCGCGTCCGACCGGACATCACACACCATCCGAAGCACCATGTCCCTTACTCCCTACCTCACCTGGCTCCACGAAGTCGAACTCAAGGACATCCCCACCGTGGGCGGCAAGAACGCCAGCCTGGGCGAGATGATCCAGCACCTCGCAGCGCTCGGTGTGAACGTCCCGGGTGGTTTCGTGGTCACCGTGGCCAGCTACGAGGCCTTCATCGCCCACAACGAGCTCGACCAGAAGATCAAGGATATCGTGAAGGGCCTCGACGTGGACGATGTGGAGAACATCCGCCGCACCGGTCTGGCCGTGCGCACCCTGATCAAGAACGGTAAGTTCCCCGAGCCGATCTGGAAGGGGATCATGGCGCATTATGATGAGCTGAGCGCGAAGCACGGTCAGGAGGCCACCGACGTGGCCGTGCGATCGAGCGCCACGGCCGAGGACCTGCCCGATGCCAGCTTCGCCGGGCAACAGGAGACCTTCCTGAACATCCGCGGGCACCAGGACCTGATCGCCGCCGTACGCAACTGTTTCGCCTCGCTGTGGACCGACCGCGCGATCGTGTACCGCCAAAGCCTGGGCTACGACCACTTCGCCGTGGGCATCAGTGTGGGGGTGCAGAAGATGGTGCGCTCCGATGTGGGCAGCAGCGGCGTGGCATTCTCGCTCGACACCGAATCGGGCTTCAAGGACGTGGTGCTGATCAACGGCAGCTACGGCCTGGGCGAGATGGTGGTGCAGGGCGCCGTGAGCCCCGACGAATTCCTCGTGTTCAAGCCCACATTGGCGCAGGGCTACAGCAGCATCATCGAGAAGAAGCTCGGCAACAAGGACCGCAAGATGGTGTACGGTGGTGAGCCCGGTAAGCCCACCCTCACCATACCCGTGGAACGTGCGCAACGCAACCGCTTCTGCATCACCGACGAGCAGGCCCTGGAGATCGCCCGCAGCGTGGTGGCCATCGAGAAATACTACAGCGAGAAGAAGGGCCACTGGTGCCCCATGGACGTGGAATGGGCCGTGGACGGGCTTAGCAAGCAGCTGTTCATCGTGCAGGCGCGTCCCGAGACGATCCACAGCCGCAAGGCCAACGACCGCGTGGTCGAGTACAAGCTCGAGACCGGGTCGGGGCCGGCTCCGACACCTCCCAAGGTGATCACCACCGGCATCGCCATCGGCGACCGCGTGGGGGCTGGCAAGGTGCGCATCCTCTTCAGTCTGGACGGGCGTGGGGGCAGCACCGACGGCAAGGACTTCCAACAAGGCGATGTGCTCGTGACCGACATGACCGATCCCGACTGGGAGCCGATCATGAAGAAGGCCAGCGCCATCATCACCAACAAGGGCGGACGCACCTGCCATGCGGCCATTGTTGCGCGCGAAATGGGCGTACCAGCGATCGTGGGCTGCGGCAACGCCACCGACCTGCTCGACACCGGCATGGAGGTGACCGCCAGCTGCTGCGAAGGCGATACCGGTGTGATCTACGAGGGCCTCATCCCCTTCCGCAAGGAAGAGACCATGCTGAACGACCTGCCCGACGTGCGCACGCCGATCATGCTCAACGTGGCCAGCCCCGACCTGGCCTTCAAATTCGCCGGCCTGCCCAACGCGGGCGTGGGTCTGGCACGCGAGGAGTTCATCATCAACAACTACATCCAGGCGCATCCCCTGGCCCTGCTGCAGCACAAGGAACTCGGCGATATGGCGCTGAGCGGTCGGATCAGCTACCTGATCAACGGCTACGAGGACGAGGAGACCTTTTTCGTGAAGCGCCTGAGCTACGGCATCGCCAAGATCGCCGCTGCCTTCCACCCCAACAAGGTGATCGTGCGCTTCAGCGATTTCAAGAGCAACGAGTACAAGAACCTGCTGGGCGGCGAGCACTTCGAGCCCGACGAGGAGAACCCCATGATCGGGTGGCGTGGCGCGTCACGCTACTACAGCGAGGCGTACAAGGAGGCCTTCGGGCTGGAATGCAAGGCCATCCGCCGCGTGCGGGAGAAGATGGGGCTGAAGAACGTGGTGGTGATGATCCCCTTCTGCCGCACGGTGGAGGAGTTGAAGAAGGTGACCGCCGTGATGAAGGAGTACGGTCTGGAGCGCGGCAAGGAAGGGCTTGAGCTCTACCTGATGGCCGAGGTGCCCAGCAACATCATCCTGGCCGAGGAATTCGCCAAGCACATCGATGGTTTTTCGATCGGCAGCAACGACCTGACGCAGCTTACCCTGGGCCTGGACCGCGACAGCGCGCTGGTGAGCCACATCTACGACGAGCGCAACGAGGCCGTGAAGGGCATGCTTCGCCAGCTGATACAGACCGCCAAGCGCACCGGCACCAAAGTGGGCATTTGCGGCCAGGGCCCCAGCGATTTCCCGGACTTCGCCCAGTTCCTCGTCGAACTCGGCATCGATACGATCAGTGTGACGCCCGATTCGCTGCTGAAGACCCGCCGGGCGATCAGCGAAGTGGAGAAAGCGATCGCGGGGAAAGGATGATGGGAGGATGGGACGGTTTGAGGATCGGAAGATCGGAAATGGAATGCCCGGGAGACCGGGCGTTCCCCTTTTGGGGGCATGATGCTCCCATCGATCCGACCACTTCTTGTATTGCATGTGGCGATGGCGACGCGTTTGTCCGCAGGCCGGCACTCGGCACCTTCGGAGCGCTACTCCTCTTTCGGGTATCGCCCGAGCACATGGAGTTCGACCTGATCCCACTTTAGCCGGCACATCCCCCTTTTGGGTGGTTCACGCGGAAGCGACCACGGCCCGGCCTGCCGTGGCGCCTGGTGCAACCGATCGGCGTACAGCTCGCTTGGCTGCTCGTTCTCCTGTCCCCCCCCATCGCCAGACCGATGGTGGGGAAGTGTACGCGCGACCCATCAGGCTGCCTCCCGCACAACAATGACATATCATTCCCACGTTTATCTTGCAATCGCTTCCCCTTCCCCCCATGCATCCATCCTCGCTACATGCCATGCCGCGTCATGCGGCCATGCTTCTTGCTGTCTTCCTGATCATGAACGCCAATGCCCAGGATGCGCTTGGGCCCGACCACGGGTCCCGCATGCTGGCACAGGGTCGAGATCTCGAGGCCCAGGAGCGCCATGCCGATGCACTGGCCCTCTATGCCTCGGTGGACGTCAACGACAGCTTGTACAACGATGTGCTGCTGCGTAGGCTCGCCATGCTCTCGAAGCTGGAACGCCAGAGCGAGATACCTGCCCTGTGCGACAAGGGGCTGGAACTGGACCTGGAGGAAGCTCCCATCCTATACATGCACAAGGGGCTCGCCCTGCGCGACATGGAACGCTACGATGAAGCTTTGTCCTGCTACGATACCGCGATCCGGAAGTACCCCGGCAACTTCCAATTGCACCGGCTGCGTGCCATGCTCCTCTTCCAGATGGACGATCCCGCCCGGTACCTGCCCGCCATACAGGAGAACGCCGTACGCTTCCCCTTGCAGCGCGACGCGCATATCGCCCTGGCCCTGACCGCCATTCAGGAAGGCCGCACCAGTCAGGCGGCCCTGGCCATGTTCATGGCCATGATCGTGCGCTGGGGCGATGAACAGAGCGATCAGCTGCTGATCTGGGCCGACGATCTGCTCAATGGCAAGCTGGACGCCGACCCCAAGGGCGTGGACATCGCCCCGGGCGATGACTTTCGCGAGCTGGACCTGCTGCTGGCCAACAAGGTGGCCATGAACAAGAAGTACAAGGCCCGGCCCGACCTCACCTACCCCTTCGTGAAGCAGGGGCACTTCCTGCTCAGCAGCCTGAAGGACCATTCCACCGGCAACGGCTTCTGGTCCACCTATTACGTACCCTTCTTCCAGCGTCTGATGGCCGATGGCCACTACCCCGCCTTCGTCTACCACTGTTTCGCCAGCAGTCGCAACCAGAAGATCCGCGCGCAAGCCACCAAGTACGCCAAGGACGTGGACCGCTTCCGCGATGGCCTGCTCCCCCTGATCAACACTTACTTCGCCACCTTCCCCGATAGCGTCGACGGCGAGCTGGTGCCCTGCTTCCACGAATGGAACGGCGATGGCGACCTGACCGCCTATGGCCCGGGCGACATCAGCAGGAACGAACATACCGCCATCTGGCGGCTGTACCACAAGAACGGGGCGCTGGCCGCCGAAGGGGCCTTCAACGCCGCGCACAAGAAAGACGGCGTGTGGCGCCACTACCACGACAACTGCGTGCAGCGCCTGCACGAGGAATGGAAGAACGGCGTGAGTGATGGCACCCTGATCGCCTGGCACCGCAATGGCGTGATGAGCGACAGCCTGCAGGCGGTGAACGATCAGGTGGACGGGGTGCATGTGGTATGGGATGAGCACGGACGCATCCTGAGCAAACGCACCTTCGTGGCGGGCAAGGCCACCGGCAAGGCCTGGTACTACCATGACTGCGGTGCACTGGACCACGAGTCGCAGCTGGTGGACAACAAGATCGAAGGCGACCTCGTGCGCCTCTACCCCAACGGCAGCAAGTTCTACGAGGCACACTACGTCAACGGCAAGCGCCAGGGCACCGGCACCCAGTACCACCCGAACGGAAGGCCCATGAGCACCTACACGTTCGTCGATGGGCAACTGCACGGCCCCTTCACCGAATGGTACCCGAACGGCACCAAGAAGGCCGAGGGCCAGTACACCAAGGACAAGCTGTCGGGGGTCCGGAAACGCTGGTACAGCAACGGGACCCTGGAGAGCGAGGAACCCTACGACGAGCAAGGGCGGACAGCGGGCACGATCCGCAACTACACCCCCGAAGGCACCCTGCTCAACGAACTGGAATGGTCGCGCGACCAGATGGTGCGCTATCGCTACTACGACCGATCGGGCAACGTGCTGAAGGAGGCCAAGCGATCGTCCGGGAAGTTCGCCTTCGAAGGGTTCTTCGCCGATGGTGCGAAACGGATGGAGGGCGTTTACCTGGACGAAGGGGCGAAGGACGGCAAGTGGACCTGGTACTGGCCCGATGGCACCGTGGCCGAGGAGGAGAACCTGAAGCAGGGCAAGGTGGACGGGATCCAGACCACCTACCACGAGAACGGGCGCAAGAAGAGCGAGTTCCGCTACCTGCCGGGCAAGGGCCGCACGGGCCCCTACTCCACCTACCGCACTGACGGGACCATGGACCACAACGGGTACATCGTGGACGGGGAATTGTACGGCCAACGGATACGTACACTGCCCGACGGCACGGTGCTGAACCGCGAGTACTACGTGAACGGCAAGCTCCACGGCTGGCAGACCTACTACGACCCCGACGGCGCACCGATGCACGAGTACCGGATGGTCGATGGCGTGGTGCACGAGATCGTGGACCGCGATCCCGATGGCAGCGAACGCGCCCGCTTCCGCATCCGCCCGGGCCCGTACACCCTCACGCGCACCTTCCCCAACGGCATGACCGCCCAGAGCCTCCGCTACATGAACGGGCTGCTCCACGGGCCCTCGGTCTGGTACTATCCGAACGGCAGCAAGCTCATGGAAGGGAACTACCTGAACGGTGAGGAGGACGGCCTGTGGCGTTCGTGGCACCCCAATGGGAAACAGGCTTGGGAGGCCACTTACGTGATGGGCACCCAGCATGGAACCGTGCGCTGGTGGCATGTGAACGGCCAGCTGAGGTCGGAAGAGACCTTCGAGGACGGATGGAGCACCGGCTACAAGAGCTGGTTCAGCAACGGCAAGCCACAGCAGGAGCGCGAACGCCACTTCGGCATGGACCATGGCACCAACCGGGCCTACGCCATCACCGGCGACCTGCAACTGGTGCGCTACTTCCGCCACGGGGAGTTGGTGGGATACAGCTACAACGGCCCCGACGGGAAGCTGGTCGACACCATCCCCCTGACAGGCGGCGCCTACGACCTTCGACCGAAGTACGCCAACGGCCAGGTGAGCCGCGAGATGCACTACCGCAACGGCGCCATCCACGGCCCCTACAAGGAGTACGCCCCCAACGGCCGCGTGATCGATGAGCGCTACTTCGAGGCCGGGGACGAGCAAGGGGAGGCGCGCGAGCATCATGCCGACGGCAAACCGTACAGCTCGGGCAGTTGGCTGAACGGCCAGCGCCATGGCGAACATGTGGACCATTGGGACAACGGCGAGCCCATGGACCGCTGCCAGTGGGCCAATGGCGAGCGCCACGGCACCCGCACCCTGTACGACCGCAGCGGCAAGCCCACACTTGTGCTCACCTATCGCTACGGCGAAGTGACCTCCATGCGCAAGCCATGATCCGCTCCCTGTTCGTTCCGTTCGCCAGCCTCCTCACGGTCGGCCTCCAGGCCCAGACACCCGCTGAGGTGCTCGAACGCTACCGCACGCAGTGGCGCGACCAGCCCGGCGTATTCCTGAAGCTGAACACCACCATCCACGTGGAGAACACGCCCAATGGCGTGGTGGCCCGGCGCATGGTGGAACGTGAGCGCCTGGCACTGAAACCGCCCAGCGGCCAGTCGGACCGCGAGGAGGTGGGCTACAGCGAACTGGTCCCCCTCACACACATCAAAGCCTGGACCATGGTGCCGGGCGAGAAGTCGTACAAGAAGGTGGTGGTGAAGGATTTCACCCACCGCGACGAGCTGGACAACAAGATCTTCCACGACGACAACCGCAACGTGCAGTTCCGCTTCCCCGGCATGGCCGTGGGCGCCATCACCCACCTGGATTACGGCGTGTCGTACCCCGATGCGCGCATGATGATGGGCCACTACTTCGCCCATGTCATTCCAGTGGAACAGAGCACGCTCACCGTGATCGCCGACAAGGGCGTGGAGGTGATGGGGCGTGGTTTCCACCTGCCCGAAGGGGCCGTGCGATATGAGCAAAGCACCGAGCGAGGCCGCCACGTGCAGCGCTGGACCATGACCAACGTGCAGCCATCGGCCTTCGAGGACAACGCCCCGGGGTGGCGGTACTATGCACCGCACGTGCAGCTGCTGGTGCGCAAGCCCGGCGAGCCCGACGGCCACGACATGGACCGGATGTACGCTTGGAACTACGAGCACATCCGCCATGTGCTGCAGCACGACAACACGGCGCTCGTACGCATCGCCCGGGAGGTGACGGCAGGCCTTGCCACCGACCGCGAAAAGGCGAAGGCCTTGTACACCTGGGTGCAGGACCACATCAAGTACGTGGCCGTGGAGGATGGCATGAACGGTGTGATCCCCGCCCCCGCCGCCACCGTTTGTCGCGTGCGCTACGGCGACTGCAAGGGCATGGCCAACCTGCTCCGCGCCCTGATGGTGAACGCAGGGCTGAAGGCCCACCTGACCTGGGTGGGGTCGCGCGAGCTCCCCTATACCTACGATGAGCTCCCCAGCCCGCTCACCGACGACCACATGATCACAGCTTGGGACCATGGCGATGGCTTCCTCCTGATGGACCCCACCAGCAACATGACGCCCTTCGGCATGCCCAGCAGTTTCATCCAAGGCAAACAGGCCCTGATCGCGATCGATGAGCGCACCTACAAGGTGGTGGAGGTGCCGATCGTGGAGGCCGATGTGAACACCATGGTCGACTCGGTGCATGTCCGCCTGGAGGGCACCGCATTGATCGGCACCGGCACGTGGACCTTCACCGGCTACGAACGCGTGAACATGGCCCACATCCTCGATGCCACGCGCAAGGACAAATGGCACCAGGTGATGCGCGGGGTACGCATGAAGGTGAGCAACCGCTTCCAGGTGGACTCCGTGCAGGTGGAAGGCCTGAACGACCGGGACCATTCCTTGGTCGTGCGGTATTGGTTCTCCATTCCGGGCATCGTGAACGCCTCGGGGGGCGAGTACTATCTCCCGCGTCTGCTGGAGAACTCCTTCTCCCGGCTCAAGGTCCGCAAGGACCGCAAGCTGCCCATGGAGGTGGACTACCGGTGGACGCACCGGGAGGTGGTCCGGATCGACCTGCCTCCCGGCATGGTGCCCGGCCAGGTCCCGGCTACCGTCACCCACGAAGGACCGGGCTTCGGGTACACCCTCTCGTGCACCACCTCCCCGGCCACCGCGGTCGAGCCCGCACGCATCATTCTGGACAACCACTACCGTATGGACAAGCTCATGATCGCCGGCAGCGACCTCGACGCCTGGCGCACCATGACCGACCGCCTCGAACTCGACGGCAACAGCAGCATCGTCATCAAGCAACCCGGACAATGACCACGCCCTCCACCCTCGCCATCGTCTTGATGGCCACCCTGCTTTTCCCGGTCGCCGGGCAACTGAACGCGCAACATGCCATGCTGCGGGAGTACACCCTCGGCTCCCCGCCCACCGTGCCCGACCAGGCGAAGAACACCCCCTTCTCCACCGTGGTATTGGAACGCAACGTGGTGGTCGACATCGAGGACGAGGGACAGGACGTGTTCGAGTACCACCTGCTCCACCACAGCATCTATCTGCACGACGCTTCGGCCATCGAGAGCGAGAACAAGGTGTACGTCAACCTGAACCAAACGCTCGATGTGGTGAAGGTGCAGGCACGCAGCATCGCTCCCGATGGGAAGGTGCATGAACTGGGCAAGGAGGCCTTCAAGCGCGCCACCGACGATGAGGAGCGCGGCAGCTACCTGTACTTCGCCTTCGAGGGCCTGGTGCCGGGGAGCGTCATCGAGTACGTCCATGTGCTCAAGCGTCGTCCCAGCTTCTACGGCGACTATGAGGTGTTCCAGTTCGGCATACCCATCCTGAAGGAGAACATCCACCTGATACACCCCGAACGCCTGGTGTACAAGACCAAGGAGTTCAATGGGGTGCCCGCCCCCAGGACCGACACCACCACCGCGGGGAGCCACCACCTGGTGTGGTCCATGAACGATGTGCCCGCCTTGGAGAAGGAGGAAAGCGCCCATGTGGAAGCGGCCCGCATGCGCATCTCCTTCGCGCTGGACCGAGTGCTCGACCGTGGCTTGCGCGATTACAGCGGGTACCTCAACGCCACCAAGTTCTTCCACAGCATGACCCACCAGGAACTGGACAAGAAGACCGCCAAGGAGGTATCCACCCTGATCAAACGTATGGACATCCCCAAGGGGGCCTCGGAAGCGGACAAGGTGCGGGCGGTGGAGGACCACCTGAAGCTGAACTTCCAGGTGATCGAGTACAACGCGCCCATGCTGGCGTCCATCCCCGACATCCTGAAGAACAAGGCGTGCTCGCCAGTGGGCATGTCGGCGCTCTTCTGCACCATCCTGCACGAACTGGGGATCGAGCACCAGTTGGTGATCACCAGCGACCGTTCGCGCAAGCCCTTCGACCCGACCTTCGAGAGCTACGAATTCCTGGACGAATTCGTGCTGTACCTGCCCCGCATCGACCAATACCTGTCGCCCACCGAACCCGGCCTGCGGCTGGGCTACATCAATAGCGAGAACACGGCCAACCACGGCCTGTTCATCAAGGACTACGACATCGGTGGGGCCATCAGCGGAGTGGGCACCGTGAAGTACATCCCCGCCCTGCCCGACACGGCCACCGTGCACGACCACATCATCACCGCCGACCTGAGCGCCGGGCCCGATCGCTGCGCATTGTCCTTCACCAACATGCTCACCGGCTACTACGCCCCCATCCAGTGCTACTTCCCCCTGTTGGACGAGACCCGCCAGAACGAGGCGATGCACGAGCTCGTGAGCTATCTGGTGGAGAACGGCGAGGTGCACGAACTGAAGGTGGAGAACGCCGAAAGCCGGTACTTCGGCGTGAAGCCGTTCATGATCAAGGGCCGGGTCGATACCCGGAAGTTCAGTGCCAGCGCCGGTGAGAAGGTGCTGTTCAAGGTGGGCGAACTGATTGGGCCCCAGGTGGAGATGTACACCGAGAAGCCACGGAAACTTCCCGTTGACGACGACTACAACCGCCGCTTCAACCGCACGATCGACATCGTGCTTCCCGAAGGCTGGAACGTGGAGAACCTGGACGACCTCGCCATGGAACAGCACCTCGACCTGGACGGCCAACGACAGCTCCTGTTCAAGAGCACGGCCACGCAGGAGGCCAACGTGGTGAAGGTCCGGGTGGAGGAGTACTACAAGACCTGCCAGCTGCCCTTGGAGCATTTCGAGACCTACCGCCGCGTGATCAACGCCGCAGCCGACTTCAACAAGGTGGTGATGGTACTGGTGAAGGGCTGACCCCGGCGCGATCCGGCGTCACCTCGGAGGGGGCAAGAAGATGTGCGGGGGAACACCCTACTTGTCTTTCCTTTGCACCCCCTGACAGATCCTTGGCCCACGCAAACCTTCAACGGCCGATCCGTACCCGCCATCACCTGGCGCATCCCTTCCCTCATACATCGTAAGAACCATACGGCTGCCTGGCCGTAGAACGCCCCTCTATTCACGACCATGTCAACAGAAGTGAAGAACGCTCCTGAGAAACGCACCGGCATGTACCAGGTGGTGATGGAGCAATTCGAGCGCGCCGCCGATATCATGGGCCTCGACCCCGGCGTGCGCAAGATCCTCTCGAAGACCAACAGCGAGATCGTGGTCCACTTCCCGGTGAAGCTGGATGACGGCTCGATCGAGGTCTTCACCGGCTACCGGGTGCAGCACAACAACGCCCTCGGACCCTACAAGGGCGGCCTGCGCTACCACCCCACGGTGGACATCGACAGTGCGCGTGCCTTGGCCATCTGGATGACATGGAAGACGGCATTGGCGGGCCTCCCCTACGGCGGTGGCAAGGGCGGGATCCAGATCGACCCGAAAGCCTATTCGAAGAGCGAACTGGAGCGCATCACCCGCCGCTTCACCTATGCCTTGGGCGACAACATCGGTCCGGAGCTGGACATCCCGGCCCCCGACGTGAACACGAACAGCCAGATCATGGCCTGGATCGCCGACACGTACAGCAGCACCAAGTCGCCCAGCACCCGTTTCAGCAACCTGCACGTGGTCACGGGCAAGCCGCTCGGCGCCGGCGGGCTCGAAGGCCGTGACCGCGCCACCGGCTTCGGCGTGGTGGCCACCCTCAAGGCCTGGGCCGACCGCTCCAACAAGTCGCTGAAGGGCATGACCTACATCGTACAGGGCTTCGGCAACGTGGGTTACTGGACCTCCCACTTCTTGAACCGTGAAGGCGCGGTGCTGATCGCCGTGCAGGACGCGGGCGGCACGATCCACAACCCCGCGGGCATCGACCCCGAGGCGCTCCAAGCCCACTCCGAGGCCAACAACCGCAGTGTGGGCGGCTTCCCGGGCGCCAACGCCATCGATCCGGCCGGGTTCTTCGGCATCGCCTGCGACATCGTGGTGCCCGCCGCACTGGGCAATCAGATCACCGCCGCCAACGCCGACAGCATCAAGGCCTCCGTGATCGCCGAAGGTGCCAACGGCCCCACCGACACAGCGGGCGAGGCGATCCTCAGGGCCAAGGGCATCGACATCATCCCCGACATCCTGTGCAACAGCGGTGGCGTGATCGGCAGCTACTTCGAGTGGCTTCAGAACAAGCGCAGCGAGATCTGGAAGATCGAGGAGGTGCTGGACAAGATCGACGACAAGGTGAGGACCGCCTTCGAGAGCGTGGTGCAGACCGCCCGCGAGTTCAACACCGATTGGCGCAGCAGTGCCTACATCGTGGCCTTGCGCCGCTTGGAGAAGTGCTACATGGAGCGCGGGATCTTCCCGTAGGCCTCCGTTCCCCCTCAACAGCCGACCCGGCCCTCGTGACCATGTTCCATGGCGCAGCGGCCGGGTCGGTCGCTTCAGAGGATGTTCCGGCCCAGCGCCTCGGCCAGGGCGTCCATGCTGTCGCACCAGCCACCCACATGGCTGTCGCGCGAGGCCTCGGTGGTCAGTCCGGTCTGGCGGAACTCCATCCGCGTACGCGTGCCTTCGTCATGCAGGTCCACCGTCACTTGCGTGCGGTGGTTCGGCGGGTTCACGGCCACGAGCTGCTTCTCCCACTGGTGGGTGAAGGCCAGATGTTCGATCGGCCGCACGGCGGTGTACACACCGTAGCAGGGCATGTCCTCACCCTCAGGCGAGCGCAGCACCACGCGCCAGGCGCCACCGACGCGCACGTCGGCCTCGGCGCTTGCCCGACCGAAGGCCGCGCAACCGAACCAGTGCACCAGCATGTCGGGCGTGGTCCAGGCTTTCCAAATCAGCTCGCGCGGCGCGTTGAACACCCGGGTGATGCGAATCTCGTCCGGCGCGGGCGTGGATACGTTGTTGCGTGCGAGTTGGGCGGTCGGTGTTCCCATACGCCAAAAATACCCGGCCGGTCCTATCTCCCCTTCTCCACGATCGTCACGAAGCCACCATAGGCCATCCGCTTGTGATCGAAGATCGGGGTGCTCATCTGCTCGCGGTACATCTTGTCCATGCGGGGATCGGCCATCACCTTTTTGTTCACCTGGTCGCGGTGCCTGCGGTTGCGGTACACGATCCACGAGAAGACCACGGTATCACCGGGCTTGCACTTGGCCGCCTTGGGGAATGGGAAGTGGAAGCCTTCGCCCTCCAGGTCATCCCCAACGGCTTCCCAGTACTGTAGAGCACCATGCTCCACCCAGACCTTGCCAGCTGTGGTCGCCAGTTTCTTGTAGCGCGCAAGTGCGTTCTTCGGGACGGCGATCATGAAACCATCGACATAGTGTGCCATGTGAACAAGGGTTAGTGTGCTTCTGCTTGTTGTGCGATCCCGGCCAACCCGGTCTCGAAATCCCGCCCGATCATCTTGTCCATGTTCACGAACAGCCCGGATACCTTGCCCATGAAGGTGTTCGGGCCGTCCATGGTCCAGATCAAACGGGTACCCTGACCTTCGGGGACCGCACGGAAGCGGGTGACACAATGCGCCTCCCAAGGCTTGATGAAGTGGAGGTCGATGGTCACCTGGTCCGGCCTCACCTCCACGATCTCCATGCGGCCCTCACCGGCCTTCTTGTTGCCGCTCCAGTGGTACTTCGCACCCACTCCGTTGGCGGCCCCGCTGTATTCCCGCTTCATCTCCGGGTCCAGCTTCTCCCAGGGGCTCCAAGGCAGCTACCTGTGGAAATCGGTGATCTGTGCCAGGATGCGGTCCGCAGGAGCGTTCATCACCGCACTGCGTTCGTAGTGGACCGTGTTGGGCTTGAGGGCGGCCGTGATCAGGATGATCACGATGGTGAGCAGGACACCGAAAAGCACGTACATCATGGTTCGAAGGGGTCAGTTCGTTATCAGTTCAACGGAATGGTGTCGGCCGATCCGGCCGGAAGTGGTGTTCAGTTGGCTGCCTTGAGCCTTTTGTGATGCAGCACGTACGCCAGGATGAGGATGGCGACGAAGAGGAACATCGGGGCCCACGCCGCCAACGGGTCACCCACGGCGGCGAATGAGATGATGGCGGCCACCAGGTCGATGAAGAACCCGAAGTAAGCCCACTCCTTCACCCGGACCGGGACCATGGGCAGCAGGATGGCTATGGCCCCCACCACCTTGGCGAAGGAGACCAGCTGGACGAAGTACAGCGGATAGCCGAGGTGGTCGTGCAGCATGGCGACGGCATCCGGTGTTAGCATGATGCCTTCGATCGATGAGAAGATCATGAAGGCGCTGAAGAGCGCGGTGATGATCCAGTAGGTGATGTTGAGTTTCTTCATGGTCGTGAGTTCTGATCAATGGTTCGGTCGAGGCCCATCATGGTCGGCCCGTAGAAGTGCCTCCAGCTTGTCCAGGTTCTCTTCATTGGCCTTGACGATGAACGTGCGGATCGGCGCGAGCTCTTCAGCCGTTTCGAAGCGCATGGTCCAATCGACACGCGTTCCATCATCCACTTCCGTGAACGTGACCATGGCCTTGTAGAAATGCATCTCCTTCAAGTGGTCGAACTCGAGATAACCGGGCGTATCGATCCGCTTGAAGACGCAGGTGTTGTTGAAGTCCATCGCGTTCGGACCGTGCATGGTGAAGTCCCAAACGCCTTCGGGCTTCAACTCGAAACGATGGAACGTGTTGGTGAATCCCTGCGGTCCCCACCAGCGTGCGAGTTGTGCGAGGTCCGTCCATGCCGCGAAGACGCGTTCACGCGGTGCCTGGATCAGACGTGAGGTATTGACTTCCCTGTCTTTCATTTCCTTTTCGTGCCTGTGCCGGCCGTTCTTCTTGAACCCGACTTCGTAGCTGCACCCTTCTTCGGTCCCATCGGCCATCGCAGATCGATCTCGGCCATCTTCAGCTTCACGATGTCTTTCACCAAGTCAGCTGACAGGGGCTTGTCCGGAGTAAATCGGACGGTGCCTTTGCTCACCGCGAGATCCTTCAGGCGCTCCCTGAGAACGACAGGCACCGAACCATACAGACCGCAATGGGCCTTCGCCGCACCGATGTACAGAACTGGATGCCCGCGGTACTTGAAGGCGGGCATGCCATAGCCGAAGTGCTCCTCCATGCCCGGCACCGAGAGGATCAAGCGGCGCACCTGCTCCAATGCCTTCCGTTGTTCCGGCGACAGCCCGGCCAGGTAGGCATCCACTTCCTTCAGGCCTTGGGGCGCGGGCTTCCTCGAGCCGATCCCGGCGAACGACAGACCAGCCTCCTGCAAGGCATTGCGGAGTTTCGGGATCGAGGTGGGCCCCATGCCGTGCAGGGCCAGCACCTCGGCCTCGGTCTTGCGGGCCAGCAGCTTCGGGGTGGTGAGCCCGGCTCCTTCGAGAGCGCGGCGGGCAGGAGCGCTCAACCCGGCCATCCAATCGGCCTTCGCTTTCATGGTCTCGCACTTCGGGCAGGTGGGACAGTCGCTGCTCTTCACATAGCGATGGCCTTGGGGGCAGATGCGTTCGTTGGCCGTACGGGGCATGGTCGATGGCTATTGGACGTCAGCTACGCGCATACGCGGATCGACGGACCCAGGAATGAACGACTTCGTCCTGGGCGGTTGTCCTGGCACAGCGTTCAAGCCATTCGGTCCATCCACGAAGATGCTCCTCCTGCTGGCCCGCCGTGGCGAAGGCCGTCTGCTCCAAGGTAAGCGTGGTCCTCCCCCCGTGTTCCTCCAAGGTGATGGCCACCACGGTATCGCAGATCACCTCCCCTGCGGCATCCTCGCGCAGCCACGTGAAGTTCAAGCGTCGCGGCCGGACAAGATGAATGAAGGTGCCGCGTACCCGGTGCTCCGTACCGTCGGTGGCACGTACCCGGAATCGGTAGTGACCGCTCTCGACCGGACCTTCAGTGCCCGGCAGCACGTGGGGCGCTCCCCCATCCCATCCATGCATCAACCGGGCAGGCCTCGACAATGCCTCGAACACACGCTCGATCGGTGCGTGGATCGTGCGCGTCAATACCAAGGTGCGATCGGGGTTCGGGGCGATGCTCATGGGCGCTGCTTCTTTGGGGTGCGTTCTGTCGCCCGCCTCTTGTCGCGCTTGTGGGCGCGTTCGATGATCAGCGGGCGGTCGATGTCGCGCAATACATCCTTGCCCACCCAGCGTTCGATGGGGTTCGTGCTGCGTGAGAGTTCCGTGGCGAGCGCCGATATGGCCTCATGTGCCTCGACACCGGTGGCGGCCATGCTGCGCAGCGCCCAACTCACGGCCTTCTTCACCAGATGCCGTTCGTCGTTCGCCGCCTGGCGCACCAGGGGCAGGTATTCGATCAATGCCTTGGGATCGACGTCCTTGTGATGCAGGCTCAGGCTGGCCAGCAGGGCGAGCGCCGCGCGCTTCACGAACTCGTCCCCGCTCAGCGCCCAGGCGGATACCTTGTCCCAGGCGTGCGGCACGCGGTCCCACAGCTTGAAGCAGGCCGTATCGCAGATCGCCCAGTTGTCGAAGTCCTTGCACCAGGCATCCATCTCCTTCGGAGTCACCTTCCATGGGTCGGCGATCAGGATGGCCACCATGCGCGCCTCGTACCAGCCTGTGCGCCACAGCCGCTGGGCGAGCTCATGATCGGTGCCCACCGCCTTCGCCAAACGCCGGATGTCGTCCATCATCACGCCCCACGCCTTGTCGGTATGGATACCGAAGCGCGCACCCATATTCGAGCGCACACGCTCCGAACCCAAGCCTTCCAGCTCGGCAAGGATCGCTTCCACACCGGTGTCCGTTCGGCGCTTCATCGTTCGTGCCCGTTCACGCAATGAACTCGACCACCCAGTTGAGTTCCGTCAGGTATTCCTTCGGGTCCTTCACCTCGCCGGGGTGGTTCAGGTAGCGTTCGAAAAAGTGGCCGTTCCCCGACAGTTGGCGCTCGCGCACCCAGGCTTGGAGTCGTCCCCAGGCCTCGGGCAAATGGTCGTAAGGTCCTTTGTACACCGCACGGACCACCTTGGCCGCTGGCAGGGTGCTGTTCTTCACCCGGCCTTCATCGCGGATCGGGCCCGACACCGGGAAGCCGACCTCGAAGTCGAAAGTCTCGGTGGGTCGACGCTTGTGGTAGGTGAACATGGGACCAGCCGGTCGCATGCCTTGCGCTGCGAGCCCATTGATGATCTCATGGATGGCGGGGTCCATGTACTTGGGCATGTCGTGGCCGGGGATCACCAAGGGGATCGCGGCCGTTCTGACCTCTTGGGTCGTGGTGACTTCAGGTGGTGTGATCATGATGGCCGGTATTGTCGGAATGGCCCCTGGTTCAGATGAATTGGATCCACGCGCCGATGATGGCCTTAAGCGCATCCTGTTTTGACTTGATGTCGGCAGCGTCCTTGAAGAGGATCTGCGCGCGGTCGTTCCCCAACCAATTCAGAAGGCCATCGGGATCGGGAATGTGGTCCTTCACGACCAGGCCCTTCGCCTTCGCGCCTGCGTGCAGGATGACCATGGGCTCCTTCACGTGGCGGGGACCGTTCAGTGTGGCGAACCATTCGGTGGTCCTGAAGCTGGCGGTGTTCCATTTCACACCTTCCACGATCGCGGTGTCGGCATCAAGAATGATGTGGCGCAGGGCATCGAGCTCCACGCGGAGCGGATGTTCGTGCGCATCGAGCAATGCCGTGGTGGCGGGGTCAAAACCTGGGTGTGCCATGGACAAAAGAGCTATGGATCAAACGGTTGTTTCCGCGTGCCGCTTGAAGCGATCCAGGATCGCCTGCCAGCCCGCCTGCTGCATCTCCACCGGGTTCTCGGTCTCGGCATCGAAGCTTTCGGTGATGCGCGTGCCACCACCTTCCTCGGTGAAAAGCACCTCGCATGTGCGGCCATCGGGCATGGTGTAGGCGATGCGTTCATGTGGCCTCACCTCGTCGTACACGCCCTCGAACTCGAAGCTGAAGCTGCCATCGCGTGCGGCCATGGTGGAACTGAACCGCCCTCCGGTGCGGGGATCGTTGGTGGCCGAAGGGCAATGCCAGTCGTCGCTGGCCGCGCACCATTGGGTGATGTGCTCGGGCGCGGTCCACTTGTGCCAGACCTCGTGGACCGGCCTATTGACCAAGGTTGAAACGGTGATGCGTGTGCTCATGGGTCGTTGCGTTGTGGCGTTGCCGCCATGGTCATTCAATGGCCTCGATGCCTTGTTGCTTGAGATATTCCAGACGCTCCTTCATCGCCCGGAGCTGCTCGGGCGCATGACCTTCCCACTCCTTCACCTCGCCGGTCACGCGCAACGGCTGCTGCGTGCGGTACGAGCGCGTGGGGTTGCCCGGGAACTTCTTGTCGGTGAGGTTGGGGTCGTCCTCGTAGGGGCCGGTGGGTTCCACAGTGTAGATGCGGCCCGGACCATCGCCCACCGCCAGTTCAGCGCCCCAGATGGCCGCATCCATGGTGCCGGTGAAGTACACGTACCGGGCCTGGCGGCGACTGCCGTAGTTGGATCGATAGCCCGGCGCGATCAGATCGCCCGGTCGGAGATCGGCCTTGGTGCCGTGATAGAAGATCGTGTCGTCCATCGTTGGATGAGTGGTCACTGTTGACGGGCCAGCAAACGATCCAGTTGTTCGAGCCCCTGCGTGAAGCCCTCCTTGAAGCCCATGTTCAGGACCCGCTCCAGAGCGTCGGTCGTGGGGGCGACGATGTTCACCTGGACGAGCGTGCCATTTTCGGTCGGGCTGAACCGCACCTCCCACTCCGTGGAAGGCATCGCCGTGCTCACGGTGCCGTGCTCATCGCAGAACCCATCACGGCCCGAGAACGCGGTCTTCGGATCGACGGTGGTGTAGTTGAAGAAGCAGTAGTGGCGATCGCCCGTGGGGCCCTGCATGTAGTAGGACCATCGACCACCGGGGCGCAGGTCGAGCGCGGTGATCACGCAGTCGTAGGGTTCGGGCGCCCACCATTTGCACAGGATGTCGGCGTCGGTCCAGGCCGACCATACGCTATCGAGGGGTGCATTGAAGAAGCGCTTCACCGCCATGGTGCGTGCTTCCTTTCGGATGTCGAAGGTGAAAAGGTCGTTCATGGCATCGGGTTTCATTGCCGGACATTCCCGGCGGTGAGGTATGCATCAAGATGGGCCAGCGTCTGTTGGCCGCCCTCGATCGCACCGTGCTGCTCCACCACCAGGTCGCGGGCCTGCTTGCTCGGGAAGATGGTATGAAGGGTGATCAGCGTCCCACCCTCCACATCGGTGAAAATGAGCGAGCCTTGGAACAACTGCGGATCGTTCCAGTCGCCGTGGTCGTAGACCAGCTGTTCATGCAGCGCGACCCCGGTATAGGTGATCAGGTTCGGGAACACCGTGCCATCCGCTGCGGTCATGGTATACTTCCACTGGCCACCCACACGCAGTTCGTGCGCGAGCGTGCGCGTGGTGAAGCCATCGGGCCCCCACCAGCGATCGAGGTGCTCAGGACGCGTGCATGCCTCCCAGGCCAGCTGGCGCCGGGCTTTCACCACACGGGTGATCGTGATCGTGCGTTCATCGGCGACCGCGCTTTCGTGTTCCATTCTTCTTGCGTTTTGGTGCCGTTTTGTGCGGCACGGGTGTAGCGGCCTGGAGTTCGTTCAAGTATTGCTCCAACCGGTCGAAGCGGGCCTCCCACAACCTGCGGTACTGCTCCATCCAGTCCGTGGCCTCCTTCAAGGGTTCGGCCTTGATCGCGCACGGCCGCCATTGCGCCTCCTTCCCTTTTGCGATCAGCTGTGCGCGCTCCAGCACTTTCAGGTGCTTGCTCACCGCCGGCAGGCTCATCTGGAAGGGCGAGGCGAGCTCGCTCACCGACGCCGGACCGTTGGACAGGCGCGCCAGGATGGCCCGACGCGTGGGGTCGGCCAAGGCGGAGAAGGTGAGCGACAGACGATCCATGGACATGATGACGGGACAAACGTATTAAACCATTTGGTTAAATACAAATGACACGACATGGCACCAGCACATCACACCATGTCGCCGGGCTACCTTCGCACCATGAACAGAACGGTCGCACCCGCTCTGGTCCCGCTGCTGGCCCTGATCTTGACCGGATCGGTCTGTGTCCCCACCGTGCGCGGGGGACAACCCGACGTGGAAGGCATACGACTGCCGGATGGATTCCGCATGACCGTGTTCGCCGAGGGTGTGGAGAACGCCCGTGCCATGTGCTGGGGCGACAAGGGCACCCTGTTCGTGGGCTCGCGCGGAGAAGGCGTGGTGCACGCCCTGCGCGACAACGATGGCGACGGCCGCGCCGATGAGCACCACATCATCGCCAAGGACCTGCGCATGCCCGTGGGTGTGGCCTTCAAGGACGGCGACCTGTACGTGAGCGTGGTGAGCGGCGTGGTGAAGCTGGAAGGCATCGAGGACCGCCTTGCCTCCCCTCCCCAGCCGGTGACCGCCTTCGACAACTACCCCAGCGAGAGCCACCACGGCTGGAAGTTCATCGCCTTCGGCCCCGACGGGAAACTGTACGTGCCTGTGGGCGCGCCGTGCAACATCTGCCTGAGCCACGACAGCATCTACGCCTCGATCACCCGCGTGAACACCGATGGCACCGACCGCAGGATCATCGCCCACGGCGTGCGCAACACAGTAGGCTTCGACTGGCACCCCGGGACGGGGCAGCTCTGGTTCACCGACAACGGCCGCGATTGGCTGGGCGACGACTCGCCCGACTGCGAACTGAACGTGCTCGCACGTGAGGGCGACCACTTCGGCTACCCTTTCTGCCACGCCGGCACGGTGGCCGATCCCGACTTCGACCGACAGCGGTCGTGCTCCGAATTCGTACCGCCGGCCGCGCGCCTTGGGGCCCACGTGGCGCCACTGGGCATGCGCTTCTACACTGGCGACCAATTCCCGGGGCGCTACCGCAACGCCATCTTCATCGCCGAGCACGGCAGCTGGAACCGCAGCAAGCCGGTGGGCTACCGCGTGGTGGTGGCCTTCCCACAGGCCGATGGTACCGCCACCACCGAGGTGTTCGCCGAGGGCTGGCTCAGCGGCAACCGCGCCTGGGGCCGACCGGTGGACGTGCTCCAAGCCCCCGATGGCAGCCTGCTTGTAAGCGATGACGCCGCCAACATGATCTACCGCATCACCTATGAAGGGAACTGAACCATACTCTGCTTCCGATCCTTCCCACCGATCGAACACCCGTGGCCCGAAGGCCCTGCTGACCGCCGCACTTCTCGCCGTGGGCCTGCACATCCATGCACAGGACCGTGGCTTCGGCCTGGGTATCATGGTGGGCGAACCCACCGGCCTTTCGGCGAAGACCTGGGTGGGCGGCGACCGTGCGCTGGCCTTCGGCCTGGCTTGGGGACTGTGGCACGGTGGCTACCTGCACCTGCACGGCGACTACCTCTTCCACAACTACGACCTGATCCAGGTGAACTCCGGCAGGCTTCCGCTCTACTACGGTCCAGGCCTCCGCATGCGTTCCTGGAGCGGCGGGCGCTATTGGCACCATGGCCGGTTCCACGACCACGCCGGCACCTATGTCGACCTGAGCGTGCGCTTTCCCGTCGGCCTCGCGTACCAGTTCGATGGCGCGCCCGTGGATGTCTTCCTGGAAGTGGTCCCCACCCTGCGCATCCTGCCGGGCACCGCGTTCGACGCCGACGCCGCGATCGGTGCACGCTACTGGTTCTGACCAACGAAGGGACGGCGGTCGAGCCAGGCCGCACCGGACCACGCGCTCCGGTACAGCAGCCAGTACACCCCACAGGCGGTCAACGTGCCGATGGTCGCACCGGCCAGCGTGTCCTCCAGGAAGTGTTGCGAGAGATAAATGCGTGAATAGGCGAGCAGCGCGGCCAGCACGGCCAATGCGGCCGCCAAGCCTTTCCGACCGAACCCCACGGCCAACGCCAGGCACATGCTGAACGCTGCCGTGCTGTGGCCGCTGGGGAAGCTGAAGTGGGCGTGCATGTCCACGCCGCTCACGAGCGCCAGCCCGTCCATCCGGTCCAGGAACATGCGCGGCCGGTCCATATCGGGAAAGACCACGCGTTTCAGGAATTGCACCACCAAGCTGCTGAGCCCACAGCTCAGGCCCACCATGAGGAAGGAACGCCAGCCCTGCAGCCACAGGAGCAGCAGCGCGACGACCACCACCGCCCAGCCATCGGCCAGGTAGGTGGCCTTGGCGAAGAGGGCATCGGACCAAGGTGCGTGGTGCGCGTTGAGCGCCGCATGCAGGTCCAGCTTGGGCCAGGTGAACTGGAACCACAATGCCGGCAGCATGACCACCGCGGTGACCAGCACGAAGGTGGCGATGGCGAAGGGCCGTTGCATTCGACGGCGAAGCTACGTGCCAGGTGATACCTTCGGCCACATGTGCGCCCGTGGGCTCCCATCATGCTCCATGGCCTTGTTCGCAGCCGTGCTGCTCTGGACAGGCAGCGCTGCGCAAGGTCAATCGTTCACCACCACATGGGGGGGCGCACTGGCCCAGTATGGCATCGGCGTCATTCCCTCCGACACGGGCCATACGGTGGTGGGCTGCGCGTTCACCGGCGAGCGGCACAGGGCCTTCCTCTGGCGCTTCGATGCCGCGGGCGATCTCCAATCGACCCATGAAGTGGACATGGCCGGGCGCCTGTTCATCCAGGCGATCGCCCCCATTCCCGGTGGCGGCGCCTATTGCGTGGGGAGCGTGATCATGCCCTCGGGCCATGAGCACGATGGCCTGCTGATGCGTATCGGGTCCAACAACACCGTGGCCTGGATCCATCACCCGAACGTGCCCGGCGACCAGCAATACCTGGGTGTGTCCGTCATGCCCGACGGCGGAGCGGTGGTCTGCGGTGTATCGCGGACTGGCGTCAACAAGGATGTGCTGCTGCAACGGTTCGGGCCCGGCGGCCAACAACAATGGTCCGTGATCGAGGACATGGGGTCCAATGAGGAATTCCTTGCCGTGGCCGTGAACGACGCCGGGATCATGGCGACCGGTCGCATCATGAGCTTCGGCGGCACCAGCGATGCACTGTTCGCGCACTACACACTAAGCGGTACACAGAACTGGCTCACCGCATGGGGCGGTGCCGGTGACGATATGGGAAGGGCGTTGGTGGCACGAGCCGATGGCTCCTTCGTGATGGCCGGAGGCACCACGAGCACAGGCCCCATCGACCCTGCGGTGAACCGTGTTCGAGAACGCGTGTACCTGATCGGCATCGATGCACAGGGCGATACGTTGTGGACCCGGTCCCAAGGCCAGGTGGGCAAGGACCTGAGCGCGCATTGCCTCATCGTGGCGCCCAACGGCGACCTGTTGATCGGTGGCCAAGCGGCGACCTCGGGCCTGAGCGACGGCCTGCTCCAGCGTTACACGACCACCGGCACCCTGCTCTGGGAGCGCACCACCTCCACCGGACGCGCGGAGAAGATCCACGGCATCGCGTCGACCGCCACGGGCCTCGTGGCCACCGGCTGGTCGTTCGGCCCCGATGGCAACCAGGTACTGCTTACCCGGCGTAACGCGAACGGCGATTGATCCACGATCGATCGTTCATACACCGCCGATCGAATACCCTGATCGTAGTATTGCCCTCGGCCTATGGCGAATGGAGTTTTACATCCACGAACCTCATCGGCCATGACAACGGGAAGGAAGTACAGCAAGCGCACCAAGGACAGTTCGACACAACGCGTGATCGACGCACGCACCCGCACCATACTCAACGCCGTGCTCTCCGAACCGCGTGGCTCGGCGCTCGCCGCCTACCTGAAGGCGCGTACCATCGCCTGATCACGGCAGCTGCTGCTGTCGGGTGTTCGTGGGCGCCACCCCGCCGATGGTGATCAGGATCGCATCGCGATCGTTGTTCTCGCCGGCGTATTTCACCTGGCCGTCCAAGTTCACGTCCTCGGGATGGTATCCGGCGAGGATCGCTGTGGGCACCGTACCGCCGATCCGGGTCAGGATCGCGTCACGGTCGTTGTTCCCGCCGGTGTACTTGACCAGACCATCGCGGTGCACCTCACCGCACCACAGTGCACGCCGTCCGTTGGGCAGGGTGGTCTGTGCGTTGGTGCCGTAGGTGGCGGTGCCGGGTAGCGTAAGGTCCAGGCCAACCTCGTTGGCGCCCAAGGTCAGCGTGTTCAGGCCCATCGCCCCCAAGTGGTTGCGGTGGCGAACGGCCACCTTGTACGCACCGGGTGCCACATTGAACAACAACCGGGTACGGCCCAGCACGTCCACCACATCGCCATCACGTTGCAGCAGCGCCGACTTGGTGGCCACCACCTGGGCGGGGTTCGCGGCATTGCGCAACTCCACCACCACCCAGTCCACAATGGCGTTCTTGCCGGTGGTGCTCAACATGGAGGCAGCCATGGTCTCGCCACCGCCGCCCCCAGCATGCACATAGCCCAAGGCTGTGTACGGCTCGTGCAGGGGCAGGGCTCCTGCGGCACGCAGCGCATCACGCATCTGGTTGGCCTGGACATCCCATGCCCCGGACAGGTTCACGCGCACCCGCACGCTGGGGCCGCAATCCTCCCAACGGGCCAAGGCACTGCCCGGGATCACCACACGGTTGCTGTTGGTGGGCGTTTGCCAGCGCAGGGCCAGGTGGTCGCCACCGGAACCCTCCTTCTGCAGCATTTCCACGTAATAGTAGCGGCCTGCCACCAGGTGGATCGGGGCGCTCACCTGCGAGGGGTATTTGTTGAACTCGTTCTCTTCAGTCCATTCGGGCACACTGCAGATCAGCTGCTTGTACTGGGGATCGGCATTGGGGCTCAGGTACACGGCCGAGGCATCGTCGCTGGTGGCGGTGAACACGTAGTTGCCCGTGGTCGGCGCGATGATGTAGCCGCGCATCCGGGTGCCGAAGTTGTTGTTGGCCGACGGCGGCACCTGAAAGCTGGTGGGGAAGGTCACCATGGTGGGGTTGTCGGGGAAATTCGGGCTGTTGATCAGGTCGCTCACGTTCGCGCCGGTGATGCCGCCCCAGTATTCGCGCCGTATGCTGCCCGTGGCACCCACACAAACCGGTGGCGCGGTGTCGAGCACCGTGATCACCTTCAAAGCCTGCCCGACAAGACCGTCATCGTCGGTCACGGTCAACATCACCTGGTAGTCGCCGATCTCGGTGAAGGTCTTGGAGGGCGTGGGTCCCGTGGCGGTGGTGCCATCGCCGAAGTCCCAGTGGTAGCTCACGATCGTGCCGGGATCGTACGAGCTGGTGCCATCGAAGGAAACGGAGAACGGCCCCGCGCCGAAGCTCTGGTCGGCGTGGATCACCGCAGTGGGCGCTATGGCGTGGCAACGCGGCCAAAGGCTGTGCACCTGCGTGGTGGAAAGGCCACCCGCATCGGTCACGGTGAGGCTCACCTTGTAATGGTAGGTCTCGGCATGGCCGCAGCCCACCCCGCTGATGCTCGTGGTGGTGATCACCGCGGGATCGATCGGCTCGGGATGGTTGTGCGTGTTGTGGTACAGGGTGGTGCGCCAGGCGTAGGTCAGCTGGCCCGGACCGTGCTCAAGGTCCGTCACCTCGGCTTCGAGCGTGTACGTGGTGTCGACCCCGAGGGGATAGAAGTCGCCATCGTTGAAGCTGATGATCTGCACCTGCGGCGGTGTGTTGTTGAGCGAGACGATCAACTCGGCCGAGGCCGACTGCCCCTGGTCATCGGTGACGGTGAGCGTGACATTGTAGGTGGTGACCACGCCCGGAGCGGCGGTGAAGGAGTGCTGCGGATCGGGATCGGTGCTGGTATGTCCATCGCCGAAATCCCACAGGTAGGTCAGCTGGCCGTTCTCGGGATCGCTGCTGTTGCTCCCGGTGAACTGCACCGTGAGCGGACCGGGCCCGTATTGCACATCCTGCTCGGCCACGGCGACCGGCGGCAGGTTCACCGCCAGGGTGTAGCAGATCCGGCGCAGCTGGTTCGCATCGTACCGGATGTACCACACGCAGCCATCGTTCGGCGAGGTGCCGATCCAGGTGATGGCGCCAAGGCCCGAAGCGAAATCATGCACGCTCACGGGGGCGTCGTTCTCATCGAACATGAAGCGACGGATCCAGCCCGCCGCGAAATCGCCGTGGAAGGTGCTATTCTGGTAACCCAGTGGCATGTTCTCGCCACTGATCCACGGTCCGGCGAGGGCGGCATTACCACCGAAGCGCGGCCCCGGCACCGGAGCGCCCGGTGCATCCAGGTCGTAGGTGACCGGCGTACTGCCCGCGAAGCCCGAGCTGCGCGAGCGGTTGCCATGCAGCCAGTCGATGGCCGGCCGCGAATGGAAGTGGCGTGGCGCCGTGGCAGGCACCTGTACCCCGGGGTTGCAGGGATTGGGATGCAGTCCCGTATGCACCGGTGCCGCCTGCTTCAGCAGGTCCTGGAATGTGAAGTACGGTTGCGTGCAGTTCACCCCGTCGTACAGCGGGTTCGGGGCGTCCAGGTTCATCACCGGGGCCATGGTCGAATACTCCACTGTTGGCTCGTGCCCCTCGAACAGCGGCCAGCCGAAGTTCATGCCTCCTTCGTAGCACACGTTCAGGTCCTCCCACAGGTACCAGCCCACGTCACCGATGTACAACGTGCCCGGGCGGCCATCCGCGGGGTTGGTGCTCCCGCTGTTGGGCTTCAAGGTCATGCGGTAGGGGTTGCGCAGGCCCAGGGCCCATACGCGCGACTTGGCCGAGCGCGGGTTGGCCGGATCGTACCACGGGTTGCTCGGCACGCCGTTCCCGGTCTCGGGGTCAAGGCGCAGCACCTTGCCGCACAAGGAGGTCACCATCTGCGAACGCAAGGCGCCCACGTTCTCGGCCGGGCGCAGGATGCCATCGGCCAGGGCCTGTTGGTAGTAGGTGGCACCGTCGCTGCCCACGTCCACGTTGTTGTAACTGGCACCATCGCCCGTGCTGGCCAGCAGGGTGCCGTCGGTGCCGAACACGAGCGATCCCGTACTATGCGATTCGAACAACAGCGGTATGCCCGTCTCCTTGGTCTCGCCCACCAGCACATGACGGCTATTGTGGTCCACTGTATTGAAGTTGGGCCCGATCGCCGTGTAGCGCGTGATCCGCATGATGGTGGCCGCGTAGTACTCGTTGGCCGCAGGGTTGTAGTTGGGCGTGCCGTAGTGCATCAGGTGGTGGCGGTCCACCAGGTACATCAGGTAGATCCGGCCGTTGCTCAGGAAGTTCGGGTCGAGCGCGAAACCCAAGCAGCCATGGTCGCGCCAATCGCCCACTTCCTGGCTGATGTCGATCAGGGGCTGGGGCAGCCGAACGCCGTTCTGCACGATCCATACACGGCCGGCTTTCTCCCACACGTACAGGCGACCGTTCGCATCGAAGGTGGCACCCACGGGCGCGTTCCAACCGCCCATCACCAGGGCATCGCTGAAGTTCGGCGGCAGCGATTGCGCCCGTACGCCCATCGACACGAACAAAAGCAGCAGACCGGGACAGACGCGCGACAGCAGCGCATGAGGAGAGCGGGCAGGCAGCATGTATCGATGGATTTTCGATAATAGGCGACGAAACTAACTGTTCGAGCAGGCCGGGTCAATGACGGCGGAAGCAGGCCCAGCACAGGTTCGGGAAGTACATGGGCACGTCAGAACAGGGCGAGCTGCCCCGTCGGCGGCGGCCGGAACAAGGTGCGGTCCATCTCGGGGATGTTCCTGCCCGCGAAGTAGCGGCGCCGCATCACCTGGAACACGCGTTGGATGTTGTTGGCAAAAGCGCCCTCGCCACCCATGCGGCGCCCGAAGGTGCTGTCGTTCATGGTGCCGCCGTGAGCCGCACTGATCTGGGCGATCACCTTGGCCGCCCGGTCGGGGAAGTGCCGTTCCAACCACGCTCGGAACACCTCCTGCACCGCGCCGTTGGTGCGGACCACGGTGTAGCCTGCCCCTACTGCACCAGCATCGGCCGCGGCCTTCAGCAGGGCGGGCAACTCGGGCTCGTTCAGTGCGGGAATGATCGGGGCGGTCATCACGTATACAGGCACACCGGCCTTGGTGAGCTGCTCGATGGCGCGCAGGCGGTTGCGCGCCGTGCTCGTGCGCGGTTCCAGCACGCGACGCAGGTCCTCGTTCAATGTGGTGAGACTGATGGCCACCATGGCCAGCCGGTGGGCCGCCATCTCGGCCAGGATGTCGATGTCGCGCAGCACCAGTGCGTTCTTGGTGATGATGCCGATGGGTTGCCGGAACTCCTGCGCCACCTGCAACAGCTGGCGTGTGATGCCCTCCTTGCGCTCGATCGGCTGGTAGCAATCGGTGTTGCCGCTGATGCTGATCGTGCCCACCTCCCACCTGGGGTGGCGCAGGGCCTTGGCCAGCAGCTCCGGCGCGTTGCGCTTCACCAGGATCGTGCGCTCGAAATCAAGCCCGGCGCTGTAACCCCAGTATTCGTGCGTGGGTCGGGCGTAGCAATAGGTGCATCCGTGCTCGCAGCCCTGATAGGGGTTCACGCTCCAGGCGATCCCCACATCGGGCGAACTCACCTTGTTCAGGACGCTCTTCGGGAAGACCTCGATGTAGCGTGTGGACACACCGTTCTCCTCCCGCTCGGCGGGTTCATCCACTCCCTCCCAATGCACCACGCCGTAGCTGTGTTGAAGAAAGCGGTTCGCGACCTGCGCAGGCGCTCCTCGCCCCTTGATGGATTTCCCGTCATCCTGCATGCTCATAAGGTATGCACGCTGGTCACGAGCGGGACACTTCCCCTCGCACCCACTACTTTGGCGCCATGTCCGAATTCGTGAAGGTGGTGTTGGTCACCGGCGGGTCCAGCGGCCTGGGCAAAAGCATCTGCCTGCGCCTCGCAGCGCTGGGTCATACCGTGTACGGCACCAGTCGCAAGGGCGATGGCGAGTTGCACGAAGGCTTCCGCTTGATCGCGATGGACGTGACCGACGACGGGAGCGTGCAGCGTGCGGTGGACGACGTGATCCGTCGCGAAGGCCGCATCGACGTCGTGGTGAACAACGCTGGCGTGGGCATCCAGGGCCCGATCGAGGACACCACGCCCGATCTGGCCCGGCGCGTGTTCGAGACCAACCTGTTCGGTGCGCACCGCGTATGCCGGGCCGCGCTGCCGCACATGCGCGAGCGGAAGACCGGGCTCATCATCAACATCAGCAGCATCGCGGCCAACTTCGGTCTGCCCTACCGCGGCTTTTACAGCGCCACCAAGGCCGCGCTCGACCGCTACAGCGAGGCACTGGCCACCGAGGTGGAGCGCTTCGGCATCGAGGTCGTCACCGTGCAGCCGGGCGAGTTCAACACCAACATCGCGGCGTCGCGCCTGCGGCCCGATACGATCAGCGACGCCCATGAACCGGGCTACGCGCGCGCCATGGAGGTGCTCGGCGGTTCCATGCACTACAGCCGCGATCCCGACGAGCTGGCCCGCGTGGTGGCCAAGATCATCGCCGCCCGGAAGCCGAACACGGTGTACCGCGTGGCCGAAGGCCTACAGAAGCTCAGCGTGCAGCTGAAAAAAGTGCTGCCCGGAAGGATGTTCAGCCGCATGGTGCGCAAGCATTACGAATAAGGCTTTCCGGGGATGATCACCTACGACAGCCGCAACTGGTTCAAGGCACTTGCGCTGCACCGCAGCGACACCTTCCGTAAGCTGGCCCCGCTGCTGGTGGTCGTGGGACTGTTCACCGCCGGCGTGCACTACCTCGAAGTGCAGTACCTGCATCTGCGCAAGAGCAGTGATGTGAGCAACCTGCCGGTGATGCACAGCCTGCTCGGTTTCGCCATCAGCATGCTGCTCGTGTTCCGCACCAACACCGCCTACGACCGCTGGTGGGAAGGCCGCAAGCTCTGGGGCGAACTGCTGAACGTGAGCCGCAACCTGGCCGTGAAGATGGATACCTACGTGGATCCCGCTGATACCGCCACACGCACCTACATGGCCCAGCTGCTCGGCCGCTTTCCAGCGGAGCTGCGCCACCATCTCCAGTTGGAAAGGACGCGGCTGGAACTCGACGAACTGCCCCACCCCGAACTGCCCAAGATCGACCGCGACAAGCATGTGCCCACCCAGGTGGTGCAACTGATGCAGCAACGCGTGAGCCGTCTGCACCGCGAGGGACGGCTGAGCGGCGACCACCTGATCGTGCTCAACTCCGAGCTGGTGCGATTCCTGGACATCTGCGGCGGCTGCGAGCGCATCAAGAACACGCCCATCCCCTATTCCTACAGCAGCTTCATCAAGAAGTTCATCGTGATCTACGTGCTCACGCTGCCCTTCGGCTTCGTGTTCTCGCTGGGCTACCTGGCCATCCCCGTGGTCATGTTCATCTTCTACGTGCTGGCCAGTTTGGAGCTGATCGCCGAGGAGATCGAGGACCCCTTCGGCCTGGATGGCAACGACCTGCCCATGGAACAGATCGCGGCCAAGATCCGCAGCAATGTGGACGAGATCCTCGTTCAGGGCGCGTAGCCGAAGCCCACCAGCATGGCAGGACGTTCCTCGCCCTCGCTGGCGATCACCAGGTCGCCGCCGGGCAGGAAGGTGATGCCCTCGGCCTTCGGCAGCAGGCGCTCGTCGAGCTGCTCCAAGGCGACCAGGCGACCTTCGCGCTCCACCACCAGCAGCACACGGTCCACCGCCGAGAGCAAGTAGTAGTGCCCCGTCACCGGGTGCACCGCCACGGAACTGAACCGCAGCTTCAACGCCGGCACCTGTCGCCCCTTGTCGGTGGTGCGCATGGGCACGTGCATGCCCTGGGCCCGCGCCTGCGTGATCAGTCGCTGCACCGAAAGCTGAAGCACCACATCGACCCGACCGCTGGCGTCGCTCGGATCCCAGGCATAGAGTTGACGCTTGTCGCGGCCTTCCTTCCCCTTCGCGTGGTCCTTCGGCGCCACCAGCACCCTGCCGGTACGATCGTCCAGTGCCAACCCTTCGATATCGGTGTTCGCCAGGCGCAGGCGGATGGTGTCGCGCAACGCGTAGGCGCCACCCGCTTCGTGCAGGTGGTAGATCTGCCCGTCGCTGCGCAGCGCGAAGTAGTCAGTCCCCTTTCGTGTGAGGCCCTCCATGTCGCCCGGCCCGGCGAAAGGCACCTTGCGCAGCACCCGGCCCGAGGCGAGCGAGAGGAAGTAGAGGGCCGCCTCCTCATCCTGCACCATGGCCACCGTGCTGTCGTCCACATCGGTCAGGGCCGACACTTCGCGCAACTCGGCAGGCAGCTCAAGGCGCACCAGCGGACGGTGCAGATCGTACGGCACCCGCGACGGCTGGTGCTGTTCCGGAGTAGCGGCCATGCACGCACCGCACAGGCACAGCAGCAGGGGGCGGAACAGGGACATGGTGCAAAGGTGGGGCGGGTTGAGGACGAAGTGCCAGGAAGGAACGCCCTCCCGACCTTCGTACCATGACCCAGCGCCAGGACCTGGACCCCACCACCCTGCGCGTGCTGCCGTGGCTGGTGGCCGTGGGTCTCTTCATGGAGCACCTCGACATCAGCATCCTGAACACGGCCATCCCGGTGATCGCCGCCGATCTGGACACCACGGCCCTGAGCCTGAAAGCCGTGCTGACCAGCTACACGCTGGCCCTGGCGATCTTCATTCCCGTCAGCGGCTGGGTGGCCGACCGTTACGGAACGCGCCGTGTGTTCCGCGTGGCGGTGGCGCTCTTCACCATCGGCTCGTTGCTGTGCGGCCTGTCGACGAACCTGCCCATGCTCATCGCATCACGTTTCCTCCAAGGGGTGGGTGGCAGCATGATGGTGCCGGTGGGTCGCATCGCGCTGCTCCGCGCCTACCCGCGCTCGCAGATGCTCACGATGATGAACTTCGTGGTGATCCCCGCGATGATCGCTCCGCTGGTGGGGCCTTTCGTGGGTGGTGCCATCGTGCACCTGCTCCCCTGGCGTACCATCTTCTTCGTGAACATCCCGATCGGGATCGCGGGTTGGCTGCTGATCCGCCGCTACATGCCCGACTTCCGCGACGTGCTGGTGACCCCGCTGGACAAGCTGGGCATGGTGCTCTTCGGCTCGGGCATCGCATTGCTCTCGTACGTGCTGGAGGTGTTCGGTGAGCACAGTTGGCCGCCCCGGGAGATCGCCCTGATGTTCGCGGTCTCGATCGTGTTGTTGATCGGCTACCGCTGGCATGCGCGGCACATGGCCCACCCGCTGCTGTACCTGCGCCTGTTCGCCATCCGCACCTTCCGCATCCCCGTGGTGGGCGGCTTCATCACCCGGCTGGGCGTGGGCGGCATGCCCTTTCTTCTGCCCCTGCTTTACCAGGTGGGCCTGGGCTACGATCCGCTGGAGGCCGGTTTGCTCACCACCCCGCTGGCCGTGGCCGCCATCGGCATGAAGTTCATGAGCCGGCCCCTGCTGGCCCGCTTCGGTCATCGCCAGGTACTGCTGTGGAACACTTGGCTGCTGGGCGGCACGATCATGCTCTACGCCCTCGTGGACGCCCGCACACCGGTGGTGCTGATCGTCCTGCTGAGCCTGCTGCAGGGCTTCTTCTCCTCGCTGCAGTTCACCAGCATGAACTCGCTCGTGTACGCCGATGTGGACGATGGTCGCGCCAGCGAGGCCAGCAGCATCGCCAGCACGGCGCAACAGCTGGCCCTGAGCTTCGGCGTGGCCAGCGCTTCCTTGGTGGCGGCGCTATTCCTCACGCAGATCCCCCAGACCGACCAGGTGGCCTACATCGGTGGCCTGCATCGCACCTTCCTGGTACTTGGGGCCTTCACCGTCCTTTCCGGCCTGTTGTTCCGTGGCCTGCGCCCGACCGATGGCAGCAACGTGAGCCATTACACACTGAGGAAGGAAGCGGTGGCGTGATCCGCTTCGCTACGCTCGCGGTGTCGAGTGCGTTGGCAGTTCGCATGTGGAGCTTACGACCCACGACTTATGACTTGGGACATGACCATTCAAGTTCCCGCCTCCCTTCTTTTCTTCGCCCCATGGCCTCCGCCTCTTCCAACCGCCGCGCCGCGCTGCTGATAACCGTGGCGGCCCTCGGCTACTTCGTCGATATCTACGACCTGGTGCTCTTCAACGTGGTGAAGCGCGAAAGCTTGGAGTTCATCCTGGGCGTGGGCGATCCGAGGATCAGGGACACGGGCATCGCGCTGTTCAATTGGCAGATGCTGGGCATGCTCGTGGGCGGTGTGCTCTGGGGTGTGTGGGGCGACAAGAAGGGGCGGATCACCGTGCTGTTCGGCAGCATCCTGCTCTACAGCGCGGCCAATATCGCCAACGCCTTCACTTTCGACATCACGAGCTACGCCATCGTGCGCTTCCTGGCGGGCGTGGGCCTGGCCGGCGAGTTGGGCGCTGGGATCACCCTGATCACCGAGACGCTGCCGCGCGAAAAACGAGGCTACGGCACCATGATCGTGGTGACCTTCGGTGCGCTGGGCGCGGTGTTCGCCGCCGAGGTGGCCCAGCAAGGTCGCCGCTTCGCCGGGGTGTGGGAGGCCATCACGGGCAACGGCCTGATGGATTGGCAGGTGACCTATCTGGTCGGCGGGCTGATGGGCCTGGTGCTGTTGGCCATGCGCGTGGGCACCTTCGAGAGCGGCCTCTTCACCCACATGAAGGCCGGCACCGCGCGCAAGGGCGACCTGCGCATGCTCTTCAACGACCGCGAACGCCTGCTGCGCTACGCCAGCTGCATCCTGATCGGCGTCCCCGTGTGGTACGTGATCGGTGCGCTGGTGAGCCTGAGCCAGGATGTGTTCGTGCCCGAGTTGGGTATCGACACCACCTCGCTCGACGCCGAAGAGCTGCGCGCGATCAACGGCACCGCGATCAAGTACGCCTACATAGGCCTGAGCGTGGGCGATCTGCTGAGCGGGATGCTGAGCCAATGGCTGCGCAGCCGCAAGAAGGTATTGTACATATACCTCACGGCCAACCTGGTGCTCACGCTGGTCTTCCTCTTCGGCATGAACGGGGCGACGATCACGGCCTACAACTGGATGTGCCTGGCACTGGGCACGGCCACCGGCTACTGGGTGATCTTCGTCACCGTGGCCAGCGAGCAGTTCGGCACCAACCTGCGCAGCACGGTGACCACCACCACGCCGAACATCGTGCGCGGCGCCGTGTTCCCGGTGACAACCGCGTTCCGTTATCTGGCCATGCCGATGGGCAACACCGTGGGCGCGCTGGTCGTGGGCCTCGTGTGCATCGGAGCCGCCTTCTGGGCCACCTCGCGCATCGGTGAGACCTTCAGTAGGGACATGGATTTCGTGGAGGAATAAGTCGGCCGCCATGCCCGTCTCGCTGATCCCGGCCTCCGACACCTACCCGCTGCGGTTGAAAGTGCTGCGTCCCGGCGGCACCCTGGCCGACACCCATTTCGATTCGGACCTTATCGAAGGCTCCTTTCATATGGGGCTGTACCTGGATGGTCGGATCGTCGTGGTCGCGTCCTTCCACCCGCGCTCCCACCCTGCCCTTGGTGGAGAAGCAGCCTACCAATTACGCGGCATGGCCACCGACCCAGCCCACGCCGGCAAGGGCCACGGCAGCACCCTGCTACAGGCGGCGCTCGAAGAGTTGAAGCGCCGGAGTGCCCGGCTGCTCTGGTGCAACGCCCGGATCATGGCCGTGCCCTTCTACCAGCGCCATGGGCTGGTGACCGAAGGGCCGGAGTTCGAGATCCCCGGGATCGGGCGGCATTGCCTCATGTGGAGAGGGGTTTAATTGACGGCTGTCAGGGGGGCCATCCTGACGACCACCCGCCCGGATCCCGTACGTTTCGACCGGCTCCACCCATGCCCGTCCGCGACCGCACCCTCCTCATCGCCCTGCTGCTGGTGAACCTGGCGGTGAAGCTGCTGTGGTTGGGACGGAACGAACTCGCGCATGATGAGCCCTTCACCGTGTATTGGTCGCAGCGGCCGTGGGGCGAGCTGTGGACCATGTTCGCCACGGAGAACAACCCGCCGCTGCACTTCGTGCTGACGAAGTCGTGGAGCCTGTTCGTACCGTTCGAGGCGGCCTGGCTGCGGGTGCCCTCGGCCGTTTGCAGTGCGCTGGTGGTGTGGCCCCTGTTCCTGCTGGTGCGCGTGAACACCGGGCCGCGTGTGGCGGTGGTGGCCACATTGTTGTTCACCTTCAGCAATTACCACTACGGCTTCGCGCACGAGGTGCGGGGCTATGCCTTGTTCACCCTGCTGGCCACCACGTGCATGTGGCAGCTGTGGCGCATCGCCCATGGTGCGCCGCGGGCCATATGGTGGCACGCCCTGACGGCCACGGCCATGGTGTACACGCACTTCTTCGGTTGGCTGCTGTTGGGCACGGAGCTTCTGATGGTGCTTGCGGTACCCGCCCTGCGCGGAGCGCTCAGACCTTGGCTGAAGGCCATCGGCATTACGGCGCTGGCCTATCTGCCCTACCTGGGGGTGTTCGCACAACGGGCCGGGACCAGTTTGTCCCAAGGCACCTGGCTGGAGGCCCCACAGGCCGAGGAGCTGTACAATATGATCTGGCGGTGGAGCAATGCGCCGGTGGTGGCCGTGGCGCTGCTGACCGCGATCATTGTGGCGGGGGTGCGCTCGCGCATGACCTCCACGGCTTGGCGGCTCGGGCTGATCTGGGCCTTCGTGCCGCTGCTGGGCATGTTCGCGGTGTCGTTCGCGGCGCCGATGTTCCTGGACCGTTATCTGGTGTACGCCGCGCCGGGCTTCGCACTTTTGGCCGCGACCAGCTTGCATACGGCATTCGGCCACGGGCGGTGGTCGGGCGTTCCCGCCGCACTGGTGGTGCTGGCGATGGCCGTCACCTTCACGCCGTGGAAGCCGTGGCGGTACGCCCCCTCACGCGTGGTGGCCCAAGTGGATCGGTGGTGCCCCGATGGCTGCACCGTGCATGTGACACCGACAGCGTACCAACTGACCTATGCGAGCGCCAAGGACATCGACCTGCTGAAGCAGGATCTTTCCCCGCTCCTGAGCGCGCATATCGAGACCACCGTCCTTGACCAGCGGACCGAGCTGCCCACGATAGTGGTGAGGGCTGCCGAAGCGCCGTCGACCACATGGCGCCAAGCCCTGCTCGAACAGTACCCGCGGTGCGATTCGATCCAGGCCGACCACAAGGTGTGGGTGTACCGATTCACATACCCACCTCAGAACTTCCATCAAGGCCACTAACCGTTCGTGGATCGGCCATTGGCGGTCCGGAGCGGAAATGCACCTTTGTTTCCGGTCGGGAACATCCCCCGGTCGCAACACAAGGCACCATGCATACCCCTTCCTCCATCGGCCGGCACGTGGCACCCATGCTTGCCGGCATCGCGCTGCTCGCCTCGTGCGGCAACCGCGCCCAAAATGACATGGCCCAGTCGGCCCCACCACCGCGGATCGACATGAGGGACCTGTTCAAGAACCCTGAGAAGGCCAGTTTCCAGATCAGCCCCGACGGACAGTACATCAGCTACCGCGCCCCGTGGAAGAACCGCATGAACATCTTCGTGCGGAAGATGGGCGACTCCACGGCCACGCAGGTGACCCACGACACCATCCGCGATGTGGGCAGCTACTTCTGGAAGGGCGACCGGATCGTGTACACCCGCGACATCAACGGCGATGAGAACTACATCGTGTTCAGCGCCAGCATCGACGGCAACGATGTGAAGGCACTGACACCCTTGGAAAGCGTGCGTGCCGCCACGCTCGATCGCCTGCACAACATCCCGGGCATGGAGACCAAGATCCTGATCCAGATGAACCAGCGCAACCCGCAGGTGTTCGACCCCTACCTGTGCGACATCGCCACGGGTGAGCTGAAGTCCCTGTACGACAACAGCAAGGACAACTTCGAGGGTTGGATCACCGACCACGCCGGCGTGGTCCGCATGGCCATCAAGACCGACGGCACCGACCAGGTGGTGTACTACCGCGCCACGGAGAAGGCCCCCTTCACCGAATACATGCGCACCAGCTTCAAGGATTCGTGGTACCCGCTGATGTTCACCTTCGACAACGCCAACCTGATCGTGGCCCACAACCTGAACGGCCGCGACAAGATGGCCGTGGTGGAATGGGACCTGGCCGACAGGAAGGAGACGAAACTGATCTTCGAGAACGCGGACAACGATGTGTCCGACGTGAGCTACAGTCGCAAGCGCCAGGTGCTCACCATGGTGACCTGGACCGGCGCCAAGGAGCAGCGTCACTTCCTGGACGCGGAAACCAAGGCACTGTACGACAAGCTGGCCCCCAAGTTCGAGGGCTATGAGTACTGGGTGTACGGCGAGAACGACGATGAGACCATGTTCATGGTGTGGGCCGGCAGCGACCGCCAGCCCGGCAAGTATTTCTTCTACGACGCCGTGAACGACAAGCTGGAGCACGTGGCCACCCTGCGCCCCTGGATCAACGAGGAGCACATGGCCGAGATGAAGCCCATCAGCTACAAGAGCCGCGACGGCCTCACCATCCACGGCTACCTGACCCTGCCCAAAGGCCGCGAGGCCAAGAACCTGCCCGTGGTGATCAATCCCCATGGCGGCCCCTGGGCGCGTGATCAGTGGGGCTTCAACCCCGAGGTGCAATTGTTCGCCAACCGGGGTTACGCCGTGCTGCAGATGAACTTCCGCGGCAGCACCAGCTACGGCCGCGAGTTCTGGACCAAGAGCTTCAAGCAGTGGGGCAAGACCATGCAGGACGACATCACCGACGGCGTGGAGTGGCTCAAGTCACAGGGCATCGCCGATCCGGACCGCATCGCCATATACGGCGGCAGCTACGGCGGCTATGCCACGCTGGCCGGCATCACCTTCACACCCGACCTGTACGCCTGCGCCGTGGACTACGTGGGCGTGAGCAACATGTTCACCTTCATGAACACCGTGCCCCCCTACTGGGAACCGTTCAAGAAGATGATGTACGAGATGGTGGGCGACCCCAAGGCCGACAGCCTGCTGCTGCGTGAGGCCAGCCCGGTGTTCTTCGTAGACCGCATCAAGTGCCCGCTGTTCATCGCACAAGGTGCCACCGACCCGCGTGTGAACAAGGCCGAAAGCGACCAGGTGGTGGAGGCCCTGAAGGCCCGCGGCATCGAGGTGCAGTACATGGTGAAGGAGAACGAGGGCCACGGCTTCCGAAACGAGGAGAACCGCTTCGAGTTCTACGAGGCCATGGACAAGTTCCTGGACGAGCACATCGGCAGCGGCTACAAGCCCAAGGCCACCGAAGAGGGGAAGGCGGCCTGAACAGGTTCGCCTGAACGATACGCGGAGCGGCGGTCCGGTGGGCCGCCGCTCTCTTTTCCGGCACACCTGTCCGGAAGGTCTGCACCATCTCGCGGCGGGATACCTTCGCGCCCGATGTCGATCGATCCCATTGCCCGCCGTTTCCGCTCCTGGGCCATCGTTGAAGGCTGGAGCTACATCGTTCTTCTCTTCGTGGCCATGCCGCTGAAGTACGTGGCCGACCAAGCCTGGGCCGTGACCGCCGTGGGCTGGGTGCACGGTGCGCTCTTCATCGGCTATTGGATCACGGCCATACCCCTCTTCACCAAGTTGAAGTGGGACATCGAACGCATCATCGGCCTCGGCCTCGCTTCCATCCTGCCCTTCGGCACCTTCGTGATGGAGCGGAAGTGGTTGCGTTGACGGGGTGTTCACGACACACCTGGGGAACCGCTCCCCCGCTGCCTGCCCACGGGCGGGTCGCGTGCACCTGACGAAAAAGCGAGGCCTCACAAGGCTTGCAACGAATATCAGTGCGGCCCTCCCGTTCCGGTGCGTACTTTGGTATTGACCCGTCAACGGGCCGGACGCACCGTCCCGATCACCCAACACCGGATCGATCATGAGCAACGACCGCAGCATCGGGATCCTCGGATTCCTCGCCGGAGCGGCCATAGGGGCCACGCTCGGCATTCTCTTCGCACCACGTTCGGGCAAGGAAACCCGCGAACGCATCGCCAACCGCGCAAGCAGCGCGAAGGATGACCTGGACGACCTGATCGAAAAGGGTCGGTCCGAATGGAGCAAGGCCAAGGGCAAGGCCGCCGACATGGCCAGCATGACCAAGGAGGAGGTGGACGATTTCGTACGCTTCCTCTTCGCCGAGGGCCGCGACCTGAAGGACCGCCTGAGCAAGGATGTGAAGGACAGTGCCGAAGAGGTGGGCAACAAGGCCAAGCGCGCCGCCGACCACGTACGTCACAGCACCAACTGACCGCCCATGGCCGCCGCCGATCATCCCGAACGCTACAAGAGGTTCATCCGTCCAGAAGAGGACAACCCCGATCTGGGGCTGTTCATGGACGCCGTGGTGGAGGACGGCAAGGGCTGGCTCGAGGCACAGAAGCACTATGCCACGCTGGCGGGCAGCGAAACGGTGGGGAAACTCTCCGGTACGCTGCTCGTCGCCGTGGTGTCGGCGCTCTTCATCGGCGCCGTGCTGGTGATGTGCAGCGTGGCCCTTGCGATCTGGCTGGGCCGTGTGATCGGCGACCTGGCCTTGGGCTTCCTCTCCGTGGGCGGCATCTACCTGCTGCTCACCATCGCCTTCTACCTGGTGTGGCGGCACAGCCTCCGCGACCGGATCACCCTGGCCATTGTCAATGCCGCCTATGAAAAGGACTGACCGCTTCACCAGCCTGGCCGACCTGCGCCTGGAGCGCGCGCGGCTGAAAGCCGTCCGGGATGGGCACCGCGACGCCCTGCTGGGCTATTGGGAGCTGATCCACGAGAAGGAGTTCCGCCGCGGCCTGGCCGGCGATGCCTTCGGCGATATGCTCCGCGCTTGGAAGCCCCTGCGCACGCTGACCTCCTTCATCCGGTCGGGCGAAGGCCCCATGGGCAATGTGCTGGGGTTGATGATGGGCTCCCGCGCCCGCACTTTCAAGGGCCGCTTGTTCGGTTGGGCCGTGGGCCTGATCGCTCCGCTCATTCTGAAGAAAGTCGTCTCCCCCGACCGTATGGAAAATATCGTGCACGAATTGTCCCTGTCCTGGGAGCGCGTGCGTGAACGTATCCGAAAAGGTCGCGACCAATGAACATGATCCCGCCTCCCACTCCGTCGCCTGCCAAGAACCAGCAGGACGGCCTGAAACGTTATGTCCTGGTCCTGATGGCCGTGGTACTCACGGTGGTGGCGCTGTACTACGGTCGCAGCCTGATCCTGCTGGTGGTGGTGTCGGGCCTGCTGGCCTTCCTGTTGCTGCCGCTGTCGCGCACGGTGGAACGTGTGGCCCCGCGCTGGGCGGGCGCGCTCGTGGCCACACTGGCCATGGTGATCATCGTGCTGGGCACCTTCTTCCTGGCGGGCTGGCAGCTTACACGCTTCGCCGACGACCTGCCCAACCTGCAGACGGCACTGACCGAAAAGGGGCGGGAGCTGCAACGCTTCATCGAGGACCAGACCCACATCACCCGCCGCGAACAGGTGAAATGGTTCAATGAACGACTGAGCGAGGCGGCCAGTTCCGGCGGCAAGCTCGCCATGACCTTGTTCTCGGGCACCGGGACAGCGATCGCCTCCATCGTGCCCATCCCCATTTTCGTGTTCCTGTTGATCCTGCTCCGCGACAAGTTCCGCACCTTCTTCCAGCAACTGGGCAGCACCGACGATGGCATGGTGCTCGACATCATGGTGCGCATCTCCAAACTCTCGCAGAAGTACCTGAAGGGCGTGTTCACCGTGATCCTCATCCTCGGCGCCCTCAACAGTGTGGGCTTCCTCCTGCTCGGATTGAAGTACGCCGTGCTGCTCGGCTTCGCCATCGGCTTCCTGAACGTGATCCCTTACGTGGGTGTGCTGCTCGGCAGCCTCTTCCCCATCATCATCGCCCTGCTCACGAAGGACTCCGCGATGTACGCCCTGGGCGCGCTGGGCGTGTGCCTGGTCACCCAGTTCCTGGAGAACAACTTCATTACGCCCAAGATCGTGGGCAGCAGCGTGAGCATCAATCCGCTCGCCAGCCTTGCCGCGTTGATCGGCTTCGGTCTGTTGTGGGGCGTGGTGGGCATGGTGCTGGCGATCCCGATCATGGGCATGGTCAAGATCGTGTGTGATGCCCTGCCCTCGTTGAAGCCCTACGGCTACATCCTGGGCGAGGAGCACGAGTATCCCGAGGAACAGGTGATCCACCTGCCCTTCATCAACCCGCGCCGGAAGAAGGCACCACGGATCGTGCCGCCTGACGAGGCGCGGGCGAAGTGATGTGATCACCGGAAGATGGCCGTGTGGAATACGCCATCGGCGCCCACATGGCCGCGGTACATGCCGGGACAGTTGAAGTCGAGCACGATGTTGCCCGCGCGATCCACGGCGATCAGGCCGCCATCCCCGTCGAGGGGCGGCAACTTCTCGTGCACCACCAGGCGAACGGCCTCGGCGAGCGACAAGCCCTTGTAGGCCATCAACGCGTGCACGTCGTGCGCGGCCACGGCCCGGATGAAGCTCTCGCCATGGCCGGTGCAGCTCACGGCGCAGGTCTCGTCATTGGCGTAGGTGCCCGCACCGATGATCGGGCTGTCGCCCACGCGCTGCCACTTCTTGTTGGTCATGCCGCCGGTGCTGGTGGCCGCGGCCAGGTGTCCCGCTGCGTCCAAGGCAACCGCGCCCACGGTGCCGAACTTCTTCTCCTTGGAAGCGGAATGGTCCAGCTGCACCTCGTCGGTGCCGGCCAACTCCTTCCATTGCTGGTAGCGGAAGTCGTCGAAAAAGTACTGGTCGTCCTCCAGCTCCACGCGTTGCTGATAGGCGAACTCGAAGGCGCCCAGGCCGCTGATGAGCACGTGGTTGCTGTGATCCATGACGCGCCGCGCAAGGGTGATCGGGTTCTTCACGTTCTGCACGCACGCCACCGCGCCCGCACGGAGATCGGCACCGTTCATCAGGCTGGCGTCCATCTCGTGCTGGCCATCGGTGTTGAACACCGAACCGCGCCCGGCATTGAAGAGCGGGCAATCCTCCAGCACACGCACGGCGGCCTCCACCGCATCGATCGCCGCACCGCCTTTCTCCAGAATGGAATGACCGGTCCTGAGGGCGAGTTCGAGGGCTTCGCGGTAGCCCTTTTCACGTACGGCGGTCATCTGTTCGCGATCAATTGTACCGGCCCCGCCGTGTACGGCCAGTGCTATCGTGGGCTTGTTCATGGTGTGACTGACGGGCGGTGAAAGTAGAGCGCGAACGGCCCCACAACAGGCCCCGCAAGGGTTCCTGTCAACAGGCTACTGGGGAAATGGACGCACCCGGCCGTGGCAGCCGCGGTGCGGACGGTCAGAACGTGATCAACACACCCTCGGCCAGGAACATGAGCTTGTGCTCGGGCTCGGTGATCTTGGCGATCTCCTCCCTGCTCTTGCCCGCGTCCTCTGCGTAGTGGCGCAGGGTGGCCACGTCCACGGTCTCGCGCGTGGCCTGGCCTTGGATCACGGCCTTCTTCCCTTCCAGACCCTCGGTGGGCACGAAGAAGCCGTAGTCCTTGAACCGCACCATCATCTTTTCATCACCGGGCAGCTTCACGCTCATCCAGCAGCCTTTTTTCGTGCAGCTGGTGATGATCTCGCACTCCAGTTTCGTGTTCAACGAATCGGCGGTGCGCATGGCCTTCACGAACTCGGCGGTGCTGATCGCGCCGTCGGGGGTGATGGGAGCGCCGTAGCTGTGCACATCGCCCTGGGCACGGGCGTCACCGGCCAGGTGGCCGCACAAGGTGAAGAAAGCGATCAGACAAAGGGTGAAGATGCGTTCCATCGGTGTTCGGTTGCCGGCACATCGGGGCGGCCGGGTGCAAAGTTCGCACTTCGCGGGCTCGTCGCACCATGGTCCCGGCATGCCGTGTTGAAAGCCGGGTCGGGAACGCCCGCCGCGCTTGGCCGGGCCGGTGACCTCGGCACCGAGGCGCACAAGGAACTGGTGCCGACCGTCCTGCCCAGGACGGGCGGCATTCGCACGATGGCTCAGCGGATCCACGCGCTTCGCTGCACCTTTGCGTCCATGCGCCTGTTCATCTTCCTGTTCCTGTCGGCCCTGTCGGGCCTGTCGTACGCCCAGCCCGACACGTTGTACGTGACCACCAAGGCCGCAGGCACACAAGCCTATGCCGTGGTGTACGACCCCGTGGTGCCCGCCGAGCAGTACACCCTGGTGGGCCGCTACGCCTTCGACACCAGTCGGGTGGCGGTGCGGCTGGGCATGAAGAAAGGCAAGCCCAGTGGCGTGTACCGGGCCTATTACCCAGATGGCCGACCGCTGATCTTCGCGGTGTACGGCTGGGGTTCGCTCCACGGCGACTGGACCGAGTACAACGAAGCGGGCCGCGTGACGCTGAAGGGCCAGTACCGCAACGGCCTGCGCGAGGGCACTTGGGCCTTCCGCACCGAGGGCATCGTGGGCCGGTACAAGGAAGGCCTGATGCATGGCAAGTGGAAGTACTACGAAGGGAACAAGGTGGCACGCGTTTCGAAGTACCGGAAGGGCAAATTGTTGAAGGGAAGCGAGTTCTTCATCCCATGACCCCACGGTTCGCCCCATTAACCGTCTTTAACGGCCGCAGGCAACCACGCGCCTCCACCCCACGTTACATTGCAATGATGCCGCGTTCCATCCGATCCGCCGCCACGGCGCTGCTCCTGCTCGCCCTGTGCGCCGCTCCCTGCACCACGTCCGCCCAGACCAGTTCGGCAGCGGCCAAGCTCGAGTCCCTGCTGTACCACATCGACCGCATGTACGTGGATTCGGTACAGCACGACAAGCTGGTCGATGCCGCCATCGTGAGCATGCTGGAGGAACTGGACCCGCACTCGATCTACATTCCGAAGGAGGACCTGGAGGAGGTGAACGAACCGCTGAAAGGCAACTTCGAGGGGGTGGGCATCCAGTTCAACCTGGTACGCGACACCATCTACGTGGTCGATGCCATTCCCGGAGGTCCGAGTGAGCGGCTGGGCATCCGGGCCGGCGACCGGGTGATCGCCATCGACAAGGAGAACGTGGCCGGCATCGGCCTGAAGAACAGCGATGTGATGAAGCGCCTGCGTGGCAAGAAGGGCACCAAGGTGGAGGTCTCGATCCTGCGCCGTGGCGAGCCCGCACCGCTGGACTTCACCATCACCCGCGACAAGATCCCCATCTTCAGCGTGGAGGCCAGCTACATGGCCGCGCCCAAGGTGGGCTACATCAAGGTGAGCCGCTTCAGCGCCACCACCATGAAGGAATTCCGCGAGAAGCTGGACCAACTGAAGGCCCAGGGCATGGAGGACCTGATCCTGGACCTGCAGGGGAACGGTGGCGGCTACCTGCGTACGGCGATCGAAATGGCCGACGAGTTCCTGGGCGACCGCAAGCTGATCGTGTACACCGAGGGGCGCACCTCGCCGCGCGACGACACCTATGCCACGCGGGAAGGCCGCTTCGAGAAGGGGCGCCTGGTGGTGCTGGTGGACGAGGGCTCGGCCAGCGCCAGCGAGATCGTGAGCGGTGCCATACAGGACTGGGACCGTGGCCTGGTGGTAGGGCGCCGCAGCTTCGGCAAGGGGCTGGTGCAACGGCCGGTGATGCTGCCCGACGGCTCGGCCGTTCGCCTCACCGTGTCGCGCTACTTCACCCCCAGTGGCCGCTGCATCCAGAAGCCCTACGACGAGGGCGTGGAGGCCTACGCCAGGGAGCGCATGGACCGTCTGGCCAAGGGTGAACTGATGCACGCCGACAGCATTCACGGCCTGGACACCACCAAGTACTACACCGTGAACAAGCGCGTGGTGTACGGTGGCGGTGGGATCATGCCCGATGTGTTCGTGCCGATCGACACCACCCACAGCTCCAAGTACTTCGGCCAGCTGGTGCGCAAAGGGGTGCTGAACACCTTCGCCCTGTCGTATGTGGACCGCGAGCGCGATGCCCTGGCGGCCGCCTACCCCGATGTGACCGCCTTCCTCAAAGGCTTCAATGTGACGCCCGAGCTGATGGCCGGCCTGCGCGAGGCCGCCGAGAAGGAGGGCATCACCTACGATGCCGAACAGGAGGGGATATCGCGCGAGCTGATCGGTCTGCGCTTTAAAGCCTTGATCGCCCGCGATCTGTGGGATACGAGCGCCTACTGGCAGGTGATCAATGCCGAGAACCCGGTGGACCGCAGCTTCCAGAAAGCGCTGGAGGCATTGAACGACGGCACCCTGCAGCGCCTGGGCATGGCCCGGTAGGTTGTTAACGAAGGGTTAAGCGTGGCAGGAGCATGCCCGCCCGGTCTATTTTCGCACCACTTAAGGAACCAACGAAAAGCGTCCCCTCCGATGAAAGACAAGATCCAGATCGCCCTGCTCTCCGTGATCGCCGTGACTTTGGTGGCCATCGCCGTGAACCAGTTCACCTCGGGTGAGAGCAAGTCCGGTCCCGTCGCCAGCCGCCCTGTGGCCGCGGCCTCCAGCGCCGAGATGAAGACCGCCAACAGCTTCGACCCGATGGCCAACAACGCCCAGCCGGTGGACAACACCCCGAAGACCACGATCGTGTTCGACAAGTACGATCACGACTTCGGCAACATCAAGCAGGACACCGAGAACCGCCACACCTTCTCGTTCACCAACACCGGCAACCATCCGCTGATCATCGAGAGCGCCACCGGCAGCTGCGGTTGCACTGTGCCCAACTACCCGAAGGAGCCCATTCCCCCGGGCGGCGTCGGCACCATCGACGTGGAGTACAAGCCTGGTCGGCAGGAGAACCAGCAGACCAAGACGGTGACCGTGGTGGCCAACACCGAACCCAAGGAGACCACCCTGCGGATCACCGCCAACGTGCAGAAGGTGGACTGACCCCCCGGAAAGCGAATGAAAAGGCCGCCCGCGGGCGGCCTTTTTCGTTCCTGTCCGCCGCCGATCCTGTTGCTCACCCCACCGCGGATATCATTCAGTGGGCGTAGAGTTTGTCCATGGCCGCAGCGAGGGCGCGGTCCTTCTCGGTGATCGCCCCGCCCGCATCGTGGGTGCTCAAGGCCACCTCCACGGTGTTGTACACATTGGTCCATTCGGGATGGTGTCCCATCCGTTCGGCCAGGAGCGCCACGCGCACCATGAAGGCGAACGCCTCGCTGAAGTTGCTGAAGCGGAACGTGCGGCACAACTTGCCTTCGCGCTCGGTCCAGTCGCTCATCGGTGTATGGGCAGATCGATCACCGGCACCGCGTCGCTCTTCACCAGCACCATCTCGTCGATCAGGTGCTTCGCTCCGGCGAACTTGTCGATGATGAACAGCACGTAGCGCACGTCAACGCTGATGTTGCGGCACTTGGCCGGGTCGAACTGGAGGTCGCTCATGGTGCTTTCCCAGGTGCGGTCGAAGTTCAGGCCGATGAGTTGGCCCCGGCCGTTGAGCACCGGACTGCCGCTATTGCCCCCGGTGGTGTGCAATGAGGAAGTGAAGCACACCGGCATGGTACCGTTCTCTCCATACGGGCCGAAGTCCTTCGCCCGGTACAGTTCGATCAAGCGCTCGGGCACATCGAACTCGGCATCGCCGGGGACGTACTTCTCCAGCACACCGTCCAGTGTGGTCCGGTACAGGTACAGCATGCCGTTGCGCGGTGCACTACCCTCCACCTTGCCATAGCTGAGCCGCAGGGTGCTGTTGGCGTCGGGCCAATAGGTCTTGTCCGGGAAGTGCACCATCATGCCCTTCACGTAGGTGCGCATGGCGGTCTCGATGCGGTCGCTCAGTTCGCCGTGCTGGGGGCGCACCTGTTCCAGGAAGGCAGCGGACAAGCTGCGTGCGACCGTGTAGGCGGGGTCGGCCGCGATGGCGCGTTGCAGGCGCGAACCACCACGGGCCAGCACGGCGTCGAGCTTCCCGGCATCGGCGAAGATCGTCCGGGTGTACAGGTCATCGACCCAGGCATCGGTGTTGCCCTTGAAGCGTGTCTGGATGGTCTTGAAGGCCTCGGGCAGGTAGGCCGCCGGCATGTGCTTCAGGTAGATCGGCAGGATGGCCTTGAACACGCGCCGGTCCACGTCGGCATCGTAGTTCTTGAAGTGGGCGGCATTGCCCACGCGCTTCTTGGCGATGGTCGCCGCATCGGCCGGAGCCACAGCGAGGTCCTGGTAACCTTCGGCGAAGCGCAGGATCGTGGGACCGTAGTAGGCCAGCTCGATGTACAGGTCGCGGGCCAGGGCAAGCTGGTTATAGTCCTTGTACAGCGCCTCCAGTTCGGGCAGCACCCCGTCGTACGGCGGATGGCCCGCGACCCGCTTGCTGTATTCGGCCTCGTAGGCGCGTTTCGTGTTCAGGGCGTCGAGCTCCTTCAACCCGCGCAGCTCACCGATCCATTTCTTGTAGGCATTGCTGATGGACGATTGCCGCGCGGCGTACTGGATACGGGTAAGGTCGCTGGCACGCATGGCCTGATCGATCACACCGAGGCTGGCCTGGCGCATGGCGATGCGCACCGGGTCGGCGGTGTTCATCACGTATTCCAGGGCGTAGCTGGTGAGGTAGCGCTGCGTGGTGCCGGGGAAACCGAAGATCATGGCGAAGTCGCCCTCATTCACGCCATCCATGCTGATGGGCAGGCTGTGGCGGGGTGTGAACGGCACGTTGGCATCGGAGGGGTCGGCGGGCTTGTTGTCGAGCCCGGCGTAGATGCGGAACAGGCTGAAGTCGCCGGTGTGGCGCGGCCACATCCAGTTGTCGGTGTCGCCACCGAACTTCCCGATCGAGCTGGGGGGGGCGCCCACCAGACGCACATCGCGGAAGGTCTCGGTGACAATGAGGTAGTAGGCATTGCCGTAGTTGAAGGGACGTACCACGGCGCTGTAGTGGGTGCCCTTCACCGCCTCGCGCACGATCGGCTCGGCCAGGGCGGAGACGGCCTCATTGCGGGCCGTCTCGCCGAGGCCCTCGGCCAGGTGGGGCACGATACGGTCGGTCACATCCTCGATGCGGACCACGAAGGTGGCGGTGAGGCCGGGGTTGCGCAGCTCATCGGCCTTGGTGGCCGCCCAGAAGCCGTGCTTGAGGTAGTCGTGCTCCAGCGAGCTGTGCTCCTGGATGCGCCCATAGCCGCAATGGTGGTTGGTGAGGATCAGGCCCTGCGTGCTGACCACCTCGGCCGTGCAGCCGCCGCCGAACAGCACGATGGCATCCTTCAGGCTGCCGTTGTTCAGGCTGTAGATGTCCTCGGCCGACAGCTTGAGACCGGCGGCCTGCATGTCGCCCTCGATGCCCTTGAGCAGGGTGGGCAACCACATGCCTTCGTAGGCATGCAGGGCGGTTGCACAGAACGAAAGCGCGAGGAGGAATGAGGAACGGATCCTTGTCATCGGTTGCGGTCGGGGCCGCAAAATAGCCCCATTGGCCGGACCGTCGCCGCTCAGGGGGCGGGCTGCTCGATGCGTGATGGGGCCTGCCTGGCCTCGTTCCGCTTCCTCTCCCGTGCTTCCACCACGAGGATGGTGATCAGCACGATCAACAGCAGGGCCAGGAAGGCCTTGGGATCCTTGTACAAGGGCCTGCGATGCAGCAACATGCGTGCCCGCTGGTAGTTGTAGAGCAGCTTCTGCGGGTCGCGGTGTTGCGCGATCTCGGCATCGGTCAGCCTCTCGGGGGCACCCTCGGGTGTTATGCGGTAGTTCTTCTTCATGCCTTCGCCCCCAATTGGTCGCGCATTGCCTTCAACACCCGGTGCGTGCGCATCTTGGCCGCGTCCTCGCCGATGCCGAGCACCTGCCCCACTTCGGCAAAGCTCAGGCCGTCGAAGTAACGGAGTTCGATCAAGCGCTGGCGGTCCTCGCCCAGGCGGGACAGGATGCGCAGCAGGCGCTGCTCCTCGTCGCCGTGGCCTTCCACGCCCACTTCCTGCACCAGTCCACGCCATTCGATCGCCGAGATCTCCATGTTCACCTCCTTTTTCTTCCGCCAATACATGCGCACCTCGTTGAGAGCGATCCGATAAAGCCACGCCCGAAAAGGCAGCCCGCGACTGGTGTACCGCGGCAGGGCCAGCATGGCCTTGAGGAAGACCTGTTGCGTGAGGTCGGCGGTGAGCTCCCGATGGCCTGTACGGCGGTGTATGAAGCGGAAGATGATGGTGAAATAGTGCTCGTACAACGGAGCGAAACGCGCGGGATCGGCCTGCGCCGCCACGATCGCCTGTTGCTCCAGTTGTGCGTCCATGTACCGGGGATACCCTATGAATGTGCCAGCTCCTGCAACGTAACGCTTGTCGCTGGGATCTTCGTCCGTGAAGGGGCGGCATCCGGGTTGAAGGCCCTCCGATCGTCGATCCATTCGGGGCTTCCGTGGACACATAGCCACAGTTGGTGGGGAACCTTGCGAGGGCCGGTCCGTATCAATCTCGCAAAACGCTTTGCCATGTCCCCCACAGGACCAGTCGGTAGCCGTTGGGGCCTTCGTACCGCGCATCATATTTTGTTGGTGTGCGGTGTGATGGTGAGCATCACCGGCTCTGCCCAGATACCCACCTGGGAATGGAGCCATGGCTGGACGACCAACGCCGCCGAGCTGTTCCGCGCCGTGGCGGTGGACAATGCCGATGGCAGCGTCTACGTGGTCGGGGATGCGGAGAACAGCGGCAACACCCTGGACGCATTCTCCATGTACGCCCAGGACCAGGGTGTGCTGATGAAGTTCAGTCGTCAGGGGAGCTTGCTCTGGTACGTGCCGATCGGCGGTGCCGAGATCGAAACGGCCACGACCGTGGCCCTGGCGCCCGACGGTACGGCATACGTGGCGGGGCTCTTCAGCGGGACCTCTTCCTTTTACCATGCAGGAGCCCCTGCCCCGGGTGCATCGTTGACCGCCACCGGAGGCTCGAAGGATGCCTACCTGGCCGCCTACAGCCCCGATGGCCAACTTTTGTTCGTGCGCCAGTTCGGCAACAACAGCGATGAAGGCACACCCGTGATCGCCGCCGATGATGACGGCATCACCATGGCCTTCACCTACACCGGGACCATCGGAACGGCGAACGGCCAATCCAGCGCCGGGACATTGAACGGCTCGGGCCGCAACATCCTGCTCGTTCGCCTGGACACGAACGGTGCGGTGATCTGGACGCGCAGTGGCGGCAGCAGCGTATCCGACGAGCTTTCCGCGGTGGTGAGCGATGGCGCACGCATCTATGTGGGCTACATCGGTGGCCAGACGCCGGTGCGCTGGTACAGCGGTGCGGGCACGCAGCTGGGCACTTCCTCGGCCACGCGCAACGACCACCACATCACGGCCTTCGACATGAACGGGAATTGGGGTTGGACGCGGGCCTTCACCGATCCCAGCAGCAATATCGAAGGTCCCATGCGCCTCGCGTTGGGATGCGGTCGCGTGTATGCCGCCGGAGCAGTGGACGGCGGGACGGTGATCGGCGATGTGACGGCCACTGGCGGAACAGGGAACGACTACTTCTTCGTGGCACGACTTGTTCCCACGGACGGCCAGGTGGAATGGGTGCGCATCGGTAGCACCGCCGCCACTGGGAACAACTTCCACCCCTATGCGATGGCCGTGGGCACCTACGGCACGGTGCACATCGGCGGAAGCTTCGCGGGCAGCGTGCAGTTCCAAGGGCACACCGTCACCGCCGGCAGCGGCACCGATATCTTCCTGTTGAGCATCGATGCCAATGGCCAGACCGTCCACTTCGGCGGGATCCCCTCCAACGGCGACCAGCAGTTGTACGGCATGGCGGCCGACCACCGTGGCGGCCTGGCGATCGTCGGCACCTTCCGGGCGGAGATGGCCCTACCGGGCGCTGCCCTGACCGGACCTTCCGGCAACGCGAACGCTTTCGTGGCCTGGGGCCAGATCGGCCCACGCCTGCCCGAGTTCGGCATGCCGTCGCGCTTCGAGCCACTGGGTTCCATGTCGTGCATGAGCAACGGACCGCACGACCTGAACACCTGGGCCGTACCGGTGACCACGGGCCATGCCACCACCGTGATCGCATCGACCGCCGCAGTGAACACGGGCGAGGCGCTCGGCCTTGCGAACGGCGGCGGCAGCGTGCTTGCCGGCAACGGCGCCAGCCTCACACTGGGCCTTTCCCACACCCTGCCCGCATCGGAATACGCCGACATCACCTGGCGCATGCCTTCGAGCACGACGGAGTCGGCTCTCACGGTGGCCTTCTCCGCCGACAATGCGACATGGACCACCGTTCCAGGCAACATCCGCTCGGCGCGCAACACCTGGGTGACCACGCGAGTGCCCGCCCCGGTCGACGCCCGCTACGTGCGGCTTACCTGCCCCCTCGGTTCGGCGCCCGCCGAGGTCGATGCAGTGAACTTCGCCTTCGGCACCATGCCCGGTGGAACCTGGAGCGGCACGGGAGTGAACGGCACCACGCTGGACCTCACCGGTGTGACCGGCCCCGTGGACATCACCCACACCCATGGGAACGGTCCCTGCGCCTCGTACACCACCGTGCAGGTGCAGCCCGACAACACTCCGCCAACGATCACGTGCCCGAACGACACGACCGTATTTGCGACAGCGATGGACTGCACGGTGGTGCCGGAGCACGGTGAAGTGATCGTGACGGACGATTGCAACACCAGCGCACCGCTGCAGATCCCCCAGTACACCTACCTGGGCACCTTCGCTGGTCACACCTATTTCCGCTCCTGGGCTGCGGCCGATTGGAACACGGCGAAGGCAGCGGCCGAGTCCTTCCCCAATGGGCAACTGGTCACCTTGAACACGGCGGCCGAGGAGAACTGGATCAACGAGGTGCTCCTTGCACAGATCGGCAGCCTTGCCCCATTCTGGATCGGCTTGAACGATGCGGCCCACGAGGGGCATTTCGTGTGGGCCAGCGGCGAACCACTCTTCCATACGAATTGGCGGACCGGCCAGCCCGACAACTACGGAGACGCGGACCACGTGTACATGAACATGGGGGGGGCACCGGGCTGGGACGATGCCCATGTCTCCGCCCAATTCAATTGGATCATCGAGTTCGATGCGTTGCCCAGGATCCAGGCAGTGCAGGTGAGCGGGCCGCCCAGCGGTACGACACTTACCCCGGGTGTGGAGACCATCACCTACTCCGCCACCGACCACGCCGGGAACACAAGCACCTGTTCGTTCCAGATCGCTGTGATCGACACTGTGCGACCAGTGATCGCCTGCCCCGAGGACATTCATGTGACGGCGGATCCTGGGGCATGCGGGGCCACCGTCCACTTCACCACAACGGCCACCGACAACTGCACAGCGGCACCGGTGATCACATGGTCGCATGGGGCCGGAACCACCTTCCCCGTGGGCAGCACGATCGTTACGGTCACGGCCACGGACGCTTCGGCCAATGCCTCTTCGTGCTCCTTCATGGTCCATGTGGATGCGGCCCCTTCGCCCCAGTTGGACTATGGCATGAGCAGCGCCTGTGCCTTGTCCGATCCGCTGCCCCCCGTGGTAGCCACTCCTCCCGGCGGGGCATTCCATGCGGACGGCCTGAATGCCGTGCAGCTCGGTCCGGTCAATGGGATCCTGAGCCCGACACTGATCGCTCCTGGAACCTACACGATCGCCTACATCGTGCAGGGTGATTGCCCGGACACGGCCTTCCATGTGATCACCTTGGATGGCGCAACCACCTGGTACGCGGACCAGGACAACGATGGCCATGGCGATCCGGCCACCACGACGCTGGCTTGCACGCAGCCCGCGGGCTATGTGCCGAGCGCAGGGGATGATTGTCCGATGGACCCCTTGAAGCAGGCGCCCGGACAGTGCGGATGCGGCATCCCGGACACGGACACGGATGGCGACTCCATCGCCGATTGCAACGACCCGTGCGACAACACCACCGATGGTCAGCCATGTGATGACGGCGATGCCTTCACCGCCAACGATACCTGGATGAACTGCACCTGCCTCGGCGAGCCCGACAGCGATGGGGACGGTGTGCCCGACGATCAGGATCCCTGCGACAACAGCAGCGACGGTCAGCCCTGTGACGATGGCGATCCGACGACGATCAACGATGTCCTGATGGATTGCATCTGCGTGGGCACAGCTGCCCCGCTCGATTGCGCCGGCGTTCCTAACGGCACCGCTTTGCCGGGCACGCCATGCGACGATGGCGATCCCATGACCGTGAACGACACATGGGGCAACGACTGCACCTGCTCGGGAACCTTGCTCGAGTGTGAAAGCGAAGCCGGCCCGGACCAAGCAGTGTGCGGCAGCTCCACAACGTTGCAGGCCGTTGGCGATGGTATGTGGACAGGCAGCCCAGGGCTGCAGTTCAGTGACCCGACCTCTCCGGTCAGCGCGGTGCATGTCGACGCGGTCGGCAGCTACGAGGCCTGGTGGACAGTGACGAACGGACCGTGCGTGGCCGTGGACACTGTGCACATCACCTTCAACCCGGTGATCGATGCCGCGTTCCACTATGCGCAGGACGCCTATTGCCGGAGCGACATGCCGCCAGCTCCATGGGTGGCCAACGCTGGCGGTGGTTTCACCGGAAGTGCTGGCTTGTGGATCGATGCTGTCAGCGGTGCGATCGACCCGGCCGCCAGCCAGCCCGGTACGTACACCGTGACCCACGCCTTTGCTGGTCCGTGCCCGGCATCGGACAGTGTGGAGGTGACGATCGTGGCTCCTCCTGATGCCAGCTGGGAGCCGCCCTCCACGCTCTGCGCTGATGGCAACCCCATCACACTGAACGACCTGATCACCGGCACGCCTGGCGGTACCTGGGCCGGTCAGGGAGTGAGCAACGCCTCCTTCCACCCGACCGGACTGAGCGGCACGATCGCGATCACCTATACCGTGTCCGACGGCCCATGCATGGTCGTGCAGGAAGGCATGATCATGGTGGATCCCGGTCCTACGTCCAACGCCGGCCCCGATGCCACGGTATGCGGATACATGCATGTGCTGAGCGCCGGACCGGCCGATGTCGCGGGCACTTGGAGCGTTCCGGCCGGTATCACGATCAGCTCCCACGTGGCGGGTAACGCGACGGTGATAGCAGGCGCCCCCGGCATGTACACCCTCACATGGACCACTGACAACGGCACCTGCACGGCCAGCGATGCCGTGACGATCACCTTCCATGATCCGCACGATGACCTTTTCGTCGATGCGGGCATCGACCGTACGATCGAGGTCCTGTCGAGCACGGAGCTTTCGGGCTCCGCTTCACCGGGCGCATCCTTGCTCTGGAGCGTACTGCAGGGTCCGGCGGTGATCAGCACCCCCACCGACAGTATCACCGAAGTGCGCGGCCTTGGCGTCGGCGCGAACATCTTCCTGCTCACCGCCACGATGGGCATCTGCGGCCATGCCTCCGACACGGTCACCATCGTCATGAAGGACCTGTTCGTACCACAGGGCTTCTCGCCCAACGGCGACGGGGTGAACGACACCTTCGAGGTGACCGGCATGAGCGCCTTTCCCGGCAGCCGTTTCGAGGTCTTCAACCGCTGGGGCCAGTTGGTCTATGCCAGCGACAGTTACACCAATGAATGGGACGGTCGCTCCAGCAACGGTGAGACACTGCCCGACGACACCTACTTCCATGTGCTGAACCTGACGGACGGCACCACGTACAATGGCTACATCGTGATCAAGCGATGAAGGAGGCCCGTTCCATAGCCGTGCTGTTCACATGCGTGTGCATGACCCTTGCGCACGCCCAGCATACGCCTCTCACCACGCAATACCTGTTCAACGGTCTCACGATCAACCCGGCCTATGCCGGGGCGCGCGATGCGCTCACCGCCAACCTGATGCACCGCCAGCAATGGGTGGGCTTCGCTGGTGCGCCGGTGACGCAGACCATGAGCGTGCATGCCCCGCTGGACAAGAGCAAGTTGGGCCTCGGCCTGCTCCTGTACAGCGACGGCATGGGTGTGAGCCGCGAGACCGGTGTGTTCGGCAATGTGGCCTATCGGATGAAGCTCCCGCACGGTCGTCTGGGCCTGGGCCTCGGCGTGGGGGCCACCATGGTGCGTGGCGCATGGAACGAGGTGGCCTTGCAGGACCAGAGCGATGTGGTGTTCGCCGCACCGACACGGAGCGCTCTGCGGCCGAACTTCAGCACCGGGGCCTTCTACTACAACAAGCGGGCCTTCATCGGGCTTTCGGCACCCTTCCTCCTGACGCACCGCGTGCGTTGGACAAGCGATGGCTACAGCATGAGCGAAGTGCAGGGCGACCTGGAGCCGATGCTCACCGCCGGCCGTGTGTTCGACCTGAACAAGGACCTGAAGCTGAAGCCCTCTTTCCTGGCCCGCTACCGCACCGCCACCGGAGCGCAGGCCGATCTCACGGCAACGGCGATCTACAAGGAACGCATCTCGCTTGGTGCCTCGTACCGTACCAACGACGCCGTGATCGCCATGCTCGAAGTGCAGCCCACACCGCAATGGCGCATCGGCTACGCCTACGACATGGGCCTCAACAGCCTGCGCGCCCACCACCTCGGCTCGCACGAGATCTTCCTCCAGTACGAACTCGGTTTCCGGATCCGCGCACGCGACCCACGCTACTTCTGATGCCACGGACCAAGCTCATCCTCCCCACCCTGCTCCTGTGCCTGTCGGCCACGGCACAGGAGGCGTACGACGTCGCGGTGCTCGACACCCGCACGCAGTACGCCGACTATGCACCGGTGCCTTGCGATTCGGGCTTCGTGATGTGCTCGATCCGCGAGCCGGTCGGCGGCATGGTCGGCTTCACCGACGCGGCCACCAACATGCCGCTCTCCGACCTCTATTGGGTGCCGATACGCAACGGCGTCCCCGGATCGCCCGTGCTGTTCAGCCAGGTGCTGACCACGCCCGTGAACGAAGGGCCCTCGGCCTTCACGCCCGATGGCCGCACGATCTGCTTCACCCGCAACCAGTTGCTACCGAAGAAGCTGGCCAACCTGCGCAAAGGCAACGATGCCTTGGGCCTGTACTTCTCGAGGCTCGAGAACGATGCCTGGACCGAGCCCGAGCCCTTCGTGCACAACTCCAACGCCTATTCGGTGGTGCACCCGGCCTTCTCGGCCGATGGCCGCATGCTGTACTTCGCGAGCGACATGCCCGGCGGTCATGGTGGCATGGACCTGTACCGCTGCAGCCGCACCGCCGATGGCTGGAGCGCCCCGGAGAACCTCGGCCCTGTGGTGAACACGACCGCGAACGAGGTCTTCCCCACACTGGATGCGCACGGTGTGCTGCGCTTCTCCAGCGACCGCGAAGGCGGGATGGGCAAGCTGGACATCTATGCCTCTGCTCCACAAGGGAACGATCACGGCCCCCCCGTCCATCTGCCGACACCGGTGAACTCGCCCGCGAACGATGTGGGCTTCGCCTACGACCGTTCCGGACAGCAGGCTCTGTTCAGCAGCGACCGCAGCGGCAAGGACCGCATCTATGCCGCGCACGCCACGATCGAGAAATTCCGCGATTGCGCCGAGCAGCGGCCCGACAACTATTGCTACGCCATGCGCACCAAGCAGCACGCGGCCACGCGCGACCTGCCCTTGGACCACGTATGGGACATGGGCGATGGCACCCGATACACCGGCAACGTGGCACAGCACTGCTACAAGGGACCCGGCACCTACACCGTGCGCTCCCTGCTGGTGGACCGCAATACCGGGACGATCTTCCATGAACTGCGATCGAACGTGCTGGAGTTGAAGGCCAAGGAACAGGCGTTCGTGAGGGCTCCGGACACGCTGCGCACAGGACGGCCCGTGTTGCTGGACGGCCTGCTGAGCCACACTCCCGGGTTCGATCCCGTGGAGCACCATTGGGACCTGGGCGATGGCACCAAGGTCCAGGGATCGACAGTGCGCCACCGCTTCACCGCCCCTGGGACCTACCAGGTGCGCCTGGACGTGCTCGCCGCACCCGACGCCGCCGGTCGGATCGCACACCAGTGCAACTTCAAGCGCATCGTGGTGCTGGACAAGTACCGCGACAGCGACGACCAGACCGTGGTAGCCACCTACCAGGATGCCACTGGCAGGGTGCACACCTACGTCTTCCAGGAACTTCCCTTCGATGAGCTGACCATGGCGTTCGACGATGCCAACGGGGATGCCCTGTTCGCCATCGAACTCTTCACCAGCAAGGAACGCGTGAGCCTTGATGACCCGCGCTTCACCGAGATCCGCAAGTTCTACCGGGTGGTGGAGCATTTCGATCCCAAGCGCGCCGTGTACAGCTACTCGGTGGGCGGCACCGGCGACATGAAGGAATTGTACAAGGTGTTCCAGAAGGTGAGGGAACTGCAATTCCTCGAGGCCGAAGTGTTCCGTCTGCAGGACGAGAAGCTGATCGACCTGAGCGAACTGGACCTCACCGCGTTGCAGGACCTGGACCGTGCCAAGGTGCGCACCAACGCCATCCACTTCGCCTGCAAGAGCGCCGAACTGGATGCACCCTCCCTGCCCATCCTGGAACAGATCACGACCCTGCTGAAGGAACACCCCGAAGTGTCGTTGGTCATCGAGGCCCATACCGACGATGTGGGCAGCGAGGGCTACAACCTGGAACTGTCGCAACGCCGTGCGCAAAGCGTGTTGAAGCACCTGGTCGAACGGGGCGTGGACGCGCGAAGGCTCACACCCGTGGGCCACGGAAAGAACCAACCGATCGCCTCGAACGGGACCGAGGAAGGCCGCAGCCTGAACCGGCGCGTGGAATTCCGCATGACCGTGCGCGGCGAGGAGCAGGCCTTCGAGAAGACACGTTGAGCGCCCTATTGTGATCACGGCGAAGGTGGCGGGCTCTACCTTCGCTGTGCATGGTCGGTCAGCTACGCAAGCCGGTACTCCCTGCTCTTTTCCTGTGCTCGTTGGCCGTGCACGGCCAACAGGCCATGCGCTTCATCGAGAACCGTGGCCAATGGCCCGAACAGGTCACCCATCGGGCCGAACTGCCCGGCGCCACGATCTGGTGCGAGGGCAATGCCGTGCTGATCGACCGCTACGATGCGCACACCGTGAACGCCTGCCACGGGGACATCAACTGCACCCCACCGGCCACGCTGCGCCACCACGCCGTGCGCATGCGCTTCCTCTCGGCCACCGGCACGTCGCGCAACACGGGCGAGCTGCCGCTGCCCGGCCATCATAGCTACTTCATCGGCCACGACCCGCAGCGCTGGGCAGGCGGTGCCAAGGCTTACGCGGCGGTCACCATGCACCAGGTGGCGCCCGGCTGCGACGCCCGCTTCCGCGAAGGCAATGCAGGGTTGAAATACGACCTGGTGGTGGCCCCGGGTGCCGATCCCGCCGCCATCCGCTTCGCCTATGAAGGGGCCGACGCCATCGAGCTGCGCGACGGCGTCCTGGTCATCAACACCTCGCTCGGCCGCCTCGTGGAGCGCATCCCCCTCGCCTACCAGGACATCGACGGCGAGCGGCGCACCGTACCCTGCTCCTACACGCTGCACAAGGGCGTGGTCGGCGTGAAGCCCGGCAGGTACGACCCACGCCACCCGCTCATCATCGACCCCGAACTCGCCTTCGCCACCTTCTCGGGATCGGTGAGCAACAATTTCGGCTACACCGCAACCTTCGACAAGCTGGGCTTCCTCTACTCGGGCAGCACGGCCTTCGGCGCGCAATACCCCGTGACCCTCGGCGCCTACCAGACCGCATGGGCCGGCGGGGGCACCGACATCGCCCTCACCAAGTACGACACCACCGGCAGCTTCCTGGTGTGGAGCACCTACATCGGTGGCAGCGCGGCCGAGATGCCCCACAGCCTGATCGTGGACGACAACGACGAGCTGGTGATGCTGGGTACCACGGGCTCGGCGAACTTCCCCACCACACCGAACGCGTACGATGGCACCTTCGCCGGAGGCTCGGCCTTCACGCCCGCCGGGCTGGGCCTGAGCTATGCGCAGGGCTGCGACATGGTGGTGGTGCGCTTGAACCCCACCGGCACCGTGCTGGTGGGAAGCACCTACCTTGGCGGATCGGCCAACGACGGGCTGAACTCGGCGCCCGGCCTGAGGTTCAACTACGCCGACGAGGTGCGGGGCGAGGTGCTGCTGAACGATGCCGGCGAGGTGTGGGTGGTGAGCTGCACGCAGAGCACGAACATCCCCACCACTCCGGGGGCCGCACAGACCGTGTTCGGCGGCGGAAGCCACGACGGCTACGTGGCGCGGTTGAGCCCGGCCATGGACCAGCTCCTCTACGCCAGCTTCGTGGGCGGCAGCGGCGCCGACGCGGCCTTCGCCGGTGAGCTCGACGCCCAGCAGCGCCTCTACGTTTGCGGCGGCACCAACAGCACCGACCTGCCCACCACGCCCAACGCCGTGCACCCCGCGTTCAACGGCGGCAGCGTGGACGCCTTCGCAGCGCGGTTCAACGCGAGCGGCACCCAGATCGAGGCCATGACCTACTGGGGAAGCGATGCCTATGACCAGGCCTACTTCGTGGAGCTTGACAGCGATGCCAACGTGTACCTGTTCGGCCAGACGGCGGCGCCCGCAGGCCAGCTGATCGCCAACGCCTCCTACGTCGTTGATCACGGCGGGCAGTTCATCACCAAGCTAGACGCCGATCTGGGCGCCCTGCTCCTCAGCACGCGCATCGGCAGCGGCGACGGCACGCCCGACATCTCGCCCACGGCCTTCCTGGTGGACGTGTGCGACAAGATCTACACCAGCGGCTGGGGCAGCAGCGCTGGCGGACTGGGAGGAAGTCTCACCACCGCGGGACTCCCCGTCACCCCCGACGCGCACCAGCCCACCACCGATGGCCACGACCTCTACCTGGCGGTTTTCGACATCGACATGAGCGCGCTGCTCTACGCCACCTACTACGGCGGCGGCGTGAGCCCCGAGCACGTGGACGGCGGCACCAGCCGGTTCGACCGTCGCGGCCGTGTGTACCAGAGCGTGTGCGCCGGCTGCCAAGGCAACAGCGATTTCCCCACCACACCCGGCGCCTGGAGCAGCACCAACAACAGCGGCTTCTGCAACAACGGCGTGCTGAAGTTCGACTTCGACGCCCCCCTGGTGATCGCCGCCTTCATGGTGTCCGATACCATCTGCGGCCCCTTTGCCGTGCCCTTTTCCAACCTGAGCAGCAGCGGGGCCAGTTACCTGTGGGACTTCGGTGACGGCACATCCAGTACGCAACATTCACCAGTCCACACCTTTCCCGGCCCAGGCACCTACACCGTGACACTCACCGCCACCGACCCGCTCACCTGCAACGAGGTGGACGTGGCCGTGCGCACCGTGCACGTGCACGCCCCCGCCCCCGTGCTACAGGTCATGAGCGATACCCTGGTGTGCGGCCCCATCGATGCCTTCACGCTCCGGGCCGATGCCGCCGGCACCGCGACCACATTCATCTGGTCGGGCTCGGCGGCCTTCACCGACCCTCTGAACCCACCACAGGACAGCACCGCCACCATCACCAGCTCGGGCACCTATTACGTGATGGCCTCGAACGGTTCGCCCTGCGTGGCCGTGGACAGCGTGCACGTGGTGGTATCGAACGGAGACATCCGGCTCACGGGCGATACGCTGAACTGCGCCACCGACACCGCCCGGCTGGTGGTGACGGGCGCCGATCCGGGGTCCTCCTTCCTGTGGGAGCCCGATGAAGGCATCGTTAGCGGGCAGGGAACGGCCGCCTTGTCGGTGATCCCCACCGACAACACCACCTACGCCGTGCAGGTGAGCTCACCCACGGGCTGCACCTGGAGCGCGAGCGTTCCGGTACTGGTGTCGCCGATCAACGGCGCGGCCGCCACCGCCACGGTGGACCAGGGCCTGGTGCTGCCCGCCACCACCGTGCAGTTGAACGCCACGCCCACTTCCGGCGTGACCTACTCCTGGTCGCCCCCCACGCTCGTGAGCGATCCGCAGATCGCCGACCCAACTGCCGTGGTGTACACCACCACCACCTTCACGGTGACCGTGAGCGACGGGGTGTGCACGCGCAGCGCATCGGTGACCGTACGCGTGCACGAGCTCGTATGCGGCGAGCCGGACATTTTCGTGCCCAACACCTTCACACCCAACGGCGATGGCCACAATGATGTGCTCTACGTCCGTGGCCGGATGATCGAACGCATGACGTTCCAGGTGTTCGACCGCTGGGGCGAGAAAGTGTTCGAGACCGACGACCCGCACATCGGCTGGGATGGTACCTACAAAGGCCGACCGGTGGATCCGGCCGTGTTCGTGTACCACCTCACCGCATGGTGCGTGGACGGGCAGAAGTATTTCACGAAGGGCAACGTGACCGTGGTGCGATGAGGGCCGTGAACGGATCGATGATGAGCGAACGGTCCGAGAGGATGACGACACGCGCCCGGCGTTCCTTGGTCGGTTGGGCGCTGGTGGCAGTGGCCTTCTGCTCCGGTGGTACGATCACCGCGCAGGACATCCACTTCTCGCAGTTCTTCAACGCCCCGCTCGCCCTCGGGCCAGGGAACATCGGTGCGTTCGATGGGCAGTACCGCGTGAACGGCATCTTCCGCCAGCAATGGCGATCGGTGACCCGCCCCTACCGCACGTTCGCCTTGGGCGGCGACGCGGCCGATGCCTTCGGGAAACGTGGCCTGGGGCTGGGCGCGTGGGTGTACAACGACCGCGCGGGCGATAGCCGCATGCAGCGTTCGCACCTGAGCATCGGGGCCAGTTGGACGCAGCACTTCGCCGGGCACCATGCGCTCACCATCGGCCTGCAAAGCGGCTTCACCTCTATGGGCATCGACCTGAGCGACCTCTCCTTCGACGCGCAGTACAACGGCTTCCACTACGACCCGTCGTTGGGCTCGGGCGAACAGTTCGCACGGACCAGCTTGCTGCACCCCGACCTGCACGCAGGCATCTCCTACGTCCATCGTCCTGCTGCGCGCACTTCGATCCAGGCGGGCATCGGGCTCTTCAACCTGACCACGCCCGAGATCGGCTTCTTCAATGGGCCGGGCGAACCGCTGGACCGGCGTACAACGGTGTACGTTCTGACCGAATTCCCCGTGGCCGAACGCATGGACCTGCTGCCCATGGTGCAATACATGGCACAGGGCACGTTCAACGAACTGGACCTTGGCGGCAACCTGCGCTACATCCTGCTGGACCGCTACGGCCTGAAGCGTGCGGCGCTGCTCGGCCTGCACTACCGCGCCGCCGATGCGGGCTACGTGTTCGCCGGGCTGGAGCACGATGACTGGACCTTCGGGCTGAGCTACGACATCAATCTGAGCGACCTGGTGCCCGCCAGTCGCAACCGCGGCGGGATCGAGCTCACGGCGGTGCGCGTCTTCCGCAAGCGGCCCGCCGTACCGGTCAAGTTCAAAGCCTGTCCGGACCAGTTATGAGGAAGGGCGGTGCACACGGGTGGGAATGGTCGTGGCCGATCGCGCTGCTGCTACCGCTGCTCTTCGCGCTGAACACGCGGGCCCAATCCATGGAGCAGTGGATCGCTTGGGGCGATGCGGCCATGGCGCGGGGCGAGCACTACGGTGCATCGCGGTTCTACGCTGGTGCGCTGGAACGCGAGCCCGGACGCATGGCCCTGCAATGGAAGATGGCCGAGGCCTGCCGCCTGAGCAACCAGTACGACAAGGCCGCCGACCTCTACGACCGCGTGTACCGCAAGGACCAGGGCCGCACCTATCCCGAATGCCTGCGCTGGCTGGGCGAGATGCAGTTGTGCGATGCGCAGTACACTGAGGCCGAGCGTACTTGGCGCCGCGTGCAGCAGCGCAGCAAGGATCCCGTGCTGAAGGAACGTGCCCGCAATGCGTTGACCGGCATCGAACTGGCGCGAACACCAGCGGCCGACACCCTGGTGGTCGAACACCTGCCCGCCCCCCTGAACACCTTCGACAGCGAGTTCGGGGCGCGGATCGGGCCGGACGGCCTGCTGTACTTCAGCAGCCTGCGCGGCGAGCTGAACGACGATGAAGAAGTGGTGGACACGGCGGATTACCAGGTCCGCATCCACCACAGCAAGCCGGTACCCGGCGCCTGGGCCGAGGGCATTCCGATGCCGTTGCACGAAGGGAGCGGCCATGCCGCGAACGCCGCATGGTCCTCCGACGGCAAGCTGTTCTTCCACACCCGCTGCGGTCCGAACGGTCCATGTCGCATCCATCATGGTCCTGCGGATGGAATGGATCTGATCTCCACTCCGCTCGAGGGGCTGGGCGATGCCATGAGCACACAGCCCATGGTGGTGGAACACGCGGGAAGGACCATGCTCTACTTCGTGAGCGACCGGGATGGCGGCATGGGTGGGATGGACATCTGGACCGCCGAACTGAAGGATGGCCAAGCCACGGATGTGCGCCCGCTGGGGCCGCCGGTGAACACACCAGGCAACGAATGCACCCCCTGGTTCGACGCCCTCTCCGGCACGCTCTGGTTCAGCAGCGATTTCCATCCCGGTCTGGGCGGCTACGACATCTTCCGCTCGACGCTTCGTGGCGATGGCTTCAGTGCGCCCGTGAACGCCGGGGCTCCGATCAACAGCCCGGCCAACGACCTCTACCCCGCCCTGTACCCGGAACGCGGCGAAGGCTGGCTCACGAGCAACCGCAAGGGCTCCTTCGCGGCAAAGGGCGCCACCTGCTGCAACGACCTGTACCGCTTCACCATCGAGGCGCCCAAGCCCGCCCCCGTTCTTCCCGCCGATACGATCGTGCAGGAGCACCTGGTGGCACTGCGGGCCATGCAACGGCGCCCGCCGATCAGGCTCTTCTTCCACAACGACGAACCCGATCCACGCACCCGCAAGCGCACCACCACGAAGACCTATGGCGCCACCTACACCGCGTACAAAGCGCTGCAGGCGGAATACGAACGCGAGAGCGGCACCCCGGAAGACATCCGTGCCTTCTTCCATGATGAAGTGGACCACGGGCACAACGAACTGCACGAGCTGACCGAGGCATTGCGGGCAGCGTTGGAGGCGGGCGAGCAGATCACACTGGAGGTGCGCGGCCATGCCAGTCCGCTCGCGGTGAACGACTACAACCACGACCTGTCCATGCGGCGGATATCCAGCCTGCGCAACCACCTGCGCACCGTGCATGGCGGCGTGTTCGCTGCGTACATGGACAGCTCAGCGGCCAATGGCGGCATCCTGCGGATCCGTGCCCTGCCCTTCGGTGAGGACCGTTCCCAGAAAGGCGTGAGCGACGATCTGGCCGACCTGCGCGGGTCGGTGTACAGCGTGGCGGCGGCCCGAGAACGCCGGATCGAGATCGAACGCATCGTGATCGAGGAAGGTGAGCCTACCGCATACGCGCTGCCAAGCCTGCGTCGGGGTGTGCCGCTCGTGCTCTCCGTACCCGTGCACAACACCGGTGACACGCCCTTGCGTTTCGTTCACGGTCGTGTGGAATGCGACTGCTTCTTGGTGCGCGAACTGCCCGACGAGATAGCCCCCCGTGCAACGGGCCACATCCAGGTGGAATTCACGGGCAGGGCGCAGCCCGGGCCCATCGAGCGGATCATCGTGCTGGAGGTCGAAGACACCGACAAGCCCGTGGAACTGAGGGTCCGCGGCGTAGTGTCGGAGTGATGCCACCTGCCACGGGCGTTGTAAGCTTGCATCATGGAACTGCTTCTTCTTTCCAATTCCACCATGCCCGGCGAACCGTTCTTCCAATGGCCGCTGGAGCACGTCCGCGCCTTCTTCGTCGGCAAGCGCCGCGTGGCCTTCGCGGGCCATGCCGTACCCGAGGCACAGCGTGATGCCTACGCGGCCAAGGTGAACGAGGTGTTCGGTCCGCTCGGGGTGGAACTGGTGCCCCTGCATATCGAGAAGGACACCGCCGCTGCGCTGAAGACCGTGGATGCCGTTGCCGTGGGCGGCGGCAATAGCTTCCTCCTGCTCCGCGACCTCTATCGCACCGGCACGATCAAGGCATTGGCCCAACGCGTGAAGGACGGCCTGCCCTACCTGGGCTGGAGCGCAGGCAGCAACGTGGCCTGTCCCACGATCATGACCACCAACGACATGCCCATCGTGGAGCCGCCCACGCTGCGTGCGATGCACCTGGTGCCGTTCCAGATCAACCCGCACTACACCGAGGCCACCATCCCCGGCCATGGTGGTGAGAGCAGGGACCAGCGCATCGCCGAGTTCCTGGCGATGAACCCGGGCGCAACAGTGGCGGGGCTGCGCGAGGGTTCCCTGCTGCACGTGCGCGGCAACCGGGTGCACCTGCACGGCGCGTCGCTCAAGGTGTTCCGCGCCGGGGACGATCCCGAGGAGGTGGCCGTCGGCAGCGTGCTGCGCACCGACCTGCGCACGGTCGGGTAGTTTTCAGTTCCCGGTTGTCAGTTGTTCGTTGCCTGGACCGGCACGGACGGCTTCGGCCATGGGCAACTTCGTGGTCGCTTTCGGACCATGCCAGCGCCCGCACAAGCCACGGACAACGCCGCCGCCACGGAGGCCGCACCCGAGTTCTTCCGGATACTCGGCATGGACCTGTTGATCCTGCTGAAGATCGCCGCGATCATCGCCGCCGCCTGGCTGGTGGAGCGGATCATGTACCTGGTGCTGCGCCGCGGCTATGCCCGACGCAAGGCCAGGGGGCGCGATGAGTTCACGCAATACCGCTTCCTGCGCAATGCCGTGCGCACCGTGGTGGTGATGTGCGCCTTCTTCGCCGTGGTGTTCACCATCCCCTCGCTGCGGTCGTTCGCCCTCACGCTGTTCGCCGGTGCCGGTCTGTTGGTGGCCATCCTGGGCTTCGCCGCGCAGAAGGCCTTCAGCGACATCATCAGCGGCATCTTCATCGTTTCGTTCAAGCCCTTCCGCGTGGGCGATGTGATCCAGGTGGGGCAGCAGGGGCTGTTCGGCACGGTGGAGGACATCAACCTGCGCCACACCACCATCCTCACCTTCGAGAACCGGCGCGTGGTGATCCCCAACTCGATCATCGGCGAGGAGCGGATCGTGAACAGCAGCATCCGCGACGAATCCACCTGCCAGTTCGTGGAGATCCCCGTGGCGGTCGATGCCGACATCGCCAAGGCCCGGCTACTGATGCAGCAGGAGGCGAAGGCCCATCCGGCGCAGTTCGACAAGCGCACGCCCGAGGAGATCGCCGCCGGCGAGCCCGAAGTGGCCGTGCGCGTGGTGGAGGTGAAGGACGGCATGGTGCTGCTACGCGCCTATGTGTGGGCGGCCGATCCCGTGACCGCCCGCATGATGCGCTATGACCTGAACGAACGGTTCCTGGTCCGGTTCGCCGAGGAGGGCATCCCCGTGGCGTTGCCGATCCGCCATTTCGTGCAACGCAACCCCTACACCGCGGACCATGGCGAGCAAGCGTAGCGACAAGGCAGGCCTGCCGCCGGGCGCATTGGTCTCCGTGGCCGAGGGCGAGCAGAGCGCCACCATCATACGCACCTTCGCCTACGATCCCGCCAACTACACCGAGAGCAGCGGCCACGGCGCCGCCGAGGTGCTCACCTGCCCGGCCGACACGGTGACCTGGATCGATATCGACGGCCTGGCCGACGTGGCCACGATCAAGGCCCTGAGCGAACACTTCGGGCTGCACTCCCTGATCACCGAGGACATCCTGAACACCGACCAACGACCCAAGCTGGAGGAGCATCAGGACCACCTCTTCGTGGTGGCCAAAATGCTCTCGTTCCCCGCGGGCTCGACCACCATGGACATCGAACAGGTGAGCTTCGTGCTGGGCGCCAACTACCTGATCAGCTTCCAGCAGCGCCCGGGCGACATCCTGGACCCGGTGCGCGAGCGCATCCGCCATAACACCGGCAGCGTGCGCCGCAAGAGCGCCGACTTCCTGCTGTACTCGTTGCTCGATGTGATCGTGGACAACTACTTCGCCGTGGTCGACACCCTGGGCGACCGCATCGGCACGCTACAGCGCAAAGTGATCGAGCGTCCCGACATCAAGGACCTGAAGGCCCTGCTCGACCTGCGCGGCTCGTTGATCACCGTGGGGCGCCATGTACTTCCCATGCGCGAACTGGCCGGACGCCTGAACACGCTGCAGAACCCCTTGGTGGACAAGAACACCCGACGCTACCTGAACGACCTGCAGGACCATACGGTGTACATCGCCGAGAGCATCGCCATGTTCCGCGACATGGTGAGCAACCTGGAGAACACCTACCACGCCCAGATCAACGCCCGCATGGCACAGGTGATGCGACTGCTCACCGTGATCAGCACCATCTTCATCCCCCTCACCTTCATCGTGGGCGTGTACGGCATGAACTTCCGCCACATGCCAGAGCTCGAATGGCGCCACGGCTACTTCGCCGTGATGGCCCTTATGGCCGTGATCGCAGGAGGGATGTTGCTGTGGTTCCGGAGGAAAGGGTGGATCTGACGAAGGGCGAAAGGGCGAAGGTGAACGGACCGGGTACGAAGCCCCGAGGCTGAAGAGGAAGGGTGGGAATGGTGAAAAAGGACCGCCACTCCGCACGCTCCGTCACCTCGAACCGCCATGGCGAGGCACTGCGGATCAATGGGAAGCGCAACCCTACCACGAAGGGCCGGGGTGTGAAGTGTGACGGCTGAGGTGTGCCCTGCCAGTTGCGAACTCCCCTCCCCCCACCCAAGGGGACTTTCCCCGCCGCCTGGCCGATGGAACCTTCGCGCCATCTATTTTTGCCCCCACGTCACGGCCATGCCGACCGCAGCATACATCCTTCCTGCTCCGCCAACCGGCGGCCGTGTGGCGTGTTCCCACGCTTTCCGATGACCGCTGCGTCCGTGCCCCTTGCGATGCGCCCATGCCGCATCCCGCTTCCCACCTGGCACGGACCAACGATCCTGAGTACCGATCCACGCCCGGTTGTGCGTGCTCATTCTCCTTCCCCCCCCATCCCCTTCACGCCCGATCGATGAAGACACGGTACATCGACCTGATCGAGCAGACCTTCGATTTCCCAAAGGACGAGTTCAAGCTTGACGGTGACAAGCTGGTCTGGAACGACCTGCCGTTGATGGACATCCTCGAGAAGCACGGCACGCCGCTGCGCATCACCTGGCTGCCCAAGATCGGTGAGAAGGTGGACCTGGCCCGTGCCAGTTTCGCCAAGGCCCTGAAGGAGCACGACTACGCCGGCACCTACGAGTACTTCTACTGCACCAAAAGCAACCACTTCAGCTATGTGATCGACCAGGTGCTGAAAAAGGGCGTGAACCTGGAGACCAGCAGCGCCTACGACCTGGAGATGATCGAGCTGCTGATCAAGCAGGGGCGCATCACCAAGGAGAACACGATCCTGTGCAACGGCTTCAAGGACGACCGTTACATCCAGGGCATCGGCAAGCTGGTGAACCGAGGCTACAACGTGGTGCCCATCATCGACAACATGGCCGAGATGGCCGCGCTGGACGAGGTGATCGAACGGCCCTGCGACATCGGCATCCGCATCGCAGCCGAGGAAGCGCCCAAGTTCGAGTTCTACACGAGCCGCCTGGGGATCGGCTACAAGGACATCATCCCCTTCTACATGCGCAACATCAGCCGGCAGAAGAAATTCCGCCTGAAGCTGATGCACTTCTTCATCAACACCGGCATCACCGACACCGCCTACTACTGGAACGAGCTCACCAAGTGCGTGAACGTGTACTGCGACCTGTGGAAGCTGTGCCGCACACTGGACACGCTCGACATCGGTGGCGGCCTGCCCATCAAGAACAGCCTCAACTTCAGCTTCGACCTCGACTACATGATCGGGGAGATCGTGGGCCGCATCAAGGACATCTGCGAGGAGAACCGCGTGCACGAGCCCAACATCTTCAGCGAGTTCGGCAGCTTCACCGTGAGCGACAGCGGCGCCACCTTCTTCAGCGTGGTGTACCAGAAGAAGCAGAACGAGAAGGAGCGCTGGAACATGATCGATGGCAGCTTCATGACCACCCTGCCCGACACCTGGGCCATCAGCAAGCGCTTCATCATGCTGCCGGTGAACAACTGGAACGACGAGTACGAGCGCGTGTTCCTGGGCGGCATGACCTGCGACAGCGACGACTACTACAACAGCGAGCAGCACATCAACGCCATCTACCTGCCGCGCTACCGCGAGGATGTGCGCCAATACATCGGCTTCTTCAACACCGGCGCCTACCAGGACACCCTCGGGGGCTTCGGCGGCATACAGCACTGCCTGATCCCCAAGCCCAAGCACGTGCTGCTTGACCGCGACGAGAACGGCAACATCGTGGACACCGTGTTCGCCGAGCGGCAGAGCGCGGAGCGCATGCTGCAGCTGTTGGGCTACCTGCCGATGGAGGAAGTGCCACAGAAAGGCTGAGCCCACCTCGCCTACCGGACCGATCCGGGATGGACATGATGTGACCGGCCGACTTCAGCGTCCACGCCACGTCGTCCGGGTATGATGGGTAGCGAGGCCCGGAGCCTGCTCAGGGTCTCCTGAACGATGGGGTCCGAGGCAGTTAATCGATCAAGCGAACCAGAAGGATCATCGCGCCGCGGTGCCCTACGGGATCATCGTCCTGCGAAGCAAAGGCGGAAAAGAGCCCGGGTGACGGGTTCGAAGAGATCCCGAACAGGCGCTCAGGCACCCACCGGCACCATCCAGCCGTAGGGGTCGGCTGCGCGACCGCGCCGGATGTCGTCCAGTTTGCGCTCCACCGCATTGGCGATCTCGCGGGTCTCCTGTGCGGGCAGTTCGAACACCTCGTCGCCGATGGCGATCGACCGCACATGTGCGATCGTGGCCGCGGTGCCGGCACCGAAGGCCGAGCGCAGGCGCCCCGAGCGGGCGGCCTCCAGCACCTCATGCACAGCCACGCGACGCTCCTCCACGGTGTACCCGCTGTCCCGCGCGAGCCGGATGATGCTGTCGCGCGTGATGCCCTGCAGGATCGTGCCGCTCAGGGCCGGCGTGACGAGCTTGCCATCGATGTTGAAGAAGATGTTCATGGTGCCGCTCTCCTCGATGTACTTGTGCTCCAGGCCATCGGTCCACACCAACTGATGGAAACCCTGGTCCTGCCCCAGCTTGGCGGGGTACAGACCGCCGGCGTAGTTCCCGCCGCACTTCGTTTCGCCGGTACCTCCAGGGAAGGCGCGGCTGTAGTGGGTCTCCACCTTCACGCGAACCGGCTCGGAGTAGTAGGCGCGCACCGGGCAGGTGAAGATGATGAGCTTGTAGCCATCGCTCGGCCGCACACCGATGTACTCGTCGCTGGCGAACATGAACGGACGGATGTAGAGGGAGCTGTCGTCACCGTCGGGGATCCAGCCACTGTCGAGCCGCACCAGCATGACCATGGCTTCGAGGAACAGGTCCTCGGGGATGGTCGGCATGCACATGCGGTGTGCGCTGCGGTTCATGCGGGCGATGTTGTCCTGCGGGCGGAAGAGGGCCACGCTGCCGTCCTGCTGGCGATAGGCCTTCAGCCCCTCGAAAATGGTCTGGCTGTAGTGCAGCACCAATGCCGCGGGGCTCATGCGCAGATCGGCGAACGGCTCGATGCGCGGCGACCGCCAGGCACCGTCAGCGTACTCCATCACGAACATGTGGTCGCTGAACACACGGCCGAACTTGACGTTGGAAAGGTCCGTCCGCGGCAGCCTGGGATCGGTGCTACGTTGTATGGCTATCTTTTGGCCGGTGGTCAGTGTCGTCGTCATCTCGTCGGGTATGTGGCAAATGTAGCGGCCCACGTGGAGAGGCTCGGTTAAAGTTGCATAAAGTGGACGGCGCGCACAAGCACGAGGACATCCATGCGGTCCTCCGGAAGTACTGGGGCTACGAGGCCTTCAGGCCTGTGCAGGAGGATGTGGTGCGTTCGGTCATGGCCGGGCGCGATACGCTCGCGCTGCTGCCAACCGGCGGCGGCAAAAGCCTCTGTTTCCAGGTGCCCGCCCTCGCGATGGGCCGCATGTGCCTGGTGATCTCGCCCCTGATCGCCCTGATAAAGGACCAGGTACAGCGGCTGAGGCGCATGGGCATACCGGCCCGGGCCATCACCTCCGACATGGGGCGGGCCGAGATCGAAAACGCACTGGAGAACGCGGTGCATGGCAAGGTGCCGTTGTTGTACGTCTCGCCCGAACGGCTCTCATCCGACCTGTTCGAGGCACGCCTTCCGCGCATGCCCCTGGGCCTGATCGCCGTGGACGAGGCACATTGCATCTCGCAGTGGGGCTACGACTTCCGCCCGGCCTACATGCAGGTGCAGGAAATGCGGTTGCGGGTGCCCGGCGTGCCCGTGCTGGCGCTCACGGCATCGGCCACCGCACAGGTCGCGGCCGACATCATGGAGAAGCTCGCCTTCCCCGCACCGAACGTGATCCGCGGGCGTTTCCACCGCCCCGAACTGGTGCTCTGGGTAAGCCGTGGCGAGGACAAGAACGGCCGCCTGCTGAGGATCATGCACCATGTGGAAGGCTCGGCGATCGTGTACCTGCGCCGGCGACGCGCCACGGTGCAGATGGCGCAGTTCATGCGCCACCATGGCATCACCGCCGAGGCCTACCACGCGGGGCTTCCACCTGCCGAACGCGACCGCATACAGAAGGAATGGACCGAGGGTCGCATACGCTGTGTGGCGGCCACCAACGCGTTCGGCATGGGCATCGACAAGTCGGACGTGCGCGTGGTGGTGCACACCGACCTGCCCCCCGATCCCGAGAGCTATTACCAAGAAGCCGGACGCGCCGGACGTGACGGCAGGACCTCGTTCGCCTTCCTGCTCGTGGGCCCTGGCGATGAACGTCAACTGCGCGAGCGGGTGGCGGCATCCTTCCCTCCCCTTGCCGATGTGCGCCGCGTGTACCAAGCCTTCGCCGACATGCACGGCATCGCCTTGGGATCGGGACTGCTGGAACAATACCCGCTCGACCTCCAGGCCCTCGCCACACGCACGGCCCTGCCGCTCACCACGGTGGCGCACTCGCTGAAAGTGCTCGAGCTCGACGGCAAGGTCGCCCTGTCAGAAGGTGCCCGTACGCCGTCGCGCGTGTTGATCACCGCATCGTCCCGCGTGGTGCATGACATGCGGGTGGGCTCCCCACGCTTCGGGCCGGTGCTCGAAGCCTTGCTGCGGCTGTATGGCGGGCTGTACGAGGAACCCGCGTTGATCGACGAGGGCCGCCTGGCCAAGGTGGCCGGGCTGACGGTGGAGAAGGTGACCGCCCTGCTGAAGGAACTCGGCCGCATGCAGGTGATCAGTTACAAGCAGCGCAGCGACGCGCCCGGTGTCACGTTGCTGGAGCCGCGGCACGACGCACAACGCATGCGCATCGATCCGGCCGCACTGGCCCAACGCGAACAACGCGCCATCGAGCGCATGGAGGCCATGCTGCGTTTCGTGAACACCGACCGGTGCCGATCGCGCGAGCTACTCGCCTACTTCGACGAACCGGACCCGGGCGATTGCGGCCAATGCGACGTGTGCCGCACCAGGGAGTACCGGTCCATACAGGCCGACACGTCGATCGTGGCATCGCCCCTCACCCACTACGACGGCCCCGTGAACGCGATGCGCTGGATGAAGGACGAAGGTGTCGCGGGTACGGAGTGAGGTTGCCATGTACGTCCTTCGCACCGGTCCCATCGCCTGGCATCGATCATGAAACTCCGTCGCTCCTTCTACCTCGACGATGATGTGGTGGCCATCGCCCGCGACCTGCTCGGCAAGGTGCTCGTGACCCGGCTCGATGGTCGACGCACGACCGGCATCATCACCGAGACCGAAGCCTACGCCGGTATCCACGACAGGGCCTCGCACGCCTGGAACGGGCGCCGGACCGCACGCACCGAGGTGATGTACGCGAAGGGCGGAACGGCCTACGTATACCTCTGTTACGGGATCCACCACTTGTTCAACGTGGTGACCAACGTGGAGGGTGTGCCGCATGCGGTGCTGGTGCGTGCCGTGCACCCGCTGGAAGGCATCGACATCATGCGCGAGCGCCGCCAGGGCAGGCTCGTGACCAATGGGCCGGGCACGGTGAGCAGTGCGCTCGGCATACGCACCACGCACACCGGCACCGACCTGCTCGGCGATACGATCTGGATCGAGGACCACGGGATCGCCGTGCCCCGGAAGCACATCATCGTCGGTCCACGCATCGGTGTGGATTACGCGGGCAGCGACGCCCTGCTCCCCTACCGCTTCCGGGTCGCACCTTCGCACCTTCCCACACCATGACACGACGCATCATCTTCATGGGCACGCCCGCCTTCGCGGTGGGCACCCTCAATGCCTTGGTGGAGGCCGGTCACAACGTGGCCGCCGTGATCACCGCCCCCGACAAGCCGGCGGGACGCGGACGCCAGCCCCGTGCGTCGGCGGTGAAGGAGCGCGCCCTCGAACTGGGTCTTCCGTTGCTCCAGCCCGAGCGTCTGCGCGACCCAGGGTTCATCGCCGAGCTCGATAGGATCAACGCCGACCTCTACGTGGTGGTGGCCTTCCGCATGTTGCCCGAAGTGGTGTGGAACAAGCCGCCGCTGGGCACCATCAACCTGCACGCATCGCTGCTGCCGCAATACCGCGGCGCCGCACCGATCAACTGGGCGGTGATCAATGGCGAGCGCACCACGGGCCTGACCACCTTCAAGCTGCAGCACGCCATCGACACCGGCGACATCCTGTTGCAGCAGACCATGGATATCGGCCCCGACGAGACCGCAGGCGAACTGCATGACCGCATGATGGTGCTCGGAGCGCGACTGGTCGTACGCACCGTGGACGGCCTCTTCGCGGGTACGCTCCATGGCACGCCGCAGTCCATACCGGATGGAACGCCGCTGCGCTCCGCGCCCAAGCTCACACCGGAGAACACCCGCATCGATGTGCAGGCCCCGGCACAACGCATACACGACCTGGTGCGCGGGCTGAGCCCCTTCCCCGGAGCGTGGTGCCGATGGACCGATGCCACGGGTACCACCACGCACTTCAAGGTGCTGCGGACCGAAGTACTCGACATACCCGCGACACGACCGGCGGGATCGATCGATGCGCGCGAGGGAAGCTTGGTGCTCCACTGCAGCGACCGACTGTTGCGGCTCGTGGAGGTGCAGGCCGAAGGCCGACGCCGCATGTACGGCGAAGACTTCCTCCGTGGACTGCGTGACGTGCGGAACGTCGCCTTGGCTTGAGCACGACTTGCCCAAGTCGGGGCCGTTTCCCGGAAACCCTTGCTGGGGGCGGGATGCAGAGGCACTTATCAACAAACCCCCTATTTTATGAACATTCCGCGCCTATCCCTCCGGAAACCGTTGACAGGCGTGCATCCGAAGATACATTTGCCTTCGAGTTCAACAAACAACCAACTCACTAACACTTCAATTACCATGGGCTTGAACAAAGCTGAACTGATCGAGTCGATCGCTGCTGAAGCGAAGATTTCCAAGGCTGATGCGAAGCGCGCTCTCGACGCTTTCGTGAACAGCACCACCAAGGCGCTGAAGAAAGGCGAGCGCGTGGCCCTCGTGGGCTTCGGTACTTTCAGCATCACCAAGCGCGCTGCTCGCAAAGGCCGCAACCCCCAGACCGGCAAGGAGATCAAGATCGCTGCCAAGAAGGTGGTGAAGTTCAAGGCCGGTGCCGACCTGCAGAGCAAAGTGAAATAAGGTCGCCCCTTCGGCATGAAAGGTCCTCCGCCCCCGGCGGGGGACTTTTCTTTTCCGGCCGGACCGTATCGCACCTTCGCAGCGCGAACCCGACCTCACATGACCGATCAGGAACTCTACGAGCGCCTCGCCGCCTTCGTCTCCGACAACAAGCGCGCCCTCTTCGACCGCCTGGCGCCCCTGCGCACCCGCCACGTAACGGTCGTGCTCGAGGACATCTACCAGCCGCACAACGCGAGCGCCGTGGTGCGCACCGCCGACCTGCTCGGCATCCAGGACATGCACATCATCGAGAACCGGAACAAGTACACGGTGAACCCCGATGTGACGCTGGGCTCGTCCAAATGGGTCGACATGCATCGCTACCGCGGCGAGGCCGACAATACCAAGCGCTGCATCGACACCCTTCGCGCGAAAGGCTACTCCATCGTCGTCACCTCCCCGCACGCGCCGGAGATCACACCGCATTCGATCCCGCTCGACCGGCCCATGGCGTTCTGCTTCGGCACCGAGCTCACCGGTGCGAGCGATGAACTCATGCAGGCCGCCGACATGCACCTGCGCATACCGATGTACGGCTTCACCGAGAGCTACAACATCTCGGTATCGGCGGCGATCGTGCTGTTCACGGTGATGGAACGCTTGCGCGCGAGCGACGTGAAGTGGCAACTGGACGAGGCCGCGTTGGCTGCCTTGAAATTGCAATGGGCGCGCAAGGTGGTGCACAGTGCGGCGCATCTGGAGGAGCGCTTCCGCAAGGGGGAAGGATGAGGGGCGTTGTCAGTGGACAGCAGGTCCGTGGTCGATGGACGGTCGGAAGCCGATCATCATCCGCCGTTCGCTACTATCCATCCGCCATCCACCCAGTTGACACGCCCCGGTTGATAAACTGAAACACGCATCGATCGTGATGCGTAACACGCCAGGATAGCTTTGGTCCAAACCCCTAAACACTCATACAATGGGTAAAGGCGATAAGAAAACGAAGAAAGGCAAGCGCGCGATCGGGAGCACCGGCAAGAGCCGTCCCTCCAAGCGTAAAGTGCGTGTAGCCGCTGCGAAGAAGGCCACGGCCAAGAAGGCCGCTCCGAAAAAGGCCGCCAAGAAAGCAGCTCCGAAGAAAGCCGCCGCCAAAAAGGCCGCCGCAAAGAAGCCGGCCGCCAAGAAAGCCGCTCCGAAGAAGGCCGCTGCCAAGAAGAAGTAACGACCTACTTCCTACCACAGAAGCAAGGACCCCTCGGCAACGAGGGGTCTTCTGCTTACAGCCCTCACGAACGGTTGGAAGGACCGCCCTGGGGCCGCATGATCGCCTCAGGAACGATCACGGCTGCAACCGCACCTTCATCCAGCCCTTTTCGCCCATGCGCTCGAAAACGATGCGGTCGTGCATGCGCCCGGGCCTGCCCTGCCAGAACTCGATGCGCACCGGCTTCACGCGGACGCCGCCCCAGTGCAACGGACGCGGCACCTCGCCATCGCCGAAGCGCTCCTTCCAGCGCGCATAGCGTTCTTCGAGCTGATCGCGCGATGCCACCGGTCGGCTTTGATCGCTGGACCATGCACCGATCCGGCTTTCACGCGGACGTGTGGCGAAGTAGGCATCGGACTCGGCGGGATCCACCTGTTCGGTGGTGCCTTCGACACGCACCTGGCGTTCGTGCGCGGCCCAGAAGAAGGTGAGCGCCGCATGCGGATCGCGCTCCAGGTCCATCGCCTTGCGACTGTTGTAGTTGGTGAAGAACACGAAGCCGCGCTCATCGAACGCGCGCAGGAGCACCATGCGACAACTGATCGTCACCGTGCCGGCGGTGGCCAGCGCCATGGCATTGGGCTCGGGCAACCCATCTTCCTCCGCGGCCTTCAACCACGCCCCGAACAGCGCGATGGGATCATCGCCCGCCTGTTCCTCGTTCAACCCGGTAATGCCATGGTCCGGTGGTGCCTGCATGCTCATGGTATGGTGTGCTTGTTGCTACCGCACGAAGGTATCCGTTGGAACATGTCGCTCCGTTCCCCGCCGCCCAAGGCCGGACCTCCTCCCCGACTTCCCCATCCCGGACGGGTCATGTCGCCGTTGCCCCGGCGCTGTAAATTGAGCCCGAGATGAAGAACGGCGACATCCTCGAACTACGCCCGGAAAGCCCCTATCTGCCGGAGAAGGGCCGCCTCCTTGTGAGCGAGCCGTACCTGCCCGATCCCTACTTCAAGCGGACGGTGGTGCTGCTATGCGAGCACAACAGGGAAGGCTCGTTCGGCTTCGTGCTGAACCGCCACATGGACATCCAGGTGCACGACCTGGTGGAGAACATGCCGCCGATCTCATCGCCCGTCGGCATCGGCGGCCCGGTGCAAAGCAGCGACCTCTACTACCTGCATACGCTGGGGCCGCGCATCGAAGGGAGCGTGGAAGTGGTGGACGGGGTGTACATGGGAGGCGACTACGAGCAGCTGTGCGCCGTGCTCACAGCCGACCCGCGCCTGGCGGTGCATGTGCGTTTTTTCGTGGGCTACTCCGGCTGGGGCGAGGACCAGCTGCAGCGCGAACTGGACGAACGCTCGTGGCTGATCGCGAAGGCCGACCGCCGTGCGGTGATGCAGGCCGGACGCAAGGACCTGTGGGCCGAGACCCTGCGCAGCATGGGACGCGCGTTCGCGCCACTGGCCAACTTCCCCGAGGATCCCGCGCTCAACTGACCGCCTGCCGCACGATCAGGGGGCGAGCGTGAGCTTGATCAACATTTCGAGCAGGGTGCCCGCCATGCGATGTGTGTAACGCTTCGTGCGGTAGGTGGCCACCCAGCGGATCCCGCTCACCGCGTTGGTGAAGAAGAGCTCGTCGGCGGCCAGCAGGTTCTGCGGGTTCAGCGAGCACTCGTACACCTTGATGCCGTTGGCCAGGGCCAGATTGATCACCTGCGCCCGCATCACACCGCCCACGCAGCCGTCGGACAGCGAGGGCGTGTACAGCACACCATTGCTCACGATGAACAGGTTGCCGTGGCCGCTCTCGATGATGTTGCCCCGATCGTTCTGCAGCAGGCACTCGTCCAGCCCTCGGTCGCTGCTCCAAAGGGAGGCCATCACGTAGTACTGCGCGTTCAACGTCTTGTGGCGCGACAGGTCGTTCACCGGCTTTCGCATTTCGGGCCAGATGTCCACCGTGAGCCCCTGCTCGTTGAGCACATGGTGCGCATCGGGCAGCGGGAACACCTCGATGGCATACACTCCCTTGTTGGTCTCCGGGCGGTAGGTGCCACCGCCGGCGCGGAACAGCGTGAAGCGGCAGCGCCCGCCTTCGAGCCCGTTGCGCTGGGCCAGGTCGAGGCATTTCCGCTCGAAGCTCGCGCGGTCCAGACCATCGGGCAGGTCGATGCGCAGCAGTTGGGCTCCGGTGGTGAGACGCGCCCAATGCGCATCGGCGAAACAGAGACGGCCCCTGACGATGCGCATGCTCTCGAACAGACCGTCGCCGAAATGGAAGGCACGGTTGTCCAGGCCCATCACCGGGCCATCGCCAGGAAGCACTTGTCCGTTGAGGTCGACGAATTGGCTCATGCCGTTGCGATCAATTCCCGCACCACCGGCAGCAGCGGTGCGTTCGATGACACCAGGATCCCCTTCACGCCCACCGATGCGGCGGCCTCCATATCGCGCTCGCGGTCGCCCACCATCACCGATGCCGCGGGATCGATGTCGTGGCGCACGATGGCCCTTTCGAGCAACAACCCGCCGGGCTTGCGACACAGGCATCGGCCGGTGGAAGGATGATGCGGGCAGTACAGGATGTCGGTCAACCGCACATCGTGTTCAGCGAGCATGCGGTGAAGGTAGGCATGCATCGAATGCACCATGGCATGGTCGTACAGCCCAAGGGCCACACCGCTCTGGTTGGTGATCACCACCAAGGCCCATCCGGCACGCTGTGCGAGCGCCAAGGCCTCGGGCACATCGGGCAGCACGACGAACGCTTCGAGCGACGTGGCATGGCTTCCATGCTCGCGGTTGATCACACCATCGCGATCGAGGAAAAGGGCCTTCCTGCTCATATCCCCAGCGATCGTTGGAAAGCGCCGAAGTCGAGGATCAGCCCGGGATCCATCGCGGCGGAGAAGAGCACGCCGTACAACGCGCCGTAGAAGTGCGCGTCGTGGGCCACGTTGTCGCCACCGCTCTTGTCCATGTACCAGGAGTACACCAGGTACAGCCCACCGAACAGCCAGGCGGGCATGGGGATGGGCAGGAAGAGCAGGGTGATGGTGCGGGTCGGAAGCATCAGCACTTGCGCGAAGAGTACGGCCGACACGGCACCGCTCGCCCCCACCGCCCGATAGCTCGGGTCCAGCCGGTGCTTCCTGTACGAGGGGAGCGACGAGAACACCACACCGCCCAGGTACAAGAGCAGGAAGGGCACGGTCGCGGGCCTTCCTGTGATCATGCCGAAGAGCATCTCCACATTCCTTCCGAAGAAGTAGAGCACGAACATGTTCACGATCAGATGCCCCCAGTTCGCGTGCACCAAGGCATGCGACACGAACCGGTACCACTGGCGGCGCGCCTGTATCACGAAGGGGTCGAACAACAACCGTTCGAAGAGACGCCGGTCGGAGAACGCCGCGATCGACACCGAGAAGGTGCCGACGACCAGAATGGAGGTGAGGCTGATGGACACGGTGCGGGCCGAAGATACCCAGAGCGACGTCCGGTCACTTCACCTGCCCACGAAGCGATCGCTTCCACCTAATAGGTATGGTCGCGCACGATCCTCCAGCCTTCCGCTTGGCGCACCCAGAGCAGGGTGAAGCCGCCGCCCAACGTATCGGCCTCGCGGTACAGGGTCCATTGGCCGGTGGACCATGCGTGGGCATCACCGGCGGGCAGCACTTCGCCGATCCCGAAATGCAGGCGCCCCATGGCCGCCCGGTCGGGGTAGCGCGACAAGTAGTGCCGGGTCACCTCCTCCCTGCCACAGGTGGTACCTGAAACACCGATGAAGCACACCGTATCGGCGTAGCCCTCCATGAAGCCGGGGATGTCGCCGTTGTTCCAAGCCACCTGCTGGGCCGCCATCACGGCACGCACGGCCTCGTCCACAGGGACCCTGTCCGGGGCCGCCGTGCAGGCCACCCCAAGAAGCACCAATGCCGCCCCGGGGAGCTTCGCCATGAACACGAAAGGCCATCACTGGGATGACCTTTCCGTAGCGCGGGAGAGACTTGAACTCTCGACCTCAGGATTATGAATCCTGCGCTCTAACCAGCTGAGCTACCGCGCCATACGCTGCCGCCTTCCGGAAGCGGGCGGCAAATATAGCGAAGTACCTGCATCGCATTTCGCGATGTGTGCTGAAGAATCCGTTCCGTGGGCAGCTTCGGTCTGACCGTCAAGGGGTCTTGCAAGGGAATTGCATTTCTCTACCTTGTACCCCTCCGAAGTGACGCCCATGGCCAAGAAAAAGAAAGCCTCCCCCACCCGCTCGAAGGCCGCAAGCCCCACCCGCAAGACCGCCAAAAAGGCCGACAAGAAGGCGACCGCACGGTCCAAGGCGTCCAAGTCCGCCACGAAAGCCAAGTCCCGTGCGGCAACGAAGAAGGCCGCGAAGAAGGCCAGCGCTACGAAGAAGGTGGTGAAGAAGGCCGCCCCCAAGAAGTCCGCAGCGAAGAAGGTGGTGGTGAAGAAGGCTGTGAGCAAAAAGGTGGCGAGCAAAAAGGCGGCCCCGAAGAAAGTGGCGGTCAAGCAAGCCGCGACCAAGCAGCGGACGGTTGTGGGCAAAGGGAAGGCGAGCAGCGCGAAGAAGGCCACGACCAAGGCGTCACGCCCTGCCCCCAAGCCCGTGAAGAGGAGGGCGGTACGTACAGCTGCCACCAAGCGTCCGGCCAAGAGCGCTCCCATCAAGACCGGAAAAACCGTGGCACCGCGCCCGGCACCGAAGGCCAGGCCGACCCCGGCGAAGACCGCTGCCAAGCGAGCACCCGACCCGTTGAAGAAAGCGACGGTGGGCAAGCCCGCCCCGGAGGTGGCCGCGCCGGTGAAGCAGGCGCCCCCCCCTCCCCCGCCCGTAGCCCAAGTCGCACCGCGGACCGCGGAGAAACCGGCCGCCCCCGCCCCACGCCGCACCAGCGGCCCTGCCAAGCCGATGAAGGAGCGGGTGCAAATGGAGTTCATGGTACGGAGCGCCCCCGCCGTGCTCTTCGAGTTGATCTCGACCCCGAGCGGCTTCTCGGAGTGGTATTGCGTGGATGTGAACGTGCGTGGCGATCAGTACACCTTCATCTGGGAGGACGGCGAGGAGGAACAGGCCACCTTGATCGGTCGGAAGATCGGCGAGGTGATCCGCTTCCACCGGAACGATGATGAGGACCCGAACTCGTTCTTCGAGTTCCGCGTGCGAATCGATGCCATGACCAACGAGGTGGCGCTGATCGTGACCGACCACGCCTGGCCGCACGAGGTGGAGGCCACCCGCAATCTGTGGAGTTCGCAGATCGCCTCGTTGCTGCGCGTGCTGGGTGCATGATGAGGTCGCTCTGCCGACCTTTGCACTCCGCCACCGGCCTTGCGCCGGCTGCCAACGTATGAAGCGGCTGCACCGCATGATCGTACGGGCCTTCCTGGGCCCGCTGGCCATCACGTTCGTGATCGTGCTGTTCATCCTCGTGATGCAGTTCCTATGGAAGTACGTGGACGACCTGATGGGCAAGGGCCTTGAATGGTACGTGCTGGTGGAACTGCTCACCTACGCCACCGCCAGCTTCGTGCCCCTGGCCCTCCCCCTGGCCATCCTGCTCTCCAGCATCATGACCATGGGCGGCCTGGGCGAGAACTCCGAGCTGATCCCCATGCGGTCGGCCGGTCTCGGGCTCTTCCGGATCCTCCTTCCCTTGTTCGTGTTCACCGCACTACTGACGGTGGGCTCGTTCTACTTCAGCAACAACCTGCTGCCGGTGGCCAACCTGAAGTTCCAGTCGCTGCTGTGGGATGTGACACAGAAGAAGCCCGCGATGAACCTGCGACCGGGGATCTTCTACAACGGCATCGACGGCTTCAGCATCCGGGTGCGGGACAAGGACGAGGATACCGGGATGCTCCACGACGTGCTGATCTACGACCACCGTGCCGCGTTCCAAGGCGACCGCACCGTTTTGCGCGCACGGACCGGCACCATGGCCCGCAGCGCCGATGGCCACTACCTCTTCCTCACCCTGCGCGACGGGCATTTCTACGACGAGCATGCCCCTGCCGGCCAGCAGGGCGGCACCTTCACCATGCTGCGCGGCAGCTTCGAGGAGGACCAACTGAAGCTCGACCTCACCGGGCTGGGCATGGTGCGCACCGACGAGGACCTGTTCAAGGACCATTACAAGATGCTGACCCTGGGCCAGCTGCAGGAGGCCGAGGACAGCCTGCAGGCCGCGCTGCACGCGCGGTTGGCCGAGCAGCGCACGCACCTGCGCAACAGTCTGTACCCGATGCGGCGCACCAAGGCGGCTGACCGCCGGGTGCCCGGTGCTGTGTTCGCCCAGGCCTCCACCCATGAAACCCTCCGGCAGCCGATACCCGACCAGGCCACCTACGACCTGGCGATCAATATGGTGCGCAACCACATCAACTACCTGGACCGCTGCATGGAGGAGCGCAACGGACGGGCCGAGCAATTGGCGCGCTTCCAGGTGGAATGGCACCGGAAGTTGGTGCTGGCCTTCGCCTGCCTGATCTTCTTCTTCATAGGAGCACCGCTCGGCGCGATCATCCGCAAGGGTGGCATGGGCCTGCCCACGGTGTTCGCCATCATCTTCTTCCTGATCTTCCACATCGTTTCGTTCTCCATGGAGAAACTGGTGATCGCCGACGGCATCGGCGCATGGCCGGGCATGTGGGTGAGCACCTTCATCCTGCTGCCCATCGGCGTGATGCTCACATGGAAGGCCGCGACCGACAGCCCCCTCTTTGATGCCGATGCGTATTATCGCGGCTGGCATAGGTTCCGTTCCCTTTTCACGCGCCGCGATGCGCATCCTGCAACTGTGCAATAAACCACCATGGCCGCCGAACGATGGCGGCAGCATGGCGATGTTGAACCTGACCCGAGGCCTGCTGGCGGCGGGCCATGAGGTGAAGGTGCTTTGCATCTCCACCCCGAAGCATCCGCTGGACCTCGACGCAGTGCCGAAGGAGTTGCGTGAACGCACCGACATGGAAGGCGTGTTCGTGGACACCACGCTCAATGTGGTGGACGCCTTCAACGATCTGCTCACGGCCGACAACTACAACATCAGCCGCTTCTTCTCACCCGACATGGACATCCGGCTGATCCGGTTGCTCAACGAACGCAAGTTCGACGTGGTGCAGCTGGAAAGCCTGTTCGTCACGCCGTACATCCCCACCCTCCGGCGCTATACCGACGCACGCATCGTTCTGCGCTCACACAACCTGGAGCACGTCATCCAGGAGCGCATCGCCAAGGGCGAGAAGCACATCCTGAAGAAGCCCTACCGCCGCTTCCTGGCCAAGCAACTGCACGACTATGAGATGGCCGTGCTCGACCGCGTGGATGGCGTCGCCGCCATCAGCCCCGCCGATGCCGAGCACTTCAAGAAGCACAACACGCGCACGCCGGTGACCTCGATCCCCTTCGGCGTGGATCCCGACGATTACCCGGTGGAACCGCCGAAACCCGGGAAGGCTCCCGTGTTCTTCCACCTGGGCAGCATGGATTGGCTGCCCAATGAGGAGGGTGTGCGCTGGCTCCTGCGGGAGGTGTGGCCCGGACTGCAGGAACACCGGCCCGATGCCCGCTTGGACCTGGCCGGCAACCGCATGCCGCACGACCTGCGCGGGACCAAGGCCGGCGGTGTGAAATGCCGTGGCCGGGTGAAGAACGCGGTGGAGTACATGACCAAGCGCGATGTGATGGTGGTGCCGTTGTTCTCGGCCGGCGGCATGCGGGTGAAGATCATCGAGGGAATGGCCCTGGGCAAGGCGATCATCTCCACCCCCATCGGAGCCGAGGGGATCGATCATACCGATGGGAAGAACATACTGATCGCGCGCAACGCCGCCGAGTTCGTGCACTACATGACCACCTTGCTCGACGATCCCGCGAAGGCCGCCACCATCGGCAGGAACGCCCGGCAATTGGTGGAGAAGAAGTACTCGGACAGCCGTATCGTGAAGGACATCACCGCGTTCTACGAGCGGCTCCTGGCGAAATGAGATTGCTCGTCCTGCTCTCCCGTGTGCCGTACCCCTTGGAGAAGGGGGACAAACTGCGCGCCTATCACCTGGTGCGGCGACTGGCCCGCAAGCACGAGATCTATCTCTTCTGCCTGAGCGATACGCCCACCACACCGGAGGACATCGCCCACCTGAAGGAGTTCTGCGGGCACATCGAAGTGGTGCGCATCGGACGTGGATCGATCCTGCTGCGGCTGATCAAGGCGGTATTCTCGCGCCTGCCCTTCCAAGTGGCCTATTTCCGCAACCGGACCGCCCAGCGCCGGATCGACCAGGTGATCCGCGAGTTCGAACCCGACCATGTGCTGTGCCAGCTGGTGCGGACCACCGAGTACGTGCGCGACCACTACGGCCTGCCCAAGACGCTCGATTACATGGACACCCTGAGCAAGGGCATGGAGAGGCGTACCGAGAACGCACCGGCCTACCTGCGCCCCCTGCTGAAGGCCGAGACGCGGCGCCTGATCCGCTACGAGAACCTGATGTTCGACCAGTTCGACCACACGGTGATCATCAGTGCGCAGGACCGCGACTACATCTACCACCCGCACCGCACACGCATGGCGGTGATCCCGAACGGTGTGGACACCACCCACTTCGCTCCCCAGGACGCACCGAAGAAGTTCGACCTGCTGTTCACCGGCAACATGAACTACCCGCCGAACATCGACAGCGTGCTGTTCCTGATCAACAAGGTGCTCCCGCTCGTGCGACGCAAGCGCCCCGATACCAGCCTGCTGATCTCGGGGGTGGACCCCAGCCCGGCGGTGCGCGATGCGGCCCGGACCGACCCCCTGATCTCGGTGACCGGCTGGGTGCGCGACATACGCACCTCCTATGCGTCGGCCCGCATCTTCGCGGCCCCCATGCAGATCGGCACCGGCCTGCAGAACAAGCTGCTCGAGGCCATGGCGATGCGCATCCCGTGCATCACCTCCACCCTGGCCAACAACGCCGTGGGGGCGCCGCCCGGCGAGGCCATCCTGATCGGCAACTCGCCCGAGGAATACGCCGCGCACATCCTGCGCCTGCTCGACGACCCGGCCGAGCGCGAGCGCGTGGCCGCCAACGGCCACCGGTTCGTGCGCGAGCACTTCGACTGGGACCGGGCCGCCGACGCCCTGGACCGCCTGATCTCCAGCGGCCGCCCCCGCGCATAGACCGTACCTTTGCGCACCTTATCGCAAAGGCATGGACACCGGTTTCGACCGTATCGAGGACGCCGTGGAGGACATCCGCCAAGGCAAAGTGGTGATCGTGGTCGATGACGAGGACCGGGAGAACGAGGGCGACTTCGTGACCGCCGCCCGCAACGCCACGCCCGAAGTGATCAACTTCATGGCCACCCACGGGCGCGGCCTGATCTGCGCACCGCTGGAGGAGGAGCGCTGCGAGGCCCTCGGTCTGGACCTGATGGTGCGCGACAACACGGCCCTTCACGAGACCCCCTTCACCGTGAGCGTGGACGTGAAGGGCCGCGGCACCACCACGGGCATCAGCGCGTGGGACCGCTCGCAGACCATGCTGGCGTTGATCGATCCAGCCACACGCCCCGAGGACCTCGCCCGACCGGGGCACATCTTCCCGCTGAAGGCCCGCAAGGGCGGCGTGCTGCGCCGCACCGGCCACACCGAGGCGGCAGTGGACCTCGCACGACTGGCAGGCTTCGAGCCGGCAGGCTGCATCGTGGAGATCCTGAACGAGGACGGCAGCATGGCACGCCTGCCCCAACTGCGGGTGATCGCCAAGCGCTTCGGCCTGAAGCTGATCAGCATCGAGGACCTGGTGGCCTACCGCATGCGCACCGAGCGCACCGTGCAACGGCAGGTCACCGTGAAGCTGCCCACCGAGCACGGCGATTTCGACCTGGCGGCCTACATCCATACCCCAACCGGCGAGGAACACCTGGCCTTGATGAAGGGCAGCTGGACGCCCGACGAGCCCGTGCTGGTGCGCGTGCATTCCTCGTGCGTCACCGGCGACATTTTCGGCAGCTGCCGCTGCGATTGCGGACCGCAACTGCACCGCGCACTGCAGATGGTGGAGCAGGCCGGCAAGGGCGTGGTGCTCTACATGCAGCAGGAAGGACGCGGCATCGGGCTGATGAACAAGCTGCGCGCATACAAACTGCAGGAGGAGGGCGCCGACACCGTGGAGGCCAACCTGATGCTGGGCTTCGACATGGACGCCCGCGACTACGGCGTGGGGGCCCAGATCCTGCACGACCTGGGCGTGCGCAAGATGCGCCTGCTCACCAACAATCCGCGGAAGCGCACCGGCCTGGTGGGCTACGGCCTGGAGATCGTGGAGAACGTGCCGATCGAGATCCCCGCCAACGCCCACAACCGTCGCTACCTCGAGACCAAGCGCGAGAAGCTCGGCCACACGCTGAACCTCGTGCCGCGCTCCGGTGCCGGGGAGTGATCTCAGTCGAACTTCCTGTCCTTCTCGTCGCTGCGGAAGATGTTGAGCATCTTCTGCCAGAACTCGCCGAAGGTGTCGAACTCCTCGCGGAAGGCCACGCCCGCGCCCTGCGTGGTGAGCGATTGGTCCACGCGGTTCAGGTTGCGGTCGTTGCTTATGCTGAAGGCCTTCAGTCGCAGGCGCCCCTCGGGCGTCAACAGGTATTCAAGCTGGAAGTCGCCGATCAGCGCGTTGTTGTTCTGCGTTGCCGTGGTCGCCCCGTACTGCACGCCCACGTTCGTGCTCAGCAGCAGGCGTTCGTTGAAGAGCTGCGTGCTCACGGCCAGCTCCACCTCGTCCTGCGTGATGGCATCTCCGGGGCGGTAGTTCACACCGAGGTCCAGATCGTTGCTCAGGCTCGACAGCCAGTTGCTCACCTGGTTGCTCATCAGTTCGAAACCCGTGGTACCCGCCACATTGCCACCGGTCGGCGCTCCGCCCGATCCGTAGTTGGGCGGGGGCATGAAGCGGTTCAGCACGATGAGCGAGAACACCTGCCGGTTGCGCTCCTGCTCGGTGCTCAGCACGCTGTTCACCTGGGTGCGCACGCTCTCGTCCACGCTGGGCAGGCGCACGTCGAAGGCGATCTCGGGGTTCAGCAGGCGGTCCTTCAGTTGCATCACCACGTCCACGGGCACGCGTTTGCGGTAGGCTTCGTTCTTCTCGAACATGATGTCGTACAACGGCGCACGCACCTTGTAGGTGGCGCGCATGTCGAGCTGCGCATCGAAGGGGTCGCCGAACCAGACGATGCGGCCACCGGGTTCGATCTGGAACCGCTTGTTCACGATGTTCCGCAGGGTGAAGAGGTATTCGCCCTGGGTCACCTCCACCTGACCGCGCATGTCGAACTCGCCCGACTGGCTCACGGTCATCTCCATGTTTCCCGCACCGCGGCCTTGCAGGATGTCGCCCACCGTGGGATCGAAGATCAACTCGAAGTGGGCATCGGGCGTCACCTCCACCGCAAGGTCGAGCGAGATCCCGGAGAGGTCCACGCCAGGGGCTTCGGTACCTGTGGAGTCACCGCCCACGAAGTGCACGAAGCCGATGCCCGACACCTCGGTGCTGCCGCCCACCGGGAAGTGGATCGAGGTGCCGGGAGCCGTGCGCGCGTCCACGGTGATCTCCATCGCCCCGCCGTGCCCGCTCACCTCCACCCGACCCGTGGCGTATGCCTTCCCGTAGTACAGGCTGTTCTGCTGCTCGGTGGTGTTCATCACCATCAAGCCCTCTACCTCGCCCGACACGTTGTAGTTCCAATCCTTCAGGCCCTTGTGCAGGATGGTGCCGATGAAGCGGCCCATGTTGCCCTCCTCGTCGTGCACGGTCACGAAATCGAGCGCGAACATGTCGGGCTCCACGATCACGCGGTGGGTGAAGCGGTACAGGGTGTTCAGGTAGTCGATCCGCAGACCTGCGTCCTGCAGGTCGAGCTCGCCACGTATCTGCGGCTCGGCGAACCTCCCGGCCAGTTCCAGTGTACCGGTGACCCGGCCCTGGATGTCGCTGATGCCTTCGGGCAGGTAGGGATCGATGAAGGCGAGGTCGAAGCGGTCCATTGTCAGGTCAACATCCAGCATGTTCTCCTCGCCAAGTGTGAGTTCTCCCGCGAAGTCGAGGGCCTTGATGGGGCCGCGGGTAAGCTCGCCGCTCAGTTCGATGGCCTTCCTGCCGCCCACCCAGCCGGCCACGAAGCGGAGATCGCCCACTGGCTTGTCCTCAACGCGCAGACTGTCCATGCAGAGGTAGCTGACCACATAGGTGTTGGAGAGCGGATCGAACACGTGGCCGTCGCCGCTCACACTGCCATGCAAGGCGGGACCACCGAGCAGCGGTGCAATGTTCTCCAACCGGACGTTCTGCAGATCGAAGGTCAGGGCATGGCCTGGCTCCCTGGTGACCAGGCCTTCGATGGCGACGCGCTGACCGGCATTGATCATGACCAGATCGCTGATGCGCACGGTGGAACTGTCGATGCGGGCGTGCGCCACCTTGGTGTTCACCCATTCGCCCAAGCCGAGCTGTAGGCGCGAGGGCAGCAGGTCGAGGGAATAGGAACCCGGCCCATGCACCTCGCCCACCATGTCGAGCCGGCCATTGGTACCCTGGCCCGAGCGGTCCCAGCCAAGAGCGAACTCAACCTCGTCCTGGTAGGCCTTGCCGGTGATGCTCGTACCTCCGAACCAGAGGCTATCCTTCCACTCCTGCCGGTCACTGTCGATGCGGAAGAGCAGAACGTCCATCATCTTGCCCGCCACCACTTCGGTGTTGTGCAGGTGCAGGTCGCCATAGCCGAGGGAGGGGATCGTGGCGGCGAGGTCGAGGTTCTGCGTCCTGCTGTGCAGCGCACCCGTGATCACCGCGCCGCTGTCCACCATCAGGCCGGGCACGAAGAGGTCGAACACGGGCCGTGCATCGCGCACCTCGGCCCGGAACTCGAAGTCCTGGAAGGCGCGGCCGTGGTCCACCTGTTCGACCAACGCGGGGAACACGCTGTAGACCACGTTGGTGATCGCACCGGGTAGTTGCGTGGGCAGGAAGGTGCCTTCCACACGGGCATGCACCGCGTCGGCATCGAGCTCCAGCACATTGCGTCCTTCGGCACGCGATGAACGCAGGGCGATGTCGCCGAGCGGATACTCCTCGGGCCCCTTGCAATAGTGTACATCCTGTGCTTCGAGCACGCCGAGCAGGCTGTCGGGGGCCAGGCGGCCGCGTGCGTTCACGAGCATGCTGATGCTGTTGGGTCCCTCGAAGGGCGACAGGCCGAACGCGCCCAGGTCGAGGTGCTGCAGGTCGGCCCTGAAGTCCACCACGGGCCAGCGGCCGCGCAGGTCGGCCAGACCTTTGAAGTCGAGCACGAGCGCATGGTCGTCGGCCTGCAGGCTGCCGTTGAAGAGCCCGCTTTCGAGCGTGCCATTGGCCGTGATGCCGGTGATGGAGTACTGGTTGAAGTTGAACACCGGGAACGTGCCATCGAGCTCGGCGCGCATGGCGGCCAGGCTGGGGCCCGCGGCCTTGATCCGGATGTTGGCGCCCACCGCCCCGATCGCCGAGGTGCCCAGCAGGCGCCCCACGAGGAACGAGGGACTGGCCACATGCCCGGTCAACCGGAAGTTGCGGCTCAGGGTGTCGCGCTCATAGGAAAGGTCGGTGCTCAGGTCGCCCAGGTCGGTGTGCGACTGGCCATAGGCGGTGAACGCCGACGGGAAGCCCGTGAAGTTGCCGGTGAAGCGGACGGCACCGAGATCGCGGACCTCGGGCGGCAATTGCAGGGTGCCACCAGCGGTGAAAGGCGGGACCGGCAGGCGCTCCAAGTCGGTGTGGTGCGTGGCGAGCTCCTCCACATCGAGCAGCATGAAGGTGTTGGCCACATCGGGCAGTCCGGTCAACTCCGCATGCCCCTTGAAGTGCGAACGCTGTCCGAAGTACAGCTCCAGGTCGCGGCCCTTCATGTCGCTGAGCGGCCCGCGCACCCGCCCCTTCAACCGAATGGGCAGTTCGATGCCCTGCAGCTCCGGGGCGAAGAGGGCGATGTCGGCGAACTCCACGCGCGACGGCGCCAGGTCGACACGCATGTACACGTTCTGCGAGAAGTGCGAATAGGCCGACCAATCCGGCGTGGTGAATTGCAGGCGCCCGTCCACCTCGGTGCGCGGCGTGCGCAGCTTGAGCTGCTCGATGAGGATCCCGTCGGGGCCCACACGCGTTTCGCCGGAGAGGTGGTCGATCCGCAGGCCGCTGCGTTCGTCGAGGCGCAGGTCGCCCAGCCAGGCGGTCACCGTGTCGCGGGCCAGCACGAAGCGTCGGCCGGAAATGTCGGCGTGGCGTACGTCCACGTGATCGAAGTCCACCCCGAAGGGCCGCATGGGACGGTTGTCGTCGTGGTAGGAGAAGTGCAGCCCGGTAATGTTGAAACGCGCACACCGGACCACCCAAGGCTCGCCCGTGCTCGTGGTGTCGCCCGACGACAGCTTGTTGAGCAGGTTCGTGAGATTGCTGTGCACATCGCCATCGGCCCTGGCCAGCGCGAAGCGGGCGCTATCCAGCCGCACCGAGGTGATGTCCACCGTGCGTGCATCGCCGTCCACCCGCACACCGTTCACCTTCAGGGCGCCGACCACGAAGAGGGTATCGCCACCGAGGTCGCCCACGAACACCTCCTTGAGCACCAAGGAGCCGAAGGGCTCCACGGCGAGGCTGCCGATCCGGATATCCACGCCGGCGTGCTCCGAGGCCCACGCGGCCACGTAGCGGCCGAGCTGGCGCTGCACCCAGGGAATTGAGAGGATCACGACCACCGTGACCAGCAGGGCGATGAAGGACAGCGTGACGCCCCCCGCCCAACGCAGGAGCCTACGCCACCATGGATATGCCCTGACCTCGTCCAGTGCGACCGTAGCTTTGCCCGCCTTCGGAACAAGGACCGGGCCCAGATCGCCCAAAAGTAGACGTGATGCCTTCGGCCAAGCCTTCCGTGATCCTGGGGATCGAAAGCTCGTGCGACGAGACCGCCGCCGCCGTGCTGATCGATGGTGTGCTGCGCGCGAACGTCGTGGCCGGTCAGGACGTGCATCGTGCCTGGGGCGGAGTGGTGCCCGAACTGGCCAGCCGCGCGCACCAGGAGAACATCGTGCCCGTGGTGGCACAGGCCCTCGCACAGGCCGGCATCACGCGGCACGACCTCAGCGCCGTGGCCTTCACGCAAGGTCCCGGCCTGATGGGCGCGTTGCTGGTGGGCACCTGCTTCGCCCGCTCGCTGGCGCAGGGCCTCGGCATCCCCTTGGTGGCGGTGGACCACCTGCGCGCCCATGTGCTGGCCCACTTCGTGGTGGACGACACGCCGCGACCGGTACCCGCCTTCCCCTTCCTGAACCTGACCGTGAGCGGCGGCCACACATTGCTGGTGATGGTGCATGGCCCCGACCGCATGGAAGTGGTGGGCACCACGTTGGACGATGCCGCCGGCGAGGCCTTCGACAAGGGGGCGAAGATGCTGGGCCTGCCCTATCCCGGAGGTCCGCTGATCGACCGCCATGCCCGCACCGGCGATGCCACGAAATACCCGCTGCCCCTGCCCCGCATCCCCGGGCTCGACATGAGCTTCAGCGGGACCAAGACCGCTTTCAACAATGTGGTGCGGCGCCTGCGCGACACCGATCCCGACGCGGTGCAACGCGATCTGTCCCACCTCTGCGCAGGGTTGCAGCACAGCATCGTGGAGCAACTGATGCGGAAACTGGTGGAAGCGGCCCACCAACACGGCATGGTGCGCATCGGGATCTCGGGCGGAGTGAGCGCCAACAGGGCGTTGCGCCAGGCCGTGGCGAAACTGGGCCAGGAGCACGGCTGGGAGGTCTTCATCCCGCCCCTGCCCTATTGCACGGACAACGCCGCCATGATCGCCGTGGCCGGGATGATACTCCTGAACGCGGGCGTGACGCACCCGCTCGATACCGTACCGTTCGCGCGCGGCTGATACCGTGCCGAAGCGTATTGAAGCCGCTGCTACGGCGGACCTCAGCCGTTCATGCTCACGAGGAACTCCTCGTTGCTCTTGGTGCCCTCCATGTGCTTCTTCACGAACTCCATGGCCTCCACGCTGTTCATGTCGGCCAGGTGCTTGCGAAGGATCCAAGTGCGCTGCAGCACGTCCTTGTGGTGCAGCAGATCGTCGCGGCGGGTGCCGCTGGCCAGGATATCGATCGCGGGGAAGATGCGTCGGTTGCTGAGCTTGCGGTCGAGCTGCAGTTCCATGTTGCCCGTGCCCTTGAACTCCTCGAAGATCACCTCGTCCATCTTGCTACCGGTCTCCACCAATGCGGTGGCGAGGATGGTGAGCGAACCACCGTTCTCGATCTTCCGGGCGGCACCGAAGAAGCGCTTGGGCTTCTGCAGGGCGTTGGCGTCAACGCCACCGCTCAGGATCTTGCCGCTGGCGGGCTGCACGGTGTTGTAGGCGCGGGCCAGGCGCGTGATCGAGTCGAGCAGGATCACTACGTCGTGACCGCATTCCACCATGGCCTTGGCCTTCTCCAGCACAATGCCGGCCACCTGCACGTGGCGCGAGGCGGGCTCATCGAAGGTGCTGGCGATCACCTCGGCGTTCACGCTGCGGGCCATGTCGGTCACCTCCTCGGGACGTTCATCGATCAGCAGCACGATCAGGTAGACCTCGGGATGGTTGGCGGCGATGGCATTGGCCACGTCCTTCAACAACACCGTTTTACCGGTCTTGGGCTGGGCCACGATCAGGCCGCGCTGCCCCTTGCCGATCGGGGCGAAGAGGTCGAGCACACGCATGCTCAGATTGGTGGGGTCCTTGCCCACGAGGTTGAACTTCTCGTCGGGGAAGAGCGGAGTAAGGAACTTGAAGGGCACCCGGTCGCGCACCCAGTCGGGATCGCGGCCGTTGATGCTCTCCACCTTCACCAAGGGGAAGAACTTGTCGCCCTCGCGCGGAGGACGCACATACCCCTTCACCGTGTCGCCGAGCTTCAGACCGTATTGCTTGATCTGCTGCTGGGTCACGTACACATCATCGGGCGACGCCAGGTAGTTGAAGTCGCTGCTGCGCAGGAAGCCGTAGCCCTCGGGCATCACCTCCAGCACGCCGTCCACCTCCACGAACGCCTCGAAATTGTACTGCTCGCGCGGCTGGCGTTGCTCGTTGCGCTGATCGTTGTTCCGCTGTCCGTCGCGATCGTTGCGTTGATCGAACGGCCGCTGCTGGTCGTTGCCCCGAGCCTGCTGTTGGTCGTTGCCACGAGGTTGCTGCGGATCACGCGGTTGGTCGCGCTGGTGCTCGCGGCGCTGTTGGTCGCGACGATCGTTCCGCTCCTGCCGTTGGCCCTCGCGTTGGCCCCCCTCGCCTGCGGGCTGGTCGATGGCGCTGCGTTCACGCCGTTCGATGCGGGGACGTTCGCGACGCTCCGGACGGGGCTCGCTCACGGGCGGTGGCGGGGCAACCACCTCCGGGGCCTCCGTGGCCTCGTTCTCCTCCTGGTCGTCATCGTCCTCGTCGGTATCGTCCTCCTCCTCCTCGACGACGTCGTCATCGTCGTCCTCGTCCTCCGGCTCGGGATCGCTCACCAAGGGCACCTCGTCGGCGGTGGCCAGTTCGGCGATGGCCTCCTCGTCGCCCACGAAGGTGGGGCCGATGGGCTTGGGTTTGCCCGCCGCACGGGCCTGTTCCTCCAGGATCTTGGCGATCAGGTCCTGCTTGCGCAGGGTATCGGCCTTCTTCAGATCGAGCTTCTTGGCGATCTCCTTCAGCTCGGAGAGTTTCATCGCGCTCAGCGCGTCGTGGTCGTACATGACGAATGGATGGAAGGATCGTGGTGTCGGCCCCCTTCGTGGGGCGAAAGCCGGGAAGGCCTCACTGCGATGCTGTAACCGATGGGAATTGGACCGGTCCTCGGGCACCCTCATCACCCGGGATCGGGCGATGGACCGGTGGAATGCGGTGCAATTTTACGCGACCCGGATCGATCCGAAAAGACCCGTTCGATCTTTTTTCACCGACCAGCGGTGCATTCCGCTTGGCCAGGGGCGGGTACCTTCGCGCACTATGCGGCCCTGGGACCGCGATCGCCATGATCCAACGTAAACAATCCCTCTACCTCCTGCTCGCGTCGCTCCTGGCGCTGGCCACCTGGTTCTTCCCCATCTCCACCCACCAGCGCGGCGATGCCGTCTACGAACTGCGCACCACCGGCCTGTTCACCAGCGACGGCCAGGAAGTGCAGGAAGAGCCCGGCCAACGGATCACCCATGTCCCCTTCGAGGTGGTGATGACGGTGATCGCGGTCGCCCTGGCAGGGTGCATCCTCCTCTACCGCAACCGGCCGCGGCAGATGCGCTTCGTGCGCGGCACGTACATGGTGGTGCTCGGCACCATCGCCTACCTCTTCATCACTGACCGCTCGGTGCAGGCCTACCTGGGACAGGACGGGCCGGTGCGGAGCAGCTACGGCCTCTCGTTCGTGCTGCCGCTGATCATCCTGGTGCTCGCCTTCATGGCCGAGCGTGCGATCAAGGCCGACGAGGACCTGGTGCGCAGCGCTGACCGCCTGCGTTAAGGTCCTACTGCACTTCAACCTTTATGCTCGTGCTGCCCTCGCCCGAACGCAGCACGAGCATATAGGTGCCGGTAGAGATCCCGGTCAACGGCATGTCGTGCACCGGCCCGCGCCCGGCGTAAAGCATGCGCCCGGCCACCTTGGTGCCCTGCATGTCGTACAGTTCGGCCACCACATCATCGTTGGAGCAGCGGGCCAAGCGGATGGTGATGCGGTCGTGCGCCGGATTGGGGAACACCTCGGCGGCGCAGGGGCGTGCATCATGCGCGTGCATGCCCACCACGGTGGAGAGGTCCAGTACATCGTAGCCGGCGTTGATCGGCTCGGCCAGCATGGCGGCCGTGGCCAGCGTGGCCTTGGTGACGTGCGTGAGGAAGGGCATGTGAATGGTGGCCACCACATCGTTGGCGGTGTGGTAGTACGGGTTTCGGAAGTTGCTGCCATCGGTGAGCATCAAGGCCTGATGGCCCGCGTCCCAGAACGGGGCATGGTCGCTGCGCCGCAGGTCGGGTGTGATCTGGCCGTTGGCGATGGTGGCCAGCGCGATGGTGTTCAGGTCGGGCACGTAGGTGGAGGCCGCCTGCAGATAAGCGTCGATCAGCGGTTGCGATGCGGCGTTGCCCACCACGGTGATGAAATCGCCCCGGTTGCCGTTGGCCTGGATGGCGGCGGTGGCATCGGGGAACAGCACATTGAATCCGGCGGGGATCGACTGGCTGCCGGGCTCGTCGCTGTAGTAGCCGATCATCTCCATGTTGAGCACGCCATCGATCTGTTCCCACGCAGGAATGCTGTTCTGCACGTAGTGCTGGGCACCGATCAGGCCGAGTTCCTCGAAGCAGAAGCCGATGTAGCGGATCGACCGCTTGAAGGTGTATTGCGCGAGCACCCGGGCGATCTCCAGGGTGGCGGCCACGCCGGTGGCGTTGTCGTCGGCGCCGGCCACATTGGCCACCGCATCGTAGTGCGCGTCCACGATGCAGGTGCGGGCCTCGTTCTCCAATCCCGGCTGGCGCCCCACCACATTGTCCACGCTGGTGCTGGCGAAGTTCACCGGGATGGTGGTGACCTGCAGCCCGGCGTTGGTGAAGGTGTTGACGAGCGTATCGCGCACAGCGGCCAGGCCCGCCGGTGCCGATCCGTGGTGGCGCGGAATGGCCACCTGGGCCAGGCGTTCGGCCAGGGCCTGCTCCTGGATCTGGTCCACCATGGTCTGGATGTCGGGCGCATGGCCGTCGTCAGCCACCACCCTCACCTGCACGGCCTGGATCGCTGGGATGCCTGAGTAGGTCCATATGATCGTGCGACCGGTGCCCGGAGCGATGCCCGCGCCGACGTCGCCGGTAGTGCCGTTGGCATCGGCCAGGAAGGTGGTGCCACCATCGGTGCTGGCGCTCAACCACACGGTGCAGGCATCGCCCTCGGCATCACTCAGGTCGTAGGTCAGGATCACCGTGCCCGCCCCTTCATCCACCACCGCATTGGTGATCTGCACCGTGGGGGGATGGTTCTGGGCCGGTGAGGCCGTGGCGAGCAGTGCCGTGAGGAGGAGCAGGTATGCGCGCATGGGGTGCCGTTTCCGGCCAAGATAACCGGCCGGTGCGAACACTCCGCAGGGGCCCTGCTACCGCTTGGCAGCCGCGGCCTTGAACCTGGCGATGGCCTGGCGGGTATGGTCGCTGAGCACCAGCCTGCCGCTGATCGCCGCCCGCTCGAGCAGGAACTCGTCCCAGTGCTCGGTGCCCTGCCACATCACTTTCTTCAACTCGGCCATCGCCTCGGGGTTGTAGGCAGCGAGCTCTTTGGCGTGGGCATCGATCCGTGCGTCGAGCTCCTCGATCGTGGGGAAGATCCCGGCGTACATGCCGTGGCGAAGGCACCACTCGGCATCGCGGCGCTGTGCGGGCGATGCGGCCAACATTCCGAAGGTGCCCGTGCCCACCTTGCGCTCCACGGCGGGGCCCACCACGAAGGGACCGATGCCGATGGCCAGCTCGCTCAGGCGTGCGCTGGCCTTCTCGTGGGCGTAGGCGATGTCTACCGCGCAGGCCAGGCCCACACCGCCACCCACCGCGTGGGAGTGGATGCGGCCGATCACCAGCACCGGCGCCTTGCGGATGGCGTTGATCACATGGGCGAAGCCGCTGAAGAAGGCCAGACCGGTATCGGCATCGTTGATCGACACCAGCTCGTCGAAGCTGGCACCGGCGCAGAAGGCCTTGTCGCCATCGCTGCGCAGCACGATCACCCGCACGTCGGCGTCGCGGCCCGCATCGCCGATGGCCCGGGCCATGTCGCGCAGCACATGGCCGGGCAGACTGTTGCTCTGGGGGTGGTGGAAGGTGATGGTGGCGATGCCTTCGTTCACCGCGCTGCGTACATATCCGTCGCTCATGGACAATTTCGTTCTGGCCGTGCTAATTTCAACCTCCCGCCTGATGCGGGAACGGGATGTGACCCGGCGCGAAGATCGGTGTCCATACCGCTACATATCAACTACACGACCATGCTCGACCAACTTCTCTCCGGCCTGAAGGAGCAGGCCCTGCCCGACCTCATCAACAAATTCGGCCTCAACGACCAACAGGCGGAGGGCTCGGTGAAAGCCGCTGCCGACAGCGTGCAGGAGGCGATCGCTGGTGGCAACGGCTTCGGTCTCGACGATGTGACCAACCTCTTCAGCAGCGCCAGCAACACCGCCGGGGCCGACAAGCTCCTGAGCACGATCGGCGGGCTGTTGAAGAGCAAGCTCACCAGCCAGGTGGGCATCGGGGCCGACAAGGCCGGGGGCATCACCGACATGCTGCTGCCATTGATCACCCAGTTGATGGCCAAGGACGGCAAGGGCCTGCAAGGCCTGCTGGGCCAACTCGGCGGGGGCGACCTCGGCAATGTGGCCAAGGGTCTCGTGGGCAAATTGTTCAAGTAAGCCGCACCGCTCTTGCAGGCAGCGCCCGGCCGTTCGGTCGCGCTGTCGCTTTCGATCATACAGGGAGCCGCTGGCACCGGTACCTTTGCCACCCTCCACATGGAGATCAAGCCCCGGTTCTTCCTGCACATCGCTTTCGACGGCACACCCTACCGGGGCTGGCAGCGCCAGCCCGGCGACCCCAGTGTGCAGGAGGAGATGGAACGCGCCCTGCGCACGATCCTGCACGATCCCGACCTGCACGTGGTGGGCTGCGGCCGCACCGACACGGGCGTGCATGCCACGAACTACTACCTGCACTTCGATGCGCCCTCTGACAAGCCCATCGATGAGCGCCTCGTGTACAGCTTGAACAGCCTGCTGCCGCCCAGCATCGCGGTGAAGCGCGTGATCCCCGTGGCCGACGACGCCCACGCCCGCTTCAGCGCCACCGAGCGCGGCTACAAGTACATCGTGCTGCGCCGCAAGGACTGCTTCATGGCCGACCGGGCCCACGTGCTGTACCCGCCGCTCGATGTGGACGCCATGAACACCGCCTGCGCCCACCTGATCGGTCGACAGGACTTCACCAGCTTCTGCAAGGCCGGCAGCGATGCCAGGACCATGCTCTGCGATGTGCGCCTGGCGCGATGGGAGGCCACGCCCGAGGGCTGCATCTTCCGCATCCGCGCCGATCGTTTCCTGCGCAACATGGTGCGGGCCATCGTGGGCACCTGCTTCGAGATCGGCCGGGGCCACAAGCCGCCGGAGCATATGGCGGCCGTGATCGCCGCGAAGGACCGCGACCAGGCCGGCAAGAGCGCCCCGGCACGCGGCCTCTACCTGGAACACGTGGTCTACCCTTTCATCCCGAACACGGCACAGGCATGAGCGCACCCGGACAGGCACAAGGCAAGGCCTTCGACGGCCGGTTGTTCGCGCGGGTGTTCGCGTTCACCAAGCCCTACCGAACGCTGTTCTGGGCCGCGTTCACGCTGACGATCCTGCTCGCCGGCATCGGTGTGGTGCGCCCACTGCTCATGGGCGACATGATCGACGACCACGCCCTGACCGGTGACAAGCAAGGGCTGCTGCGCATGGCCCTGGTGGTGGCCGCCCTCCTCTTCATCGAGGCCATCATCCAGTTCTACCAGGCCTACTGGACCGCCTGGCTCGGGCAGGCCGTGAGCTTCGACCTGCGCCAGCGCCTGTACGAGAAGATCATGGGCTTCAAGCTGCGCTACTTCGACCGCACGCCAATCGGCACCCTGGTGACCCGCGTGGTGAGCGACATCGAGACGATCGAGGACATCTTCTCGCAGGGCCTGCTCATGATCATGGGCGACATCCTGAAGCTGGCCGTGGTGGTGGTGGTGATGTTCGTGGTGAACTGGAAGCTGGCACTGCTGAGCATGCTGCCCATCCCCCTGCTGATCTGGGCCACCAACATCTTCAAGAACAGCATCCAGAAGAGCTTCCAGGACGTGCGCACCCAGGTGGCGCGGCTCAACGCCTTCGTGCAGGAGCACATCCAGGGCATGGCCGTGGTGCAGCTCTTCGGGCGCGAGGAACAGGAGTACCGGAAGTTCCAGGCCATCAACACGCAGCACCGCGCCGCGCACATCCGCAGCGTGCTCGCCTACAGCATCTTCTTCCCCGTGGTCGAGATCCTCAGTGCCATTTCCATCGCCTTCCTGGTGTGGTGGGGCGTGAAGGACGTGCTGGCCGGCGTGGCCACCCTCGGCGATGTGTTCGCCTACCTGCTCTTCATCAACATGCTCTACCGGCCCATCCGTCAGCTGGCCGACCGCTTCAATGTGCTGCAGATGGGCATGGTGGGCAGCGATCGCGTGTTCCAGGTGCTCGACACCGAAGCCTCCGTGGCCGACACCGGCACCGCCACCACCGACGACCTGCAGGGCGACATCCGCTTCGAGGACGTGTGGTTCGCCTATGCCGACCCGGGCCAGCCCGAGGAGGAACTGGAATACGTGCTCAAGGGTATCAGCTTCACCGCGCGGCCGGGCGAGATGGTGGCCCTGGTGGGCGCCACGGGCTCGGGCAAAAGTTCCACGATCAACGTGCTGAGCCGCGCCTACGAGTTCCAGAAAGGTCGGGTGCTCCTCGATGGCCGCGACATCCGCGAATACCGCCTGAGCGAACTGCGCCGACGCATCGCCGTGGTGCTGCAGGACGTGTTCCTGTTCAGCGACACGGTGCACGACAACATCACGCTGGGCGACCCGTCGATCACACGCGGGCAGGTGATCGAAGCCGCGGAGGCCGTTGGGGCGCACGACTTCATCATGCGCCTGCCTGAAGGCTACGACACCCAGGTGCGCGAACGCGGCAGCATTCTCAGTGTCGGGCAGCGGCAACTGCTGGCCTTCATTCGCGCCGCTGTGCACCAACCCAAGGTGCTGGTGCTTGACGAGGCCACCAGCAGCGTGGACAGCACCAGCGAGCAGCTGATCCAGCAGGCCACCGAGCGCATCACGCAGGGCCGCACCAGCATCGTGATCGCGCACCGCCTGAGCACGGTGCAGAAGGCCGACCGCATCATCGTGCTCGACAAGGGCACGATCGTGGAGCAGGGAAACCACCAGGAGCTGCTCGCGCTCGACGGTGCCTATCGCAAGCTGTACGACCTGCAGTTCGCCTGATCCGCAGGCCGTAGGCACCGCGTGGACCACACGGTCCGTCACAGGGGCGAAGACTATATTTCCGCCATGTTCAAGCAGCTTCTTGCCACGGTGTCGGTGGCCGCCACCGTTCCCGTCATCGCGCACGACCACGTACACGACCATGCCACGCGGCGTGGCGGCATCGAGTTCCACGCGAACCAAGGGCAATGGCCCGGACAGGTGTTGTACAAGGCGAACACCATCGGCGGGGCGGTCTTCGTGGAAGGCGGTGCCCTTACTTATCTGCTGGTGACCGGTGGCGAGCGCGAAGGCCACGGCAAGCCCGATGGCGCCCACAGTCCTCTGCGCATGCACGCCTACAAGGTGCACTTCGAGGGTGGGACATGGCCCACCCATACCGGGGTGGACCGCCAGCCGCACTACGTGAGCTACTTCCTCGGTGACGACCCGACGAAATGGGCCGGTGGCGTACCCGTGTACCAAGGTGTGCAACTGCACGGGGTGTACCCCGGGATCGACCTGCACGTGAACGGCGGCCACGGCTTGAAGTACGACTGGGTGGTGGCCAAGGGCGCCGATCCCTCCCGCATCGTGATGCGCTTCGAGGGCGCCGACAAGGTGGAGGTGGCCCACGGCCTGCTGTACGTGCGCACCTCGGCGGGTGATGTGGTGGAACAGCGCCCCGTGGCCTGGCAGACCGTTCACGGCACAAAGCGACCCGTGGAGTGCCGCTACAAGCTGCAAGGCGACCGTGTGACCTTCGAGCTGCCCTATGGCCACGATCCCCGCTATCCGCTCACGATCGATCCGGTGGTGGTGTTCAGCAGCTTCAGTGGGAGCACCGGCGACAACTTCGGTTTCACCGCCACCTACGACGCGAGCGGCCACCTCTACGGCGGCGGCATGGTGCGCAGCACCGGCTACCCCGTCACCACCGGTGTGATCCAACCCGCGTACGGCGGCGGCGACAACGATATCGCCATCTCCAAGTTCAGCCCCGACGGCAGCACTCTGCTGTGGAGCACCTACATCGGCGGCTCGGCCAACGAGGTGCCCCACAGCATGGTGGTGAACAGCAACGATGAGCTGTACGTGATGGGCACGTCCAACTCGTCCAATTATCCGCGCACGCCCGGCTGCTGGGACAACACCTTCGGTGGCGGCAGCAACCCGCCCTTCGCGGTGACCTCGTACGGCTTCAGCTACACCAACGGCTGCGACATCGTGGTGACCCACCTGAACAACACGGCCACCGCACTGATCGGCAGCACCTTCGTGGGCGGCAGCGGCAACGACGGCCTGAACCAGGCCACGCCCGTGAACCGCAACTACGGCGATCCCTTCCGCGGCGAGATCGTGCTCGATCACGATGAGAACCCCATGGTGGTGACCAGCACCACCAGTTCGGGCCTGTTCACCAGTCCCGATGCGCCCCAGCCTACCTTCGCGGGCCAGGTGGACGCATATGTGTTCCGCATGGATCCGGCCCTCACCACCATGCTGTGGGCCACCTACCACGGTGGGTCCGGCGTCGATGCGGGCTTCGGCATCCAGCTCTCCAGCACCGGCGAGATCTACATCACCGGCGGCACCACCAGCAACAACCTGCCCAGCGCCGGCACGCCCGAAAGCCCGTCGAACCACGGCGGCGCCGACGGCTTCATCGCCCGCTACGCGCCGTCGGGCTCGCCCCTGCTCTCCACCACCTACGTGGGTACCACCGCGCTCGACCTCACCTACTTCGTGCAGCTCAACACCGCCGATGAGGTCTTCGTGGTGGGCCAGACCGCCGGCAACTACCCGGTGACACCCGGCAAATACGCGAACCCCAACGCCACGCAGTTCATCCACAAGTTCAGCGGCGACCTCTCCACCTCCCTGTGGAGCACACGCATCGGTGGCGCGGGCAACGAGAACATCTCCCCCTCGGCCTTCCTGGTGAGCACCTGCGGTCAGATCTACTTCAGTGGATGGGCCGGCAGCACCAACGCTTTCGGGTCGGCCGGCCTCAGCAGCTCCACCAATGGCCTGCCCACCACTTCCGATGCCTTCCAAAGTACCACCAACGGCAGCGACTTCTACCTGATGATGCTCGAAGTGGAGGCCACTGCCCTGGGCTATGCCACCTTCTTCGGTGGTACCGCCGCCGAGCACGTGGACGGCGGCACCAGCCGCTTCGACAAGGACGGTATCGTATACCAGGCGGTATGCGCGGGATGTGGGGGGACCAATGGATTCCCCACCACCCCGGGCGTATGGAGCAACACCAACAACAGCAGCAACTGCAACCTGGGGGTGTTCAAGATCGACTTCGAGCAGGCCGTGCAGGTGGGCATTGATGTGACCACCACCGGGCAGACCGGCTGCCTGGGCGACCAGTTCGTGATCACCGCCACCGGGAACGCCACCGGTTGGGTATGGGACCTGGGCGATGGCACCACCGGCCTTACCGGCCAGGTGCAGATCCACGAATACGGTGCCCCCGGTGTGTACACCGTGATGGTGATCGGCTTGGACAGCAACTCCTGCAACTTCGTGGACACCGCCTACGCCGAGGTGAACGTGATCGATCCGCCCGTGGTCACCGCCAACTTCCAGGCCGTGCCGGCCAGCGATTGTCAGGGCTTCTCGGTGGACCTCTTCAACATGAGCTCGGGTGCAGGCAATTACCAGTGGAGTTTCGGCGACGGCGGCACCGCCACGGGCACCAACCCCACCCACGCCTACGCTGCGCCCGGTGAGTACGATGTGACCCTGATCGCCATCGACCCGATCTGCGGCGGGCGCGACACCCTGGTGCAAACCATCGTGCTCGATCCACCCTCCATCGATATCGAACTGGGCGAGGCCGTGGCGCTCTGTAACGGGGCCGCCGTGCAGCTCGATGCCGGTCCCGGTTACGATACCTATGCCTGGTCCACCGGCCAGACATCGAGTTCCATCTCCGTGTCCGCACCCGGCGAGTACTGGGTACAGGTGACCGATGGGATCTGCGTGGGCGCCGATACCGTGCAAGTGGTGATGCAGCCGAGTCATCCGCCTGCCGAGGATATCAGCGTGTGCCCCGGTCTGGTGGTCACCCTGCAGCCCACCTTCCCGGTCACCAGCATCCTGTGGAACACGGGCGATACCACCGCCACGATCCACACCACCGCCCAGGGCGTGTTCTCGTTCACGGCCGTGGACACCTACGGCTGCACCGTGACAGATGCCATCGAGGTGCACTACATCGCGGCCGACACCGCACAGGCCCTCGTCCCCAACGTGTTCTCGCCCAACGGCGATGGCATGAACGATACCTTCCAAGTGACCGGCCTGGCCATCACCTCGTTCAACATGGAGATCTACAACCGCTGGGGCCAGCTGGTGTACCATACCTCCGACCCCTCCAAGGGCTGGAACGGCGGCCTGGACAACATGGCCTCCGACAAGGTGCCCGAAGGCTCGTACTTCTACATCGTGAAATACCACGACAGCTGCAGCACCGAGGGCGAAGTGACCAAGACGGGCCATGTGACCGTGGTCAGGTGAGCGATGACAAAGAGCGGTGAAAGCGATATATCGCAATGAGCGAGGCGGCCATGGGGCCGCCTCGACTCGCTCATGGGGCACGATCGCAGCCGTACATAGGAGCAAGAAGGGAGGGCGTCGCATCACGCACGGCTGTAACTTCACCGCACGATGGCTTCATCGCGTCGTTCACCATGAACTGGGTACCGGTGGGCCTGCCTGAAAGCACTTTCCGCCCCCCTCGGCGCTCTCTGGGTATGGCCGCTTTCCCACCACGCGCTTTATGCGGTGCGCACCCCTTACGATGCCCAATGGCAGGGCGGCGTGTTCGATGCGGCGGGCCGCCGGGTGGCCGAAGTGGGATTCCGGGGTGGGGTGGGCACATTGGAC
>Ga0207868_1000085_pt1:0-117500 | contig 123994 bp, 99 predicted proteins | sample Passage237B_FD_187370 | JGI IMG/M metagenome (GOLD analysis project Ga0207868, IMG submission 187370) | Cellulose adapted compost microbial communities from Newby Island Compost Facility, Milpitas, CA, USA - Passage2 37B (SPAdes) (version 3) ...
CGCAGGTGTCGCGCTGCGCGCGCATGGGGAGTGCGGGGCGCAGTTGTCCCGCGGAGGTGTCGCGCTGCGCGCGCATAGGAGAATGCGGGGCGCAGTTGTTCCGCGGAGCGCAGTTGGCGCACTGGGCGGGCACGGAGCGCAGGTGTGGTGCGGAGCGCGGTTGTGGCACGGAGCGCAGGTGTCGCGCTGCGCGCGCATGGGGAGTGCGGGGCGCAGTTGTTCCGCGGAGCGCAGTTGGCGCACTGGGCGGGCACGGAGCGCGGTTGTGGTGCGGAGCGCAGGTGTGGTGCGGAGCGCGGTTGTGGTGCGGAGCGCAGGTGTCGCGCGGGGAGCAGTTGGCGCGCAGTTGGCGCACTGGGCGGGCACGGAGCGCAGTTGTGGCACGGAGCGCAGTTGTGGTGCGGAGCGCAGGTGTCGCGCGGGGAGCAGATGCGGGGCGCGGTTGTCGCTCCGCTTCAGTTGTTGCTGGGAGTTTGCGCGGGCTCCTCTGGAGCGCTCCTGGGGGCGGGGAAGGCGGCGGGCTTTTCCACTTGGACGGGGTCGATGAAGTCGCCCATGACGAAGAGTTCGAAGGGGCCCGTTGCGTGACCGAGGATGATCCTCTGGCCGGCGAGCTCGGGTGCATCCGAAACGGCGAAGAAGAGGACGGGCGCGCCTTGGGCGTAGGCGGGGCCGATCCCGAACTCGGAGGCCTTGGGTGGGAGGAGCTCGAGCTCGTTGGGAATGAGCGGGGCGACGCTCGGAGCAGGAGCGATCGGGGCCCATTCGAGGAGGGAGCCCGGGCGGGCGGCGCGCACGGGGCCGCCGGGGCTCTTCGTGAAGAGGTCGAGCACCTGCCTCGCGGCGTGAGGAGCGCGTTTCAGGTCGAAGGTGAGCGAGAGCGGACCCAAATCGCTCATCATCGAGACCTCGACCGGCTCGGCGGCGGGGCTGCTCTCCGGGAGCCACCGAGGCTCACATTTGGGCGGAGTTTTCCCCAAGAGAGCGAGAGCACGTCGCGCGGCTCGCCCGAGGGCGAAGGCGTGCGGGCCTTGGGCGTGGCAATAGCGCTCGACGGAGGGACGAAGCTCCGCTTGGCCGAGGGCGCCAGCGGCGTCGAGGGCGGCGAGCTCGACGAACGGCTCTTTCGCTGTGCCGAGGAGGAGCTCGCGCACGAAGGGGACGGCTCCGTCGTCCTCCGCTTCGCTCATGAAGCGCTCAGGGTGAGCGGCGATCGCGCGCAGGGCGACGACCTTCTGCTCGGGGGCCCCCGCTCTTGCCCGCGACAAGAAGAGCTCCGCGTCGCCCGCGAGCTCGCGATGGGCCCCGAACAGGGCGAGCGCGGCGGTGCGGACGACGGGGTCTGGGTCGTCGAGGAGGCGGACGAGCTCTCTGCGCCCGTCTCCGGAGATGACTGTGCGGTCGAGGGCGCGGAGCAAGGCGAGTTTGCCGGCGCTGCCGCTCTCGGGATCGCAGGTGCGGAGCAGTTTGTGATTCCAGTCGGTGCCCGCTTGGATCTCGGCTGCGCGGCAGCGAAGGAGGATCAGGCGGCGCCTTTGAGCCGCGAGGAGACGGCCCTTTTGTGTTGTGTCGGTGCTTTGCGGGGGCAAAGGTCCTTTTCGGACCAGGTCGAGGGCGTCGGACGAGACCTTCGCCTTTTCGAGCGCGTCCAGGGCCGCGAGGAGCAGGACCCAGGCCGGGTCCGTCGCCTTCTTGGGAATGCCTTGTTCGAGGAGCGCCAAGCTCAGCTCATCGAGCTTCTCCTGTCCGTCTTTGCCGAGGCGAGCCAGGGTAGCGAGCGCTGCGGTCCGCTCATTGAGACGATATGTCTTTGTGAGCACGGTGGCGCTGAGCGCGCCGCGCGCGCGGGGGCCCGCGCTGCCGAGGGCGAAGATAGCGTCGCGCTTCGGGTCGCTGCCGCGTGCTGTGAGGATCTTTCCGGCGACGTCGATGGTGCGTTCGGCGACCGCGCGGGGCAGACGTGTGATGCGCCCGATCGGGGCCAAAAAGACCGCGCTCTTTTCGGTCTCCGCTTTGTCGAGCAGGCGCGCCAGAGTTCTCTCGGAGAGACCACCGCGGCGACTCGCGAGAGCTGCGAGACCAGAAGCCGCGGCGCGTCCTGCCGGGGCCAGGGACGGGTCGCGGGGAACGTCGAGCCAGGCCAAGAGGGCTCGCTCAGCGCGCTCGGTCCCACATTGGCCCAGCGCGAGCGCGAGCGCCTGGAGCTCATCTTGGGTGGGAGGAGGATCGGAGAGCGCCCACAAGGACGCGGCCATCTCGAGCAGAGACTCGATGCTCGGTAGCGTCGAAGAGGCGCTCGGTGGTTCGGAGCAGAGCTGGCCGAGACCGAGGGCTGCGTCCTTTCGCACGGGGCCCGATTCGAGCAGAGCCCGCGCGAACATTTCTTGATCGGAAGGGAGCGGCTCCCGGGCGGCCTGGCGCAAGTGCGCGACGCTCGCCTCGGCGAGGGGCACCGTGACGGTGCGCTCCGAGAGGCGCTCGCGATCCTCCTCGGAGTCCTTGCCCGATCGATAATCGCAACCGGGCGCGCTCGTGAAGAGGAAGGCGACGCCGAGGAACGCCGTGAGGCGAGCGGCGATCCACTCGCGCACATCAGCGCGCAAACGTCGCACGGGTCCGTGGGGACTCGGCGCCGGGTACCCCTGAGCCTCGAGGCCGACCCGCTCGAATTCGCGGAGGGCGCGCGGCAGGTGGGAGTCACAGGTGACGAGGTGGACCCGGGCGATCGCCGCGCGCGCGAGCAGCTCCCTGGAGCGCCGCGCGTTCTCTCGGGTGTTGTTCGATTGCGTTTCGGCCCAGACGACTCCCGGATGGCCCCCTTCGGCCCACCACCGAGCCATCACCTCGGCCTCCGTATGTCCCGGGGGACCGGCGCCCCCGCTCATGAGGACGATCAATGGCTCCCCGAGCTCCGTCGCCAGCTCGGCCGCCCGTCGGAGGCGCCGAGTGAGGGCAGCCCCCGGTCCGCTCTCAGTGAAACGGCAGCCGAGTACGACGATGACGTTCGGTCCGTTCTCGGGGGCCGTCGGAGGGGGACTCATGGGCTCCCTTGGGTACTTATACGAAAGTCCGGGGGGGAGCGAGGCGCGGGGGCCCCGGGGAAGGGCCTCTTGGGCAGGATTTCGCGCGGGTTTTCGCGGGTGGCCGTGGCAGTTTGGGCATGTTCGTGTAGCGTCGCGACCCGGCGTCCGTCCGGACCCGCGTCCCCTGATGCACACCCCTGAATCCGAAACAGAGACCGAGGCACGCCCTCCGGAATCGGAGACCCCCGCCCAAGCGGAGGCCCGTCGCGCGCGCCTGCGCGCTCGGCGGGAAGCGCGCAAGGCAGGGCTTGAGTCGGAGCGACCCGCATCGAACGGAGAAGTTCGTCGTGCACCGGCTCGAGAGGTCACACGAGAAGAGAGACGCGCAGCGCGAGCGCGACGCGAGCCCATTCTGCCGTCGGCGCCCGAAAATGGAGTCAAACCGAGCGGCCCCTGGCCCTGGGAGAAGTCGGGCGGTCCCGCTCCGCTCGTCCACGCTGTGCGACTCGACCCGGCGCGTGTCGACGAAGCGGCTCGGCGCGTGGTGATGAAACTGACCAGGGCCGGTCACGAAGCTTATTTGGTCGGCGGCTGCGTTCGAGATTTGCTCGTCGGCAAGTCTCCGAAGGACTTCGACGTGGCAACCAGCGCGCTGCCGGAAGAAGTGCGCTCGGTCTTCCGCAACTCGCGCATCATCGGGCGCCGCTTCCGCCTCGTGCACGTATTCTTTGGCGGCGGTCAGATCATCGAGACAGCGACGTTCCGCCGCACGCCGCAACCGACCGAGAGCGACGAAGAGGACAGCCTACTCATCCGCTCCGACAACGTGTTCGGAGAAGCCCACGAAGACGCGCTCCGCCGGGATTTCACGATCAACGCGCTCTTTTACGACATCGAGCGGGAGAGCGTTCTCGATTGGACGAACGGGATGCGTGACATCGAGTCCCGCACCGTGCGGACGATCGGTGACCCGATGGTTCGGCTGCAGGAAGATCCGGTGCGCATTTTGCGTGCGGTCAAGTTCGCGGCGCGCCTCGACTTCGGCCTGGATCCTGCGCTTTATGACGCCGCTGTGCATTGTCGCGGGGCGCTCGCCATGGCCGCGCGTCCTCGACTCTCGGAAGAGATCCTGCGCCTCATGCGCGGCGGTGCTTCTCATCGCTCCTTCTGGCTGGCTCTCGAGATGGGCCTGCTCGATGTGCTCTTGCCGGAGCTCGCGGCTTTTGTCGTCGACGCGAAGCACGGAGCGTTCGTGTTCCATCTCTTGAGTGAGGTCGACGAGCGCACGAAGGAGACAGGCGCTCCCCTCGATGACGTGCTGCTCTGGGCCGCGCTCCTCTTTGAGCCCCTGCTCGAGGCCTGCGCTCACGAGACCGATCGCATGCGCGCTGCCCTCGAGTTCATGGAGCCGGTCGTCGAACGCATCGCATTGCCACGGCGCATCGCCGATGGTGTGGCGCGTTTGGCTGCGACGTTCCCACGCCACCAGGCGGGCAAAGCGAGCCGCTTCAAAAAGAGCCCGCTTTATCCGCTGCTCGTCGAGCTCACGGAGCTGCGCAAGCGCGCGCTCGCGCGGGCGCGCGCTTGACGAGCAGCGGGTACCCCGCGCCTTTTCGTCACATTCGTCGCACGACGACTTTGCGCGTGGGAGCGCAGCGGAGCTCACGGCGGTGGCGCGGGCGCGCACCCCCTCGCTGGGTCCCATGAAGAGCTTGCCGCGCGGGCGCGCACCCCCTCGCTGGGTCCCATGAAGAGCTTTACGCGCGGGCGCGCAGCTGAGCTCACGGCGGTGGCGCGTGGGCCTTGGGCCCGCGCCTATCCTGAGCTCAGCCGTTCAACTCGACGCGAAGCACGCTGCGGCCGACCGCGAAGCAGTCGCCGTGCGAGACTTTGTGGTCACGCTTCACGCGCACGTAGGTTCCGTTGCGGCTCTTCAGGTCCGTGAGCCAGAAGCCTTCGGCGTTCTGCTCGACGGCACAATGTTCGACCGAGAGGTACACGTCGCCGACGATGTTGATGTCGCAGCCGGCGCGACCAATCGTGACGCGTTGACCGCGGGGACAATGAGCCAGTCCGACGCCGCCCTTTTCGAGGACCTGCACGATGCGGAAGGGGGAGTGGTACGTGGGGGAGGCGTAGAAATACGTACCCTGGGCGTCGGTGTGATCGGCGATCTGCGGCATGGGCTCGAGGCGGAACACCTGGTTCCCGGCCAGGAAGGTATCGCCGGGGGCAATGCGCACGGGCTCGCGGACGCGGAGGTAGACGCCATTGAGGGAGCCTTCGTCGCGCAGGTAGAGGTCGGTGCCGCGGTAGAAGAGGTTCGCGTGCTCCGGCGAGACGAAAGGATCGGTCAGGTCAATGGGCGCGCCACGACCGATGAGGTGATCTGTAGACCGGAGGTGGTAGGTGACGCCTTCGAGGGTCTCACCCCGGATGATGACGAGGCTCGCCTTGGTCGGATCTTGGAGATCGCTGAAGTACTTGACCTCCATCTCGAGCACAGAGGGAGGCGTCGGCGCACCGCAGCGGCCACAGAACTTGAAGCCGGGTTCGATGGGAGTCTGACAGGCATCACAAGGGTAGTACTTGGCTTGTTCCATGTTCGCTTCGGTGAGCGCACGTCTCACCGCCTCGATCGAGAAGAATCCTATGGAAAGTCCGCGCCGACAAGAGGCTAGGGGATATAGGTCAGGCGCTTATTGACGTCCTTCCAGCCGCGCTGGCTCACCAAGCGACCAAAAACGCGCTCTTTGCAGCTCGCGGCGTCGACATAGCCGTAGTCTCGCGAGTCGTAGGGATAGAGGCGATTGTCGCTGAGGAGGAACCAACGCCCTTCCGGCACGTTGTATTCGCGATTCTCCGGGACGACCTGCTGTCCGTTTCCGACGCCGACCGGGTGCAATCCTCCTGCGACAGCTTCCATATGGCACTGCTGTTTGACCTCGACTCCCGTCTCCGGGTGCCGGTACGTGATCACTGAAGGGTCACAGCTGCGCTCGAGGACAAAGGAGTCGCCGTTCACCGTGGGCACGGAGTTCGTGATTTTCACGCGATCTCCTCCTTCTCCGAAGATCCTACCGATGATGTAGCGCTCTGGGGCACCGGGCTCAGGGCAAAGAACGAGATCCCCGAAGTCGGGCGTGCCAAGACGGAAGGTCAGAATCAGGTCGCCTCCCTCGAGGGTCGGGAGCACCGAGAGCGAAAACACCGGATCGGCTGCCATCGTCGGGAGCCGGACCCAGCGGATCATGGTCAATCGGAGCGCTCCGATGATCAGCCCGATGATGATCGCACACCAGACGAGGAACCGAGTCAGAGAGTAAAAAGCTGCCATGATCGGTCCGAGCCCTCAGTCTACAGCGCATCTCGGAAAAAGAGAGGGCTCGCATGCAGCTTCGAGACCGAGCGCGTCCACCACCGGCAAATTGCCGCGTCTTTGAGGCGAAGGTCCGAGCTCTGCCATCAATCTTCGAGGACGAGATCGTCGCGATGCACGACTACGGCGCTCTCGACGCCGATCGCTTGGGCGAGCTCGGGGCCTTTTTTCCGTGCGGCGCGGGCGACGTCGAGCGAGCTCATCCGGCTGAGACCGCGCGCGACGACGCGACCGTCGATCGAGAGGATGCGGATGGCGTCGCCGATGTGGAACTCGCCGCGCACCCCCAGCACGCCGACCGGCAGCAGGCTCGAATTTTGCGCTTCGAGCGCGGCCCGCGCGCCGTCGTCGATGAGGACGTCCCCGACGGGACGGAGCGTGTAGGCGATCCAATGGTGCCGGGCGCGGAGGGCCTGGTCCTTCGGAGGGAAGTAGGTCCCCAGGTCTTCGCCCGCGAGCACTCGCGTGATGATGTTCGGCTCAGTGGCGCGGGCAATCACGACCGCAGCGCCCGAGCGCCGCCCCTTGAGCGCTGCGCCGACTTTGCTCGACATGCCGCCGCGCCCGATGCCCGGCGTGAGCGAGCCGCGGTCGTGGAATCGACTGAGGTCGTCGAGCACTCCGATGCGATTTCCATCGTCGTCGAGGACGCCGTCCACGTCGGTCAGGAGGATCAACGCCTCCGCCCCTACGAGCGGCGCTACCATGGCCGAGAGCTGATCGTTGTCGCTGAAGCGGATCTCTTCGGTCGCCACGACGTCGTTTTCGTTGACGATCGGCACCACCTTGGCGTCGAGCAGCGCTCCGAGAGCCGCGCGGGCGTTGTTCAGCCTTTGCCTGTCTGCCAGATCGCCGTGGGTCAGAAGCACCTGAGCGCAGGTCGCGCCCTCCTGGTCGAAGGCTTCGTCGTACAGGCGCATCAAGATCGACTGTCCCGCGGAGGCAGCCGCCTGGAGCAGCGGGATCTCGGTCGGCTTTTGGGTCATGCCGAGCCGACTCATGCCGAGTGCTGTGGCGCCACTCGAGACGAGCATCGGTGACTTGCCCGCATGGACGAGCGCCGCGAGCTGTGCTGCGAGCTTGCGGGGCATGGTGCGATCTTGGGCCAGGGCGCGCGAGCCGATCTTGACGACGATGCGGCGCGCGCGAGTGAGTGCTTCACGCGACACGGACTCTGACACGGTGGGGCTTTCGGTTCTCAGGGGATGAGCTCGGGCGTGATCTCGATGCGCGCGAGCGGGGTGTCCGCGTCGTACAGCGTGAGCGGGGCGACGTCGACGAGGACTCGCTTGAGCTGTTCGGGGAGCTCGAGGTCCGCGCCAGCCAGGTCCTTCTTGAGCCCTTCGATGCCGAGGAGTTTGCCGAGCAGGGTGCCTTCGGGCACGGGGAGCTCGACGATCGGAGCGTTGTCGGGCACGTCGCCGAGCACGCGCGCCTTGGCCAAGGCCTGGCGGAGGCCTCCCAAGTCGTCGACCAGGCCGTGGCCGAGGGCCTCGCGCCCTGTCCAGATCTGGCCGCGGCCGACCTGATCGACCTGGGTCGGGGAGAGCTTCCGACCGTCGGAGACGCGCCTGAGGAACATGCCATAGACCTGCTCGATCTTGCGCTTCAGGGTCTCCCGTTCCTCATCCGTGTACGGGCGGAAGATGGCCTCGCTGTCCGCCATCTGAGTCGTCTTCAGTGTCTCGACGTTCACGCCGATCTTCCGGAGCAGACCGCTCACCTCGACCTTTCCGAAGAAGATGCCGATGCTACCGGTGACCGTAAGAGGGTTCGCGTAAATGTAGTTGCCGGCGGACGCGATGTAATAGCCGCCGCTCGCGGCTGCCCCGCCCATCGAGACGACGACAGGCTTCTTTGCGGCGGTGAGCTGAATCTCACGCCACATCACATCCGACGCCATCGCCGAACCGCCACCGGTCTCGACGCGCAGAACGACAGCGCCGATCGAGCGGTCCTCGCGGACCTGTTTGAGGCTGTCAGCGATCGTATAGGACCCTGCCGTCTTCACTCCGATGAAGGGGAAAGACTGGCTGCGTCCGTCGACCATATCGCCTTCGACGTAGACGATGGCGATGCGCTTTTCGGGGCCCATGCGGTCACTCCGCTCGACCGCTTTGCGTCCTTCATCAACCGGGAGCCGCTCACCCACGAGATCCGCGACCTTCTCCGGCAACATGTCATCGAAGGCGAAGCCATCGACGAGCCCGGCTCGCTTGGCCTCGAGCGCGGTGAAGGGGCCCGTGCGCGCGGCTCTGCGCACATCTTCGATGGTCGTGCCGCGGGCGCGAGCAAAAGCCGAAGAGAGCTCGAGCTCGACCTCTTGGATCAGGCGAGTTCGGTCGGCGAGAGCAGTCTCACTGGCCCGGGAGAGGGCGAGGCTCTCGGGCGCGGACTTGTGCGCGCCGATGCGCACGAAGTCGGCGGAGATCCCGAGCTTCGAGAAGAGACCCTCGAGGTAGTAGCTCTGGCTCTTGAGGCCTGTGTAGCGAATGCCGCCGCCGGGGTTGATCAAGGTGCGGTCAGCGGCACCACACAAAAACATACCGGACCCGGTCGCGTCTTCGAGGTGGCAGAGGACCTGAATGCCCTGCCTTCGGAGGTGATAAATCGCGTCGATCAGCTCTTCGAGGTAGGCCAGGGAGCGGGCAGGGTTTGCGCGCACTTCGAGCAGGACCGCACGGAGGCGGCGCTCTTCGGCGAGCGACCAAAGATCACGCAAGAGGCGCGTGTGTTGACGGACGCTCGGCGTGTTCTCGAGACGAACTCGAACGGCGTACCCCTGTCCTTCGGCGGCTTTGCTCTCGCGGAAGCCGCGGAAGGCCGCTTCTGCGTGGAGGTTTTCGTAGAAGCGATCGCTCGCCGCATTGCCGAGGGCATTTCCGTAGCGAGCTCCGAGTGAGAGCTCTCCGGAGGCGTGGCGCGAGTTCCCGCTCACCACAAGCGACGTCGACATCGTCCAAGAAGCGGGCCCAAGCTGCTCTCCCGGATCGACCCAGGTCAGGTCGCCGCGCAAGTGACCGAGATCGGGGATGCCGATGTCGAGCACCGCGCGCGGCAGCCAATACCCTCCGCGCTCATCGACGTAGGCAGCCTCGGCGCTCAGCTCGACGAGATCGTTGCCCGTCGGGCGAATCGTTACGCCTACGTCATAGGTCGTGCCGAGGCGAACGCCGGACTCGCTCGTCGGAGCGTCCACCTGACGAATCGCTCCGGCGAGACCGAAATAGTCGAGAGGGCGCAGGGTAAGGCCTGTCGACCAAGTTCCGAATCCGTGAACGGCCGTTTGGTTCGAGTAGGAGCGCTGGAAGGAGACACCGATCGCGGCGGCGTCGTTCCCGAAGGCGATGTCCCAGGTGAACCATTGGTAGGAGAGGCCAGCGCCAGAGATCCGCGCGGAGGGGCCTGCGTCGGGCGAGACAAGATCGAGCCTGACGCCGGTCGAAACGGGAATGAACCCGAGAGGAAGGGCGAAGGCGATGGCGTGGCCTTGGTTGCTGCTGAGGGCGCTGTCATTCAAAAAGTAGCCTGACCAGCGGAGCTCGGGACCCGGCAAGAACGCGATGTTCGCTGGGTTGTGGACCATGGCCGTCGTGTCCGAGTTCGTCGCGAGGGAGCGTCCGAGCGCGGGCAACGGAACGGGACGCTCAAGGGGATTCTGCGCATGGGCAGGCCCAGCTTTGACCAAGCAGCCAAACAAGAGAGCCAGGGCAGTGAGTCTTTTCATGTCGAAGCGTCCTTATACCTTCTCGGAGAGCATTCCCCGCGCGCGCGCGAGCTGTTCGATTTCGGCGGCCCGGGCGGCGAGCTCCTTTTGATCTTTGACCGGTAAGAAGCGGGAAGCGGTGCCTTCCCGCGGCACCACCGCATAGCGCGTTTCGAGGTGGAACGTGAGCTCGTGGATGAGCCGCTCGAACTGAAGGACACGCTTGCCCTCGGTCTCCTTCTTCACCTCGAAGTAGGTCCAAGGGATCTTCACGCCGTCGAGCGCTTTGGCCGTGAAGGCCAACGTGTTGACGTTGAAGACGCGGACCTGATGGGCGTCGAAGTCCTCCGGAAGCCGGAACTCTTCGAGGATGACCGTGCGTCCCTCATAGTCGACCGGGACACCGCCGCGGTCAGCGTCCCGCTTCTGGACCACTTCGCAGGTGATGTCGGCGCCGCTGTCGAGGTGGAAGCCGATGACGAGCGGATCGAGTCCACCGCCCAAGTTGTCGAGGTTCGAGACGAGCACGTATTGGCCCCCGTTTTCGAGGAACGGACCGAGGAGGCCGCTCCGCGCGAGGGCATCCGGGAAGTCTCCGTGGCCCGGGGCGTAGAAGCTGGGAGACCCAGAGCTATCTCGGAAAAGCCGGCCGTCTTCCGTGAGCCGAACGTTCAGGCCCTGGCGGAACACTTCGACGCCATCGCCGAGACGGGGGCCGAGGGCGCTGACGATAGGACCGTGGGTCGGTTGACTCGTCATGAGCCAGAGCGGGGGACGTTTTCCGTAGCGACGTGTGAGAGCAGCCTGTTCGGCGAGACGAAGATCGAGGAACGTCGAGCCCGGGAGCGCCTCGACGAGAGCTTTCACGACGCCGCCCATGCGGGTGGCCATGCCACCGGCGAGTACAGCGAGCGCGCAGCGCCCCTCGCGGAGCGCCGTCTCACCCAAGTCTTCGAGCCGTCGCGCCTCCGGTGTGCCGCGCTCCGGAAGTGGGAGCAGATTCTTTGGTGAGGGAGGCGCGACCTTGCCGCGGACGCGATTCTCAAAGGTCCCTTCGCGCGCGAGGCGGGCCCGCTCGACGAGGAACGACGCGTCGAAGCCGTGCGCCTCAAGCTCCTTCCTCTCCGCATCTGTGAGGGTCGCGAGGTCTTGGGCGAGGGGGTCGGTGTACCCTGAGGTCATTTTCCGTACTATAGAGAGCCTTCCGGATGAGCTCTAGCTGCCAGAAGAGCCCGAGGGCTTTCTTCGCGAGTGCGCTCGCGCTGGGGCTCGCTGCCTGGGCGCCATGGGTACTCGCTCGGCCCATCCTCCATGAGCTTTTCGAACCGGACCCGGCGGAGGATCTGGTCCTTGGGGCGACTTCACAAAGGGGAGGGTTGCCCGCTGCGATCATGACCCAAAGCGGAGCCGTGGCGGTTCCCGAGGCTCCCGCGGAGCAGGGACCCATTTATGGGGGAGCAGGGGAGGGCCGCCGACAGCCCGTCTACCAGCTCGATCCATTTACGGCTCCGCCTTCTCGCGTGAGCTACGACGACCCTTTTCGACCCGCCACGGTGCCCTACAAGAGGCTGTACTCCTTTGACCATGTAGCGCCGGACCTGAGCCTCAAGGTGCGTGCTCCTTCGCTCGTCAAAGTTCCGGTGGGGGGACAAGCGGCGCCTGACGAAGACGTGTTCTTTGCGAGTCTGACCGTGGACCTCGTGCCATCCGAGCCTGTGCGCATTGTGAGCGTGGCGCCGGGCGCGCGAGTCTTGAAGATGCAGAGCGACCCGGAGAGGTCCATCGAGGTCCTCGAAGACAGCGCCGAGAACTGGTTCGTCCAATCGGACCGAGGCGGCCGGGTTCACCTCGTGATGCAGGTTTCCGCGCAGAGACGTGCGTTCGGAAGGATCGGCCCCTTGGGCAATTGGAATCGGCTCGGGGCGCCCGAGGCGAGCGAGGAGGTGCGCGCAGCTGCGGGCCCCGTTCTTTCAGCGATTCGAGTCGATCGAACGCTCGCGCCGAGCGAAGCGCTGAGTCGCCTGGTCGGATACTTCCGGTCCTTTGAACCTTCGAGCGAAGCCGCAAAGGCGACGACTCCGCGCGAGCTTTATCGCGAGCTGAGCTTGAACCGGCGAGGCGTCTGTCGCCACCGCGCTTATGCATTTGTGGTGACGGCGAGTGCCCTTGGGCTTTCGTCGCGCCTCGTTCACAACGAAGCGCACGCTTGGGTCGAAGTGTTTGATGGAGACGGCTTCGTGCGCATCGATCTCGGAGGAGCGGCGCTGGATCTCGATATGCCGGCGCTCGATCCGAGCTTGCCGCTCCATGTCCCTCCCCGGGATCCATTCTTCTGGCCTCCCGGTCAAAGCGGCGGCCTGGAGCTGGGTCGAGCTGCCACGCGCAGCCGATCCGCTGTGCGAGACGGCTGGCCGAGCGCTTCTAGCTCCGCTTTGGAGGTGCCCCCGGCGGCGCCCGTCCAGGCCGAAAACGTGACGATCGCCTTGTCCCTCGATCGAGCGCAGACGCGCCGCGGGCGCCCCCTCCAGGTGAGCGGAGTCGTGCGGCGAGAGGGGGGAGTGTGCGCTTCGGCGCGCGTCGATCTGGCTTGGGTACAGGAGGGGGGGGCGATGACGTCCCTTGGCTCCGTCGCGACGGACGCGGAAGGACGTTTTGAGGGTCAGGTCTCAGTGCCGCCGGGGACACCGCCTGGCGATGGTGTCGTGCGAGCGACGCTCGGGAGCCCTTGCGCTCGCTAGAGAGCGTGAGGGGCGGCGGGGGTCGAGGCGTGGCTCACTCGAGCGCGTTGTGCAGCGTCGCGAGATCCATGAGCTGCGCGTTATAGAGGCCGACGCACTCCCCGGGTGTCGATTCGGCGATCACGTTCTGCATGGCGCGCACGTACTCGAGGTGGAGCTCGCGGAGGCGGCGTAAGTCACGCTTCGAGATCGCAAATAGGCTGTAGCCGGCTTCCGCGGTGTCCGCTTCGGAGCCTCTCGAGCGCAACTTCCGCCCAGGCCACCTTGAGCGCACGGGCGCGCTCGGGATCGCCGCTGGTGTCCACGTGGAGCACCTCGTCCACGAGGTAAGCGCGGCCGATTTGTCGAACCTGTCCTGATTTCTTGAGCACATCGAGCCCGGACAGGACTTGCTCGCGGCTGATTCCGAGGCGCTCGGCGAGCCAGGCCGCGGTGCGCCCTCCTTTGGGACAATCGAGCTCGAGAGCGCGCAGTACGGCGTGGGACCAGGGGACCTCATACGGACCCTCTTTGCTCAAGTCGCGGGCGTGAGCCGCGCTCTCAAGGGATATCTTTGAGAGTCGCGGTTTGCTCTTTGATGCGTCCGACGAAACCCTCGACCATCGTGAGCGCGGTGCCGCTGCTCTCGGAGTACACGCGTTGGTGCTGAACGAGCTCGCCCGTCAAATCGTGGATCATGGCGATGCTCGAGGCGAGGCGCTGGCTGCCGCGGGCCTGCTCCTGAGTCGAGAGCTCGACCTCCTGGGCGATGCTACGCATGCGCTCGCCGCCCTTCATGATGAGCTCGCTGCCGCGGGCCTGCTGTGCGGTGGCGGCGGCGATCTGTTGCACGGTCTCGGCGATGCGGCTGATGGCGTCGGTGACCTGCTTTGAGCCCTTGGCTTGTTCGACAGTCGCGCGAGCGATCGCGCGCACCATGTTCGTGCTCTTCTTGGAGCTCTCGAGGATCTTCTTGAGCGCTCGCTCGGCTTCGTTCGACACTTCGACGCCGCGATCGACGTTCTCCGCGCCCTGCTCCACGGCGGCGATCGCGTTTCGACTCTCGTGCTGGATCGTCTTGATCAGGTCGGCGATTTCCTTGGTGCTCGCGCCAGAGCGATCGGCCAGATCTTTGATCTCCTCGGCGACCACGGCGAACCCCTTGCCGTGCTCGCCGGCTTGGGCGGCGATGATGGCCGCGTTCAGCGCGAGCAGGTTGGTCTGTTCGGCGACGTCATCGATCACGTTCAGGATTTCACCGATGGCCTCGATGCGGGAACCGAGGTTATTGATGACGCCGAGCGCCTCCTGGCTGCTCTCTTTGATGCGATAGATTTCGCCCATCGTCTTGAGGATCGCCTCCGCGCCGAGCTCGGCGTCCTGAGCTACATTTTCGCTCAAGCGGGCCGTCTCGTTCGCGTTCGACTGGACCTGGTCGATCGACACGTCCATCTGATTCATGCTCGAGCTCGTCTCCTCGGCGGTGAGCGAGAGGGCGTCGATGTTGGTCGCGACTTCCCGGATCGAGAAGGTCATCTCCTCGATCGAGGAAAGAGTCTCACGGACGCTCAAGGAGAGCTCGCCGATGCTGGCGGAGACCTGCTCGTGGAGCATGGACATATGCGAGATATCGGCGTGGGAGCTGCCCGCCGTCTCTTGGAGCTTGTTCAGGGTGAGTGAGACCTGATTGAGGCCTTCTTCGGCCCTCTGGATGATGCTTGTGATGTCGCGGGAGCTCTCGAGCTCACGATCGAGCGTGGCTCGCAGCGAGCGCACCTTGGTGCGCAGGACTTCGGAGTCCTCCGCGGTTGCCTCGGACTTCTCCGTGCGGGTGCTGATGAGCTCGTCGAGCTCGTCGTAGATCTCGAGGAGCTGCGGCGGGGCGTCCGCTCCGGGTCGCTCGTACTCGCGTCCTTGGGCGGCGCGCCGAATGGCGGTGCGCAGTTGTGTCAGAGGTCTGGTGTCGAGCTGACCACTGACGAAAAACGCAATGGCGCTCGAGACCGCTCCGACGACGAGCGCCTGAGTCATTCGCGTAGGATCGAGAGCGACGGAAACAACGGTCGGGCAAAAGACCAGAGCTGCCGCGGTGAGTTGCTTCTGAACTTGAGTCGACATGTGAAGTCTTCGCAGCGTGCGGGGCTTCCCCGGCTCCCGTCGATCGGGCAGCATAACGAACTGTCGCGCGCGCCTCTAGGGGAATAGCTCGTTTGACAGGGGGAAAGCTTGGCCTAGCCTCGGAAGAGGCTACTTTTTCGGGCCTGGAGTTCTCTTGCTGCGTCGCTCTTTTTTTCTTCGAGGTGGGCTGTTCGGTTTAGGTCTCGGCCTCATTTCGTGCGGAGGCGGCGGCGGGCAAAGGTCGCGGATCGACGCGCCTGCCGTCGAGTCGCGCGGGAGCAAGGCCGAGCGCGGCCATGTTGTAGGCTCCTTCGGCGAGGGCGCCTTCGGGCCACGCCTGACCGGCGAAGGTCGCGACCGACTGGCCTATTGGTTGGTCCCGGGGGAGCGCAGTGGTGGGTTGTTTGCGGCACCTCTCTCCCACGGTGGGACGCTCGGCCGCGCAGTGCAGCTCGCTGAGAGCCCGCCGAAGCCGCTTTTTTTGGCGCCGGGAGCGCGGCTTGGGAACGATACGCTGATCTTGGTGGGCCGAGGCAGCAGCTCCGACAGCGCCCTTGAGGTGTTCGTCGTCTCCGATGAGGCCGCGCTCGTGCGCGCGGATCGAATTTTCGCGGTCGGAAAGCAGATCGGTTGGGCGGCGGCGAGCGGCGGAGACGACCTTTCGGTGGTGTTCTGGAGCGATCGCCGTGAGCTCGGCACTCGGCTGAGCGCTCGCGGTGTCTTGTCCGATCGATCTTTGGACGCCCTGACCCTCAGCGACAGCGCGCTCGTTTGGCAGGTTCGTCCTTGCCAGGGGGGCGGATGTATCGCGTTCGTCGAAGACCAAGGAGACGACGTGGAGCTCTTGATCGTGCGAGTGACCGAGAAGGGCGCCGAGCGCATCACCCTCGCTCGCATGAGCGGGAAGGTCGACGGGCTCGATTTCGTGCTCCACGACTCCGGCGGCCATATCGTGTTCACGGAGCGAGACACCCGCACCAATGTCGCGCGGCTGTTCGGACTCCCTCTCTCGCGCGACCTCGCGCCGGCCGGCGCTCCCGAACCTCTCACACCGCGCCGCGGCAATCAGCGCATTCGTGACCTCCTCAGCGCCGGGAGCGCGGCGAGTGTGCGGGTGGTTTGGGATGAGGATAGTTTGAATCCCCTCTCTGGCTCGCGCACATACTTCGGGAAGTTTGACGAGCGAGGGGCCCTCGAGCCGCTCGGCTTCCTGGAGAGCGCGGAGTCCGATCCTGTGCTCCCTGAGTTCACGCTGCGCGGCGACCAGCTGACGGTCCTCGCTCGAGTGCGCTCAAACGTGCCGAGGGGGCCGAAGAGCGAGCTGGCGGTGCTCGCGCTCGGGGCATCGGGCGCCGAGGCGTTCCCGGTGACAGTGCCCGGTGTGTTGGAGCCGGCGACGCTCGCTTGGGATCTTTCTTGCGCGGAAGATCTCTGTCGATTCCTCGCCGCGCGCCCGGCGAAAGAATTTTACACGGCGTTTTGGGTCGAACCGCGCGGTACGGGCCGACCCAGCGCGGCTGTGACGCTCGGACACGAGGCGCTGCCCCGGCTCGTCGCCGACGAGCCCATCAAGAGCCTGCCGTCGCTCACGAACTTTGATGTCGCCAGGATCTCGGGCGACCAGGCGGCGCGGAGCGATGAGCTTGTTCTCTCGCTGACCTATTTCGATCCTGGCCTGCCGATCGTTGCCCTGAAGAAGCCCGCCAGAGACGGGAAAATGACTCCCGAACAAGCTTTCCTCACCCCGACCCGCGTCGCGGGACTTGGGGATGCTCTCTTGGGACCCATGGTCCACTCCGAGGCGGAGATTTCGCTGCGAGCACGCTCGCCTGGCGGCGTCAGCTTGTCGAGTTTTCAGGAGGGACGTGCGCTCGTTGGCTGGGCCGCCATCGATCAGGGAAAGCCTCACGTCTTTGTCACGCTCGTCGATCAAGTGGGCAAGAAGGTGCGCCAGCAGATGCTCACCAAGATCGGCGCCGAGGTGACCGACGTGAGCGTGGCGCGGACCTCCGACGGTTTTGTCGTGCTGTGGATCGACGATCGGAGCGGGACGCCGGAGGTATATGGGGTGGTCCTCGACCGAGAGCTCCGCGCCGTCACCTCGGAACAACGTCTCACCGAAGGGGCACTTGAGCCGAGCGATCTTGAGGTAGAGGTCGTCGGCGATGAGGTCCTTTTTGCCTATTCGGCGCGGACGGAAGAAGGGCGCCTCTCTCACTCTGGTGGCATTTTCGTCGGGGCCTTCGATGGGCGTACCGGTGTACCGCGGGCGCAGCCCATGCTCGTCAGGCGCTCCGGCTACCACGCATTCTCCCCGCGCTTCTTACGAGGTTCGGGGCTCGCTTGGCTCGAGACGCCGACGGATAACGAGGGAGAGCCCGCGAAAGGTCGCGCCATGCTCGCCAAGTTCGATCGGCTCGGAATGCGCCTGATCGCGCCTCGCGACTTGGCAGCCCCGGGCCACGCGATGGGGCTCGCGACGGATTGCGACGACCGATCCTGTTCTTTGGCAGTGCTCACCAAAGATCCGGATGACCAGCGTGTCTACGCGCTCTTGGTGCCTTCTCTCGATCGAGTGAGCGATCCAGCGATTGCGCTCGAGGAGATGTTCAAGGTCACCGACCTGCTGCACGAAGGCGCCTCGCCGATCTTGGTCGGCAGCGCTCTTTATTATGCGACCGCCGACGGGCGCGAGGGCCCAACGATTCGGCGCGCAGAGCTTCGTTTCCCGGGGAAGGCGCCTTAAGGCCTGCGGCGCCTTCGGAAGGCGCGTGCTCCGGATCGCCCGGAGGGCTCTAATAGACCTTCCAAACGAAATAGTCGTACCTTTGGGCGCCAGCGACATAGACGGAGCCGTCGCTGGTGACCTCCACGCGCCCGACCCAGTCGTTCCCGCCGCCGAGCGTGAGGATCATCGACTCTCCCGTGACAAGGTCGAAGCGCAAGAGGTGGTGTGTATCGCGCCTGAACTGATATCCCGGCGTCGGTTCCCTGAGCGCTGTGAAGAGGACGTAGAGCGCCCGTCCTGGATCGAGTGCTGCGGCCCCCGGGAGAGGTGAGCCGTCCTCGTAGCGATGTTCAAAGTGCCCAGTGAGGGACCCATGAGCGTCGATCTCGTAAACTTCGAGGATGTTCCGGTCGTCCCCATTGAAGCCGACTGCATAGGCCTCCCCTGTGGGTCCGGCGGTGCTGATCGTGGGCTCGAAATCCGCTGGAAGTGCGATCGCTTCGAGGGGAAGTGTCCAATCCAAAAGACGATGAAACTTGAAGGGGGCCGATTGGACGAGGAAGAGCCGATCGGCGCTCGACGCCGAGAGGTGATAGAAGCTGTGCCAAGTGACACGCGCCTCGCCCGCCGTCATGTGGGCGTGCGAGGCGCCTCGGATCACCAGCTCCGTCTCTTCGCCATTGGATTCAGTGACAAAGTGAACCCAGTGCGAGGGAGTCGAGAGCAAGCCAATCGAGCCGTCGGTGGATGTGTCGCTGATGGGGATTCGAGTTGCGCTCGACACGTCGCTTTTGATGGCGTCGAGCCAGATCCTGTTCGGGAGGATCGGGTCGGGCCCGCTCAGGTAGAAGGTCCCGTCGGGAGCCACCGCAAACGCCATGGGAGCCTGTTTCCCTTCAATCGAGTAGTGGAGCGGCTCGAGGGCGACACCGTCTTCGAAGCCATGGAAGGTGGCCTCAGTGAGGTTCGCGGTGGCTGCGTAGACCCTCGTTCCCGTGGCGGCGAAGCCGACAAAAGACGGGGCGTCTGAGCCCAGGGAGAAAAAGCCGGGACGTGGCGCGCACGCGGCGGGCGCGGTCGAGGATCCAGGGGTAACGACGATCTCCGAGATCTCACAACCCGCGTAGGCGCAATTGGGTACGTTGTTCTGGGACGAATAGCTTCCGGGGGGGCACGTTGCGCAGCTCCTGTCGAGGTCGTTCCTCCCTGGATGTGTGACGTATTCGCCCGGCTGACATTGCCTCTTCGGCTCACAAACTTCTCCGTTGAACCAGGTCTCGTAGGGGCACTCGGGCTCGCCGTCTCCACCGCTTTGACCCCCGGAGGGCGCGCCGCCCGAGAAGTGTCCGCCTGAGCCGCCCGTGAGAGCGCCACCTGCACCCCCTGTGAGAGCGCCACCTGCACCCCCTGTGAGAGCGCCACCTGCACCCCCTGTGAGAGCGCCGCTCGAGCCTCCTTCGGAGTTGCTGTTGGAGCCGCCCGCGGGGAAGCCGCTTGAGTCTCCTCCGGAGCCCGTTCTTCCACCGCCGCCCGATGCTGAACGTCCGCCCACAGGGGATGAGTTTCCGCCGGGCCCGGAGCCGCTCAATCCGTCGAGGCCGTCGAGCCCGTCAAAGCCGTCGGTGGTCGTCCTTCCGCAGGCGATCGCCCAAAAAAAGAGCAGCGATGGGGTGAGGAGGCGAGCGCCGCCTGAGCGGGGCGGCGGAGGAGGCATCGAACGAAAGCGCCTTTCGCGCACGGTGGGGAACTGAGCCACTAGTAGACCTTCCGAACGAAGAGGGTGCCATCATGGACGCCCGCGACGTAGACGGAGCCGTCGCTTTTGACTTCGAGTGCTTCCATCCAGGAGTTCTCCCCGCTCCCGAGGTGGAGAAGTGTCGAGTCTTTCGAGGTGAGATCGAAACGCAAAAGATAATAGGTGTTGCGCGTACGGTAGCTTCCGGGCGAGATTTTCTCTCGCGAGTAGAAGAGAACGTAAAGCGCCCGGTCCGGATCGATGGCACCGGTCATGAGGTACGGATAAGATTCATCGACGCGGTGTTCGAAGTGTTCTGTGACGGTCCCGTTCGACTCGATCTGATAGGCTTCGAGGCTGCGCTGACCCGATGAAAGGCCGATCGCGTAGGCTTTGCCCGTGGCTGTGGCTGCGCTCAGAGTCGGGACGAAGGACGCTGGAAGCGCGACTTGCTCGAGAGGAGGCGTGAGATCCAGCAAACGGTAGAGTCTTGGGGGCTCGGATACGGTGAGGAAGAGCCGATCCATATTCTCCGCCGAGACGTGGACGAGGTTCGTCTGACGAATGAGTGTTTCGACCTCAGCGGGCTCTGAGTGCGACGCGCTTCGAACCACGCCTTCGTGGCCGAGTCCATTGTGCTCGGTGTCCCAGTAGACCCAGTGCGAGGGAGTCGAGGTCAGGCCCAGCCAGACATCTGCGGATGTGGTGGTGATGGCGACGCGAGCGGCGCTCGCGGCGTCGCGCGTAACAACGTCAAGCCAGATCCGGCCGGGAACGTTCGGATCGCGGCTGCTCGAGTAAAAGGTTTCGTCGGGAGCAATGGCGAAGGTGCCCGCAATGGGGTGCCCTTCGATCGAGATGGTGAGTGCGTCCAGAGGGGCGCCACCTTCGAAACCGTGGAAGGTGACTTCAGAGAAGCTCACCGTCGCCGCGTAGAGGCGCGCTCCCGAGGCTGCGAGGCCAATGAGCGACGAGTCGTCCAAGTCGAGGGGAATAAAGTCCGGGTTCGGGGCGCACTCGGCAGGAGCGGTCGACGAGCCGGCAGCGATGATGAGCTCTGAGATCCCACAACCAGAGTAGGCGCAGTCGGAGGCGTTCTCTGTGGAGGAATAGGTCGACGGGGGACACGGAGAGCAGCCCCTGTCCATCCTGCGGGACCCGGGGTAGGTGACGTATTGGCCCGGTGGACACCGCTTGAGCGGCTGACAGACCTCTCCGTCGAACCAGGTCTCGGCAGCACAGTCGAGCTCGGTGCCGGTCCCTTGTCCTCCTGCAGGCGCTCCACCTGCGGGCGCGCCTCCGGAGTCTCCTGCGAAAATGCCCCCTGCGCCTCCTGCCAGACTGCCCCCTGAGCCGCCTCCTGGATCATCGCTGCCTCCGCTCGTTGAGCCTGCACGTCCGCCCGCGTGCAAAGGGCCCTCGCCTGCTGCTCCACCATTGGGCAGAAGAGGAGGATCGAGATCTTCACTCGAGCTTCGGTCTATGCACGAGACCGCCAGGAGGTAGAGGAGCGCGGGAATGAGCAGTCGAGTGCTCGGACGGCGACGTGTCACGGATAGGATCGAGCGGTGTCGTTCGGCTCGCATCAGTTGCTCCAGAAACTCCGGCCGTTAGTGGACCTTCCTCACGAAGTAAAAAGACGCGGTGCCGCCTGCGATGTAAACCGAACCGTCGGTGGTGACGCCCAAGTAGCCCGCCCAGTCCTCTGTGCCACCGCCGAGCTCTTCGACCGTCGACTCGCCCGTGAGCAGGTCAAAGCGCAGAAGATGGAGCTTGTTCCGCGGGAAATAGCTCGGGATCCAAGACGAGCACAGAATGTAGAGCGCTCGTCCCGGGTCGACCGCGGCGGTCACAGGTTCGGCGGCGTATTCTTCGAAACGGTGTTCGAAGTGTTCGGTGACCGAACCGTCGGAGCCGACCTGATAAACTTCAACGGTGTGCTCATCGGCCCAGCGGAGTCCTACAGCGTAGGCTTCCCCCGCGCTGGTGGCCGTGCTGAACGTGGGGAAGAAGGTCCCTGGAAGGGGGACCTTCTGGAGCGGCAGCGTTAGGTCGACAAGACGATACAGCTGTTGAGTCGTGTCCGAGAGGAGCAGGAAGATCTGATCCGCGCTCGACGCTGAGACGTGAAAGAAATCCGAGTCAGCGATACGGGTTTCGCCGACCAGGACGTGGGCGTGTGTTCTCGCCCGAATCACCACTTCGTACCCTGAATCATCGTACTCAGTGTGCCAGTGGATCCAGTGCGACGGCGTTGAAACCAGGCCAGTTCGACCCGAATAGGACGCGTCCGTGACCGCGATTCGGAGGGCACTCGAGGCATCGGGGGCGATGGCGTCGAGCCAGACTCGGCCCGAGAGGAGTGGATCGAAGCCACTCAGGTAGAACGTGCCGTCGGGCGCGATCGCGAAGGCATTCGGCTCCTGTTGGCCTTCGAGGGAATAGCGCAGCGGCTCCAGGGAAACTTCGCCTTCGAAGCCGTGAAACTGGGCCTCGGTGGAGCTGGCGAGCGCCGCGTAGACGCGTGTTCCTGAGGTCGCGAACCCCAGGAGGTACGAGTTGCCCGGGGCGATGGGGAAAAATCCAGGCCGCGGCGCGCACTCGGCGGGCGCGGTCGACGAGCCAGGCGTGACGACGACTTCGGAGAACTCACAGCCATTATAGCGACAAGCACCGGCGTTCTCTGTGGACGTATAGCCTTCGGGAGGGCACGGCGCACAGGTCCTGTCGAACCTCTTGGACCCGAAGTACTCGACGTACTCACCCGGCTGACACTGTGTCCACTCCTCACAAACCGCTCCGTTGAACCAGCTCCCGAATGGGCAGTTGGGCTCGTTGTCTCCTCCGCCTTGACCTCCGGCGGGCGCACCTCCCGCAAAGTCGCCGCCTCCTCCGGAGCCACCGACGAGGATGCCGCCCGTGCCACCTGCAAGTGCGCCGCCTGAGCCTCCCGCGTGGTTCCCTCCCGCGCCTCCGACAGCGCCGCCTGAGCCTCCCGCCGATGTGCCCCCGGACCCGCCGACGAGCGTGCCTCCACTGCCCCCTCCCGAACTTTGGCCCCCGCTGCTCGCGCCGGTGCGAGCCCCCGTGCCGGCATTCGCCCCCGTTCCAACGTCGCCCTCGACGTCAGTGAGCCCGAGGTCGCTGACCGAAGTCCTTCCGCCACAGGAGATCGCTGCGACGAAAAGGAGAGAGTGCGTGAGAGGTCGAGTTGTGCTGTTACGTCGTCTCCGCAGTTCGGAGCTTGCGTGTTGCCCAACCCTCTTCCGGCTCATACTCCGCTCCCTCTCCCCGTGCCCGGGAGCAGAGGCTCTCGAGCGCTTCTATTGGTCCTCATCCCGAAAGAATGTGGCCAAGAGAAGCGGAGATTTTTTGCATCGCAGAGGAGAACTTCTTCCCTGCCAGGAAATTGCGACTATGGCTGTTTTGATAGCGGTCTCATGAGCTCGATCGCCGCCGCTTCGATGGCCTGTACCGCGCCGCCTTCATCGGGCGCAAAGAGGAGGCGCCCCTCGGCATCGATGCCGCGCCCTTCTCCGCGCACGCCATCCACGGTGAGCGCACGCCCGCTCAGCAGGTCATGTTGGCGGAGCTCTGCCCGTAGAGGCGCAAGGCCTGCGCCGACAAAGACGCGTGTGCGGGTCTCGAGCTCTGCGAGGATGTCGACCAAGAGCTCTTCCTTTGCGAGCGCGGCTGGCCCGATGCTCGGAGCGTCCGATGCACTCTGAGATGTGAGGATGAGCGCGAGCGACGTGCGCTCGTCTGAAAATGGTCCGAAGTCGGTCGTAAGCACGTTCAGGCCAACTCCGACGGCGAGCGCGACCTCTCTGGCTCGGGCGCGCGATTCGATGAGGACGCCCGCGAGCTTCTTGTCGTCGAAGTAGACGTCGTTCGGCCACTTCACGGAAAAGCGCGCGGCGAGCTCTGGTGCGCGGGAGGCGACGGCGGCGCGGACCGCGAGCCCCACAACGAGCGAATAGGGCTGAGCGATGTGCGGTAGGCCGGGATAACGAACGAGCACCGTGAAGGTCAGGTTCTCCCCCGGGGGCGATTGCCAAGAGCTGCCGCGACGTCCGCGCCCTTGGGACTGCTCGCGGGCGACAAACACGCCGCCCGTCTTCATGTCCCCCTGCGCAGCTTCGAGGGCGAGATCGTTGGTCGATGTGACGAGGTCGTGGATGCGCAGCGGCCGACCCCAGGTCACACCCCGCGCGACCCGGTAAGCTTCGAAGCGCTCGCGGCTCAAGAACTCGCCTTGCATTTAACCGGGAGCTCGCGGTGGAGGGCCGCCTTCGAGGCGCCGCAAGAGCAGGCTGATGTCCGCGGCGGGCGCCGAATGCGTCAGCGCTCCCACACTCATCACATCCACCCCGAGCGCCGCCAAGCGCGGGATCCGCTCCAAAGTCAGGCCGCCAGAGACCTCGATCAAAGCTTTCCCGCGAGCCCGCTGGGTGGCGCGCTCGACCGAGGCGTCATCGAAGTTGTCGAGCATGATGATGTCGGCGCCGGCGGCGAGGGCCTCGTCGAGCTCCTCGAGATTCCGCACCTCGATCTCCACGCGGCTCGTGTGCGGCGCGCTCGCGCGGGCACGCTCAACGGCGATCCGGATCCCGCCGACCGCGGCGATGTGGTTCTCCTTGATGAGTACGGCGGAGCCGAGCGAGTCCCGGTGATTGTGGCCGCCGCCGTGACGGACCGCGGCGCGCTCGAAGGCGCGCAGGCCGGGAGTCGTCTTCCGTGTGTCGGTGATGCGGGCGCGACCGCCCGCGGCCTCGACGTACTTTTTCGTGAGCGTCGCGGTGCCCGAGAGGCGCTGGAGGAAGTTCAGCGCGGTCCTCTCGGCCATCAAGAGCTCGCGGCTCGGCCCATCGGCGCGGAGCAAGAGCGTCCCGGGAGCGACGGTTTGACCGTCCGGGACCAATTGCTCGACGCGGGAGCTCGGACTCACCAGATAGAAGGTGCGCGCGAAGACGTCCGAGCCCGAGAGCACAAGCTCACTCTTAGCGAACACCTCGGCGATGGCCCATTCATCCTCGGGGATCAGCGCCTCGCTCGTGAGATCGCCGGCGGCGAGATCTTCCTCGAGCGCTCGCCGAATGACCTCGTCCATGAGCCATGCGCTGACCATGTCCGCTGTCTAGCGGAAGCGCCCGGAGCAGAAAAGCGAGCCGAGTCTCGAGCGGAGGCGCTCGGAGCAGGAGGGCGAGCCGAGTGCTCGAGCCGAGCGGCGGACGGTTTTCTTGGGACCGCCTAAGTTGCGGCTCCGAAGCCGGCAGCCAGAGCCGCAGAATAGAGGTTCGAAAGGGCGTGGAAGACGATGCTGGCTCCGACGCCACCCGTGCGCTGACGCAGCAGGCCAAACAGGAGCGAAGGGAAGAAGACGGCGAGGCGGCTCGGCCGGGGATCGGTCATGAAGTGGCCGGCGGCGAACAGAAGGCTTGTGAGAAGATTCGAAGTGATGAGCGGCAGGAGCGGCGACGAGTCCCGCTTCTGTTGCCGGGGCGGCTCGAGGGAGCTCTGGAGGTAGCCGCGAAAGAACACCTCTTCTGGGAGCGCGACCACAAGCAAATGGGCGAGGACGAGGTCGAGCGCTGAGAGCGGGCCGGGAGTGCCAAGGAGGAGCGCGCGCTCGAGGGAAAAGGGGAGGGCGGGCGAGAACCAGAGCAGATAGCCGATTGTGAACGGCGGAAATACGATTGCGGCGGTGAGCAGAGCGATCCCGAGCGCCCGTCCCGTCTCTTTCGTCATGCGAGAAACGGAGAGCGGCGCGGGATCGAACAAGCCGCCGAACTCGAGGCCGAGCTCGCCGGGGGACGCTGAGCTACGCCGGAGGGCGAGCGCCGTGGCGCCGACGAAGATGAACCCGACAAGGGACGACGCGTAACTCTCGGGCGCAAAATGACTGGCGAGCGCGGCGAGCAGGGATACGAAAAGTCCCCATCCGAGCGGCACGAGGAGGCGCGCGGTGATCCTTCTATTGTGAGGCGCGGGGACGGAGGTGGGCATCGAATTGGTGCGGGAATCGCTGGGCGGCGCCCGTGTTCGTGCACCTCAGCTTCAAGAGTAGAACGAAGACGGAATCAGATCGAAAGGCGATGTTTGGGAATTTCGTTTTTGTTGTAATGTCCGGCCCCGCAAAGTGGAGGCGTGATGCAGGACTTCGACGACGAGAACTTCAAATCCGGGAACAAGGGTAAGGTCATCGCGATCATCGCGATCGTGGCGGCCCTCGGCGGCGGCGCTGCGTTCATGTTGAGCCAGGGCTCGGACGCGACCGAGCTGACGGTCGCTGAGGCTGCCGAGACCATGAAGAACATCTTCGTGCGTCCGAAGGAAGAGCAGATCGCCGAGTGGCGCAAGTGGGCTGCGACCCCTGGCGACGAAGGCGGAATGAGTGAGATCAAGCAGGAGGCGATCAAGCAGCTCGCTTGGGCGCGCGATCCCGAGGGCGTGGCGCTCGCGGTCGGCCTCCTGAAGTCGCCGGAGCCGAAGCTTCAGGGCATGGCGGCCACCGCACTCGCTTATTATGGCTCACCGGCCGCTGACGCAGCCAAGCCTGCGCTGGTCGAGGCGCTCAAGACCGCTGGCCCGGGCTCGAAACCCCAGATCGCTTGGGCTCTTGTGACTCTCGGTGAGTCGTCGGTCTTCGAAGATATTTTGACGCTGTATCGGCTCGGCCACCTGGCCAGCGTGCAGCGTCTCGGTGGTGGTCTCGCCTTTGATCCGGCGAAGATCATCGCGCTCGTTCCGCTGGAGCGGATCGCGTCCTTGGCGGGAGACGAGAGTCCGGCTGTTCGTCAGCTGGTCGCTACCGTGCTGAGCCGCAACGCCGATCCGAAGTGGACCGACACTCTGATCAAGTTGCTCGGAGATTCCGATCAAGAGGTCGCGCGTCAGGCGGCGCCTGGTCTCGGTCTGATCGGCGATCAGAAAGCTCGCGATCCTCTGATCTCGCGGCTCAAGGACGCCGACAAGGAGTCCCGCGCCAAGTACCTCGAGGCTCTCAAGAACGGCAGCGGCGGGCGCGGTCTGGTGCTCGCTCTCTATGCGTTTGCTAACGAGAGCAACGTCGAGACCAAATGGTTCCGCCGTAAGGAGATCATGGGCCTGATCGACGGGCTGAACGATCCCCGCGCCGCGGATGCTCTCTACGAGTACATGCAGACGGAGGAGGACGTGCACTGGCGCTACCGCGTCGCGCGCGCCCTGGCTCAGATCGGCGACGCGCGCTCGATCCCCGAGCTCGCTAAGCGGCTCCGCATGGACCCGGCCAAGGTCTACTCCGACGAGTACGACTGGGAGATGGAGCTCAAGCGCGACGACAAGGAGCGCATCGAAGCGGCGCGCATGATCGCGGACGTCGTCAGGCTCCACCCGGACCAGCACGAGAAGTTCCGCAAGCAAGCCGAGGACGCGATCATCTTCTGGATGCACGAGATGCCTTCGCCGCACGCGAACGCCCTGCGCGCGCTCGCGGCTATGGGCTCGACCAAGGACATCGACGCGCTGCGCAAGTGGGCGAACCCCGACGTCCCGCTCCCCAAGGAAGGTCAGCAGCCTCCGATGCCCGAGGAGTTCGTGATCGCCCAGAGCGCGCTCCGTTACGTCGGTATGTTGAAGGACCAGCGCTCCTGGAACGTGCTGCTTGACTCGCTGAAGAAGCGCCCGAAGAACCTGCACATCGACAACGAGGGCATGTACCAGGGGGGCCTCGCGATCCTCGGTATGTCGCTCAACGCTCTCGGTAAGGGTGCGTCGGACGGTCTCTCCGAGTGGGGCGATCCGAAGGGCTTCGAGCCGCTCCTGACCTATGCAACCGATCCCTATGAGAACGAGAACGCTCGCATGAGCGCTTGTGCGGCGCTCGCCTGGACCGCCGATCAGAAGGGTATCGAGAAGGTCGCAGAGAAGATCGCTGAGTACTCGAAGAGCGAGCCCCAGGACGCGTTCCGCCGCAAGTGCTTGCTCGAGACGCTCGTGCAGAGGCCGGTCCCCGGCACGGCATTCGCGCTGCTCTCCCTGCTCACGCCTGAGTCCGCCATCGACACCCGCCCGAACGTGGCCCGCGCCATCGCCAAGAGCGGCATCGACTCCGACACGGAGGCCAAGCTCTTCGAGCTCGCCAAGGACGAGAACATGATGGGTCCGGCGGTCCTCGCCTTGATCCTCGGCGGCTCGCCGGATGCCGCGGCTCGAGCAGTGGCGCTGTACGCGGACAAGGGCAAGGTCGCCGTCGAAGAGCTCCAGGACCTTTGGTCCCGCAGCTTCGGCTTCTGGTCCACGGCGGATCTCGAGAGCGGAGTCCTGTTCCGCTACGTCGACAACGCGATCGCCATTGGTCACGTCACGATCAACGCAACACCCCAGGAGTGGGCGCCCGCGCTGCTCGAGCGTGAGTTCGACAAGCTCACGATCGACAATGGTCCACACTCCTTCACCCGCGTGATTCTCCGCAACGAGCTCTACCGCATGGCGCGCGGCTCGGACGCGGCGAAGGCGGAGGGTGCTGTGAAGACGCTGCGCTTCCTCAAGGAGCAGGGTGTGCTCATGGCCCTCCGCGACGAGTCTGGTCCTGTCCAGAAGCTGGCGGAGGACGCGGTCTTCGAGCTCATCAACCCGAAGATCGTGACGGGCGTTACGGCCAAGCCCGCCGAGTCGCTCACGGAATGAGCGGAAGGGGGGCCTCCCGGGCCCCCCTTTCTCTGAGGAGTTCGAAGGAACATGAGACGACGAGAAGCGTCGGCCGGCGCCCCGGGGATCACTCTCCTCGGGGCGCTCGTCATTTCGTGCGCGGCTTCCGGCCAAACGAGCGCGCCACAGGGCCCTCCTCTCGCGCCGCCGGGCACGCCGGAGCTCGCGGCTGTGTCCCCGCCCGTCGACGTGACCGAGGTCTGCGAAAACGCTTACGACGACAACGACAATGGGTTCATCAACGAGGGCTGTAACGAGCCGCAAGGTGAGCTCCACGTCGTGATCACTTGGCAAGGGCGGAGTGAGATCGACTTGTTCGTGTTCGATCCGAGCGGTGCTGTGGCTCCTGTCGGCGCAACATCCGCGCTGGGGCTGAGTCGAACCCAAGATTGTCCAGGGCAGGGGAGCACTTGTCAGGGCAATCAGCGCGAGAGTGTCGTGCTCGATGGGGAGGAGCTCGCGCCCGGCCGCTACAGGATCGTGGTGCGTGCGGTCGACCTGGGAGCGCCCCGCGTGGACGTGGAGCTCGGGGTGCGGAGCCCCGAGGGGACCCGGGCCTACCGCGCGTCGTTCTTTCGGTCGGAGACCGAGGTGACCCTTGAACTTGAGGTTCCTCAGGTTCCGGGCGGACCGACGAGCGGCGGTGCTGCACAGGCGGCAGCGTCGGATTGAGCTCGAGGTAGGCAGGCCCGCTCGCCTCTGGTAGGCCTTCCGGGCCCATGGAGGACGAGTCCACGAGCGATCCGCAGGCTCTCGGGAAGGTGACCGAGGACCTCGACGTGCCGCGCGGTCCCGATCTCTCGATGGAGATCACCGTCCCTGCTTCTTGGATCGCCGAGGGAGCCACGCTCGTGGTGGCATGGCCGAGGCGCCTGTTGTGCCGCGCTTGTGGGGGCGGTGGCTGTGACGCTTGTGGTCGAAGTGGCGCTTTCTCTCTGCAGGGTGAGCCAGTGCGGGAGCCCTTTGAGGTCAGCCTGCCGCGCCGGGAGGCTCCTCCTTCCTCACTCACGATCCGCTTGCCGAGCTTGGGAATGCCGAGTGACAAGGAGGATCATCCTCCGGGACATCTTTTCCTTGAGGTGCGCCCGGGACAGCCGCCGAGCGCTGGGGTGGCGCGAGCGACCAGGAATGAGTCCCGGGTTCTGCGCCGCGATCTGATGAGGTCGAGCGTGTGGATGGCGATCTTCGTCTCGCTCCTCTTCCTCGGTATGTTGCGTTTGTCAGGCTGGCTCTGAGCGTGCCTTGCGCTTGAGACCTTGCGCCCCCGAGAGCGCGTCCGCCTGATCCAAGGCGCCATGGAGCGAGCGATCACCTCGAGTCCGCGCGCCTGAGTAGGGATGCGGAGGCAGGCCCCGCCGAGCGAGGCGGTTCTTCGTCCACAACGTTTCCGTGTTGCACAAGCCTTGCTAGGCTGCTGCCAGTATGAATCCCTTTGCGATGGGGGCGATTTGGCTCGGCTTGGTCGGACTGTTCATTTGGTCGGCTCGCCGTCGAGTTGCTTTGCTCGACGTGGGCTCACAGACCTTCGAAGACCGCCTCACCGAGATCCCTGAGCGGCTCGGTATGGTCCTTAAGTACGCCATCTTCCAAAAGAAGATGCGGTACTATTGGACCGCGGGCATCGCCCATCAGCTCATCTTCCTGGGTTTCGGTGTCCTCTTGCTGAGGACGCTGGTGCTCTGGGGACGAGGCTTCGATCCGGGGTTCAACCTGTGGGTGCTCGGACCCGAGTCGCCGCTCGGCATCGCTTACGCGTTCTTGAAGGACATCTTTGCGCTGCTCGTGCTCGGCGGCACTTTGGTGTTCGTTTATTATCGCGTGATCAAGCCTCAGAAGCGGATGACCCTCTCCGGGGAGGGCCTCGCCATTCTCGGCATCATCATCGTGATGATGATCTCCGACCTTGCCTATGACGGCGCGAGCATGGTCCTAAACGCGAGGTACCCCGAGTTCTGCGGAGCATCACCGAGCCAGGACGTCTGCGCGACAGCGCGCGATTTGATCCATCCCCTCGCCTCCAGCGCCCGTGGTGAGCCGCTCGCCTGGTCCTGGGTGGAGCCCGGTGGAAGCCTCTTTGCCGCGCTCTTCGCGGATGCATCGATCGGAACGCTCACCGGCGTCGCTCAGGTCGGGTTTTGGACCCATGCGACCCTCGTTCTGATCTTCCTGAATATCCTCCCCTACTCGAAGCACTTTCACATCATCACGGCGATCCCGAACGTCTTCCTCGGAGACCGCACCCCGACCGGTCGGCTCCGCCCGCTCGCTCCGAACACTGAGGAGCTCATGGGGCTGGTCGAGAAGGCTTCGGAGAGCGAAGACATCGGTCAGGCCCGCGTCGGTTACAGCCGCATCCAGCACTTCACCTGGAAAGATATCCTCGACTTTTACACCTGCACGGAGTGTGGCCGCTGTTCAGACAATTGTCCGGCGACGATCACCGGCAAGAAGCTGTCGCCGAAACATCTGACCCTGGCGCTCCGGGATCATCTCTACGAGTTGCAGGACGAAGTGGCCGACGGGAAGAGGCCGCTCCGGGACGGACTTCCGCCGGAGACGCCGATCTTGCCCGTGCCGGATCTGGTTCCTGACGTTGTGGATCCTGACGTGCTCTGGGCCTGCACGACGTGCCGCGCCTGTGAGGAGCAGTGCCCGGTGAACATCACCTACGTCGACAAGATCGTGCAAATGAGGCGGAACCTCGTCACGATCCGCGGTGACTTCCCGAGTCAGCTCAACAAACCCTTCGAGGGGATGGAGACGAACGGCAATCCTTGGAACCTCTCGCGCCTCGACCGCGCGGCTTGGACCGAGGGGCTCGACGTGCCGCGCGTCTCTGACCACCCGACGGCCAAGGTTCTCTACTGGGTTGGTTGTGCCGCGAGCTACGACGATCGCGCCAAGAAGATCGCCCGCGCCACGGCCAGTCTGCTCAAAAAGGCGGGCGTCGATTTCGCAATTCTGGCGGAAGAAGAGACCTGCACCGGAGATCCGGCGCGCCGCGCTGGCAACGAGTACCTCTTCTCGATGCTGGCCGAGGCGAACTCTGAGACGCTCAATCGCTACCGCGCCGAAGGCGGCATTCAGACCATCCTGACCACCTGCCCCCACTGCTTCAACTCACTGAAGAACGAGTACCCGGACTTCGGGGCGCGCTTCGAGGTCGTCAATCACACCGATTACCTCCTCGGGCTCCTGATGGAGGGTCGACTCAAGGCGGGGCGTGAGGTGAAGGGGAAGGTCGTCTATCACGACTCCTGTTACCTCGGCCGCTACAACGGGATCTACGATTCGCCCCGCACGCTGCTCGAGAAGATCGGCGCGGAGGTCGTTGAAGCGCCGATGGCGCGGAACAAGGGACTCTGCTGTGGCGCCGGCGGCGCGCAGATGTTCATGGAGGAACAGAACGCCGACCGCATCAACGTGCGCCGGACCAAAGATCTCCTTTCGACCGGGAGCGACACGATCGCGACCGCCTGTCCCTTCTGCATGACGATGTTGACGGACGGCTTGAAGGCGGAAGGTCGCGAGGAAGTGAAGCAGGCCGACGTCGTCGAGCTGCTCGCGAGCGCTTGCCTCTGAGTCGGTTCGGGAGAGCTCTCTTTCGCGGAGAGCTCCCCATCGTGAGAAGCGTCGTCCGGGGGGGCGACGCTTTTCCTTTGTGCGCCCTGCTGGACGCTCCTTTCAGTGGGCAAACGGTGACGGCGGCGCTGAGAGCGGCGGCAGGCGCTGGACGAGCTCGGTGGCGGCGCGGCGTAGGAGCGGGTTGATGGACATGGCGCGCGCGACGATGTTGAGGTCTTCGCGCGTCAGCGTCAGGATCAGGGGGAAGACAAGGCCAAGCGGAGCGTATGGATTCAGGATCAGGGCATTTCTGATCCGGGTGCGGGCCATCCAGCGGTCCGAGGCGACGATCGTCTCGAGGAGCGGAGGCAGCGTCGGACGTCGCGCCGCCATCAGGAGCACGTCCTCCTCACGCAGGGAACTACAGAGGAGGAGCTGACGGATCACACCTGGGTCCGGGTCGAGGATCAGCTTTTCGATCTGCAGGCGGCTCGGGCGCCGAGCCATGGAGCGGCGCTCGCCGAGGGTCACCTCCCTCGGCCCGTACTTCGGGACGCGGATTTCAAAATCGAGCTCCGGGCCAGGACCAGCCCGCTCGAGCACGCGCCCTAAGGAAAGGTAGCCCCGCGCGTCCGCTTCTTTTCGGAGATCTTCGAGCCAAGGGGCCTCGTAGTTGCGCGCCAGCAGCAGCGCGATGGGCAGGGCGGACTCTTTCGCGCGGGCGTCACCGGCGATGGAGCGACCGAGGGTCGCGTCGAGGCTGTGAGCGATGGTGGGCGCGGCGCTCCTCGAGGTCCAATCCAGAAGCCAGGCGACACGCAGGCCCAATTCAGGGAGCGCGACCAGGGAGCGGGCCAAATCGGACGGCGAATCTGGCATCATGCAACCGGCGGGGCAGCGGCCCCCGCGACAATCGGCTATAGCACCATTTCTGGTGGCTAAGGATCCTCGGAGTCGGCTCGCGCGCCTCGCCCCTCTTGCGCAGAGTTACAAGAAAGCTCTGCGGGCCCCCGAGTTCCTGTTTGCGCTCGGTACGGGGCTTGTCGTGTGTGGGGCGGCGGCGCTCCTGGCCCGGAGCGGGTTGCCGCGGGACCGTCTGATCGCGCGAGGGATGCTCGGGCTGCTTCTTGCGGCGTTTTTCGCGCTCATGCTTGCTTCACGTCGCCGCCTCTCGCGCCCCGAGCGCATCCTCAGGCGCACGGTGGGGCTCGTCGACCGAGCGCGCGCGGACGAACTTGCCCGCGCGGATGCGCTCCTCGAAGCCTCTCTCAGTGGTCAGCCGGTGGGCTCCGCAGAGCTCGTCCGTTTGCACTGGGAGAAGCTGGTGGCGAGCCTCGACACCGAGGCGATTCGCCGCGCGCTCCAGAAGCGAGGGCGGATCTTCTTAGCGCTCGGCCTTGTGCTCTGCTTCGGCACACTGTCTCTCGCCTCAGGGCGCATCTTCGAGCTCGTCGAGGGTACGAACCTGCTCTTGGTGCAGGATCGGGTGGCTCCTTACATGCTGCCCTATGTCGAGAAGGCGCGCGTCATCGTGCGTCCGCCGAGCGACATGGCTGGGCGCGCCGTGACTCAGAGCCTCTGGGGCGACACGGCGGTTCTTCCCGTCGGGAGCCGCGTCACGGTCGAAGCGGAGGCGATCGCCCTGGGGCGCGATCTCGTGCTGACGGACGGAGAACAAGAGATCCCGTTTCGCCCCGACGCGGAAGGAACCTTGACCGCAGAGATCACGATCGAAGAGACGATCGTGCTCCGCATCGCGGCCCGCTTTGGCACCTCGCTGATCATCGATCCTTTCGAGAAGACGATCTTCGCTCTGCCGGATCGGGAGCCGACGGTCATCTTGAAGGGGGCTCCTCGCTCGATCGCGCTGCGCGACGTCACGAGCCTTCCTCTTGAGTATGAGGTGACCGACGACCGCGGCATCACGGAAGTCGACCTCGTCCTCGAGAGTGGAAGGCGAGAAGAACGCACAGCCCTCGCTCGGCCGGCGCGAGGAACCCTCGGCGAGTCCGGCGTTACGGAGCTCAAGGCCGATCATCCGATGCTGCTGGGGGCGTACCTGCCCGTCGAAGTGCGCATTGAGGCTCGCGATGCAGCGCTCTCGAGGCGCGGCGCCGCCAGTCGCAGCGAGTCGATCACGATCGTCCCCGAGGCGCTCGGGGCGAGCCTCGTCGAGCGCTATCGCTTGTTCAAAAAGTTTCGGAGCAGCCTCGTCCACTATTATGCGAATGCGCGCGCAGCGGGCTTTGAGATCGGCGGCGCGCGCCGTGAGGCGCAGGGTGCGGCGAGCGGCGATCTGAACGCGGCGCTCGAGGAGCTCGAGAAGGGCCTGGCGACGCTTCCGGAAGGGGCGACAGGGTCTCTCGGATTTTTGCGGGCCCAGGTGAGCGCGCTCGAGGCCAAAGGTCCGGAGCGGCTCGATCCGGAGAGCGCAGTCTTGGCGGTCGACGTGCTTCTCTCCGAGCTGAGCGCGAAGGACGCGGAGCGCTTGGCGAGCGATCTTGCGTTAGCTCTGGATGAGGTGAAGGCCCTCGCGCAGAAGTCCTCCGATACCGAGAAGAACCGCGGGCCGGAGGTGATCGCTGAGCTCCGCGAGCTGTTGGCCGCCGGGGCGAAGAACCTCTCCGAGCTCGGTGTGCTCGGAGCCGACTTGGGCTCCGTCGCTGAGGCAGATCTCGGCCGCCTCAAGCGCAGCGTCAAAGATCGGGCCTGGGATCGAGTCGCGCGCATCGCGGAACACCTCGCGGCCCGCTTGCGCCGCGGGAGCCCGAGCTTCGGGGCGCGCGGTGAGGCTCCGGCGACCGGACCGGCGAGCGTCGAGAGCGGCACGCCCAAGGGCGGAGGGCAGGGGTCACTCTCTCAGGCTCCCGAGGAGTTTCGCTCTCTCGAAAAGGAGACTGAGCGTCTACGAAAGGAGCACGCGGGAGAGTTGAGTGAGCTCGAGCGTATTGTCCGAGATGCGCGCCTCGCGGCCCAGGCGGACGCGCCCGGGCGGGAAGAGGAACTTGCCGAGAAGTTGAGGGAGGCGGTCGCGGAGTTGCCCGAGGGCGCGAGCGCTCCGGGGAGCGCTCGTGCAGAGGCGGCGCTCGGTCGTGGTCAGGCGGAAGCGATGGCTGATGCTCTCGAGGGGCTCGATATCAAGCGGGCCATCGAGCGGGGTGAGGCGGCGCTCGGAGCTCTCGAGCGGGCCCGTGAACTCGGCGAAGAGCGTGGTTCGACGGTGAGCCCGGAGGCGCTCGAGCGCGCGGTGACCGGCGTGCAGGCGGCGCTCGATGCTGCGCGCGCGAACCAGGCGCGGCGCCGTGAGGCCCTCAAGGGAGACGACTCGCTCCGTGGCAACGCCGAGCGGGAGCGGCGCTTTTCTGAGCGGGCGCGCACCTTGGCGAAGAAGGGGGCGACGGGGTCCGCGCGTCTCCCAGAAGAATCGGTGCGGGCGCTCGAGCGTGCAGCGCAATTCATGAAGAAGGCCGCGGACGCGCTCGATCAAGGAGACGCCGAAGAGGCGCGCGCGCAAGCGGACCGGGCTCAGACTGAGCTGGAGCGCGCGCGCAGCGAGCAGCCGAGCGAAGGCGGCGGGGGTGAAGGCGGGGAGCAGCGAGAAGGCCGACCGGGGGGCGACGAAGAAGGGGAAGGCGTCGAGTCGACACGGGAGCACGGCGTCGTTCCCCAAGAAGAGAAGAACCTCGGGCGGGCTTTCCGGGAGCGCGTCCAGGCCGGGCTCCGCGATCGCAGCGGACGGTATGGGGCGAGTGTGAGTCGGTACCTCGAGAAGCTGCAATGAAGATTCCGGGACGGTATTTGCTCACGGCGCTCGTCTTCGCGCTGACTCTCGGCGGGGGAATGTACGCGATCGGGTACTTCACGCCGAAGCCACCCGAAAAAGCTGGGGAAGGTGAGCAGCCGGATCTTGTCGCTCTGTCGCGCAAGTTGACGGAGCTGCGCGTGCGCGCCGCTGAGGCCAAGATCATCACGCTCGATGTGGAGGAGGCGGAGAAACTCTTGCAGGGTATGCAGGGACCGCTCGCTGCGCGCGCTCGCGCGCGCCTCGACGTGTACCGCGGTGATTGTGAGGGGGCGCTGTCCCGCCTCTCGGGAGCGGCTCTCGAGAGCCTGGACGGAGCCAAAGAGCTTCGCGCCTACGCAGAACGATGCGCCGGTGCGACGGTGGGAGCGCGTGTGATGCAAGACGCGCGGCGCGGAGTCTGGCTCAGGATGCAAGACTCGGCCGACCAGGTGCTCGCCGAGCTCATCATGGACACCGCGGCCGCGGCTCGCGACGCCATCGAAAAAGATCTCCGGACCAAGCTGCCGCGGCCGCTCCGGATCGATCTCGTGCGCGACCTCTTCTCGCTCTCGGCTGTGACCGGATTACCTCTCGACGCCGCCGAGACGACGGGCACGGTCGCGGTAGCTCGTTATGGGCGCGTGACGATGATCACTCCGCGCGCGCCGCGCCACGGGTATCCGTGGCAGGATACTTTGGCCCACGAAATCACCCACCTCATCATCAGCCGTGCGAGCTTCGACAGAGCTCCGCTCTGGCTCCAGGAGGGGGTGGCGAAACGAGAGGAAAGACGCTGGCGCGCTCCCCGCGCCTTTGACGATCGCGATCGTCCGCTCGAGGTAGCAACCCGGGCCTATCGCTCCGGGCGCCTGCGAGGAGTCGATCGGCTTGGCTCCTCGATCGCGCTGTTGCCTTCGGCGGACGCGGCGCAGATCGCCTTCGCGGAGGTGACGAGCTTCGTCGGCTTTTGGATCGATAAGTCCGGACCGGCTGCTCTGCCTGCGCTGCTCCGCGAGATTGCGCTGCTCGGCGATCCCGATCGGGCGCTGCGTGGAATTTCTGGCTATGGGCTCTCGGAGTGGCAAACGCTCTTTCACGCGGAGCTGAGCCAGCGAGATCTTGCCGCGGACACGGGGCCTGGCGCAGAGGGGGCCGGAATGGTCACCGCGGCCCGAGCCAACCGCGTGAGCGAGCTCCTTTTCTTCGCCGGTCGTTACGAGGAGTCCTTCGAGCGCGCGGCCCTCGAGCTCGATCGGGTCCCGGCGAGCGCGCCCTTGCGCTTCAGTGCTGCGCGGGCTGCTGCCCGCGACGGACTCGTCGAGGAAGAGCGGACAGTTCTCGGCAGCGTGGAGGAAGTCGCTTCCGCCCATGGGGGGCATCTGGCGCTCCTGGCCAAGGCGTCAAATGTCTCCGGCGACCTGGGGCATCAGGCCCTCGGGCTTGATCCTTACCTGCTCGAGGTGGCCTGCATGGATGCCCCGCGGGACGTCATTTCCGGGACCGAACCGCTCAGTCTCGAGGACAAAGCGGCGCTCTCACCCCTGTGCGCCCATGTGCGCTCTTTGGTTCCGCGCGGGGCCGAGTAAGATCGACCACCGGGCACACGCTCGCGCGCGATTTGACCAAGAGTTTCGCGAGCGCCTACCATAGGATTGCCTGCCCTGAGCACCCACCTTCGGAAGACTTCGTGAGTTTTACCTCCCTAGCTGCGGCCCAGCTCATTCGAGCGTTGCCCCGAGTCCAGTTGAGTCGCGCTGTCGGCGCCCTTTCGGAGAAAGGACTGCCGCCGGTAGCGGCGGGCTTGGTCGAAGGGATCTATCGACGTTTCTATCCGGTGAACATGGACGAGGCGGCGGAGGCGGGGCCTTATGAGTCCTTCGATGCCTTCTTCACGCGGGCGCTCCGCCCCGGTGTGCGCCCGATCGCAGATGTCCCGCTCGTTTCGCCCGCCGACGGAAAGCTGTCTGCGGCGGGGCCGATCGACGGCGCTGGGAAGATCGTCGTCAAGCAGCAGGTCTACGAAGTAGCTGAGCTCGTCGGTGACGCGAAGGAAAGCCAGCGCTTCATCGGTGGAGAGTTCGCTGTCGTTTATCTGGCGCCCTCCGACTACCACCGGGTGCACAGCCCTGTGGACGGGAGCGTCTCGGAGGTCGTCGGCATCCCCGGGGATCTGTTCCCGGTGAACGCGATCGGCGAGGCCCATTTCCCTGGGCTTTTTGTGCGCAATAACCGGGTCGCGATCCACATCGACACCGAGCACCTCGGCCGCGTCACTGTCGTGATGGTCGGCGCGACCATCGTCGGGCGCATCAGCGTGACCATGATCCCGGAGCCCTCGGTTCCGAAGGGCCTCACGCGATTGACTCCTCCGGTCCCGGTCCGCCGCGGCGACGAGCTCGGTAAATTCCATTTGGGTTCGACGGCGGTTGTCCTCGTCGAACCAGGTGTCCATATCTCCCGCGGTCTCGGCGTCATTCGCTATGGGACCGGACTTGTGAGGGAAGCATGAGCAGCGGCGGCGACAAGAGCGGTAGCCCAGGCGAGGCGACTGAGGAGCGCACCCCCGCGCCGATTCGGGCGATGCGAGTCATCGCGCTGTCGCGCAGCTCGCCTCCGAGTCGTAGGGCCGACGCGTCCGCGCCGAGCTCGGAGGAGACGAGCTCGCCTGCTTGGTCGTCGCCGGAGCACGAAGTCGAAGTCGATGTGGACGTCGAACAAGGCGCCTCCGCAGGGGACGTGGGCGACGCGAGCGCAGGGGCTGGGGCGCCGGGCTCGTTCCTTCCGAATCCGCCGCCTGTGGCTTCGCGCCCACCGACCGGGCCGACGCCGGGCTCGTTCCCTCCGAATCCGCCGCCTGTGGCTTCGCGCCCACCGACCGGGCCGACCCCGGGTTCGTTCCCGCCGCCGGGTGCTCTTCCGTCGGCTGTTTGGCCGAGCCCCGTTCCGAGCGCGAACTCCTTACCTCAGACGCCCGGTTCCCCGATTTCCGGCCCTCCGGTCTCGGGCCCTCCGGTCTCGGGTCCTCCACCGATTTCTGGCCGTCCTGTCTCCGGCCCGAAAGCGGCGAGCGATCGTCCGCTGCCGTCCTTTTCTGATGAGCTCTCGGACGCGGCCACGCCTGTGTTCGTGGCGCCGACGGAGGACTTCGAGGAGCCTCCGGTCCATTTCGAAGAGGCGGAGTCGCCTGCTCCGGCCGAGACTCCCGTCGTCGAAGCGATTGTCGAGTTGCTCGCCGAGGAGGCGCGGGATTCGGAGCCGCGCATCTCGCTCCCGGGCTTTCTCCAGGCGGACGACATCGAGCCCCTCTCCGAGCGGCACGACGAGGAGCTCGAAGCAGAGCTTGAAGACGTCGAACCGACACCGATCGCTCCGAGTTACCAGCCTCGGGAAGGCGACGAGGCTCGACCTGAGACAACCTCGGGACCCGACGTAGCCCCCGTGGCTGTGGCTCCTCCGGCTTCGACGAGCTCCCCCGGTGATCGTCCGCCGCCCCCGAAGCGCAGCCCGCCGCAGTCACTGAAGGCGACGCCCGCGGGCGGCCCCGCGAGACCAGCGCTGCCGACCGCGAAGATGAAGAAGAAGCCCTGGTGGGAGGAAATCTTCGGGGACGACTTCTCGCGCAGCTACCGACCGCCGACGCCCGCTCAGATCGAGCGGGAGACCACCTTCATCGAACGCTCACTGGCCCTACCCCCGGGGTCCGTTGTCTTGGATCTTGCCTGTGGTCAGGGAGAGTACGCGGTCGAGCTCGGCAAGCGAGGCTACTCGGTCGTCGGCTACGATCTCTCCGTGTTCCAGCTCGCCATGGCCGCCGACCGGGCCCAGTCCGCGAGCCAAAAGATCAACTTCCTCCAAGGGGACATGCGCGAAATGGCCTTCGAGTCCATGTTCGATGGCATCGTCTCTTGGAATACGTCCTTCGGTTACTTCGAAGAGGAGCGGAACGCAGACGTGCTCCGGCGCATGTATTCGGCCCTTCGCCCCGGCGGCGTACTCCTGATGGAGGTCTTGAATCGCGACTACGCGGCGCGGGAAGCTCCGATCAGCAATTGGTATGAAGGCGACGGCTGCATCTGCATGGATGACATGTCCCTCGACTTCATCACGAGTCGCCTGACCGTGAAGCGCAGCGTCATCCTCGACGATGGACGCAGCAAAGAGGTCACCTACTCGATTCGCCTCTACTGTCTCTCGGAGATCGGCAAGCTGTTCCACGACGTTGGTTTCGTGGTGCACTCGGTGTCGGGCAGTCCGAGCACACCGGGCGCCTTCCTCGGCAGCAACTCCCCGAGCCTCATCATTCGCGCCGAGCGCCCGCTCAAATAGTCGTCGAAACGGGCCTCCGCCATTTTCGGCGAGCCTGCGCGCTCGCGCCGAGCGCCCTTTTGACGCACCGAAGGCTCCTTAGGGCTCCTTTGGAAGGGGCCCCGGTCCATCACCTCCTCCTCGACTCAGCCGAGCCTTCGTCTGCGCTCATCCTCGATGTTGAGCCCGGCCGAGAAGCTCCGCCGAGCCCCCGGCCCGCCTCTGGCCCCGGCCCGCCTCTGGCCCCCCGCGCGCCTGCGGCGCGCCGCCGCGCCGCCCAGCCAAGCTCAGCGGAACCAGGGAGCAGCCGAGGGCGGCGCTCAATCCGAACAGCGCACCCGCGGGCCGCCGCCTTCGAACTCACAGGAGCACGACGCACCCAAAATCCGCGTGAGACATCCGCAGCTCGGCTCCGCTCCACAATCACTGATCCAAGCGCAGGCCGCCAAATTCGCCTTCGACTCATCACAATAGGCACCCATCGGGCAGCTCCCCTGTCCACAGGAAAACCCAGAAAACCCTTCCGCTGGCTCCGCTTCGCTCTCCGCCCCCGCGCCATCGACGTCTGCCGAAGAAGCGCTCGCGCGGGGCTCCTCATCCCAAGAGGAGGACGGAGAGCTCGGCTCCTTTGAGCCGCCGCCGCAGGCGGCGGCGAGGAGCACAACAAAGAGCACGGGGAGAGAAGAAGATCGCGGGAAGGTCATGGGGTACTGAGCTCCAGCTCTTGTTCGAAACCGGAGAGCGCTTTGCGGATTTGGGATTCGGACTCAGGGGCGAGGGTGCGAACGCCGACCCGGCTCAAGCTGTACTCCAGCACGGCCGCTTCGAGGGGACTCAATAGGGCGGTCCGCCGGTACTCGAGATCGGGCATCCGGTAGACCAGCCGGAGTCCGTCGTGCGTCCGAGTTTCTTCGAGAATCTGAGGCGGCTGGCCCCCGGGGACCTCCGGGGGCGGCCCGGACAAATCGCGGACGATGCCTCGGATCAGCTCAGCTCGTCGGCGCGCCGTGAACAGGACCTTCTGCGTGAACATGTCGAAGAACTTGTTCCGCGAATAGGTGTTCGGCGCGAGAGCGAGCGCGACGAAGAGAGCGTCGGGGTGGGGTGGGCGGAGGTTGGTCACGTTAGCTCTTGGTTTGATCGGCCGCGAGCGCCTCGGCCTGGTAGTGAGTGACGATCGCCTCCGTCAGCTCATCCAGGTCACCCGTCATCACACGATCGAGCTTATAGAGCGTCAAGCCGATCCGGTGGTCTGTCAGGCGGTTCTGAGGGAAGTTGTAGGTGCGAATTTTTTCGGAGCGATCGCCGGCTTTGACCTGGCTGCGCCGCTCATCGCGGATCGCCTCCGCTTGGCGAGTGCGCTCGGCGTCGAGCAGACGGCTGCGCAGAATTTTCAGGGCCTTGGCCTTGTTCTTGAGCTGGCTGCGCTCATCCATGCAGCGCACGGAGAGCCCGGTCGGAAGGTGGGTGACTTGGACGGCGCTGTTGGTGGTGTTGACGCCCTGGCCGCCCGGTCCGCTCGCGGCGGCGATGTCGAAACGGAGGTCCTTGTCTTCGAGCTCGATGTCGACCTCGTCCGCCTCCGGCAGGACGGCGACGGTGGCGGTGGAGGTGTGGACGCGGCCTTGCGTCTCGGTGGCGGGAACACGCTGAACCCGGTGAACGCCGCTCTCGTACTTGAGGACGGAGTAGACGTTGTCGCCGCTGATGAGCGCGATGATTTCCTTGATGCCGCCGGCGGTCGCTTCGCTTTGGGAGAGAATCTCGACTTTCCAGCCCTTCGTCTCCGCGTAACGGGCGTACATGCGAAACAGGTCGGCGGCGAACAATGCGGCCTCTTCGCCGCCGGTGCCCGCGCGGATTTCAAGGACGGTATTTTTGTCGTCGTCGGGGTCGCGCGGCAGAAGCAGGATGCGGATCTCGCGCTCGAGCCGGTCGCGGTCTGCCTCGAGGGCGGGGAGCTCCTCGCGCACCAAGGGGCCGAGCTCGGGATCGTCGAGGACACTTTTGTCCTCCGCGATCTGTTTCTCAACCTTGGTGTAAGCCTTGAAGGCCTCGGCGATGGGCGCGAGGCGGCGATGTTCCCGGTTCAGCTCGCTCTGGCGACGCGGATCGGCGAGCACCGCCGGGTCACACAAAAGCTCACTCACCTCTTCCAGGCGCCGGCTGAACTGAGTCAGTGTGTCGACAGGGATCATCTTTTCGGGACACTGACGCTGTCAGAAGCTCCATCCGGAGGCAACAAGAGCGGCCGCCGAGCGGGCGCAGCCCGGGGCCTTGGGGCCGTCCGCCCTTGAATTTAGCGGAAGGTCCCGAGCCAGGACTTGCGCGAGCCCCGGCTCGACGAGGATGATGGAGTTTGTGACCGGAAACCACTCCGAGCTTCGAGCCCGCGCTGCCAAGATCGCAGCGTGGCTTGTCGAGAAGGAGCGCCCCGACGAGGCGGTGGCCCTCCTGGCTGCCTGGGCCGCCAACGGCCCCAACGACGCTGAGGGACAAGCGCTGCTCGCTGAGGCGCTGCGCGTCGACCCGAGCGCCCCCGTGGCGCAGCAAGCCTTCGAGCGCATGGAAGGCGTGAGCGGAGACCACTCGCGTCTCGAGGAAGCCACGCGCACCTTCGACGAAGCTCAGCTCCAGAAGCTCGAAGCGGAGATCCGTAAGCCGAGCTTCCGCCGAGCTCAGATCGGGTTCAACAACAACGTCAAGTTCAAGAACGCGGTCTACCACGTTCAGACCGAAGACAGTGGCCTCGACGCTCCTCATATCATCACGCATCTGTTCGCGGACGGCGGGCGCGTCATCAAGAGCCACAAGCGCTCCTACGAACAGCACGTCAACCGCCCCGACGTCTCCGAGTACGTGCGCGGCTTGATGAAGGCGCAGCACCTCGAGATGGTCATGAAGCTGCGCGAAGGCGGCTTCGATCGCATCATCGCTGGACACGAGATCGGCGGCCTTGAAGTCCTGACGGAGCCGCCGAACGTCGACCTCAAGCTCAAGAAGAAGAAGGAAGAGCCACAGCCCTCCGAGATTGTCGCGCAGTCGATCCGCGGCGCTCAGGTCGTCTTCCGGCTCCAAGTCACGCGCAGCTTGAGTGGCGGACCGGAGGTCTATGCGCCGCCCGGACCGCGCGCGATCATTGGGTCGAAGGGCGCTGTCAATCTCCAAGGAGAACGCTTCTGCTGTCCGGAGGAGGGACTGCTCGTGATGCGCGGCGGCCAGCTCTGTCTCGAAGAGCTCGCCGGGGGCAACGGGATCTTCCTTCGGATCACGGGCCCTGTGGAGCTCGAGTTTGGAGATGAGTTCGTTGTGGGGGACCAGCTGCTTCGGGTGGAGAAGAACCCGAAGCCGGATGATGGGCCCGCGCCGGACCCGACCTATTTCTACTCGTCGCCGAAGTGGCCCTCGTCGTTCCGCGTCGTCCAACAGTTCGCGGGCGGCGCGCGGGGCTCGACGGTCCTGGCTCGCGGCAAAGCGCTGCAGATCGGGGCTATCTCGGGAGATCTCAGGTTCCCCGACGATCCGCTGCTCTCCGAACAACACTGCCTGATCGAAGATCAGGCGGGCAGCCTGGTCTTGACCGACCTCGGCTCGCGCACAGGCGTGTTCGTCCGAGTGCGCGGTGAACAGACCCTGAGGCATGGCGACGAGCTCCTCGTCGGACGGACGCGCCTCAAGGTCGAGCTCCCGGAGCCGGGCACCACCTTCTCCTAGCGGCGCGCGCCCCACATCTCTGCGACTACGTCTGGAGGTGCCTCGCTCTTCCTCGCCCGAAGCCGGGTGAGGTTTCTCGGGGCACGCTTTCCGGGCACAAGCGCCCCCTCCGGGGCACAAAACGAAACAGGAGCTCAGGTCGCAGTGACCTTCGCTCCTGATCCGAGGCTTCTCGAAGAAGCCGAGTGGCATCACTCTGCGGCGGGAGCCTCAGCAGCCTCTTCAGCAGCGGGAGCCTCTTCAGCAGCGGGAGCCTCTTCCTCGCCAACAGCCTCTTCCTCAGCAGCGGGAGCCTCAGCCGTCGAGGGATCCTCAGCGGGAGCCTGGCTGCCACCGCAAGCGACGGCGAGAGAAGCGAAAGCAACGGCGAGAACGGTCTTGCGAATGATCATGTTCGTATATCTCCTAGTTTCAGATCTGATGCTGCTCCGGGGAGGTCCGAAACTGTGCACGAACCACGGTCAGCCCCCCTCAGACGCCACAGCTCCACATTTCGGCTCATGTGGGGCGCGTTTTTTTTCAGACCCGAGGTCTATTCTGAATCGTTACGCCATCATCGCAAAGATTACGCCCGAGGCGGAATCCTGAGAGCCCCGGTGGGAGAAATCGAACCCGAGGCGCTTCCTGAAGAGCCGTTTTTCGGGGCTGGTGCGTCCATACTGCGTGCCGGTGCCGGCCCGAATCCAGAAACCCTCGCCTCACCTGCGGCTCGTCTCCGCCGGTGACGCCGAAGCTGCTCGTCGGACTCCGGGGCTGACGGACGCGGAGCTCGTCCTTTTGTGTCGAGTGCGGGAGCGGGGCGCCTTTGAAGAGCTCTACCGGAGACACGCTGCTTCGGCGCTCGCGCTCGCTGTACGCATTCAGGGCAATACCGTCGACGTCGAGGATATTGTGCACGACGCCTTCGTCCGGGCCCACGATCACCTCGACAAGCTCCGGAGCGGCGATTCCTTCCGGGCCTGGCTCGGGTCGATTGTGGTGCGCTTGGTTCGCACGCGCCTTCGAAGGAAGCGTCTTCTGACTTCCCTGGGCCTTTCGCGCAGTGAGCCGATCGATTTGGATGCTGTGGCTGCGCCGAGCATCGCTCCCGAAGAGCGCCTCGAGCTCGCTGAGGTGTACGCGATCCTCGAAGGGCTGCCTTTGGACCGACGGATCGCCTGGACGCTTCGTTATATCGAAGGCCGCCAGCTCGAGGAGGTCGCGGAGATGAGCGGATGTTCCCTCGCGACAGCAAAACGCTGGATCGCCCAGGCCCAGCAGGCCATTGCCGACAATCGCAGCCTCCCTTTGCGATCCCCTGAGCGCGCCCGCGCGGCGCAAGGAGCTGAGCCATGACCGATTTTGAATCGGAAGAGGTTCATTCACGGGCTGGTCCTTCCCGCTCTCGGGACCTTTCTCATTGGATGAGGTCCTACGACAACGCGCCCGAGCTCGAGCGCATCTGGCAGCGCCTCGAGACGCGACGCCCGGCTCGCGCCTGGACGCAGCGGGCCGAACTGGCCCTCGCCGCCGTGTGCCTCTTGGGACTTGGCTTTGGTCTTGGGCGTTCGAGTGCGGGTCTCGGAGAGGGGACGCTCGCTGACCTCCGGGAACCTCGCTCGATGAACATCACGGCGGAGCCCGCCGCTTCCGCGCCGCCTCGAGCGCCTGCCCCCCGGGAAGAGAAACGTGAGGAGACGAGTCGCGCGGACTCTCCGGCGAAGCGGGCCCGCGCTCGCTTCACGGCGCGTCCGGCTCCGAGCCTGGAGCCCGCTTTGCCCGGAGACGTGGAGCTCGTCGAGGCGGCGACCGGCGCCCCGTACGAAGGGGAGAGCTGGGAGCGCCTCGCGGAACAAGGAAAATACACGGAAGCTTTCGAGGCGCTCGACGAGTCCGGCGAGCTGCGCCGCTTGTCCGCCGAAGGCAGCGCTGATGATCTGATGACCCTCGCCGACATTGCGCGTTTCGCTGGGCGTACGGGCTGGGCGATTCAGCTCCTGCGTGAGGTGACGACCCGTTACGCCGAAGACGAAAGTGCACCGCTCGCGGCGATGACGCTCGGGAACTTGCTCGATCGCGCCGGAGACGTGGAGGGGGCCGCCCGCGCCTATTCGCTGTGCCGAAGGCTCGCGCCTTACGGAGACTTTGCAGAGGACGCTCTGGTTCGTGAGTTCATGCTCGCGACGGGAGCCAGAGACCGCGCTCGCGCGGCGCGCCTCTTCACTGAGTACCAAACGCTGCACCCCGGTGGGGCGCGCGCTGAAGAAATGGGCGCCGCCCTCGAACAACTGGGCGATAGCGATCCGTCCGCTCCGGGCGCCGAGCGGGATATTTGGGGCGCGCCCTCTGTGGAGGCTGTCGAGCCTCTGGGTCCTGGGCGTGAGAAAGAGAGCGAAAAGAGCGCTCCGGCGAGTGAGAGCCTAGAGCCGTAACGCCTGAGGACGAACGAGCACGGATGAGGGCACTTTGGGCGGCTTCGGCGCTGATTGCCATTTTGAGTATGGCGCGCCCGGCGCCGGCAGCGAACATGGCCTGGAGTTTGTCGCTTCCGAGCGGCAACCGGGAACATCCGAACCTCGAGGCACACCGCGCGCTCTTCGAGCGCACGATCGCGATCGAGCTGAAAGATGAGCAGATTGTGGGGCGCGTCGGCGAAGATGAAGCGGCGCTCTCGGTGTATATCCGGGTGACCTATGAAGGCCCGAACCTGAAGGTGGAGGTCTGGGACCGGGGGGACGAGGCCGGAGAGCGGCTGATCTCAGGCAGCGGTGGACCGGGTGTCGTTGCGCGGCGGGTGGCGCTCACGACGGTCGAGCTCCTCCGAAAGCTGTCGCGCCGCCGCTCCATGGAGCAGAAGCGACAAGTCGAGGCGGAGCTCTTCGCGAAGAGGGAAGAGGAGCGCGAGCGCCTTGTGCGCGAGCGCGAGCGGCCACGTCTTTTGAGCTCTCTTCGAGCGGTTGGCTTTCCGAGCGCGGGGGCGGCTTTGGGGCCAGAGCTCGGCGTGCTCGTCAATGGGGACGCGCCGCTCCGGTTCGGCGTTTCGCTCGGATATGGGGCGGGCTTCCTCGATCTTTCGTCGAGCGGAGAGGGAGAGGCGACGCCGAGCTTCTCGCTTCTGAGCTGTGAGCTCCTGCTTGGTTACGTGGTGCCCGTGGCCGCGCGCGGAGAGTTCTCCTTGGGCCCGTATGCGCGGGCGAGCGCGCTCCATAAAAATGGCCCGGTGGCGCTTCCTTCCGGCGATCAGGATGCGCTCACGGCCAGCGGAGGGCTCTTCCTCGGATTCGAGACGAGCTTGAGCCGCTCGATTGGACTCTTTGCGCGCGGAGATGCGGGTGTTGTTCTCGCGCCGCTCGCGCTGACGGCCGGACAATCGGCGGCGCGCCTCGAAGGACTGAGCCTCGGCCTGTCCTTGGGGATGACATTAGCTCTCGAGTAGAGAGCTCAAGAGCTCGCGCCGGAGAGGAGCGCGCGCAGGGCTCGGGTGGCCCCTTCGAGGCGACCTTCGACTCGAAAGGTCTCAGCGCCGTCGGTCTCAGCGACCTTCTTGCAGCGGAACACCTTCAGGCGAAGGTTGTGTTCGGTGCCTTCGATGGAGGCGAGCACGGTCGAACCGTGAGGGTAAGCCTTGGAGGTCTCGAGCACGGCGCGGTCCCCTTGCGCCTCGAGGACCGAGCCGCGACCACCGGTCGTGAGCAGGAGGCTGATGCGCTTGTCTTCCGTCATCTCGGGCGCACCTTAGAACACATCCAGGCGGGACTCGGGAGCCCTCCGGGCCGCGGCAGCGGCGTCCGGCCCGTGGCTCAACTGTGCCACTCTGCGGGGCCCGAGACCCCAAAAAACGGCCCTGGCGCGTCGGGCAGTTTGGGCACGGGCCTTGCTGGTTCGAAAGGGCTCCTCGGGAGGTCTGTCGCTCGCCCACGGCCGGGTGAGCGTGGGACCGGTCCCCAGGTAAGCTAGGAGGAATCGCCATGAAGACGAAAATGCTCGTTTCGCTCGTGTCCCTGTTGGCCGTCAGCGGGGTCCCGCTGACGGCGGCTGCGCTGGAGGACGGCGAGTGTCGCTCGGACACGGACTGCGGCGTGGGCGCGCGCTGCGAGAAGGCGCAGTGGGTAGAGCCCTGCGGGTCGCCGGAGTACGCCGACGGCGCGAGCGACGACGTTTGGGGGAACGATGACGTCGGTGACGCGACGACTGAACCCCCGCCGATCGACGGGGGACCCGCTCCGGGCGAAAACGGGACGTCGGACGCGGGCGACTGCGATACGCGGGTGCATGAAGCAGAGATCGGCCGCTGTGTGACGCCTCCCCAGCCGTGCACCGAGGACGCGGAGTGTGGGGAGTATGAGGTCTGTCAAAAGGTGAGCGTGGGCGTGAGCTGTCCCGCGGGACCGAGCGACGACGGTTGGTCGCCGGACGACGGGTCACCTCCGCCCAGCGAGTGTCCGGATCTCCCGGAGCAGGAGGTGAGCGGAACCTGTGCGCCCGGCTCGTCGAGCTGTGAGCAGGACACGGACTGTCCGCGCGAGTTCGAGTGTGTGGTCGTGGGCGGAGCGGGCGCGGATGTGAGCTGCGCTTGTGTGACGGAGCCCTGCGATTGCGGCGAAGCCTTCATCGAGCACAAATCCTGTCGCCCGAAGGTGATTGAGTGCGAGGACGACGACTTTTGTCCGGAGGACTGGGTTTGCCACCGCATGGAAACGGTGACCTGTTCGGGTGGCGGCGCAGGGCCGGGCGTTCCGAGTGGTGGTCCGACGCCGATCCCTGAGGACGATGCTGGCGACGGGGATACCAAGGCGGCTCCCTCCGATGGGGAAGGGGCTGATCCTGCGCCCGCGAACGAATGCACGACAACTCGGAGCGCGGGGCAATGTGTGCCGCGAGTGTGGAAGGATCGCGGCGTCAACTTTGGCGAGGGATCGGGCAGTGATTCTCCTGTGAGTAGCGACGATGGCGGGGGAGACGGCTCGCCGCCGCCCGTGGACTCCGATTCCGGTCAGGGTGCGCCGGGCAGCAGTAACGACAGCAACAGTCCGGGCGGCGAGGCCGAAAATGGCAGCGCGAAGAGCGGCGGTTGCGCCGTGGGGCCGAAGTATTCGGCACCGAGTCCCGGCGTGTGGGTGATGGCGATCGCCCTGGCCAGCGTATTCGTCCGCCGCCGTCGCCGGAGCCTTTGAGCTCTTGAGCGCTTGGCCGCATCATCGGGGCGCCGCGATCAGCGGCGCCCTTTTTTCTTCTCGGAGTCCCCTTGTCTGAAGACCTCATCGTTGGATTCGTTGCGGCTGTGTTCGGCCTCTACACTCTCGCCCTGCGCCGCTCGCGTCCGGAGCTATTTTCGCGGCTCGCCCTGATGAAGGAGCGCCTCGGGGAGCGCACCGGAAGTTGGGTCCACCTCGTCATCTATTCGATCTTACCGCTCGCGATCGGCGTCTATTTCTTGCTGGTCGGCTTGGAGGTCCTGCCGCTCAAGAGCGGCGGTTGAGCGCAAACGTGAACATCACGTCGAGCGGGCGCGCCAACGGTCAAAGGGCTCGAGCTCCTCGGGGTGCGGAAGATGGAGCGTCGGAATCGAGCGCCGCTCGGGCGGTAGCGGGATTTCTCGGTAGAGATGAGCATCGTCGAATCCCGCGGCGCTCGCGACATGGCGCGTCGCGGCGAACACGACGCGGGACAGCCGGCTCCAATGAATGGCCGCGAGGCACATGGGACAGGGCTCCGCGCTCGCGTAGATGGTGAGGCCGGTGAGCTCGGGCGCGCCGAGATCCTGGCAAGCCCGGCGGATCGCGACGACCTCTGCGTGAGCTGTTGGATCTTTCAGCTCCTCGACCAGGTTTGCGCCCTCGGCGATGACGACATCGCCCTTCGTGATCACCGACCCGAAGGGATGCCCGCCGAGCTCGACGTTCTCCTGCGCGAGCTGAATGCTGCGCGCGAGGAAGCGAGCGTCCATTTCCTGAGCGGAGCCAGGCGGGCCTCTTGAGTCGTCGGGGGCGGCGGTCACGGGCGGCGTGCGATCCAGGGATCAAAGGTGCAAAGTACCGTGCTGGTTCTCGTTTGTCTTCGGAGTTTCGCCGGTGACGACGGCTTTGGCCATTTCGAAGACCACCTTGAGGGCGTTCACCCCGCTGCTGTCCCAATATTCGATGGTGCGCGGGCGGACGCGAATCAAAGCGGCATCCGGATCTTCGGGACCGTCGAACCAGGCCTCGGAAGGGAGGCTGAAGACGCGCCTTCGCTCCTCGATGTCTGTCACGATGCTGGCCTGACCGAGGACTGTGACGAAGGCGCCGTCGTCCTGCAGGGTCAGGTACACGGTAGGATCGGCGAGGATCTCGTCGACCTTTGTCGTGTTCAGACCGGTCATGAAGGTGAGGGTGAGGGTGGGGCTCAGCTCCGCGATGTGCATCGGACGGCCGTGAAAGCTACCGTCGATGGAGCGCGTTACGAGCATTCCATTGCGGAAGCGCTGGAGCAGTTCATGGCATTTGGTGAGCTCGGTCTCCTGATTCGGTTCCATAGGGAGCCTGAGGTGCAATCAGCGCGCCAGGAGTTTTCCGCAAGAATGCGGCAGTTTAGGCGCTTGAGCTCTACATGAGAGCGCGCAAGATCGCCTCGCTGTGGCGATCGTGACCCTGACGAAAAGGCCGCTACGCTCAGCCTTTCTTTTTGGCCCCGGTCCATCACATCAAACATGCCTTGACCGAGCCTTCGCCTGAGCTCACCGCCCCCCGCTCGCTCGCGCTCGCTCCCGGATACGGAATGCGCTCCGCCGCGCGCCCCCCGCTCGCTCGCGCTCGCTCCCGAGCTCCCCCGTTACGCGAGGGAAACCTCCTGCGCTCGACGTCCCCGCCCCGCGCGCACCTCTCGCTGCGCGATCCTTCGCAAGAGCTCGACCGCCGCCTCGACCTCCTCCTTTCGAGTCGAAACGCTCTCAATGTTCCAGCCGATCGAGAGTCCGAGACCCGCCGCGAGAGCTCGCAATTTCCCGTAGATCTCGAGGGCGAGCTCGACGGAGCGCGTGAGCATGTCACGCGCCGAAAGAAGCTCGGAGCGGACATTCGGCGGGACGAAAACGCCGAGCCACTCGAGGAAATCCAGGGTCTGTTTTGAGCCACAAGGGCTCAGAGTGACGAGGATGTGCGGGAGCTCCGAGAACGCGAGGCCTGGGGCTGTCTCTGCGCGATGGGCGCGGAGCAGGTCGCGGAACAAGGCTTCCATGGCGCCCGTGGACCACACGGTTTGACTCACAAAAAACTCGCAGCCCTGCTCCCTCTTGGCGAGCACCCGCGCCTCTTCGGTCCCGAGGCCGTGGTGGCGTTCGGCGATCACAACGCCCCCGAGCGGCAAATGAGGAACGTGGGAGCGGCGGAGCCGCCAAGCATCCGGTAAAGTCAGTCGGGCCTCGAGGTTGCGCGAGGGCGCCCCCACAAAAACGGCTCTTCCTCCGAGCGAAGAAACGCGCCTCATCCACGCGACGAGGGAGGTCTCGTCTTGGCCCTGGACGGCGCGATAAACGACACGCGGGACGCGGACCTCGAGCTCTTCGTAGGCGTAGCTGAGAGCATCGACCTTCGGCGAAAAAGGGAAGGGACGCGGGCTCAGGTTGCGCAGGGTTTCGTCCTGCACGTCGTAAACGAGCAGCGCGTCGATCGGGAGCTCCGCGATGCGCGCCGATTGGGTCTCGGCGATGGCACGGCGCTTCTCGGGGGACGCTCTCTGACTCGGGGGAGCGATCGCGTACGTGAGATGAAGGGCGGAAGAGGGCGCGAGGCGCGCGAGAGCCGGGCCTTGAGAGAGGAGAGATGGATTCATGATGAGCTCCTGCCGAAGACGATCTCGACGGTTGCCTCCTCGGTCTTGGGTTCGAGGGGGACGACGGCTTTGGTGACGGCGACGCGAACGCGCTCCGCCCGAGGAAAACGAGCGGTCACTCGCTCGGCGACCAGGAGCGCGAAGGTCTCGAGCAGGACGAAGCTCCGCTCCTTGGCGCTCGCCATGACGATCTGAGCGAGGGCGCCGTAGTCAGTGGCGACCTCGAGATCGTCGAGGCGCGGGTAGAGCTCCCCGGGATGTTCGACATCGAGGGCGACGATGAGGTCCTGGAGCCGGTCCCGCTCCGCCGAGGGGACGCCCACATGGCAGGGGACCCGGAGGCCTCGGAGGCGGACCGCGTAGTTTGAGAGGGGCAGAGGGGTGGAGGCGGTCATGGGCAGCGGCGAGGGCAGTCCCCGAACGATGCCGGCCCTCTTGAATGAACTCCATCGCTTTGTTTTCAGCTATCCATGAGTAGAATTCATAATACATGCTCGAGCGGGTACATTTGGTGGTTCTGCGGGAGGTCGCCGAGCATGGCTCCCTCACGGCGGCGGCGGAGGGACTCGGCCTGACCCAGTCCGCTCTCAGCCATTCGATGAAGAAGCTCGAGGGACAGCTCGGCGTGACTCTGTGGCGGCGGGAGGGGCGCAGCCTGCGCCTCACCCAGGCAGGCGAGGAGCTGCTCCAGGTGGCACGAGAGGTCCTGCCTCGACTGGAGGTCGCCGAAGAGCGTCTGAGCCAGTTTGCGAGCGGTCGTCGGGGCACCCTGCGCATCGGCATCGAGTGCCACCCTTGTTATCGCTGGTTGCTTCGGGTTGTGGCGCCCTTTCTCGCGAGGTTTCCGAACGTGGAGGTCGACGTCAAACAAAAGGTTCAGTTCGAAGGCGCCCCTGCGCTCTCCGGCTACGAAGTCGATCTGCTCGTGACGCCCGATCCTGTGGAGCATCCTGATCTCCGCTTTCACGGTGTGTTCGACTACGAACAAGTGCTCGCTGTGGGCCGGGGCCATCGGCTCGCCGGGCGCGCCTGCATCGAAGCGAGCGAGCTCAAGGAGGAAGTCCTCATCACCTACCCGGTCCCTCAGGATCGTCTCGACATCTTCACCCATTTCCTCGCGCCCGCGAACCAGCGGCCGGCTGCGCAAAAAACCGTCGAAAACACGGACATTTTGATGCAGCTCGTGGCAAGCGGGCGTGGGGTCGCGGCGCTGCCGAGATGGCTCGTGGAAGAGTACGGGCCGCTGCTTGGACTCGTGGCTGTACGCCTCGGAGGTGGCATCTTCAAACAGATCTGCCTCGGGGTCCGAGAAGCGGATGAGCGCGTCGACTACATCGCTTCTTTCATCGAGCTCGCCCGGGGCGCGCCGCGCCCTTGTGAGGAGAGCGTGCTTTAGGTTTTCTCGGGCGGCGCGCGGGGGGCGGGTTGTTCTTGGCGAGGCGAATGAAGTCCGCGAGGAAGTCGACCTTGGCTTCGCCACGCCGTACGCCGACAAAGAGTTGTTTTTTGATGCCGCGTCTGCCGAGGCGAACCGGCGCGATGTCGAGCTGCGCTTGATACTCGCGGACGAGCCAATCGGGTAAAGCGGCGACTCCGCGTCCGCACGCGACCATTTGCAGCAGAATGTCCGTCGTCTCGATGATCTGCTGGCGCCTCGGGGCGGTCTCCGCCGGAAAGAAGAAGTGGCTGTAGATGTCGAGGCGCTCGGGCTCGACCGGGTAGGTGATGAGAGTCTCTTCCGCGAGATCGGGGGGCAGGACGTAGTCTTTGCTCGCGAGCGGGTGGTCACCGGGCACGACGAGCACATGCTCGTAAGGAAACACGGGCACGAACTCGAGCCCCTTTTTCCGAAGTGGGTCCGGCGTGACGAGCAGGTCGATCTCGTGGCCGAAGAGCGCCGCGATGCCCCCGAACTGGAACTTCTGGCGGACGTCGAGATCGACGTCCGGCCAAGCGCGCAGGAACGGTCCCACGATCTGGAGCAGCCACCTGTAACAGGGGTGGCACTCCATGCCGACTCGAAGCGTGCCGCGTTCTCCGCGCGCAAATTGATCGACGATGTGCTCGGCGTGAGCGAACTGAGGCAGGAGGCGCTCGGACACGGAGAGCAGATAACGTCCGACCGGCGTGAGGCGGAGCCCGCGGCCTTCTCGCACCCAGACCTCCGTGCCGAGCTGATCTTCGAGGCGGCGCACCGTATGGCTCAGGGCGGACTGGGTCAGGCCCATGCGCTTGGCCGCGGCTGTGAGAGAGCCGCTCTGCTCGACCTCCCGGAGCAAACGTAAATGAACCCGTTCGAGGCGCTCGGTCATCCATGACATGTTATCATGGAACCCTGAAAATTCACCATTATTCGTCACATGTCCCGGCCATTACGTTCTCTTGAACAAGACAAGGAGAACAGATGGCACGAACTCACAACTTAGGATTTCCTCGGATCGGCGGCGCGCGCGAGCTCAAGTTTGCCCTCGAAAAGCACTGGAAAGGCGCGCTCCCCCACGCGGAGCTCGAGGCCCTGGGCGCGAAGATCCGGCGCGAGAACTGGGAGCGTCAGGGGCGGCTCGACTTCGCGCCTCTCGGAGACTTCTCCTTCTACGACCAGGTGCTCGACTGGAGCTTCCTCCTCGGCAATGTGCCGCAGCGGGCGCGGCCGCACGAAGGGCACCCTCTCGACGCCTATTTCCGGCTGGCCCGTGGGCGGGCAGCGGGGGAAACCGGCTCAGGCATCGCTGCCGGCGAGATGACCAAGTGGTTCGACACGAACTACCACTACATCGTCCCTGAGCTCTCTCGGCGCACGACCTTCCGCCTCGACCCCTCGCGGCTGCTCGCGGAGCTCCGCGAAGCGCAGGCGGCGAACGTACACGTGAAGCCCGTCCTGATCGGCCCCGTCACCTATCTCTGGCTCGCGAAGGCGAAGGACGGATCGGACCGCCTCGCGCTGCTCTCGGAGCTGCTCGGCGTCTACCGGGAGCTGCTCCAAGAGCTCGCCCGAGAGGGCATCGACTGGGTCCAGGTGGACGAGCCGGCGCTCGTGACCGAACTCGATGACAAGTGGCGGGCAGCTTACCGGACGGCCTATGAAGCCCTGCGCGGGAGCGGCTGCCGGCTCCTGCTCACGACCTACTTCGGCCGCCTGGGGGAGAATCTGGAGCTCGTGGCGTCGCTCCCAGTGGACGGGATCCATCTCGACGCTGTGAGTGCCCCGGGAGAGGTCGCGCCACTGTTTGAGCGGCTCGGCCCCGAGCGTGTGCTGTCCCTGGGAGTCGTGAGCGGACGCAACATCTGGCGGGCCGATCTCGACAAGATCCTCGATCGACTGGAGCCGATCCACGAAGCTCTCGGCGACCGGCTCTTGATCGCTCCGTCCTGTTCGCTCCTCCATGTCCCGGTCGATCTTCAGAGTGAGACGAAACTCGATCCGGAGCTTCGGTCCTGGCTCTCCTTCGCCGAGCAGAAGCTCGAGGAGATCGAGATCCTGGGACGAGCGCTCCGGGAGGGGAGGGGCGCGGTGCGAGAAGAGCTCGAGGCGAGCGCCGCGGCCCAAAAGAGCCGAAGAAACTCGGCCCGGGTCCACGACCCCAGGGTGCGCGCGGCCCTCGAGACGCTCACTCCGGGACGCGCTCGCCGCGCGTCGCCCTACGCCGAACGAAGAAAGCTCCAGGCCGCGCGCCTCGGGCTCCCCCTGTTTCCGACGACCACGATCGGCTCCTTCCCGCAGACGCCCGAGATCCGAAAGGCGCGCAGCGAGTACAAGGCGGGAAAGCTCGAACGGGCCGCCTACGAGCGCGCGATGCAAGCGGAGATTGAGCGCGCCGTGCGCCACCAAGAGGAGCTCGAGCTCGACGTCTTGGTGCACGGGGAAGCGGAGCGGAACGACATGGTCGAGTACTTCGGTGAGCAGCTTCAGGGCTACGCGTTCAGTGAGTTCGGCTGGGTGCAGTCGTACGGATCGCGCTGCGTCAAGCCGCCCATTTTGTTCGGAGACATCCGTCGACCGGAGCCGATGACGGTCGAGTGGATCCGTTACGCCCAGTCCCTCACGAAAAAGCCCATGAAAGGCATGCTGACGGGACCCGTCACGATCCTCAACTGGTCGTTCGTGCGTGACGACGTGCCCCGCAGCGTCTCTTGTTATCAGCTCGCCCTCGCCATCCGCGAAGAAGTGCTCGATCTCGAGCGAGCCGGCGTTCAGGTCATTCAGATCGACGAAGCGGCCCTGCGCGAAGGGCTGCCGCTGCGTCGCTCCGAGTGGCAGAGCTACCTCGACTGGGCCGTCGATGCCTTCCGAGTGGCTGTGAGCGGAGTCCGGGACGAAACCCAGATCCATACGCACATGTGTTACTCGGAGTTCAACGACATCATCGAAGCGATCGCGGCGCTCGACGCAGACGTCATCACCATCGAGACCTCCCGCTCCGACATGGAGCTGCTCGACGCCTTCGATCGCTTCGAATACCCGAATGAGATCGGCCCCGGCGTCTACGATATCCATTCGCCGAACGTCCCGACGGAAGAACAAGTGGTCGGCTTGATACGGAAAGCCGCGAGCAAGATTCCTCCTCGGCGCCTGTGGGTGAACCCGGACTGCGGGCTCAAGACGCGGAGTTGGGACGAGGTGCGTCCCGCGCTCGAGAACATGGTGAGCGCTGCCAAGAAGCTGCGGGCGGAGTTCAGTTGAACGGCGTGGGGAGCGTGCGCTCCTCTTCCGCCAGGCGCGCGATCTCGGCCATGCAGCGCTCCGAGATCGCCGCCTGGACCTTCTTGGAGCTGGGCTGAGCGAGGAGGTCGCCGAAATCGATGGGCGCGCCGTAGACGATGCGAATCGGTTCGCCGCGTCCCGTGAAATTCCCCTTCACCTGGGCCCAAAGGTCGTTCTTCAGGCCGCGGATGAAGACCGGGACGACGCGCACGCCCGCTTCGTGGATGACGCGACCGACGCCCGGGCGCGCGGGCAGGAACGTGTAAGGGTCATCATCGAGCTTGCGTGTCCCCTCCGGATGAAGACCGACGAAGAGCTGCCTTTTCCGCAAGAGCGCGCCGAGCTCGTCGAGGGACGCGAGGTTCAGCGCCAGGCGCTCCCTTTGCCTGTAGAGCGGCGGATACATCGAGAGGAAGCTCATGAAGAAGTTCACGAGCAGCCCGAGCCACGACGTGAAGAAGAAGTCGGCGCGGACCGGGAACAAGATCCGATGAGGCAAGCCGCGCCGGACTAAGCTGGCCGTGATCACGTAGAGGTCGAAGAAGCTGCGGTGGTTGGCGACGACGATGACGCTCTCGGGACTCTCGAGGATCTGGCTCCGCTCGAGGCCATATTCCTGCTTGAGGTTCTTGGTCGAGTGATGGATCCAGGCCTGACCGACGGTGCGCTGACAAAAGCGCATGGCGCGGTCGAAGAGTCCTTCTTCGAGGCTCGCGCGCACGATGCGCAGGATGAGATGTTCACTCCGTGGCAGGCGCTTCTTGCTGGCGCGGATGAGCGCGGTGTCGGAGGCGCTTTGCGCGGAGGGGCCGGAGACAGTGGAGCCAGGAGAAGTCGGAGCGGACACGTTCAGTTCGGAGCGTCCTTGAACACGAGATCAGCGTAGCCGGGCGGGGGCAGGAGCGGATCGACGAGCCCCATGACCTCTTCAGCGATGGCGCCGCGCGGGGCGTCGGGGCGCGCGAGGTAGAGAGTGATCGTGAGGTGAGGTTCGCGGTCGCGCTCGGGGTGGAAGGTCGTGTCCACTCGGTAGCCGACGAGGTCCTGGATCTTGGACTTAGCCTTGTCGAGGGCCGCGATGAGCTTCGGGTCGGGAGGCTCGGCGCCTTCCACGATCGGCAGATCTTCGTCGCTCTCGGGGAGCTCTTCGATGTAGCCGACGAGGGGAATCGCCTGGCCGGCCAAGATGTGCTGGACCTCTTCGCGGCTCAGGACGAGCTCACGATCGGTGCTCGGATCGATGGCGATGCCTCCGACGTTGACGTCTTCGAGCTCCGTCAGTGCGAGCTCGAAGACCGAGCGGGCGGGCAGGCGGACGAACTTCAGCTCGTCGTCGTCTGTGGTCCAGGAGAGGGCCTCTTGAACGTTTTCGACGAGGGCCGGCTCAGTGAACGCTACAGCGTATGCATTCTCGTCGTTGTCGAGGAGCATGTGGGGGCGGAAGGAGAGTTCGTCGAAGGTCTCCTCCTGGTCCTCGGGGATGTCGGGGATGTCCTCGGCGAGGGGCACGTAGAGAACACCATCGTCGAGCGTGTCGATGACGCGCTGGACCAAGCTGCGCAGACCGCCGCGGGCGGCGTCGAGGGCGTCCCGGAGCGCCTGTACCCCCTCTTCGTCCTCCTCCTCGTGGTCGTGGTCGTGGTGGTGATTCGAGTCGCTGTCGGCCATCGCTTCTCGAGTTCATAGCGACGATCTGCTCACCCTCAAAGGGCGGCAGATCCCGAGGGGCACGGGGGCCCTTTGCGCCTCGGGCTCTGCCGGCTCCAAACGCGCTCTCGATTCGCAGTTCGCCCGGAAGCCGGTTAAGCTGAGCGCGCCTGATGAGAGCCGATGAGCTTTTCGCCATACTCAAGAAGAACCTAGCGCGCCGCGAGCGACACGTTTGGATCGGAGGAGATCGGGCACACGTCGAGCTGAGTCGTCTCGACTCCGGTGAGCTCGTCGATGTCGCGCGGATCTTGAAAGAAGAGGCGGCGCGCCACCCGGAGATCTTGTGGGCCGAGGTTCACCAAGGGACCTCACGCGCCGTGATCTGCGGACGGAAGGGAGAGCTGACCCGTGAGCTCGCGCTCGCGCTCGTGATCGAAGCGGAGCTGCGCGCAGGGGTGCACCGCGCGGAGCTGCCTCGCACGTCCCATCCGATGGACAGGTCGAGGGAAGAGCAACATCTCCTCGAGCTGATCGGCGAAGCGATCGGCATGCTGATCGGGACCGGCCTGCTCTTCAGCATTATCCCGAAGAGTCGGAGCTTCGGCCTGCTCGCTTCGGCGCTCACGGCGGTGCGCAATGTGCCGCGGCTCCGCCGCAAGCTGGACGAGCGTTTTGGCTTCGAACGCGTGGACTTGGTGCTCGGGCTTCTGAGTTCCCTTGCCCTCGGGCCGGCCCAGCGTCCACTGCAGAACCTGGTCGGCATCGTGGAACATGCGGTGCTTGGCTCGGAGCTGGCTGTGCGGCGGAACCTCTTTGAGTCCCGCGAGGCGGAGCTCGGACGCATCGTGGAAGCTCCGCCGATTCGCCCGCGCCCGGAGCGCCCCGTGCCGCTCCCGCCCGGACCGATCGAAGAGTACTCGGATCGCGCCTGGGCGATCGCTCTCGGCTCCTTCGGTTTCAGTCTCCTCTCGACCCGAAGTGTGCAGCGCGCCTTCGGCGCGCTCTTCGGCGCGATCCCGCGCCCCGCGCAGCTCGGACGCGAAGTGTTCGTCGCCTCAGCGCATCGGTTCCTCGCGGCGCGGCGCATGCTCGTGCTCGATGATCAGGCTCTCCGTATCCTCGATCGCGTCGACTGCCTTGTGATCGAAGGCGGCATCGTGCCCGAATCGAAGACGGTCTTCGGCCGCGTGGAGGTCGCTCAGGGCCGCAACGAAGAGCGCCTGCTCGCCGTGGCCAAAGAGCTCTTTGATCCCGAAAACCCGCTGCGCGTGGCGCGGCGCGGTGTGGTCGCCCTTGGACCCGTGGGAGCATTGGGGCTCTCGCTCGATCCTCGCCTCAAGGAGACCGCGGAGCAGCTCGCCAGCGGCGGTGAGGTTGTGCTGGGGCTCGCCGAGGAACAGGAGGTTGTTCTCCTGATCGAGGTGCGCATGAGGTCCCGCGTCGGGATCGAGGAGCTGGTTGCCCTCGCTCATGAGGCTGAAATGCGCGTGATTGTAGCGACCGGCGATCGGGAGATCCTCCAGACGATTCCGGCGGACGACACGCTGTTACCTGGTGAAGATCTCTGGCGTGGTGTGAGGCAGCTGCAGCGTGACGGTCACGTGGTCTGTGTCTTGTCCCACGGCGACAGCCGAGCGCTCGACGTAGCAGATCTCGGCATCGCGCTGCTCTCACCGGGCAAGCCGGTGCCCTGGTCAGCGCATGTGATCGCCCACGACGATCTCGACGATGTGCGCGCCTTGATCGAGGCGGCGCGGGGCGCGCGTTTGGCGAGCCGTCAGAGCGTGAAGGTGGCCCTGGTTGGCGCCGGAATTGGCGCTGTGGCCTCCGCGGGCGGCATTTTGCCGCTGTCCGGCGGGCGTGTGCTCACCATCGTCCACTTGGGGGCGCTCGCGGCCATGGCGAACAGCGCGCGCCTCTACGCAGAGCTTGTCCGGCGTCAGCTTCCGCCGGCTCGTGATCCGACGCCCTGGCACGCCCTCGCGCCGACCGGCGCCCTGACGCGTCTCGGCAGTTCTCTCGAAGGACTCACACAGGCTCAGGTCATCAAGCGTAGCCCCCGCCGCATGGCCCGCCCGCGCCCGGTTCTCGAGCTTCTGAGCGCGATGGGCGATGAGCTCTTGAACCCGCTTGTCCCGCTGCTCGCCGCGGGCGCCGGCGTCTCAGCCGCAGTCGGCTCGACCTCCGACGCGCTCATGATCACAGGTACCGTAGCCTTGAATGCCGCGATCGGCGGCTATCAGCGCTACTACACCGAGCGCGCGGTGCGCGCTCTGCAGAGGGGGCGAGAGGTGAACTGTCTCGCGCTGCGCGACGGCAGGACCCAGGAGCTCCGAGCTGAGCAGCTCGTGGTCGGCGACGTGATCCTGCTCGCCCGCGGTGACGCGGTCCCGGCCGACTGCCGCATTTTGACGGCGGAGGCTCTCGAGGTGGACGCTTCGGGGCTCACCGGCGAATCGCTCCCGGTCGTGAAGAGCGCGGCGGCGTCCTTCGCAGAAACCGCCGCCGATCGAAGCTCGATGCTCTACGCCGGAACGGTTGTGACCTCCGGGAAGGCCACGGCGGTAGTGGTGGCGACCGGGACCGCCGTCGAAGCTCGCCGCGGCAGCGTTGGTGTGCGCAGCCGCGTGCGCGAGACGGGCGTTGAGCGCCGTCTGCGCGAGCTCATGGACATGACGGCCCCCGTCGCGCTTTTCGCGGGAGCCGGTGTGGTCGGTACGGGCATCTTGCGCGGCCGAAAGATGAGCGAGCTGATTTCTTCTGCGGTGAGCTTGGCTGTTGCCTCGGTCCCCGAAGGGCTTCCCTTGCTCGCGACCGCTGCGGAGCTCGCTGCTGCGCGGCGTCTCTCGAGGCACGGCGCCATCGTGCGCAATGTGCGGGCGCTGGAGTCCTTGGGCCGCGCGGACACTCTTTGCCTCGATAAGACCGGGACTGTCACCGAAGGCTCCGTGGAGCTCCGGGAGGTGCTCGCGGACGATCCGGACGATGCCTTGGCGATCGCGCTGCTCGCGAGCCCGCTCCGGGTTTCCGGATTTGAACACACAGATCCGATCGAGCGCGCTCTGCATCGCCGCGCCGAGTCCCACGACCAGGCTTCTTTCGGCGTGTTCGAAGAGCGGCGCGGTGAGCTGCCCTTCGAAGCGAACCGCACCTACTCCGCGGCCTATGGAAAGTACCGCGGTCGCCTTTTGTTCGCGGTCAAAGGCGCGCCAGAAGCGATCTTCTCCGCGATCCGAGCGGAGGACGCGGAGGACGCGGAGGCGCTCGCGCGCGCCCGAGAGCAGGCGGAGGAGCTCGCTCGGAGCGGCAGGCGGGTGCTCGCCGTCGCGCGCAAATGGCTGCCGGACGACGCGGTTCCGAGCCACGAAGACGTCCGAGACCTGGAGCTCGTGGGGCTGCTCTCCTTCCACGATCCGATCCGAAAGTCGGCGCGCCGTGCGCTCGAAGATCTCAGGCGCGCAGGCCTGCGCTCGGTGCTCGTGACCGGAGATCATCCGAGCACCGCGCGGGCGGTCGCGATTGAACTCGGCATCTCTGTTGAGCCCTACGTTGTCACCGGAGCTGAGCTCTCGGTGATGAGCGACGACGAGCTGAACGCTCGCGCGGGGGACGTCGATATCTTTGCCCGCGTGGTTCCGTCCCAGAAGGTCCGCGTGGTCCGCGCTTTGACGCGCGCCGGGCGCACCGTGGCGATGGTGGGCGACGGAGCCAATGACGCCCCCGCCATTCGCTTGGCGAGCGTGGGTATCGCGATCGGTGCCCGCTCGGCTCAAGCTGCCCAGAACGCGGCGGACATCGTGCTCACTGAGCCGAAGATTGAGACCCTGCTCGAGGCGGTGGTCGAAGGGCGGGCTCTTTGGGACGCTGTGAAAGACGCCGTTTCCATCCTCGTGGGCGGGAACCTCGGGGAGATCGGCTTCACCCTGGGCGCTGGGCTTGTGTCCGGGCGGCCGCCCCTCTCTCCCCGTCAGCTCTTGCTCGTGAATCTTTTCACGGACGTCGCGCCAGCGATGGCGATCGCGGTGCGTCCGCCGAAGGCCGCCGAGCTCAAGGATCTGCTCGCCCACGGCCCCGAGGCCTCCCTCGGCGTGAAGCTCACGCGCGACATCGGCTCGCGCGCTGCGATCACGGCTCTCGGCACCGGCGCCGCTTGGTCGATCGCGAGCCTGATCGGAGATCGGAGGGGCGCGAGCACCACCGCGCTTTTGTCTTTGGTCGGAACCCAGCTTGGTCAAACCTTGAGCTCAGGTGACGAGAACCGCGAGGTCGTGGTCACGAGCCTCGTCACGCTCGCGCTGCTCGGCATGGTCGTGCAGACTCCGATCGTGAGCGGGATGTTTGGCTGTAGGCCGCTCGGTCCTGTTGGACTCGGGATCGCCTTCGGCTCGAGCCTGTCGGCGACGCTGATCGGGAGATATGCGCCCGATCTCTTCTCCCAGGAGGGAATCAGGGGCACGGCGAGCGCCGCTTTGAATCAGGCGCCGCTCGCGCTGCCTCCCGGTGAGCCGGTCCCCCAGGAGCCGCTCATCCAAGAGGCGTGAGCCACGAGCGTCGCTCGGGATCTTTTCCAGTCGCAGCCCGCAAGTAGGCGTGCCCGAGCTGTGCTCCGAGGGTGCCGCGTCCGGTCTCGAACCTCATGCCATCGAGCTCGGAGACGGGGGTGACCTCCGCGGCCGTTCCGGTCATGAACACCTCGTCGGCGCGCATCAAGTCTTCACGGGTGAAGGCACGGATCTCGACAGGGATGCGGAGCGTTTCCCGAGCGAGCGTCAGGATCGAGTCCCGCGTGATGCCGGGGACGATGCTCGAAGTTTCGTCGTTTGTGATCAAGCAGCCTTTGCTGACGAAGAAGACGTTTTGACCGGTGGCCCCGGAGATCGTCCCGTCGCTGTTCAAGAGGATCGCGTCGTCGTAGCCTCGATCCATGGCCTCGTGGGCGGCGAGAACGGCGGACGCGTAGTGCCCGCTGGCTTTGGCCATCGTGGGCAACATCGTGTGATGGGTGCGGCGCCAGCTCGAGATGGTCACACGCACGCCGTTGCGGAGCGCGCCTTCGCCGAGGAAGGTGCCGAGCTCTCGGACCGCGATGAAGGCGTGAACCGGACAGCCTCGCTTCGGGCGCAGGTCGATGGGCCCTGCGCCGAAGTAGATGACCGGGCGCAGGTAGCCGTCCTTGATGCCGTTCGCTTTGGAAACTTGGATGCACCCGGCCTCGAGCGTCTCGACATCAAACGGATGCTGCATGCCGTAGATGCGTGAGGCAAAGATGAGTCGCTCGATGTGATCGCGCAGGCGAAACAGAGCGGGTCCCCCTTCCGCTGGGTAACAGCGGATGCCTTCGAAGACGGAGGTGCCGTAGTGGAGGGCATTGGCGTAGTAGTGGACGTGTTGGCGCTCGGCTTCCCTCAGCTCTCCGTTCCACCAAATGTAGCGAGTCAGGGCCTGACCTTTGGGGCGGGCCGAGGTGAGGGAATCTTCACCTGGTACGTCGGTGAGGCTGGGCCACTCGTTATCCATGAACATGGATCTTGCCCGAGGTGCGCCCCTGTTTGAAGCCCAGAAAGGCGCGGAACGGGGGTCCAGGGTCTGGGTGAAGTGCACCCTCGCGCGGGCGACGACCTGCGGGCGACGCGCGGGCGACGACGTGCGGGCGACGCGCGGCCTCGTGCGGGCGACGTGCGGGCGACGCGCGGCCTCGTGCGGGCGACGTGCGCCCTCGCGCGGGCGACGTGCGGCCTCGCGCGGGCGACGTGCGCCCCCTTGTTCAGCGAAGCAGTGAGTCGAACAGACCGAGCAGGGCCGCTGCGACGATGAGCAGGAGCGTCGCGGCGCCGAGCAAGAGCACCGTCGGGTCCCGGTAAGTGCGCCTGTTTCCGCTGAAATAGCGGCCGCGGGTCTGCCGCCGGATGTGGGCTTGGATGTTCGGTAAGAGGCTGCCCTCGAGGGGAGGCGGGTCGCCACTCGCGTTGCGCAAGAGCTGCGCGAGCTCCTGTTCCTCCTTCTCCTCGAGGGGCGCCTTTTCGTTCATGCGCTCGCTGCTCATCGGATGACCTCCCCGGTGGCCGCTTCGATCTTCTGGCGCAAAGTCGCGCGAGCACGATGGAGCCGGCTCTTGAGTGTGCCGATGGGAAGCTCTGCGATCTCCGCGACCTCCTCGTAGCTGAGCCCTTCAATGTCTCTCAGGATCACGAGTGTCCTATGTTCTTCGTCGAGGGAGTTGAGCGCTTCTTTGACGATGCGTTCGATCTGGCGGCCTACGGCCTGCTCTTCGGGCGCGGGCATCTCTCCGGAGGTCACGCCGCTGGCCCCTTGGGCCTCGAAGCCGAGCGCCTCATCCAGCTCAGAGTGGTTCTTCTTCTGACGGCGCGCCAGATATTTGTTCTGGTTCTTCGAGAGGTTGACGGTGATGCGGAACAGCCAGGTGCTGAGCTTCGAATCACCACGAAAATTCTCGATACTACGGAAGACCTGGACGAAAACTTCCTGGCAAAGGTCGCGCGCATCCTCGGGGCTCCCGAGCATACGGAAGGCCAGACGATACACCTGGGCCTCATAGGTCAAAACCAGCTCATTGAAGGCCGCCTCGTCCCGCTTGCGGAGAAGCTGGATCAGGCGCGCTTCGGGATGAGCCTTACTGGAAAACATCTCGGGCTCAACTTCCGACAACTCGAGGCAAGCTGAAGTTCCCGTGCCGTCGCCGAACGACGCTCGAGGGTGCCTCGGGTCGCTCCTTCGCGGCGGCTCCGCCGAGCGTTGTTTTGCCGCTCACCGGTAGCCCTTCCGACTCCTGTCCATCTCGGCGCGGGCTTCGCGCTCCGCAGTCCTCGTCTTGATGGCCTCGCGCTTGTCGCTCTTTTTCTTACCTCGTGCGACGGCGACCTCGAGCTTGGCGCGCCCCTTCTTGAAGTAGATCTTGGTCGGAACCAGGGTCATCCCCTCACGCTCGACCGCCGCGCGCATCTGATCGATCTCTTTGCGGTTCAAGAGAAGCTTGCGAGGGCGGGTCTCGGAGTGCGCGAAGGCGGCGTGCCGGAGCGGCTGGATGCGCATATGCATGACCCAGGCCTCGCCCCGGCGATCGATATCCACGAAGGAGTCGACGAGGCTGGGCGCGGCATCCCTCAGGCTGCGCGCCTCGCTGCCCATGAGCGAGAGGCCTGCTTCGTACCGATCGCCGAGCTCGTAGTCGAAGCTGGCGCGACGGTTCTGGGCGAGCAGGCGATCTTGGCTCTTGTCGCCTTTCGACTTCGGTTTCTCGGCCGCCATTTTTCGGGAGCGCGAATATGCCACGTCTCGCGGCGAAAAGCGCTCCCAGAAATATCAGGGGGATTCGGCGCCTCCGACCACTCCGAAATTCGCCTCGCCTGGCCCGTGTAGGGACGTTGCTTGGGTGCTGAGCTTGTGGAGCGCGGCGTAGAGCCCGCCACGGGCCACGAGCTCGGCGTGGGTGCCGCTTTCGGCGACGCGCCCTTTCTGCATGACGACAATGCGACTAGCGCTTTGGATGGTACTCAGGCGGTGGGCGACGATGAGCGCGGTGCGGCCGCGCACCAGAGCGCTGAGCGCCTTCTGCATGCGGGCCTCGGTGGCGCTGTCGACGCTCGCGGTCGCTTCGTCGAGGATGAGTATGGCGGCGTCGCGGTAGAGCGCGCGAGCGAAGGCGATCAGCTGGCGTTCGCCGACGGAGAAGTTGACGCCGCCAGCATCGACGCGCGTCTCGAGTCCTCCTGGACGCGGCAAGAAAACGTCCAGCACGTCCATCTGCGCGAGCACCGCGCGCACCTTTTCGAGGTCCGGCGTTTGTCCTGCCGCGATGTTGTCAGCCAAGGTGCCCTCGAAGAGGAAGATGTCCTGAGGCACGACGGCAAAGTTTCGGCGAAGCTCGCCCTTGGGCAGGCTGCGGATGTCTCGGCCTCGGAGCTTGATGGTGCCGTTCTTCGCTTCATAGAGCCGAAGCAGAAGTGAGGTGATGGTGGTCTTCCCGGATCCGGTCGGTCCGACCAAGGCAATGACTTCTCCGCGCTCCGCGCGCAGGCTGACGTCGATGAGCACGTCTTGTTCGGGCTTGTAGCCGAAGGTGACGTGGGAGAACTCGATCTCAGGGGCGTCTTGCACCTCCTGGGGGTCAAGGGGACGCGGCGGGATGTCCCCTTCGGGCGCGTCCCGCTCCTCGACCTGGAACAGAGAAAATACCCGCTCTGCGCCCGAAAGCGCGCTTTGGAGCAGGGTATATCGCTGCGCCAGCATGCTGATGGGCATGAAGAACTGGGTCAGGTAGGCGGAGATGGCGACGACGGTGCCGAAGCTCGCGGGCTGGTACCCGAGCGCGACAATCAAGCTCGCCATGCTCATGGCGCTGACGGTGTCGATGGCCGCATCCTGGATCGCGTCATACTTGATCGAGCTCATGTTCGCGTTGCGGTACGCGACATTGATCTCGTCGAACTCGGCGGCTTTCTGGGCCTCACGTCGGTAGGCCTGGATGACGGAGATGCCCGAGACCTGTTCGCTCATGTTCGCGTTCATGCGCGCTGTTTCGGCGCGGATCGCGCGGAACGCCTCGCGGGAACGCCGGCGAATGAGCGCGACGAACAGGCCAATGAAGGGAACGAAAATGAACGCGCTGAGGGAGAGCTTCGCGTCCAAGGAAATCATGAGCACAACGGCGCCAAACAGGCTGACCAGGTCCCCGAGTGCGCTCAGAGCCCCCGACGTAAAGAGCTCGAGGATGGCGTCGACGTCGTTCGTAACGCGAGTGACGAGGCGGCCGATCGGCTGACGATCGAAGAAGCGGAGCGGGAGCCTCCCGAGAAAGGCGAAGATGGCCGAGCGCAGGTCCGCCATCGAGCGCGCACCGAGCATCTGTACCGAGTAGATTTGCGCGAAAGAGACGGCTTGCTCGAGCAACGTCACGAGCAAGAGCAGCGCCCCGCCCATCAGCATGACCTCCGGGTCGCGACTTTCGATGGCGCGGTCGACGGCCTGCATCATGATGAGCGGCCGGAGCAGGGTGAAGCCGGAGCCGAGGAAGATCGTGACGATCGAGATCGCGAGCCACTTTTTGTGAGGCTTGACGAAAGGCCAGAGGCCAGCGAGAAGAGTCCGATCGGAGCCGACCTTCGAGAGGGTCTCGATGTGATACTCGCGGAGCGTCGCCCGCGCTGCTGGGTTCGGCAGAGGTCGATTCATGGGCTCACCGGGAGGGGGGCAGCGGGGATTTCGAGTTCGGCGAGGCGAGCGAGCTCGCCTTCGAGGCGTTGCTCGCGGGCGAAGGCGGCGTAGAGGCCATCATGGGCGAGGAGCTCGGCGTGAGTACCGCTCTCGACGATCTTTCCTTCGTCAAGGACCAAGATGCGGTCGCAGCGCTCCGCGGCGACGACGCGGTGAGTGATCAGGATCACGCCTCGTTCCGCGCGCTGCTCGTCGATCGCCTCGAGAATGCCGCGTTCGGTCCTGGCGTCGACGGCGCTCAGCGGATCGTCGAGCACGAGGATTTGGGGGCCGAGCACGAAGGCGGCGCCGAGCGCAACTCGTTGCTTCTGGCCTCCGGAGAGCTGCACGCCGCGCTCTCCGACCACGGTGTCGAGGCCATCGGGGAGCGATAAGAGCTCGTCGAGGACGTGGGCCCGCCGAGCCGCCTCTTTCACGATCCGCTCCTTCTCTTTCGGATCGACATCTTCGAGAGCGAGCGCGATGTTCTCTGCGGCAGTGGTCGAAAATAGGAACGGATCCTGCTGCGCGTAGCCGATCGCTTTGCGCACTGTGCGGAGGGGAAGATCGCAGACGTCGACTCCGTCTAAGAACACCGTGCCAGGTGGGGTCGGAAGGAGCCGCGGTAAGAGGCGCGCGAGGCTCGACTTCCCACAGCCAGTTTTCCCCACGATGGCGACACTGGAGCCAACCGGGAGCTCGAAGCTCACGTCCCGCAGGATGGGCCGGTCGCCGATGGAGTACGAGAGGTGCCTGACAGACAAGCTGCCCTTCACCTCCGCGGGGGCGGGCAAGGGGCCGTCTTCGATGTCCGGCTGCGTCGCGAAGATCTCGCTGAGTCGGCTGTAAGCGGCGCGCCCCCGTTGCACGAGGCCGACCAGGAAACCAAGCGCCATGAGCGGCCAGGTGAGGCGGCCGAGGGCTCGGAAGAAGGCGAGGAAGCCGCCGCCATCGATTTCTCCGCGCACCAAGAGAATTCCCCCGTACCAGAACACAACCAGGAGGCCGATCGAGGTGATCCCCTGCATGACCGGACCCATCGAGCCGCGCACGCGGGCAAGGTCGAGACTCTTCTCGAGGTAGTCACTGTTGACCTCTTCGAAGCGAGCCGTTTGGTCCGCCTCGAGATCAAAGGCGCGCACGACGCGAGCGCCACTGATGCTGGTCTGGACCATGGCGCTCATTCTCCCGAGGGCGTCCTGGTTGCCCTTCTGGCGACCGTAGAGGTTCAACGAGAAGCGTCGTGTCACATAAAAAAGCAGCGGAATCGGTGACATGGCTGCCAGCGTCAGCGGCACCGAGATCGAGAGCGTGACAGCAGCCGCGCTCACCAGCGCGAACACCGTATTGACCGCGTTGAGCGCGCCAAACCCGAGCAAGAGGCGCACATGGGTCAGGTCGTTGGTCGCTCGGCTCATCACTTCGCCGACCGGCATGCGCTGGAAGAAGCTCGGCCCGAGTTTGTGGATGTGACCGAGCAGTGCGCTTCTGAGCTCATACTCAGAGATCCGTCCAGCGTTGAAGACGACGACGCGGGAGAGGACCCGGATGCCGAAGGCGACGAGAGAAACGGCGGCGAGCCAGATGCCGATCTCGAGCGCGGCGGAGCTCTCTCCGCTGGTCGCGAGGTTGATCGCGTGGGCCAGGCGCGTGTCAAACCAGTACTGAGAGTATTGGTAGAGACCGAGCAAGACGATCCCGAACAAATAGCGCGGGATGTTGCGGCGCATTTGCCCGGTCAGGGTCACCGGAATCGAATCGGTCCCGGGCGAGGGAACGGCGGTAGTCACGGGGTTTCTCAGAAGTAGCCGATGCTGAAGCTGAAGGCGCCCAGATCCTCCCAGGACCTTTGGCGGGGACGATCGGGGAAGAGGGTGTCGAGCACGCGATCCACGTTGAACCCGTAGTCGAAGACGAGGGGCCCGATGGGCGTCTGATAGCGCAATCCGGTCCCGACGGCATAGCGCATCGCAAAGAGATCGAAGGCGGCTCGATCCACCCAAAGATTTCCGGCGTCGAGGAAGATCGCTGTCTCGAGGTTGCGCGCGATGGGAATACGCAGCTCGAGGCGAGGGTTCCAGAACAGGTCGCCGCCGCGGAGGACGACCTCATTGATAGTGAGACCAGAATCGGGGTCGAGCAGGAGCTCGGCCACGTCCTGGGGCACCATGGAGTCCTGGGTGAAGCCGCGGATGGTCTCGACCCCGCCCATGAAGAAGAGACGGTCGGGGTAGGTACGGGAGTCTTGGTCCAGGTGTTGGATCATCCCGGCGCGCAAACCGAAGGCCACGACGAGCCCGGAGTCCCCCAGCGGAATGTAGCCGGCGAAGCGACCGCTCAGGCGCAAGAGCTCGCTGCAGGTGGGGTCGAAGGGACTCGCGGCGCCTCCTGTACAGTTGTCGGTGCCCTCTGTCGGAACGGCAGTCACGTGCTCGACGCCGAGGGAGAGGATGGTCCCTCGCGTGGGGCCGAGGGCGCGATCGCGCCGGTCCCAGGTCCCGCTCAGCTCTTGAGCGAAGGCGATACTCTCACCTTCAGGCACGCGGATGTTCGGGTTGTCGCGGATGATCTCCTCGAGGTCTTCGAGGTCGCCGGTGAGCGCGAGCAGGGAGACGTCGTTGCGCTCGATGGAGGCGCGCAAGCTGTAAGTGAAAAGGCGGCTCGGGCGATAGAGGAGCCGCGGCTGGAAAGCGTCGCGTGTGATCGAGTAGTCGCGCTGGTTGTCGCGGAAGTCGAGCGCCTCGAGCTCGAAGCGGAAGCGGGGACCGAGCCCAGTCTCTGGGAGCGACAGCGAGATGCTGTTGCGTCGCTCCAGGAGCTCCGCGAGGTCGAGCGCTTCGTAACGGGAGCGGACGTCGGATTCGACGATCAGAAACGGCGGTCTGAGGCCGAGCTGGGAGCGAACGACGAGCTGAATCGCGCGGCCTCCGATGTTTCGGTGTCCATACTCGAAGCCGATACGGAAGCCGTCGCCCGTCGAGAAGCCGCCTTTGATGTCGAGGTACTGCGGCATGCGCTCGCTGACCGAGACGACGACGACTTTCTCTCGCGCGGGGACACGCGGATCTTCGAGGCCGACCGCGACGCTGGTGAAGACGCCGAGGGTCTCGATCTGGTCTTGAGTGGAGCGGATCAGGCTCTTTCGGTAGAATCCCCCGGGCTTGAGCGTGATGCGCTTGCGGATGAGCTCGGCATGGGTCCGGCTCGCGCCCTGGATGACGATGCGCGATACGCGGACCTGTTTGCGTTCGGCGACGACGATCTGGAGCCTGGCGCGGGTCCCGTCGCGAGAGAGTTCGATGGAGCTCTCGATGTCCGCGAAGGCGAACCCCTCTTCGAGATAGAGGTCGCGCAGGCGGGCCACGGCGCGCTCGACCTCGGAGCGACCGAGGGGTGCGTTCTTTTCGAGCCCCAGCGCCTCCTCGACCCGCTGGCGGGTGAAGTGTTCGTTGCCCGAGATGGCGATCTCGTAGAGGTAAGCGCGCGGGCCCGGGATGATCGGGAGCGAGAGGAGCGCTTCTGTCTCACAGCGCACGCGCGGCCCCGGGACACAGGTCAAGATCTCGGCTGTTTCTTGTTCTTTGGGCGCTTCACAGCTCGCCTTGGGCACCAGGCGAGGTCCCGAGGTTCGGCACTCGCCGGGCTGGGTCCCCGGAAGACACGCGCGCCTCGAGAGCGTCACGGGGCCGACCCGCGCGCTCAAATAGCCTTCGGACTGGAGCAGTGAGCGCAAATGTTCACTCACCTTGTCATAAGCGTCCCGTGAATAGCTGGTGTACGGCGCCGCGCGCAGCGGACTCGGCTCCGAACTCGGTCGTCCTGTGAGCTCCCGATCGACGCTCCCGGGGTGGACTGCGCTCAGGATATCCGGTTCGGGGAACTGCTCCCGAAGGACGCCATCGATCTCGTTTTCGATCTGGCGCTCTGTCTTGATCCCTTCGAGACAAGGAAAGCGGCGGGCGACGACAGTGACCCTCTCGCCTTCGCTGACGCGCACGTAGAGCGTGCTCTCGAGGCCATCCTTCGAGTCGAAACGGCGAGAGTTCGTGCGCACGTCGAAGAACCCATGCTTGGCATAAAAGTCCCGAATTTCGCCTTCGAGGAGATCGAGGGAGGCTTGACCCTTGTCGGCCAAGTCGACCATGTCGATCAGGGTCTTCGCGTCGAACGTTCGATTCCCTTCGAGATGGACCCGAAAGCGGGGGCCCGGCCAGAGCATGACGGAAACGACGCGCCCCGGCTTGGCTTCGACTTCGACGCGGGCTTCGAAAAAGCCGCTCTCCCTGAGCTTCTTCTCGAGCTCTTGGCGCGCCTCGGTGAGCGCCTCCTGGTCGAGGACGTCCCCTACCCGAAGTGAAAAGTCGCGGACCAATCCGCCGAGCGCCGGGTGATGGGCCTCTGTGTCCACGCGCATCGAGATTTTCGCGATCCGATCAGGCTCACCTGCCTCGACCTGCACTCGGAGCACGACCTGCATCGGATCGTCAGTGGGCTCGGGGCGTGCTGTGATCTGGGCGCTGCCGAATCCGATACGCTCGTGAGCGAGGCGGAGTGACTCGACGGCCTGGGTAAGGCTACGGCTCGTGACCTCGTCGCCGTCCTTGAGTCCGAAACTTTGAAGCGACGCGGAGCCATCGAGCCGTGAACCTTTGATGTCGACCGTGCTCACGATGCGACGCGGTTCAGCCCAAACGACGAGCGCAATGCCTTCGGACGAGATCTGGTACTCCGCGCGCACCTCTGCGAAGCGCCCGGTTTGAGTGAGCTCGATCATGGCGCGGCGTGCCGTTTCTCCGGTGGACAGGTCGCCCGGCTGAACGCTGCGCAAGGTGAGCCGCTCCGGCCAAAGGGGCCCGATCGTCTCCGCGTGGACGGCGCTGATGGGGCGGCCTTCGAGGATCTCGTCCTCAGCCATGGGCTCGAGCTCGAGGCGCGTCTCCGCGTGGCCTGAATGGGCGAGCGTGAGAAGCGCTAGGAAAGCCGCTTTTCCGAAGCGCGCCACAAGTCCTCGGCGCAGCCGAACCGCCCAGCTCTCCGTCCGCGCGAGCGAGCTGCCTAGCCGAGAAACAGCCGGAAGAGCTCCATCCCCCAAACCTTTTGCCACCTTGACGGCCCTGTCGTAGTGGGTCACCTCGTGGAAGCCGTCTCGTCCGGACCCGAAACCCTCCCCCAGAAGAAACGCCGCTCGAAGCGGCTTCTGGTCCTCATCGCTCTGTTCGGCCTGATCCCGTCCGCGATCTTGGGGCTTTGGATCTTCGTGCATTCAGTGCCCTGGGCGGGTCCACTCGTGGCGAACTCGCTGCGCCGCGTCATCGGCAAGGACAACGTCGCACGACTCGAGGATTTCGTCTATGCGATCGAGGACCGTATCAATCGCTCGACGAAGGCCAATGAGCGACCACGGAGCTATTGGAAAGTTCCCCCGACGCCGCCTCCGGCTCCGGTGGCGCCCGCTCCGCCGCCGAGTGACGAGAGCGCTCAGGCCGAAGCGAGTGAGCCGGCTACGCCTGAGATTCCGCCTTTTGCTCCTGAATCGAAGGGGCCCTTTGCGGGAGGCTACGGCGCTGAAGGCGATGGCGTGTGGGTTCCGATGGTCGACCCCAGGAGGCCGAACGAGTCGCCCCGCCTGTACAAGACCTTGATCCATCCGGATAAGAGCCGGAGCTGGGCGGAGCTCTTCGTCGTCGCTGTCGATCTCAGACAGGTCGAAGTGCTCCCCGTGCTAGGTTACCAAGAGCCCCGTACCGAGAAACCCGAAGCGGCAGGATACGTGCGCACAGCCAAGATCCCCGAGAAGCACTACGACGCGCTGCTCGGGGCGTTCAACGGTGGCTTCATGGCGGAGCACGGCGGATACGGCTTCTTCTTCGACGGCATCACCTTCCTCGATCCGAAGCCGGAGGCGTGCACGCTTGCCCGCTTCAAAGATGGCTCGATCGAGATCGCGACCTGGACCCGCATCGCCGAACGCGCCTCCGACATGGTTTGGTACCGTCAGGCTCCCGCCTGCATGATCGAGGATGGCGAGATGCATCCGTTCCTGAAGGTCCACCAAGCTCGCAAATGGGGCGCGACCCTCGACGGCAATACGGTGATTCGGCGGAGCGCCGTGGGTTTGAGTGAAGACAAGAAAATCCTCTACGTCGGCATCACGAACCACACGACTGCGAAGGTGCTCGCCGCGGGCATGCAGCACGTGGGCTCCCACGTCGTAGCCCAGATGGACGTGAACTGGTCCTATCCGAAGTTCGTCACCTACGAGCCGGATAAACAGGGCGTCTTGCGCCCGATCGCCCTCGCGGAGGGCTTCGAGTTCTCCCAGAACCTCTACCTCCGTGAGCGTTCGATGCGGGACTTCTTCTACCTCGCGCGCAAGGAAGAGGTCGCGAGCGAAGAGCCCGAAAAGAAGACGGACACAAACGAAGCCGAAGAGAGTGCGAGCCAGGATTCAGGGAGCGAAGCGGCGGCGCCCGCTCCCTGAACGATCATCAACTGGCTGTCCGCGGCGCCTCCCGCCGAGAACTTGTCTTACTTCTTGGGAGCGGCGGGAGCCGGCGCCGCCGGAGCGGGTGCGGCAGGGGCCGGGGTGCTCGCCTTCGGCGCGGGGGCCGGAGCCGGTTGCGCGCTCGGAGCGGCGCCGCTGTTGTACATGGTGATGACGCGATCGGTGACCTCAAGGTCGCTGCGCACGTAGGGCACGGCCTGGTGGTCGACGATCATGTCGTACCCTTCCTGGGTGGCGAGGCGGCGGATCAGACCGAGCGTCTTTTCGTAAATCGGCTTCGTGAGCTCGTTCTGCTTCGCCTGGAGCTCTTGGTTGAACTGAACGAAGAGCTGCTGGAGCGCGACCATCTCCTGCTGCCAGGTCTCGGCTCGGCGCTGCAGAGCCTCGGCGCTGAGGACACCGCGCTGCTTCTCGATGTCAGCGCGCTCAGCCTCGAGCTCCTGCTGCTTCGCGTTCAGCTCGCGCTGCTTCGCCTCGAAGATCTTCTTGAGGGTAGCCTGCATGCGGAGGCCATCTTCCGTTTCCATCATGGCCCTTTGGGTGTCGACCACGGCGATGCGCATCTCAGCGAGAGCAGATCCGCTCAGGGAGAGTGCGACGAGCGCGGGGCTCATGAGCCCAAGAAGACGGCGAAGGGAGCGAGGGGAGCGAAGGAGGTTCATGCGAAGGACGGCTTAGCCATCGCTCGCCCCTACAGTCAAATCAGCCGTCCTTTTTGGGTCGGTCCTGGGGCGAAGCCTCTAAACCCTTGTCCTCGTTCAGGTTCCTCATCGCCGTGGCCATGTTCTCGACGAGGGAAACCAGCCCCGGATAGTTCATTTCTCGCGGTCCGAGCACGCCGAGGGCCCCCTGGACCCCGGCTTCTTGCTCGAACCCGGCCGCGATCAGGCTGAGGGACTCATCCGGGGCCATTTCGGCCTCACGCCCCAGAAATACCTGAACTCGCTCTGAGCCGAGGACGCGGTCGAGCAGGCGGATCAGCCGCTCGCGGTCTTCGAGGACGATGAGCAGCTGCCGGGTGCGCTCGGCGTCGCCCCCCTTTTCGAGCAGGCTGCCCCGGCCCGTGATGATGAGCTCCTGGGAGGGGCCGAGCTCGGCGACAGTCTTTCGAAGAAGGGCGTCGCCGAGCAGTCGCAGCTCGGCGACGTCGCGGGTGTCGCGCTCGGCAAGGGCTGCCAGATGTGCCCGAACCTCAATGAGGGTTCGGCCTCGGGTGAGTTCGTCGAGCAAGTTATGGAGGCGCTCGAGAGAGGGCGGGTCGAGGGGAGAGTCGAGCCGGATGAAACGGTTCTCGACGGTGGCGTCGTCGAGCACAATCACTGCTAACAATTCGCTCGGTCGTGTGGGGATGAAGCGGATTGTGCGGATGGTGCTCGAGGTGGTCCGGCTGCGGAGCACGAGGGCCGGGCGATGGGACAGGTCGGCGAGGAGCTCCCCGAGCGCTTCGGCGAAACGGGCTTCGAGGGCCGCGCCGCGGTGTGCCTGGAAAAAGGCGCGAATCCGCTCCGCGGTCTCGGGCGGGACATTCTCGACGCGCATGAGCGCGTCGACGTAAAGGCGAAGGGCCCGCTCCGTCGGTAAGCGGCCCGCCGATGTGTGGGGCTGTGTAAGGAAATCTTCTTCCTCGAGCTCCTTCAGGACGTGCCGAATCGTCGCAGGTGAAAGATCGAGGCCATATGTTTCCGCAAGAGTGCGGCTTCCGCTCGGTAGGCCCGTTCTTATGTATTCAGTGACGACGGCATAAAGAACCTGCGTGCGTCGATCAGAGAGGCCTTTCGAAGCTCTGTCGAACTTCGAGGCGAGAGGGAGCCGAGGACCTGCTTTGCTTTTGGCCAAAGGAGAAGAACTCTTCCGAAATCTTGACAGGGTTTGTAGGGGCCAGGATGATTTGAGCCGGATTCGAGAGACACGTTCGTTCAGGAGACCCGGTGACCATTAAGCTTTTAGCCGTTGACGATAGTAGCACCATGCGCAAAGTCCTCGGCATCACCTTCGCCGGCGACGGCTTTCAAATCACGACCTGCCAGAATCGCGCTGAAGCGCTCGAGGCTGCGCGGACGGATGCTCCCGCGATCGCCCTCGTCGACGCCTACTTGGCCGGCGATAGCGGCTATGAGCTTTGTGCTGAGCTGCGCAAGACGGTCCCGGGCCTGCCCGTGGTCATCTTGACGAGCAAGCAGCGTGGCTATGACGAGGCCGCGGCGAATGCCGCGGGAGCCATCGGGAATTTCGACAAGCCCTTCGACTCGCAAAAGCTGATCGACAAGGTTCACTCGATCGTCGGAGAAGGAGCGCCCGCCGCTGTGCCGGAAGCCCGCGCTCCTCAAGCCACCCTCGCGGGTGGACTTTCGGCTCCGTCGACAGGCGCTGTAAGCATCGGCCGCGTCAATCTGACTTCCGCTCAGGTTCCGGCGCCGGCGTCTTCTTCTGCTTCTTCTGCAGCGCGCCCTGCGCCGCAGGCGGCACCTCGTCCGCTCGCTCCCGCTCCTTTCGCTTCCGAGGCGCCTCCCGTGAAGCCTGCGGCGGCGGCTCCGGTCGCTGCCTCGGCACCCGCGGCCGCGAAGTCGAGCGCGGCCCAGGCGGATTTCTCCGCGAAGCTGAGCGGGCTCGGTCTGTCCGCGGAGCAAGTCCAAGGTGTGCTCGCGCTCTCGAAGGACGTGATCGAGCAGGTCGTCTGGGAGGTCGTCCCGGCCCTTGCGGAGACGCTCATCCGTGAAGAGATCCGTCGGCTCACTGCCGACGCGAAGTGACGGGCGGTCCTTTGACCTCGAAATTCGACTTCGACGATGAAGAGCTCACGGCGGTAGTGAACGCTGCCGATCTTCGTGCGCCTCGTTCTCGTCGCTCCAAGCACCACTTGCTCGTCCACGCCCAAGGGACCGAGATGGGTCGGGTGCGGATTTTGGAGGGACGCGAGGTGCTCGTGGGCCGGAGCGTTGAGTCGACATTGGTTCTGACGGACGACGGCGTCAGCCGGCGTCACGCTTTGTTCACCCTCGACGGACCCACCTATTCGGTGAGGGATTTGGGGTCCGCGAACGGCACCTTCGTGCAGGGCGTGCGAGTGGTCGGAACCCGGGTGCTCGCCGACGGCGACCAGATCCAGGTCGGCCCGACCGCGCTGCTGCGGTACACGGTGACCGATGAGGACCAGCGAGCCCTGCTCGAACAGCTCTACGCGACGAGCGTGACCGACGCGCTCACTGGCGCGCGCAATCGCGAGTACATGGAGTCCCTCCTCGCGAGTGAAATCTCCTACGCGAAGCGCCACGGATCACACCTCGCGTTCGTTCTGTTCGACCTCGACCATTTCAAGCGCATCAACGACACCCACGGGCACCCCGCGGGTGACGCCGTCCTGATCGCCGTCGCCGCGGCCATTCGGGACGAGGTCCGCAAAGAGGACGCCCTCTGCCGTTACGGTGGGGAAGAGTTCGCGCTCGTGCTCCGCGATATCGACCTTTTGGGCGCGCGGGCGATGGGCGAGCGGGTCCGCTCGGTGATTGAGGGGCTCAAGGTGACCCACGAGGGCCAGGAGATCCCGGTGACCGCGAGCGTTGGCGTCGCGATTCTGAAAGAAGTGCCCGAGGCGAACTCGGTGAGTATCGTTCGGCTGGCTGATCAGCGCCTTTATCGAGCCAAGGAGCTCGGGCGTAATCGTGTGGTGAGCGCCTAGTGAAAGAGGCGCTTTTTCGCGTCACCTTTCCAGTGGACGACGAGCTCCGGGACGCGCTCTCGGAGTGCCTGCTCGAGCACGGCGCTGAAGGACTCGTCAGCGAACCCGGTGCGCTAGTTGTGTACGGAGACGAGAGCCGGGCCTCCGCTCTTGAGGCAGCATTTGCGCTGTTTCAGGAGATGGCGGCGCTCGCGGTCCCCGAGTTCGTTGCGGAGTCGCCGAAGCGCGAGCCCGTCGACGCCGACTATCACAGGCCGTGGCTCGAGCGGCTTCGCCCGGTTCAACTCACCGAGCGCATCGTCCTCTGCCCTCGAGGGAAAGAGTCCCTTGTGAAGGGGGCGGACAAGGTTCTGTTCTTCGAACCTCAGCCGAGCTTCGGCAGCGGCGAACACGAGACGACCCGCATGGCCGCGCGCGCGATTGAGCGTCTTGTTCTCTCCCGGGAGGAGCGCGCGCGGAGGGAAGTGCGGCTGCTCGACGTGGGAACGGGAACAGGCGTGCTCGCTTTGGTCGCTCTGATGAGTGGCGCAGGGGGCGCGGTCGGAACAGACATCGATCCGATCTCAGTCGCGGCAGCGCGAGCGAACGCCGCTGCAAACGGGCTTCTGGACCGGCTCGAAGTCCTCCTCGGCACGTTCCCCGATGCGGGCGAGAAATTTTCGCTGGTTGTCGCCAATATCGACCGAAAGACGCTGATTTCTGAGGCTGGTTCGATCGGGGGTCAGGTTGCGTCGGGGGGGGAACTTCTGCTGACGGGCTTTCTGCTCGAAGACGTCGCGGACGTCGAAGCTCCTTATCTCGCTCAGGGCTTCGTGCGTCAGGAACTCGAGGAGGGCGTCGAGTTCGCGCGCCTTTCGCTTCGCCGCCCCTGAGCCGACGCAGCTTCGGCTCGAGATCGCCGCTCACGACAGCTCTCTCGACCGCTTCGCCGCTGGTCACTCGCGTCTCACACGCCGCTCACTCGATCCCTCGTGAGATGAAGTTCAAGGGCGTCGAGGGCGCCGTCGATGGTGTATTCACGGGCCTCCACGTGGACCGTAAGACCGAGCTCGCGAGCTGTCGCGCTTGTGACGGGTCCGATCGAAAGAATCGTCTTGTCTTCGAGGAGCGACGTATCAAAACCGATGGCCTGCACTAAGGAGCGCACGATGGAGCTCGAGGTCAGAAGGACCGTGGTGGAGCTCTCGAGAGCCTTTTTGAGCTGCTCAGCTTCGTCGCCGCTGACGAGCTCCGTTCGGTAGGCGAAGGCGATCTCGACGAAGATACCCGCTTTCGTGAGCGCCTCCGGGAGCACTTCTCGCGCTTCGAGGGCGCGAGCGAGGAGGACGCGCTCTGGGCGGGGAGAGAGCTTCAGGAGCTCTTCGGTCAAGCTCTCGGCGATGTACTCGGGGGCGACGAGATCGGAGCGGAGTCCGTAGCGCGTAAGGGCCGATGCGGTCTTTGGTCCGATGGTGGCGATGCGTGCTGAGCCGAACAGGCGCGCGTCGAGTCCGAGCTCTTGGGCCGTGTGGAAGAAGGAGTCGACGCCGTTTTGACTGGTGAACACGACCCAATCGAAGCTCTTCGCGCGGCGCACTGCGTCTTCAAAGGCGCTGGGATCAGGTGGAGGCGCGATCCGGATCGCCGGCGCGACGAGAGCGAAAGCGCTCCGCGCGCGGATCTTGGAGACCGTCTCTGCCGCCTGGGCGCGGGGGCGCGGTACCAGAATTCTCTGGGAAAAAAGCGGCTTTGTGTCGTACCAGGCCAGGCGCTCGCGCAATCCGACGACCTCGCCGACGATGATGATCGCGGGGCTCCTTAGGCCCTTGGATTCAACGAGATCTGCGATGCCGTGGAGAGGTCCGGTGAGCGTCTGCTGCTCGGGGCGAGCGGCCCAACGGACGACCGCCGCTGGCGTGTTCGGATCGCGCCCGCCTTCGATGAGCGCGGAAGTGATCTCGCGAATGCGCCGCATCCCCATGAGCACACAGATGGTCCCTGTGGCAGTAGCGAGGCGAGTCCACGCTTCTTTGGTCCACTCCCTTCCCGCTTGATCGCTTCCGGTGATGAAGGTGACGCTGGAGGAGAGATCGCGGTGCGTGAGGGGGATTCCTGAGAACTCCGCGGCAGCTACGGGGGAGGCGATCCCGGGCACGACCTCGAAAGGAATTCCAGCTTCTTCGAGCGCGAGAGCCTCCTCACTGCCTCGCGCGAACAGCATGGGGTCGCCGCCCTTCAGGCGCACGACACGCTTGCCCTTTTGCGCGTGGGCGATGAGCTCACGGGTGATGGTCTCTTGGGCGGGAGACCTCTCGCCGTAGCGCTTGCCGACGTTGATGAGCTCGGCGCCGGGCGCATATTCGAGAAGCTCCGGATGACTCAAAGCATCGTAGAGAACGACCTCGGCCCGCTCGAGGACTGTGCGTCCCCGGCAGGTGATGAGATCGGGATCGCCAGGGCCCGCCCCTACGAGCCATACCTTTCCACGGGATCGTTCGAGCGCAGCCATCTTGTCTCGGCCCGGAGGCTACCACCCTTGGGCGGGCCCGTGATAGCGTCGGGCGCGTGAATCGTCCTGTGTTTCGCTCAAAGGCGGCTCGTTTGCTCGGACCTTGCCTCGCCTTGGCTTCCGGTCTCGCCATCCCCTGCGCGTCGTCTTTGACCGTAGCGTGTAGCGCGTGCAATCCGACCGGCCGTGAGCCGATTGTGTACAGTGCGGGGCGCACTGTAGGAGCGCTCTATGAGAGCGGTGGGGTCAACGAAGAAATGCTCCATTTCCCCTCCGGTCGAACGTACGACTTCGAGCACGGACTCGGAGTCTGCCCGTCCCAAATCACCCCCTACATCAGCTTCGTCGCGGAGCCTTTTTCGGATGAGTCGCGTGGGCAGCTCAGTAACGTCGCGCTTGCAGCGGGAAACGAGGCGCTCATCGAAGACTGTAACGAACGCACGTTTCGCGTGCGCAACGACACCTGCGCTGAGTTCTATCTGCGCGTCGTCGCCCTCTCGGCCTCTCCGGGGCTCGGGGGTGCGGGCCCGTTGGACTGACCAGAAGGCTAGAGCGTTTTCGGGCGGGGCGGAGTCCGCGGACGCCCCTACTCGGCGATCTCAGAGGGCGCCGGTTCGGGCCAGAGCTGCAGCATGACAAAGGCGACAGCCGCTTCAGTGTATTGAGCCACTCGCACGAGGAGCGCGATGGACACAGCACGAGCAGACGAATCCGCGAGCCCGAGGGCTGGCGCGAAGTAGAGGTAGGAGCTCTCCACGGTGCCGATCTGGCCGGGGATGAACTCGCCTGCCGTGGAGCCGACGACATGAATGCCGTTGGCGAGGAGCGCCTTGACCGGGCTGAGGGGCACCGAGAGCGCAAGGAGTACAACGGCGTACTGCGAGAGCTCCGAGACCCGGGCGAGGACACAGTACCCGGTGCCGACGAGGTAGTCTTCGCTCGGGCTCTTGATGGCCTTATCGAAGGCCTTGGCGCCCTCGGTGAGTCGGGGGAACCGGCGGAGAAGAGTGTTTCCGACCGCAACATTGCGGGTCATCACGAGCATCAGCGTGGCGAAGCCGAGACTCACGAGACAGTGCACGAGCACCGCGAGGGTGAGAGGATTCAAGGCGCCGAGGCTGAAGAAGGCCGCGCCGAGGATGGCGACGCCCAAGATGCCGATCCCGTACATGGCCGGGATCTGAAAGGCGGCGGACGCGGCCGAAGCGCGCGGGGTCCCGACGTAAGGGGCGAGGACGCTCGCGCGGACAACCTCTGCCCCTGCGCGACCCAGCGGGAATAGGAGAGAAGTGACGAAGCCGGACAACATCGCGCGCACAAAGGCGCTTATCGGGACAGCGCGTCGCGCATGAGCGCCGAGCATTTGCCTGTGACCGAGCGCTTCGAGCACATAAAAGCCGACGTTGAACAGCATGATCAGCGGCAAGAACGGCAGAGCGCCCTTGGCCGTGTTCAGGATGGTGAGCGGGCCGGTCTTATAGATCGAGTAAGCGAGGAGCGAGACTCCGAGCAGTAAGAGCGCCGTCCGGAGATGACGCCTCCACTTCTCATTCACTCACTACTCCCGGGCGCGGGCCGAAAGATGGCACTCGGGACGCCCCGTCCGGAGAGCTGAAACGGGCTCTCAAGATATGCCTCCCGGGCCATCGTCGACTCAAGCGCCTCCCACATGGCCTTGTGGGCCGGGCGTCCGTCGAGATGCTTCCGAATTTTCCCTTCGATGCGCATCCCCTGGCGAAGCAGACTCGTGACCCAGGTTGGCCAGTGCTTCGAGGAGAGGTAGATGAACCCGCGCTGTTCTTCGAGGCGGAGCAGCGGGCTCTTTCCGGTGGATCCGCCACCGACGTGGACCATGGAGACCGGCAAGATTTCGAGGCGGAAGCCGAGCGACTTAGCCCGGTAGCACCAGTCGAGCTCCTCGTTATAGAGGAAGAAGTTCTCGTCGAAGGCGCCTACGGCTTCGTAGGTCTCGCGCCTCGTCATGATGCACGCGCCGCTCAGCACGGGCACCGAGGTGGGCTTCGTGATCGGCTTCCAGGTAGGCCAGTACCAGATGCCGAAGAGCGCCTGTCGCGTACCGTCTTCGTTGTTGAGCATCGGTGCGACGGCGGCGACCTCGCGCGAGAAATGGAGGCGGTTGCGCATGGCCGTGAGGGCCTCACGCGTGATGAAGGCGTCGGAGTTCAGGCAGAGCAGGTAGGGGCGCTCCGCGAGCTCGATACCCCGATTGGTCGCGTGGGCCCAGCCGTGGTTGCGCACGGAGCGCAGCCGGACGCTCGGAAACTTGTCTCGCACGAGCTGCGCTGAGCCGTCCGTCGATTGGCCATCGACGACAATGACCTCAGCATCGGGGGCTTCGCTTGCGAGCGTCGAAAGACAGCGCTCGAGGTGCTTCCGCCCGTTGTATGAAGGGATGACGACGCTGACTTCAGACGAGTAATTCATGACCGACGGTGCGGTTCTTCCCGCCAATGCTCTTTCCCCTATCACGGGCGTCCGGATGGAGCAAAAAGACGCACACCCTTTTACATCGGAAGACATGGCCCCGACGGTTCGGGGGGGAGCTTCAGAGACCGAGTGCGGCGGGCAAATGTTTACGGAAGTCAGGGAGAGCCTCGCCGATGCCACGTCCGCTGGTACTAGAAAGGACGCTGTAGTGAGGGCGGGGCGCCGGGCGAGGGAAATCCGCGCTCGGAACAGGGATAATTTGAGCGTCGGAGCCCTGGGCCTCTTGGATGGCGACAGCAAACTCGTACCAACTCACGGGGGGGCCGTTCGTGACGTGCGCAACCCCCCTGACATTTGACTCATAGAGGGCAAGGGCCCGCGCCGCGAGATCCGGGGCGTACGTTGGACAGCCCACCTGGTCGGCGACCACTCGCACCTCCGGGCGGGTGCGGAGGAGCTCGCCCATTGTCCTCACGAAGTTCCTCCCCCAGGGGGCGAAGACCCAGCTGGTGCGTACGATGAGAAGTTCGGCTCCGCTTTGGAGAGCCAGATCTTCCCCGTCGGACTTCGTCTGTCCGTAAACGTTGATGGGCCGCTTCGGGGCATCGGGTTCGTAGGGCACGTTGGCCGAGCCGTCGAAGACGTAGTCCGTACTGAAGTGAATCAAACCCGAACCGACACTCTGACAGGCCTCCGCGAGCTTTCCGACGGCTGCGGCGTTCACGAGGTGGGCTCGTTCGGGCTCCGCCTCGGCTTTGTCGACTTCAGTGTAGGCGGCGCAGTTGATGACGAGCTGGGGCCGCTGCCTCTCGAGGAGCTCGAATGGATCGGAATGGCCGAGCTCGAAGTCCTCTCGGCGCAAGGAGCGGAGCTCGGAACGCCCGAGTCCGGCGAAGGCCCGTCCGAGCATGCCTGCTCCGCCGAGCACCAAGAGGGTCACCGAAGGTCTCCGAAGCTCGGCAGGGCCCCCGCGCTCCTGAGTTCGGCGAGAGAAGGAGCGCCCGCGTCTCGCGGCGAGAGGATCGGATCTTGAACAGGCCAGGCAATCCCAAGCTCGGGGTCGTTCCAGCGCAGCGTCACCTCTGCGCCCGGAGTATAGACATCGTCACACTTGTAGATGACGTGAGCGGATTCGGAGAGGACGACAAACCCGTGGGCGAATCCGCGAGGGATGAAGAGCTGAACGCCGTTTTCGGCGCTGAGCTCCTCGGCGACCCACTGGCCGAAGGTCGGTGAGCCGACGCGCACGTCGACGGCCACGTCCCAAATAGCTCCTGTGACCGCGAAGATGAGCTTTCCCTGGCTGTGAGGGTTCTGAAAATGAAGACCGCGGAGGACTGACTGCCGGGAGACCGAGAGGTTGTCCTGGACGAAGTCATTGGTTCCCGTAGGCCACTTCCCAGCGACCCATGTCTCTTGAAATGAGCCCCGGGCGTCAGGGAAGCGGCGGGGAGTTAAGCGAAGAACATCGGGAATTCGGAGACGTTCGAACACGGGATTAAGACCTCTGGGTCAGCATTTCAGAAAGGAAGCGGGCGTAGCGGGTCTTCCCGAGACGCTCGATCTGCGCCGAAAGGTCGTCAGCAGAGATCCAGCCATTGCGGAAGGCGATTTCCTCAGGGGACGCAATGATCAGACCTTGCCGCTCTTGGACCGTCTGAACGAATTGAGCCGCCTGGAGCAGGGCTTCAGGGGTGCCCGTGTCGAGCCAAGCGACGCCGCGTCCGAGCTCCACCAAGTCGAGCAAGCCTTCATTCAGGTAGAGTCGATTCAGATCAGTGATTTCAAGCTCGCCGCGAGCGGAAGGTCGCAAGGTACGGGCCAGGTCGCAGACCTGACTGTCGTAGAAGTACAGGCCTGTGACGGCGATTTTGCTCTTGGGCTGGGTAGGCTTTTCTTCGAGGCCACAAATGCGACCCCTTTCGTCAAACTCAGCGACTCCATAGTCGCTCGGGTTGGCGACGGGATAGCCGAAGATGCGCGCGCCCTTCTTGAGCTGACCTGCCTCGCGGAGTGTGCGCTGCAGGCCGTATCCGTAATAGATATTGTCCCCGAGGATGAGCGCGGAACTCTCCCCGCCGATGAAATCGCGCCCTAAGAGAAACGCCTGAGCGAGGCCGTCGGGTGAGTCTTGGATGACGTATTCGAACGTGAGCCCCCACTGGCGTCCGTCACCGAGCAGGCCTTCGTAGGCGGCGCGCGCTTCCGGAGAGGTGATGAGCAGGATGTCGCGAATCCCCGCGAGCATCAGGACGCTCAGCGGGTAGTAAATCATCGGCTTGTCATAGACCGGCACGAGCTGCTTGCTCATGGCCCGGGTGATGGGAAACAAGCGCGATCCTGTCCCTCCTGCCAGAATGAGGCCCTTCATGTCCGTCCCACTCTACGTGCTCGCTCTCCGCGTTTCAAAGCGAGGCTCCTGACCCGATTCGGGCCTGGTAATTCTTCTCCAGCCATGCCTTGTGATCTTGGTGGGAGCAGGCTTTGACCCAAGCGTCGTGCGCGAGATACCAGCGGACGGTCCGCTCGAGGCCTGTCTTGAGTGACTCGGTGGGCCGCCAGCCGCACTCGGTTCGGATCTTGGTAGCGTCGATCGCGTAGCGGAGGTCGTGGCCGGGCCGGTCGGGAACGAAGCGGATGAGGGAGCGCACCTTGGCCGGATCTTGCTCAGTCGCTTGGGCCACCAGGTCGCAGATGCTTTGGACGATATCGATGTTGCGAGCCTCAGCGTTGCCCCCGATGTTGTACGTCTCGCCGTCGCGTCCGCGGCTGAGCGCTGCCCACAGCGCGCTCACGTGGTCGGTGACGAAGAGCCAATCTCGGACGTTCGTTCCCTGTCCGTACACGGGGAGCTCGCGCCCGTCCCGAGCGTTCAAGATCATGAGGGGAATGAGCTTCTCGGGGAACTGGTAGGGACCGTAGTTGTTCGAGCAGTTCGTGATCCGAGTGCGCAGGCCGTAGGTGCGCGCGTAAGCTCGTACGAGGTGATCGCTGGATGCCTTGGAGGCCGAGTAAGGACTCGAAGGATCGTACGGAGTGGTCTCGACGAAGTAGCCTTCCTCGCCGAGGGAGCCGTAGACCTCGTCGGTGCTCACGTGATGAAACACCGGCGTTTTTGCGAGGCCGCGAGCGGCTTCGAGCAGGTGGAACGTGCCGAGAACGTTGGTCTCGATGAAGGCCGCCGGAGCCGCGATCGAGCGATCGACGTGGCTCTCAGCGGCGAAGTGGAAGATGATGTCGGGCGCGAACTCGCGCACGATCTCCTGGGTCCTCTCCTGCTCTCGGAGGTCTGCGCGGACGAAAGAATAGTTCGGCAGAGCGGCGAGGGGGATCAGGCTGTCCGGGTGCGCTGCGTAGGTGAGCGCGTCCAAGTTCCGAAAGGAAGTCTCGGGCAGCTCGGGTACGGACTCGAGGAGGAAGTTCGCGCCGATGAAGCCGCTGCCTCCGGTCACGAGCACACGTCGCCCCTTGAGCGATTCCTTGACGTCTTCGGGGAGACGCAGGCGCGCGCTTGAACCTACCGGCCAGTCTTGGTTGTCAAGAGAGCTCACCCGCCGCGGCATAGCCAGCTCACCTAGGGTGTGTCCATGGGGCCGGCCCGCGGGCCTCTCTTTTTCTGCTTTGCCCGCCGCGAGGGGCGAGCGTTTCGGCCCAACCAAGCCAGATTCCGCACATTTATGAGCTGCAGCTCAGCATGGAACAGCCCGCTCGGTTCCGAGCCCAATCGGGCCGCCTTGCCGCCCACTCCTCGTGGTCCGGTTGTTCGTCGTAGGGGCGGCGGAGGAGTTCGAGGAGCTCTTGAACGAGGGAGGGGTCACCCGTCTCCGCGCGGTCGATGGCCAGCTGGGCCATGTAGTTGCGAAAGATGTACTTCGGATTGGAGCGACGCATCGCTTGGCGCCGCTCCTCGGGGGAGCGGCCGGACTCGGCGAGGTCCCGTACGACCCGTGCGCCCAGTCGATCCAAGAAGCGGTCGAGGGTCTTGAAGTAATCCGGCTCGCGGAGCAGAGGAGAGTAGTAGGCGGGCTCGAGCGGCGCTCGCCGCTCTTGCGGTGAAAGGCTTGGATCGAAGTCGATGTCCGCGAGCTTGCGGAAAAAGATCGTCATGTCCGTCTCCACCATGCTGAGCAAGACGAAGACCTCTTCGCTGAGAAAGCGGTCTTCGTCTTCGTCCCAGCGCGTGAGACCGAGCTTCTTGAGCATCATCTCACGCTGACGGCGGTCGAGCTCCTCGACGTAGGCGCCGAGCGCTTCCTCCAGAGGCTCTACGCTGCCGACGAGCGGGTAGAGAGCGTTCCCGAGCTGAGCCAGGTTCCATTCGCCGACGCGCGGCTGGGCTCCGAAGCGATACCTGCGTCCGTGGGCGTCCGTGGTGTTTGGGGTGAAGGAAGGGTCGAAATCCTCGACCCAACCGTAGGGACCATAGTCGATCGTGAGGCCGAGGATCGACATGTTGTCTGTGTTCATGACGCCGTGGACAAATCCGACGCGCATCCACTCCACCATGAGCGCCGCCGTCCTCACGCAAACTTCGCGATAGAAGCGGACGAACTCGTCCGGGCCCGGGGACTTCCCTGGGCTCAGAAGCTCAGGGAAGAAGTGTTTGATGGTATAGGTCGCGAGACGTCGCAGCGTGTCCTCGTCACCGCGAGAAGCAAAGATCTCGAAGTTTCCGAAGCGAAGGAAACTCTCGGCAACGCGGCAAACGATCGCTCCGGGCTCAAACTTGGGCCGGCCATCGTAGAACATGTCCCGCTCGACCTGATCTCCGGTCTGGACCAGAGAGAGCGCCCGGGTCGTCGGAATGCCGAGGTGGTGCATCGCCTCGCTACACAAGAACTCACGAACGCTCGAGCGCATGACGGCGCGCCCGTCGGCCCGCCGAGAGTAAGGCGTCCGCCCCGCCCCTTTGAGCTGGAGCTCAAGCCGCTGACCTGATGGGGTGCGGACTTCGGTGAGCGTGATCGCGCGCCCGTCGCCGAGTTGTCCCGCCCAATTGCCGAACTGATGTCCCCCATAACAGGCCGCGTAGGGATCCATGCCCTCGAGGACCTCATTGCCGCCGAGCACAGGCTCAAACGGGCCCCGAAGGTCAGCCTCTGAAAGCCCGAGCTCCTCGGCCATCTCGCGGCTGAAAGCCAAGAGGCGCGGCGCGCTCACCGGAGTCGGCAGCACGCGGGAGGCGCAGGCTTTCTCCACCTGGCGGAGCCTGGGTCCGGTCTCGGGGTCGACCGGGAGCTCGCGGAGGAACGTGCTTTCGAAGCGCATTCCGCTGTCTTAGGACACGCTCGCGAAATGGCGAGCGCGCCCCGGTGAGGCCCCCCTCGCGCCGCTCCCGATTCGTCTAGCGACCGAGGATCTCGAGGCCGACCTCGATGTGGACGGCGATGGCGGCCTCGAGCGCGCCGGGCATTTCGGGCTTGTAGGTGCTACTATGTAAAGGATCGAGGCTGGGTCCACTGGCGCGGGCCTTTGCGACAGCGGAGGGAGCTGCCGTGCCCACCATGAGCATCACCGTGGGCAGGTGCGCGCGGGAGTATTCGGCGAAATCTTCCGAGCCCATCTCAGGCGGCAGCTCGCTGATCTCGAAACCTCCGAGGCGCTCGGTGAGGCGCTTCGCGAGACGCCGGGTGAGCTCAGGTTCGTTCACCGCGGCAGCGACGTCGCGGTGAGCTTCGACCCGCGGTGCTCTTGGGGCGCTCTTGCTCTGGGCGACGGCGCGCGCCCTGCGTTCGATGGCGGCGAGGACCGTCTCGCGCGTCTTTTCTTGGAAAGTGCGGACGGTGAGCTCGAGTCGAACTTCGTCGGGAATGACGTTGTTCTTGGCGCCGCCATGGATCGAGCCGACCGTGACCACAGCGGACTCGAGCGGACTCACCTCCCGCGAGACGATGCTCTGGAGGCTGAGCACGAACTCCGCAGCCATGACAATCGGATCGACACTTGTCTCAGGATAGGCGCCGTGGCCGCCTTTACCGTAAAGGGTGACCGTAACCGAGTCTGCGGACGCCGCGAAGGGTCCGGGAGTGAAGCCGACCGTACCCACTGGGAGTTGATCGTGAGCGTGAATGGCGAAGACGAGGTTCGGCGGGGGCAGTGAGCTCAAGATCCCGCTTTCGACCAGGGCGCGCGCTCCCTTGAGCGTTTCTTCCGCGGGTTGCGCCAACAGGACGAGCGTTCCCTGCCAGAGGTCCCGGTGGGACGAGAAGAAACTCGCCGCCCCGAGCCACGCGGCCATGTGGAGATCGTGGCCGCAGGCATGCATGACTGGCGTCATAGAGCCGCCCGCGGCAGAGGCTGACTTCTTGCTCGCGTAGGACAGGCCCGTCTGTTCCCGGACCGGCAGAGCGTCGAGCTCCGTGCGCAGGAAGAGAGTTTTCCCCGGGCCGTTTTTGAGCGTCGCGACGAAGCCGTGTCCTGCCACCTGTGAGCGCACGCTGAACCCGAGTTTCTTCACCTCGCGGGCGAGATATTCGGAGGTCTTCTGTTCCGAGCCCGAGAGCTCAGGGTGACTGTGAAGCCACTCGTAGTGGCGCTTCTGGGCCGCCGCGAGATCCTGGGCCCAGGTGGCCCGAGTTTCTCCTGCTGGGGGAGGGAGCGTCTCAGCGCTCGCGGTCCCGCCGCCGAGGCTCAAAGTGGCGGCGAAGGCGACCCAAGTCGCCGCTTTCACCATCTGAGGGAGACAGTGAGAAAAGAGCCGGAAGGACGCCAATGAGGCGCGGCGAGAGCGGTGCATGAGATCCCGAGGGTGGACTCTAAGCCCAGGGCCCGGGCTCGCGGAAGTGATGAGTGTACCTGGGCGAGCCTCGGCGCTCGGGTCTCTCGCGATTCACTTTACCGGCCTAGGTAGTGGCGCTAGGCCAGAGCTCGGACATGGGACGCGCGCCGCTTGAGTGTGCACGAGCTAGGGACGGCGATGCCTGAGCTGCCGGAGGTTGAGGTGACGCGCCGGCAGATTGCCCGCGTGCTCGTCGGGCGGCGCATCGAGACAGTCTGGGTCGCCAGCCCCAGCTACTTCTTCGTCACCCCGCCGGCGCAGCTCAAAAAAGTCCTGCTCGGACGGGTGGTGAAGGAGCTCGGGCGAACCGGGAAGTATCTTCATGCCGAGCTCGACGACGCGTCGTCCCTCGTCGTTCACCTCGGAATGACGGGGCAATGGAGCGCGGCGGGTCTGAGTCGCTCGGACCATATTCAGTTTCGCCTGGGCCTCGATTCGGGGACAGAGCTCGTGTTCCGAGACGTACGGAAGTTCGGCAAGGTCGAGTGGGTCCGCCCCGGGGGCAGCTCGGCTCGTCTCGCGCGCCTTGGCCCCGACGCTCTCGAGATCGGACTCGGCCCGTTTTATGAGCGTCTGCAAAGTCGCGCCATCCCCATGAAGAGCGCGCTCCTCGATCAGAGCATCCTGGCCGGCGTGGGGAACATCTATGCGGACGAAGCCCTCTACCAAGCGCGCATCGTCCCGACGCGCAGGGCCCGCGATGTGACCCGGGCCGAAGCGGCGACGCTCCTCAGGGCGATTCGTTCCATCCTTCGTGCCTCGATTCGAGGGGGCGGCAGCACCATCAATGACTACCTGCAGCCCGACGGCGAGCTCGGGGGCTTCCAGAACTGGCACAAGGTCTACGGAAAAGGCGGCGCTCCCTGCCCCCGCTGCAAGACTGTCCTCAGCCGGGTCGTTCTCGGCGGGCGCTCGACCCATTTTTGCGCCCGGTGTCAGCGCTAGGCCCCTCGCCGGAGCCGGGTTTTTCGAAGCCCGCAGATCGCTGGTCCTTTCGGCTCGCGCCCGGGGATCGTTTTTTGGTACGAGGGGCCCCCATGGCTGAGCAAGATGAGGTCAAGCGAAGAGCGGCCCGGGCGGCCCTCGCCCACTTACCCGAAGAAGGAGTGCTCGGCCTCGGCACCGGCTCGACTGCCTGCCATTTCGTCGATGCGGTCGGGGAGCTCGTTCGCGCGGGTCGAAAGTACGCAGGGGTTCCTACCAGCGAGCGAAGTCGCCAGCAGGCCCTCTCTCTCGGGATCCCGCTCCTCTCCGACGAGGGGCCCTGGGAGATCGACGTCTGCGTGGACGGTGCGGATGAGGTGAGCGCAGACCTTGACCTGATCAAGGGCGGCGGCGCCGCGCACACGCGCGAGAAAATCGTCAACTACGCCTCCCGCCTGAACATCATCGTCGTGGACAGCTCCAAGCTGAGCACCCGGCTCGGCGAGAAGTGGCCCATCCCTATCGAGGTCCTGGCCTACGGCCATAAGGCCACCGAGCGGCTCCTTGCCGCCTACGGGCGACCGGTCCTCAGGATGACCGGGGGGCAGCCGACAAAAACCGACGCCGGAAACGTCATTTACGACCTGCACGTCGAGCCCATCAAGGATGCTGGGGGACTGGCCGGTCTGCTGGCTCTGGTGCCAGGTGTTGTTGGAACGGGGCTCTTCGTCGGACGGGCCGACATTGTCTTGGTCGCAGGGCAGGACGGAATTCGGACCCTGGAGCGGCCCCGGGGCGCCCGGTGATTGACAAGCTCCCGGCAAACCGTGTCAGGATAGGGGAACTAGTGCTGGCGCCTCGCCGCTTCACCTTCTGAAGAGAGTTCCCTTTGCGCATTGAGATAGCTGGCCAAACAGACGTCGGACGAAAGCGAACCCACAACGAAGATAACTTCGCCATTTTCGGTGACTTTGGTCTCTATCTGGTCGCCGACGGGATGGGTGGGCACGCCTCCGGCGAAGTTGCATCCCAGTTGGCGATCGACACCATGCGGGAGTTCTTCGCCACGACCCAGGACGATCCAGACAAGACCTGGCCGTACAAAATGGATCGGACCAAGGGCTACGAGGAGAATCGCTTGGTCACTGGCATCAAGCTCTCCAATCTTCGGATCTTCGAGACCGCTCGGAACAACCCCGCCCAGCGAGGCATGGGTACGACCATCGTCGCGCTGTTCGTCACGCAGCAGGGCGTTTACCTCGCGCACGTCGGCGACAGCCGCATCTATCGGCTGCGCGACGGAGTCCTCGAGCAGCTCACCGAGGATCACTCGCTCCTGAACGACTACAAGAAAATGAAGCACCTGACGGACGAGGAAATCGCGAATTTCCCTCACAAGAACGTCATCGTGCGGGCGCTCGGTATGAAGGAGACCGTCAAGGTCGACACGCGCTTCGAAGAGCCGCGCCTCGGGGATATCATGGTGCTCTGTTCGGACGGTCTCGCCGGACCCGTGAGCGACGAAGACATCCAGGCAATTCTGATGAGTTCGCCGGACCTCAAGACCGCTACCCAAAGACTCATCGACCGCGCCAACGAGAACGGCGGCCCGGACAACGTGACGTGTGTCCTGGCTCGTTGGGTTCAGTGAAAGGCTCGTGAGCCAAAGGCTCGCCTCTCTCAGGCCGAGCGGCTCGCGTTCCTCTCTCAGGCCGAGCGGCTCGCGTTCCTCTCTCAGGCCGAGCGGCTCGCGTTCCTCGGACCCCTTCTCAGAAGGGATCGCGCCCGAGGTGTTCGGCGATCAAGTCGAGGACCGCGGCGCGCGTGTTCATGTCGGGCGGCAGGTGGAGCGCGTCCAGGCAAGCGTTCGCCTCAGCGGGATCGTGGTCCCAGCCGGCGCGGAAGAGCCAACTCGCGCGCTGCACGAGGCTTGTTGGCCAGGTGCGGAGCGGCGCTTCCTGCATCAGCACGAGGAGCATCGCCCTCTGCAGTGAGCGCGCCTCGCGAGCGGTGAACTGACTCGAAATTTCGAGTTCGCCGGTCGTGAGCCAGCGGAACGCTCCTTGTCGCACCTCTTCAGGGACGCTGATGCGTTTGCTCAAGGTGCCTTGAGAAATGTCAGCTTCGAGCAGCGGCGGTTCGCTGGGAGCGGCCCTGCCATTCGGATCAGCAGGTATCGTCGAGCTCGGAGGAGGCGTACTGATGATCTCTTCGCTTTCGGGCCGCAGCGAGTAACGGCCAGCCGTTTGTTGCGGATGGAAAACTCCGCTTTGCACGGTGCGTCGCGGACGGCTCGGAGTCTCCACGCGAAACGGGTCCGGATGCGCTCGGGCCGAACCCTCCGTGGGAGTGATTCGGTCGAGCACCGGAGGCTCGGGAGTCGTGTCCACAGGGGGGGCAGTTCGGTCCGGGTTCATCGGTGAGCGGGAGAGGGGGTTACCCCAGGGTGAGCCGAGTGAGGCCCACACCCAACCACCTACATATAAACCCGAATGGCGGTTCGTCAAACGACCTTCGGGGGGGAAAATCTCTGCCGCCTCCCGGGTGTTCAGGGGGCGCGGCGGGGGGCGCGCCATCATGGGGGCGGAGTCTGGCGCGGAATTTCTTCGATGTGTTGATGACTTCCCGTTCGCACGGGTCTTGTCCTGCAGGCCTCCGGCGAACTTCTCAGAGCCTACTCGGACCCTCAAGATGCGCGTTCTTTTTTTGCGGCGTGAGGACGAAACACCCATGCCGCGCCTGCGTCTACCCGATGAGGTCTAGCCAAGATGAGCTAGCGCTGTCGGGGCCCGGAGCCGGAAGAGGCGCAGGGGTTTCGTTCAGCAAGCGCCATGGCCGGTGCGGCCGCCGGGCTCGCTCGGGAAGATCTTTCCCGGATTCATGATGCCGAGCGGGTCGAAGGTCGCCTTGATGCGCTGCTCGAGATCGAGGAGAGGTCGAGGGTGCTCAAGAGGCAAGAATTCGGCCTTGAGCAGGCCAATGCCGTGTTCTCCGCTCAAGGTCCCACCGAGCGAAAGGGTGGTCACGAAGAGCTCACGAACGGCAGCGGCGACCTTCGTCTCTTCTTCGGGGTCGTTCCACAGGAAGTTTACGTGGAGATTCCCGTCGCCCGCGTGGCCGTAGGAAAGAGCGTCGATCGAATACTTGTCTCCGAGCTCCCGGACACAATCGACGAGCCTCAAGAGCTCTCGCCGCGGAACCACGACGTCTTCGCTGATCTTGTGACGAGCCCTCGCGCGCACAGCCCGGCTCATCTGCTTCCGCGCGTCCCAGAGCTGCGCCCGCGCGGTGGCGAGAAGCGCGACCTGGACCTCAATGGCTCGGCATTGCTCGCAGATCCCGAGGATCCGTTCCGCCTGGTGTTCACACTCGGCTTCGCTGCCATCGACTTCGATGATGAGAAGCGCTTCGGCGGAGGGAGCGAGGGGGACCCCGCTCTGGCGCATGACGGCGAGCGTCTTTTCGTCGAGGAACTCGAGGCAGCGGGCGGGAACTTGAGCCTGGACGAGGGCACCGACGGCTCCGAGCGCGTGCGAGAGGCTCGGGAAGGTCGCGGCGAGCGTCAGAACCTCCTCCGGCTTCGGGATCAGCTTGAGCGTGACGTCGCCGAAGGCAGCGAGAGTTCCCTCGCTGCCGACCAGGAGCGAAACCACGTCATAGCCGGTCACGCCCTTGCGCGTCTTACGACCGGCGAAAAACTTCTGTCCTCCAGGCAAGATTGTCTCGATGCCGAGGACGTAGTCGCGCGTTGCGCCGTACTTGAAGGCGCGGGGACCTGCGGCGTTTTCTGCGACGTTCCCGGCGATGCAGCAGAGCTCAGCGGAGTTCGGATCGGGAGGATAAAACCATCCCTCGCGTTCGACCGCAGCTTGGACCTCGGAGAGGCGCGCGCCGGGGCCAACTCGTACGAATCCCTCCCGCCCGTCGAGCTCGTGGAGCTCGCTCATGCCCGCCGTAGCGAGCACGATGCCGCGGCAGAGCGGAACCGCGCCTCCTGTGCGCCCGGAGCCGCCGGCCCGGGGAACGACGGGGATCTTGTGCGCTTTTGCGATGGTGAGCGCCGTTTCGATGTCGGAGCTCGACTCGGCGAGCACGACGGCGAGCGGCTTTTCGCCGAGGATGCGCGAGTCGTCGGAACGATAGTCTTCGCTGATTTCGTCGTCGAAGAGGACACGCGAGCCGAGGGAGCGGAGGAGCTCGGCCTTGCCGCTGTCGAGCTGGCCCTGGCTGGGCCCGGGGAGCTCAGGTGCCCGAAACATCGCGAAGCATCACGCGGCGGTAGTGCAAGAGCTCCGCGATCGATTGGCGCACGTCGAAGAGAGCGTCGTGCTCCCCGCTGTCCGGCTTCTGATACTGAGACGTGGAAGGGAGCCAGAGCTGGCTCAGAACCTTCAGGCTGCTCACGTCCACCATTCGGTAGTGGAGGTAGGTGGCGAGGCCGGGCATGTAGCGATCGATGAACTTCCGATCCGAGTGAATCGTATTCCCACAGAGGACCGCCCGCGCGGGACACCAGCCGCTCACCCGGTCGAGCACTTCGCGCTCGACCTGCCGGAGCTCGACGCCCTCGGCGATGCGCGACAAAAGGCCCGTTTTCGTGTGCATCTTGCGTACGAAGGGAGACATCGAAGCGAGCGCCGCTTCCGGCTGAAACACATCGCTCACGTACTCTTCGAGAGTATTCAGATTCTCGTCCGTGATGATGGCGGCGACCTGGAGGATGCAGTCCGTCTCGGGGTTCAGGCCTGTCATCTCCAGGTCCATCCACACCAAGTTCCTGGGGGATTGGACTCGTTTGATGCTCATGGTGCGCTCGCTTTCGCGGCCCTCGGTAGCTCGATCTTCGGCTTCTTGGGGTGGCGACGGTAAAGGATAAAGACGCGGCCGACGTGTCCGGCGACGGCGGCTCCGATCGACTGGGCCGCTTCCGTGAGCTCGGAAGTCTCGATGTCCGCTTCACGCTCCAGGCGCACTTTGATGAGCTCGTGAGCTTCGAGGGCGCGAGCGACTTCAGCGAGCGCCCCGTCCGTGATCCCCCCTTTTCCGAGACGAACCACGGGATCGAGGGAGTGCGCGAGACCTCTCAAGTAACTCGCCTGTTTGGAGGTCAGCTTCGGAGGAAGCGGCTTTTTGGATGCGCTGGTCATAAAAACTTAGGAGCGTCTCGGGAGGGGAATCTCATAGCTCAAGTGCGGCAGCAAGCCGGCCGAAAGGGGTGAGCGGGCAGCAAACACGCCGGAGCGCTGGGCGGAGCGTGGGATGGCCCCGAGTCCCGAGGGCTCTTGGGGCAATTCGGGGCGTCTAACGCACCGTTTTCGGCGGGCCCGGGTCGCTTCCAGGATGCAAGTGGCCTGAGAGCTCTGGGGCCTCGCCCCTTCGCGCGCCCCCGAGCAAGGGGAAACCTTCAATGATCTCGCGGGTGGGCTTCGGCTCTTCGCTGGCCCGGGGGGCCACCGAGATCCGGTTTCGCCCTTTCTGCTTGGCGCGATAGAGCGCGGCGTCGGCGCGCGCCACCCACGCGTGGGGCGCTTCTCCCCGGGCGAGCTCGGCGATGCCGAAGGAGACCGAGAGGCTGATCGGTCGGCCTCCAATTTTCAGGCCCATCACCGCCTTACGCAGTCGCTCGGCGCGCTCGCGAGTGGGCTCGAAAGAGGCGTGTTCGCACACCACACAGAACTCCTCGCCGCCGTAACGAGCCACGAAGTCTTCACGCCGGAGAAACGAGCGCACGATCGTATCGGCGACTTGCTTGAGGACCTCATCGCCGACCACGTGCCCGAAGGTGTCGTTGATGGCCTTGAAGTGATCCAAGTCGACCATCACGAGACAAGCGGGTGAAGCGGAGAGGAGCGCCTGGTCGGTGACATCTTGGAGATGCAAGTCGAGAGCTGCTCGGTTGTAGACCTGAGTCAGGGCGTCGGTGGTCGCTGCTTTGCGCGAATGATCGAGCTCGGCGCGCAGGGCTCGGATGGTCCCTTCGAGGGCCTGAATCGTCTCGAGCTCGCGGGTGCGATGGAACTCGATCTGCTGGCGGGCGAGCCTCGAGGTGCGCTCCGCCGTCGCGCGCACCTCTTCATGATCGTTGACGACCAGAGCTCGATCGAGAGAGTCGAGTTCTTCCGAGAGCCGCTCGTCGTGCGCTCTGTCGGTCCGGATCGAGTAGGTCGTCGTGCGCACCAGTTCCCGCACGGCGTCGCGCAGGTTCGTGAGAGCTTGCTCGACGTAGAGCTTCTCTTCGCGGCGATGAGCCTCGACAAAACGGCGCACTCCGCCCCAATCGCGCCGCAGTGTGCCATCGGCGCTTCGCACCGGGCGGGTCATGTCTCCGAGCAAGAGCGTGCGCGCCCAGCGCTCGAAGGTCTCGGCGATCTCTTCGCGAGTGCGCCCTTCGATGTCGAAGGCGTGGCGACCTAAGCTACGCAAGAGGGCGGCGGTGGTTTCGAGCGCCTCGCTGGCGTCGTCTCGCAGAGAAGGAGCGGGTTCGGACCGAGGAGAGGACGCCGGAGATTTGTCTTTATTGAAGAACATGGACGCCCCTACGTCCCTCTTGGAACGGGCGGAGCGGGCAAATGTTGAGCCCCGAGCCTCTCCCAATAGGAGCGCATGTCGTCCGGCATCGGACTCTCGACCTCGAGGGGCGTGCCGCGCTCAGGATGGCTGAGCCGGAGGCGGGTGGCGTGGAGGAGGAGCCTTGGACTTGAGGGGACCGCTCCTTGCGCGCCGAGCGCGCGCCCGTAACGGCGGTCACCGACGATGGGGCAGCCGAGCTCGGTGGCATGAATGCGCACTTGGTGCGTGCGACCCGTCTGAAGGCGCGCCTCGACAAGGCTCACTCCGCTGCGACTTTCACGCAGAAGGAACTCGGTCGCCGCGGGCTGCCCATCAATGGCAATGGTGATGCGCGCTGAGGGAGACGGGGGACGTCCGAGGACGATGGCGAGATAGTCGCGCCCCATGCTGTGGTCCTGGAGGGCCTGACTCAGACTCCGAGCTGCCCCTTTTGTCTTGGCGAAGACGATGAGGCCGCTTGTGGGTCGGTCGAGCCGATGGACGAGCCAGAGGGGACGTCCAGCGCGCTTTTGGGCCAAGCTGTGGAGGTCAATCTGATCGGTCTCTTGGCTCGGCGCGGAGAGGAGACCGCTCGGCTTGTCGAAGACGACGAGAGCGTCGTCTTCGTAACGGATCATTGCATCGAGGGCTGGGAGCTCGGTCTTTGGGGAGATGAGCTCGAGGGAGGTGATGAGGATCTTCTGGCCGGCGCGGATGGCGCGGGAGGCGACCTTGGTCCTCTTCTTGTCGACGTAGACGCTGCCCTGTTCGATGAGGGCGCGCGCCTTGCGCCGGGAGAGGTCGGGGATGTGCCGACCGAGCAGCTGATCGAGGCGCAGCCCTGCGTCACTTTCCGGCGTCGTGAACGAAATGCGGTGTCCCACGCAGCAGAGGCCATCGCACGAGTCCGAAGACTTCGCCAAGCCTAAGAGCTCTGGTAGGGTGAGCTCCGTGCTCGTGCTCGGCATCGATCCAGGAACGATCCATCTCGGATGGGGCGTCGTCGAGCGCAGGGGGCCGAAGCTCGTTCACATCGGCCACGGCGTGATCCACGCGCGCCCGAGCGAGTCCCTCTCGGACCGGCTCGCCGTGATCGCGGCAGAGCTGGAACGTGTCATCGCCGAGCACCGGCCGGCGCTCGGCTCCGTGGAGCAGCTCTTTTTTCACAAGGACCCTCAGGCGGCGGCCAAACTCGGGCACGCTCGCGGGGTCGTTCTTCTCTCCCTGGCCCGAGCGGGGGTCCCTTTGCGTGAACACGCGCCCGCGCGCATCAAGCGCACCCTCACTGGAAACGGCCGCGCCGAAAAGTCTCAGGTCGCCCAAATGGTCTCCGCCATTTTGGGGATCCGTGAAGCGCTGCCCCCTGACGCCTCAGACGCCCTCGCGATCGCGATCACCGAGCTCCGGCTCGACCCGCTGACTCCGCAAGTGGTCCAGAAACCGCGGCGAACTCGCTCGAAGACCCTCCCGCCCCACGTGACCCGCCTCGTCCGCGCGCCCTGAGCGAAATCGGCGTAATTCTTGGGCCCTTGTGCCTGAGACCGACTTTCTTCTCGCCTTTCGGGGGGAGGCGCGGCTTGCCCCACCCGTAACCTGATCGTAACTCTCTGAGTCGGCCCTCCGCCGTGCCCCTGAATTATGATCCACCGTCCTGCTTCTCGTCCGCTTCTGGCCGCTCTGGCCATTGCTGGTTTGCTGTCCGCAGCGCCGCTCTCTTCCGCCTTCGCTGAACAGAAGGCGCCAGCTGCGGCCCCCGCTGCCATGACCGCGCTCGAGCTCGCCGACAAGGTTCAGGCCGTCTACGACAAGAGCCAAACGTACCGGGCGACCTTCAAGCAGCGCTACTACATCGCCGCGTACGACAAGTACAAAGACTCCAGCGGTTCCGTCGTGTTCCAGAAGCCGGGCAAGATGAGCTGGCGCTACGAGAACAACGGCAACCGTGTTGTCTCGGATGGAAAGCAGATCCGCGTCTACGAGAAGGAAAACAAGCAGATGTTCGAGCAGAGCATCGAGAAGAGCCAATATCCGGCGGCTCTCTCCTTCTTGCTCGGCGACGGTCAGCTCAAAAAGGAGTTCCACCTGACGAAGCTCGAGGCAAAGGACCTCGGATTCGAAGGCGGCTACGTCCTGCTCGGAACTCCCGTCTCGCCGACCCCCGCTTACCAGAAGATCCTCCTCTACATCGACGCGGGCACGTTCCAGGTTCGACGCGTCTTGATGATCGACGCTCAGCGGAACCGCAATCGCTTCGACTTCGGCGATCCGGTTGTGAACCAGCCGGTGGATCCGAAGGAGTTCACCTTCACGCCGCCTCCGGGAACCCAGGTGGTGCGGCCCTAAGAAGGACGTTCGGCCCGAGCAACCCTCGGGCCGTTTTCGTTTGCGCGAACGGTGCTGAAGTCAGCTCGTCTGGGGAGGACGCTCAAGTCGCTTCGAAACGCCTGAGCTCGTGATGACCATCTTCGCGGAGGACGAGGTACGGGCGAGCTCTTCGCGCCACACCAAAGGAGCCGAGGTTGACGTATCCGGGTTCCTCATGAGCTGAGTGCGTGTGGCCGAAGACGACGAGCTCTGCGCCGAGGAGCTCTCGAATCTTGTGCGCGGCTTGTCGCGCCGCTTCGTTCATGCGCTCGTGGTAGTCGATGGGCTTGAGCTTTCGCTTGATGAAGAGCCCCGTGGCGACAAGAGCTGGCGGCAGGCTCAAACCGGGATTCGAGAGGGCCTGCGTCGCTGCGAAGGTAAAAAGGGCGCCGGCGGAGACTTGGTCGAGGTAGAGGCGATGCCAGGTTTCTTTCGCGGAGAGGTGCGTCGGGCTCTCGCGAAGTTCGGCCAGGGCGCGCAGCTGCTCTTCGGGGAGACCCGTCTTTCGCGCGAGCTCCTTCAGGGCGCGCTCCCCCTCTTGCTCGTCGGCATGAAGCTCGTCTTTCCGTGCTGCGCGGAGACACAGGGCCAAGGCGACACGGAAGTAGAGGAGGATGATCTGTGGTGCGCGGGGACCGAACTCGCGGAACGCTCGGACGAGGCCGCGCACGGGGCTCGTCTCGTGGGCGTGGGCGAAGGAGAGGGCGCCGGAGGGGCCGACGAAGTCGCGCATGAGGGCGGTTCCGAGGGGCTCGGCCCCGATGCGAAAGGGCGCGAGCGGATGCGCGAAGGCGTTGTCGGCGTCGTACAGGTGCCCGTGTTGGATGTGGGCTGGGCCGAAGTTCGTGAACCAGTCGCGAACCGAGAGCGCCTCATCTCTGGGAGGCTCAAGGCTTTTCAGCAGCTCGCCGGCGGTCTCTTCTTGTTTGAGGGCGGCGTCGTGGTTGCCGGGCAGGACGGTGACGCGATTGCCGCGCCCCAGGTGCGCGCGAAGTGCCGCCCGCACCGGCTCATGGTGCGCGAGGATCCTGCAGAGCGTCTCGCCGGTGGACTCGGTCTTCGGGCCGAGCGTGAGATCGAAGGTGTCTCCCGCGAAGATCAAGTCTTTGTGTGTATGTTCAGTGAGCAAACGGGCGAGCGCACAACCTGCGTCGCGGCCATGACCCTCACCGAGGTGGACGTCGCTCAAGACCAGCGTGCTTTTCACGTGGGACTTCTATAGCCCACTTTCGAACCAGCGCTCTTGGGCTAACCTCGCGTCATGAGTCGACCCGCGGCGCTCCGGCGCATTTTTTCGCACCCGAAGGTCTTGTTCGAGACGAACCTGGGGCGGCTCTCCGGCACGGCGTTTTCGCTCCTCGCGCGGAGGCCTCGCACCTCGGGAGAACGGGCCAGCCCGGCCTGGGCTGGGCAGAAACTGGCGCGCCCCTCGGAGAAGACGAAACCGCCCCTCGGCTGGCCGCGCACCACGGACTCCCTCTGCCCTGAGTGCGTGAAGGCGGCGCGTGCGGCTGTGGTCTCTGGGGAGATGGATCTGAATCGCTTCCTCCATGCCCATCCCGGCCTGATCAAGGCGGAGATCTTCGCGCGCGACGGACAGGTCTGGATGAGGAAGACCTGCCCGGTGCATGGGGAGGTCGAAGATTTATTATCGATCGACGAGAAGTTTCTCGAGCGTATCGAGGGGCTCTTCCCTGGACGCGATTTAGCGGGGCTTCGCACGAACTTGCGCGAGCACGGTCCGAGTTCGATCCAATACGGACGTGGCTCAGTGCTCACGATCGATCTCACGAATCGGTGCAACATGATGTGCGATCCGTGCTTCATGGACGCCAATCAAGTCGGTTACGTCCACGAGCTCAGCCTCGACGAGGTCAAGAAGCTGCTCGACGACTCCCTCACGATCAAGCCGCGGCGCCAGCTCAGCGTTCAGTTTTCCGGCGGTGAGCCCACGCTGCACCCCGACTTCCTCGAGGCGGTCCGTTACGCGCGTCAGGTGGGCTATTTTTCGGTGCAATGCGCTTCGAACGGCATCAAGTTCGCCGAGTCCCTCGAGTACGCGAAGGAAGCAAGGCGGGCCGGTCTTCGGCTCTGCTACTTGCAGTTTGATGGGGTGACGAACGAAGCGAACAGTCACCGCAAGGTCGGGAATCTGTTCGACGTGAAGCTCCGGGCGATCGATCATCTCGCTCAGGCGGGCATCGACGTCGTGCTGGTGGTGACGGTTGTGCGCGGCGTGAACGATGACCAGGTCGGCTCCGTGGTCCAGTTTGCCATCGACAACATCGACAAAGTGACCGTCGTATCGTTTCAGCCGGTGAGTTTCACGGGCCGCGACGAAGACATCTCGGAGAAGGAGCGCCGCGAGAAGCGCTACACCCTCAGCCACCTCGCCCACGACGTGAGCAGTCAGCTCGGCATCACGGAGCCCGGTCGCGATTGGTTCCCGCTCAGCTCGATGAATCCGCTGTCGGACGTTGTCGATCTCCTGCAAAATCCCGCTGAAAAGTTCGGCGCATTGAACTGCGGCTGCCACCCGAACTGCGGCATCGGCACGATCCTGCTCGTCAACAAGAAGACCCGAGAGACGGTCCCGCTCGCAGAGTTCCTCGACGTCGAACAAGTCCTGAAAGACTTCACGACGATCGCCGAGGTGAGCGAAGGGCGCGCGGAGCGCTACGCGATGATGGCGCTCTCCCTCTTCAAGAACTTCCGTCCCGATCGGGCGCCCCTCGGCTACAGCGCCTTTGAGATGATCCGTCAGGCGATGAGCCAGATGGGCGCGAAGGGGAAGAAGGTCGGAGATAGCGAGGGTGACGCGCAACAGTTTGAGTGGCGCTTCCTATTTGTCGCAGGCATGTGGTTCCAGGACGTCTTCAACTACGACTTCCGCCGTACGGAGATGTGCATCATCCCCTACGCGACGCAGCTCGGTGAAATCAGCTTCTGCGCCTACAATACTGGCGTCGGCTTTCGCCAAGTCGTCGAAAAGATGTTCCAGACCGCGAGCGTCGCTGAGTGGTACAAGAAGTACGGGCGCCATCCGGTCTACGCCAAGGGACGCGATTTGCCGCTTCCGCCCGGAGAGCCCAACGTGATCGTGCGACAGCGTCGCCGGCTCCCGCTCGCGATGAATTAGAGCGTCGGACCGCGAAGCCCGCTTAAGTCTCGCCGATGATCTCAGGACGGATCCCGGAGCGCAGATCGACGGGACCGTCGAGAGGTGGTCTCTGCAGCTGCCCGAAAGGGACCATGCGGCGCTCGCCGATCGCTTCGAGGAGCAATCCAGGCAAATGGGGCTGTCCATGGTGAGCGACGGCGGTCAGGGCAGGGCCGAGTTCCTCGAGCCGGTCGAGGGCGGCCGCGGTGCGGGTGATGTGGAGGTGGCGCCCGATGGGCGGGACGATGAGCCGCTCTGGCTCCGGATCGAGGGTCACGGAGCCCTGCCCCGCGTGGAGGAGGCCGCCGACGTACTCGAACGTCATCACGTAGCGCTTTTCGGCCGCGGCCTCTTCGGGGCTGAGCGAGCCGCGAGGGACCTGGGTTTCGGCGTCTTCGAGGGCCCTTTGCAGGCGACCTTGGAAGTCGCGAGCGAAGTCCTCGGAGCCCTGGAGGAGCAAGATGCGCGGGCTCAGGCAGCCCCTTTGGTCGAACAGAATGATATCGGTCGTGAGGTCGCAGGCGAGCTGATCGAGTTCTTCGTCAGTGGCTTCGATGAGCGGCTCGAAGAGAACAGCTGCGGCCATGCCGCTGCCGTGAGCGTGGAGGCGAGCTCCCTGCGGTAGGCTCTTTCTGAGCTCGTCGAGAGTGCTGTCGTGGGCGTAAGCCCAAACGTGGTCGCCCGGTTCGACTTCGAGCTCCTGAACGAGCTCAAAGGCCCCGTCCGATCCTTCCGCGAGCAAACGCGCCATGGTCTGGGCGCGCCGCGATGCGCGCACTTGGCACGTTTGGCCCTGGAGGATACCGATCAAGATGGCTCGGTAGGCGGCGACGAAGACGTTCGCTGAGAGGAGGACATGACTTCGCTCGGAAGAAGGAAGACGCGCTCCCAGCTGGAGAATGGTGGCGCGGCTCGCCTCATGTTCGAGAGAGAAAAGGAGCGCGAGGTCGACGTTCTCCGGAGACAGGCCTGTCTCTTCGGCGAGCTCCCGGCGCGCGCGCTTTCCGATTTCTGTCGAGCCATCGGCGATGAGCTCAGCGGCGCGCGCGAGCGCAAAGGCGCGCGCGGCCTGATTGTCGGTCACGCGGTGACTCATAACTTTCCTCCTCCGAGCAAGCTCTCATAGGTGAGGCTGCAGCCGCGAGGGGGAGCCGCGGGAGCGCGACCGAGGAGCTGAATGCCTCCTTCTAGCTCTACGATGCGGTCTTCGGTGAGCAGGGTCAGGCACGAGTCGATGTTGCCGAGGTCGATGAAGGCAGCGAGCCCTTCGGTCCCTCTGGGGACGCGAGCGTGCGTCACAGGATCGACGGCGAGCACCCGAAGCCAAGGGGGCGCGTGATAGAGGCTCGCGCGTCCTCTCGCAGGGAACCACGCGCTCTTGGGCTCGTCCTTTCCTTCGGTAGCCCAGGCTTCGTAGAGCTGGCTCGTGAGCTCAGTCATCCCGTACTCGCCGAGCACTTGTTCTGGCTCGGCGGAGAATGCTCGGGCGATCTGCGCTCGGATCTCTTGCTCGGGAACCTCCCGCGCGCGCCCTTTGAAGCCGCCGGTGATCATGAGGCGGACCAAGGGAGCTGGGGGAAGTCGTTCGTCGCCGAGAGCTTCGAGCAGAGCGACGTAAGCGAAGCTGGTTCCGAGCACGACGAGGGGCTCTTGGCGATGCCGCGCGAGGCGCACGGCGCGCCTCAGACCTTCGATATCGACGCCGCGGGGCCCGATCAGAAAGCGGCCGGCGTAGTCGAGCTCCGCGGGGACTGGGTCGGTGCTCAAGCTGCGGCCGTCGATCTCACGCATGAACAGTTCCATCATGTAAGTGAGAGAGGAGGTGGGCCGAGGGCCAGGTTTCGGCTCGGCCAGGGCGACGATGATGGGGCGGGCGCCGAGACCCCGGAAGAGCGCTGAGCGAGCGAGCAGGAGCGCTAAGTGATCGTAGGTCGAGAGCGTGCGGGCCGGATGGACGCCGGTTTCGCGCTGGGTGGTCCCGCTCGTCTGAAAACGGGCCACGTCGAGCTCGGCCGGATAGGTCGCGACGCGAGTGAGCCGAAAGACCTCCGCCGGAACGAGAGGAAGCTCCTCGAGCGAGCTCGGAGGAGCAGGGATCAAGCGCTCGAGGCCCGGACATTCCTGGCGCTGGAATGCCGCGATGGCGAGGGCGAGCTCTTCGAAGGACTCGGAGGGTGTCGCGCCTTCGACCACACTCGACGCAAACGAGCGCACCCGCGCGTGGAGCGACTCGCTCTGCTCGAGGGCGCGGGGGCGCATGACGCGCGCGATCGGGTCCGTCATCGCGCTCCTTGTCGCTTCTGGAGAGCGTCGCGGAGCGCTTCGGCGAGAGCGTCCAAGTGTTCCTCTTCGATGGTGAGCGGCGGTGTCAGGACCAAGACGTCCCTTTGTCCGCCGCCGGTCGTCGTCATAAAGCCCCGCTCGAGGAGGCGCTGCCGGAGCCCGGATGCGCCTCCCGCCGCGAGCCCGACCTCGAGCCCCACCATGAGGCCTCTTCCGCGTAGCTTGAGGCCGGGGAACTCTTCGGTGAGGGGCTCGAGACGTTTAATGAGCCGGCCGCCTTTGCGCAGGCTTTCGTCCGGAAGCCGATCGCGCTCGAGGATCTCGAGCGTGCGGAGCGCCACAGCAGCGGAGAGAGGAGCTCCAGCGAAGGTCGAGGTGTGCACGACCTCGTCCGGTCGGCTCCAGTTCTCCATCAGGCGCTTGGGACCGAGGCAGGCGCTCACGGGAAGACCACCACCGAGCCCCTTGCCGAGACAAATCAGATCCGGCAGCGCGCCATCGTGGACACAGCTGAGCCAAGCGCCCGAGCGCCCGAGGCCCGTCCAGATCTCATCGGCAATGACGAGCGCACCTCGCGAGTGAGCGAGTTCGAAGAGGGCTGAGAGATAGCCAGCAGGCGGAACCACGACGCCGCCGCGCCCGAGGATCGGTTCGATGAGGACGGCGCCGACGTTGTCGTCGATGAGCGCCCGAGCGCGCTCGAGCGATTCTTCGCCGTCCCCCTCCGGATAGGGAGCGACGCGGACGTGAGGAGAGAGCTGAGCCAAAAAGGGGGTGCGATAGCTTTGGCGCAAGTCCGAGTGCGCGAGGGGGCCGTAGGAGAGGCCGTGATAGGAGCCGGAGAAGGCGAGCACACCGGGACGCCCCGTCGCGAGCAGCGCCGTCTTGAGCGCAGCGGTGATCGCATCGGCGCCACTCAGTCCGAGTAGGCCCGTCGCATCGCCGCTCGGGTGGAGTCTGGTGAGCTTCTCGAGAAGCTCGATCTTCTTCGTGCTGGGAGAGACATCGCCGAGCGCTTGCCAGAGTTCGGTGCTCTGCTCGGAGAGGACCTTCTCGAGCTCGGGGTGAGCGTGTCCGAGCAGAAGTGCGCCGAAGCCGGCGGCGAAATCGACGTAACGATTCCCATCGACACAATAGACGTTGGATGCGCGTCCACGCTCAAACACGACCGAGTCGAAGGGCTGTCCGTTCGGAGCCTTCGGTCCCATGGGGGCCGCTTGGGCGCGATGACGCGCGGACCAGGCGCGGGAGTTTGGGCCGGGCGGAGGGACCCGGACGTCCGGCGGCTCGGTCTTCGATTCCAACATAGGCGCGCGCCTCTATAGCATCTCGGAATCGAGGCGGGGCTCTTCCGCTGACCGTGGCTGGGCCTTTACGCCTCGCTCAGAGACAGACGCGGTTGCGTCCGCTGCGCTTGGCTTCGTAGAGCTTCTGGTCAGCGGCGGCGATCAGCTCAGCGCCGGTCATCTTGGGCGCTAGGGCTGCTCCGCCCATCGACATGGTTACGGCGATACGCTCACCCTGGAAGACGAAATCGTGGGCCTCGATGCGCATGCGCAGGGTTTCGGCCAGCTGGCGTGCACCCTCCAGAGAAGTCTCAGGCAGCACGAGCGCGAACTCCTCGCCGCCGTAGCGCGCGAATACCTCATCCCTCCGGATCCGCTCCGAGATGACGCGAGCGAGCTCGCGCAAGACGTGGTCGCCCGCGAGGTGCCCGTAGCGATCGTTGATGCTCTTAAAGTGATCGATATCGAACATGAGCACGCTGAGGTCGCGTGTATGGCGGCGAGCGCGTGTTACCTCGCGGTCGAGGGCCTCGACCAAGTGCCGCTTGTTGTAGATCTGCGTGAGACCATCCATGATGGTCATCCGGTAGATCTCCTCGTGGTACTTGGCTTCGGCGTCCGCGCCGGAGAGGAACTTCAGGATGGTCGGGCCGATCTTGATGCGGTCGCCGTTGTCCAGGCGAGCCTCGCTCTCGACCTGCTCCTCGTTCACGTAGGTCCCGTTGGTGCTCTTGTCGTCGACGATATACCAGCTGCCGGGGCCGCGGCGCTCGAGGTGCGCGTGGCGGCGGCTCACGCTGTCTCCTTCGAGGATCAGGTGGCTCTCGTTGCCGCGGCCGATGCGCAAAACGGGCTGTTCGAGAACGATACGCTTACCGAGCAGGGCCGGTTCGGTCGTATAGATGACAACGAGGCACTCGGCGGTCGCGTTCGTCTCCGGCATGGCCGGCTGGACGACTTCCGTCACTCGAGTCTTCTCGTCTTGTTCGTTCTGCTCGCTCAAACGGGCCCTCTTCGCCTCGACCGCCTCGGCAAACTTCGGACTCCGCGATCCTGAGGGGAGGCGGAGCGGTCCTGGCCGGTCAATTGAAACCAGTTTCCCTCGAAAACACCACAGCTTCAAGCGCCCTGGCCGGAAGCCATCGTTTCCGGGCTGGCGGGGGCTCGAGGGCGCGGCGGGTCACCCTGTGCGACAAGGTAGACGGCCCGGCCTGAGCGGAAAGATCCTGTCGTGGCGCGCAAGCCCGATTTGGCTAGCTCATTGACGAATCCGGTAACCGGTCTCGAGCAACCACAAGACGAGAGCGAGACAGGCGCCGCCGAAAGCCGCGAGCAGCGCGAGGCTCAAGGTCGGCCCGAGGTCTCCCTGTCCGTAGAAGCTGTAGCGGAAACCGCTCATCAAGTAGACGACCGGGTTGAAGAGCGTGAGCGTCCGAAAGGGCTCCGGCAGCATCTGAATCGAGTAAAAACTTCCGCCCAAGAAGGCGAGCGGCGTCACGATCAGGGCCGGCACGATCTGCATCTTCTCCCACCCATCTGCCCAAAGCCCGATCGAAAAACCGAGCAGGCTGAATGAGACGCAGGTCAGCAGGAGAAAGACGATCATCCACAGCGGGTGTTCGATCGAGTAGGGAACAAACAGCCGGGCCGTGGTCATGATGATCAGGCCCAAAATGAAAGATTTCGTCGCCGCGGCACCGACGTAGCCGAGGACCATGTCGAGGCTCGAGATCGGCGCCGAGAGCACCTCATAAATCGTTCCCGAGAACCGCGGCATGTAGATGCCAAAGGAAGCGTTGGACACGCTCTCGGTGAGCACGGAGAGCATCGTCAGGCCCGGCACGATGAACGCACCGTAGGGCACGCCGTCGATCGCTTCGATGCGCGAGCCAATCGCGGACCCAAAGACGATGAAGTAGAGGGACGTGGAGAGCACCGGAGTGAGGATGCTCTGGGCGATGGTGCGGAACCAACGCGCCATTTCGAAACGGTAGATGGCAATGATGGCTCCCGTGTTCACGACTGATTCGTCCCCTTGAGCAAGTTCAGAAAAATCTCTTCGAGGGAGCTCTGTTTCGTCTGGAGGTCTTTGAGGGTGACCTTCGCCTCGTCCAGAGCTCGCAAAATCGGCTCGAGCGGCGCCTTTTCCGCCTTGGCGTCGTAGGTATAGATGAGCTTGAGCCCGCCCGCAGCGAGCTCGACCCCGGCGGACGCCAGCGCCTCCGGAAGGGCCAAGAGTGGTTCCTCGAGCTCGACGAAGAGCTTCTTCTGTCCGAGCTTTTTCATGAGGGTGCTCGTCTCTTCGACGAGAACGATCTGTCCGCCGTGGATGACTCCCACGCGGTCCGCCATCTGCTCGGCTTCTTCGATGTAGTGGGTCGTGAGCACGATCGTCATTCCGCCGCGGCGCAGCCTATCGACGACCTTCCACATGTCGCGGCGGAGCTCGACGTCGACCCCCGCGGTTGGCTCATCCAAAAAGAGCAAGCTCGGCTCGTGACAGAGCGCCTTGGCGATCAGGACGCGGCGCTTCATGCCCCCTGAGAGGGTCATGATTTTGGCGTTCTTTTTGTCGTAAAGAGACAGATCCCGCAGGATCTCTTCGAGCTTTTCGGGGTTTTTTGGCTTGCCGAACAGGCCACGGCTGAAACAGAGCGTGTCCCAGACGGTCTCGAACATGTCCGTGCTGAGCTCTTGAGGCACGAGGCCGACGTGAGCGCGAGCGCGCGCGGGGTCGCGATCGATGTCGATGCCGGAAACGAGAACCGTGCCGCTCGTTTTCTTGACCAGGCCCGTCACGATCCCGATCAGTGTTGTCTTGCCGGCGCCGTTCGGCCCTAACAGCGCAAAGAGCTCGCCCTGATGCACCTCGAGAGACACTCCCTTCAGCGCATGGTGCCCCGTCTTGTAGACCTTTTCGACGCTCGCGAGGGAGAGGATCGGGACCCGAGACATCGAGGGGCCCTTAACCCGGCTCCCCGGGCGGCACAATGCGCGATGTGCTTTTCGATTCTCTGGCGCTATTCGCCTGGTCTGGTCTCGGCGAATCGGATTTCGATACGTTCGAAACCGAGGGATTCGAGGAGCGAGCGGACCGTCTTGTCGGCGTTGGTTTCCGCGATCGAGAGCAAGTGTTGGTTCTTCGCGGCCTCGAGGAAGCCGCGTTCAGCTTCGCGGCGCGCCTCGGTCTCGAGAGATTCTCGACGCGTTGCGAGAACATCCGTCTTGCGCGTGTGGACGTAGGTGCGCTTTTCGTCCAGGGCCACGGAGAAGACGCTCGCCGGAGGGAGGGTGATCGAGATCGATTTGCTCGGCCAATCGACGCGCGCGCTCGATTCTTCCATCTGGGTAAAATCGATGCCCGCTGACACGGTGCCGGCGGCGACGAGCAAGATGGCATCCTGCGCTTCGATGGTCCCCATGAGGCGCTTCTGTTGATCCTTGAGGTCGATGACGCGCTCGAGGTTGAATTGGGCTGTCTCGAGGCGTGCCAGGCGGCGGACGGCCGTGAGCGCCGTGGGGGTCGGGGTGAGCTCGAGGGTCGATGACTCCGGTTCGACTTCTTTCTCCGCCTTCTTTCCGAAGTGATAGGCGACTGCGGCGACGAGAGCGATGACAAGGAGCGTCCCGAGCCGCTTCATGTCACCGCTCCCGGTTCCGTCTCAATGAGACGTGTCCTGGTCGCGACGTTCAGACAAACGGCGAAGGTGTGGATGAGCTCACTTTCGAGGGGCTTCAAGACGCCATCGAAGGATGCCACGCTTTCGAGCGCATCCAAGACCGAGCGCCGCTCGGAGAGGGGCGCCTCGAGAAGCGTGAGGAGAGCTCGGTCGAGAGCGTCGAGGGTGAGGGCGCGCGGGGCGGGGAAGGCGAGCTCGGGGACGAGGTGAGCCAGGCGCGATGTTCCGTGGGCAAATGCTGATGCCGCTTGGGTCTCGCTCTTTTGGCCCCGGCGCGCGAGCACGCCGAGCAGACAGGCAATGGCTTCGGCGCGGTCGGAAGGAGAGCCGTGTGTCCTTTGCTGCAGCTGACCGGGCGGCACGAGGTGCCGCTGGCCGAGGCGGAGCACGGCGAAGGCCCGATGAGCAAAAGGACTGAGCCCTGCGCGCGCTTGTTCGAGCAGAAGGTAGAGCTCGTCGGCTTGGCGGCGGGAGAGGGCCGCGAGGGTCCCGAGCGCGAGATCGATGAGCGGTAAGCGCTCCCCGGGCGGAACGGCGAGGTAGTTTTGGTGGATGCTCGGGAGCAGACCAGCGATCGAAGGATCGGCGAGCTCGAGATTGGCGAGCTGCGCGTTGCGGGCTTCGAGGTTCTCGTCGAGGGACGCTGCGAGGAGGAGGAGGCGCGCGAAATAGGGCTCGCGCGCGCCGTCGATCATGTGCCTTTGCGTGCCCTGGAAGGGAGAGAGGTTCGGCTCATCGGAGGCGTCGCGGAGATCAGCCGAGCCTCCTTGTGCATGCGTGGCGCCCGAAAAACCCATCGCGCCCGAAGCAAGCCCGAAAGAGCCGCCTCCAAGAGAACCGAGAGAGGTTGCGCCGAGGGGACTACACAGGCTCGTAAATTCCCCGTTCCAGCTGGGTACCAGACGACGGATGCGCTCCTTCAGAGGTGGATGGGAGGCGCGATCGAAGAAGCCCGGCGGCGATGCTTCGGCGATGAGCAAATGGTTGGCGGGTCGAGCGGCGCTGGAACCCAAGTAGGAAGAAACCAGGCCAATTTTCGCCAGAGCCCCGGCGATCCCGGTCGGATCGCGGGTGAACTGAACAGCAGAAGCATCGGCCAAAAACTCCCGCTCTCGGGAAACTGCCGCTTGGATGAGCTCGGCGATGAAGGCTCCGACCGATCCCAGGAGCCACAGAGCGATTCCAATCATCGCAAAGGGCGCGGCGTCGCGTTTCCGGTTCGACGAGCGGACGGTCATCAGGAAGCGGCCGACTAGGCTGAGCGCGACGATGCCATGCAAGACCCCGAGCATGCGCATGTTGAGCGCCGAGTCTCGGTTCAGGATGTGGCTGAACTCGTGGGCCACAACTCCTTGGAGCTCACTGCGGCTCAAGTGTTCCACGGCCCCCCTCGTCAGCCCGATCACTGCATCGTCCGGGGACCAGCCTGCCGCGAAGGCATTGATGCTCGTTTCGCGGCGAAGCAGGTACACCGGCGGCACCGGCATCCCCGACGCGAGAGCCATCTCTTCGACGACGTTGAGCGCACGTTTTTCGGCGAGATCAGCAGTTTGATGGTTGAGGAGCGTGCCTCCGAGGGATTCGGCCACCACGCGCCCCCCCTGACCGAGGCGCATGGTTCGAATCGCTGAGCCCAAGAGGACGACACCCCAAGTCCCGATGGCCCCGGTGGCGACGAGCGAGAAGTGCGCCTCGCTCATGTTGTCGAGGGTGCTTCCGTCGAAGCTCAGGGCAAAGTGAATGGCGAGGCCACTCAGCAGTCCGAGGAAGAGCACACCGAGGCCGTAGAGGACGACGAGACGTGTTGTCTTGGCTCGGGCTTGGGCTTGGTGCTCAAAGAACCTCACGCTTCGCTCCTCGGCGCTCTTTGGGGCTCATGCTCGTCCGGCCCCTCGGCCTGGTGACAGCGTCGCCCCGGCGCAGATCAGAAATTGAGCTTCGGAGCAACGGCGGTCGGCTCGCTGTCGGAGAACTTGAGCAGGGTTGCGTCTTCGGCGAACCCGAACATGCCCGCCAGGATGACCTGGGGGAAGAAACGCTTGTAGGTGTTGAAGTCGGTGACCGCGTCGTTAAAGGCCTGGCGCGCGAAAGCAATTTTATTTTCCGTGGAGGTGAGCTCCTCGGTGAGCTGCGCGAAATTCGAGTTCGCCTTCAGGTCGGGGTAAGCCTCGACGACGACCGACAGGCGGCCAAGAGCACTCTGCAGCATTCCTTCCGCGGCACCGAGCTCCGCCATTTGCTGGGCGTTGCCTGGAGCGTGCTTGAGGGCTTCGAGTCCGCTCAGGGCTCGGTTGCGTGCGGCGATCACGGCTTCGAGTGTCTCCCGCTCGTGCTTCGCGGCTGCTTTAACGACCTCGACGAGGTTCGGAATGGTGTCATAGCGGCGCTTCATCTGAATCTCGATCTGGGAGAAGGCGTTCTGGAAGCGCCCTCTCAGCGTCACGAGTCGGTTGTAGACGCCGACACCCCAAAAGATCGCCCCCAGGACGAAGACCAAGAAGACGATCGCGATCACCACCAAAGTACCCAAGCTTGTCCGCCTTTCCTCACGGCGCGAGAGATCCGCGCCCTATCGATCAAGGTCCGGTCAAAGTCCGCTCCTGTCAATCGGCGCGTCGCTTCCTGCCGTCCTGGCGAAAGCCGCGAGGTGTGTGGCCCTCTCTCACAAGCTCGCCGTCACAAGGAGGCCGCGGCCGCCGAGGCGCGCTCATGGGGAAGCCGGCTCTCCGGTTTTCGCGCTTGCCCGGACCTTTGGGCGCATTCGAGAGCGCCTCTGACTAGGCGACGCTCTTGAGGATGTCCGCGACGAGCCGGGTCAGGTCGACTCCGACGAAGGGCTTGGGTTGGAAGAAGAACTGAGGGCAGCGATGGACGCGCCTCAGCTGGGAGTCGTCCAAGTAGCCGCTGATGAGCAGGACGTGGAGCCGAGGAAAACGCTCGCTCAGCTGTTCGGCGAGTGAGATCCCATCGAGGCCGGGCAGGCGAACGTCGCTGATGAGGAGGTCAGGTTCGAAGGCCTGCGCGTCGAGTAAGTCGAGGAGGTCTTCGGCGCAGCCAAACTCGAGCACTCCGTAGCCCTGCGTGGCGAGGGAGCGACGCAGCGCACCGCGCACGAGTGGGTCGTCCTCGACGAGGATGAGCCGACGGTTGATCGTGGAATATGGCGGCTCCGACTCTTCGGCCATGATGATTCCCTTTCGCTCCCGTCATTGTGACCTTCGGGCAAGGAGGTCGCCACGCGCACGAAATGCAGGCAAATTTCCCGAGAGAACTGGCATCTCGCCCGACTGGACGAAGGTCCTGGCGCGCCTTCCGGGGCCGAAGCCCGCGGAAGGCGTTTGCTCGCGCTCGGGATTTGGGGGGGCGCGTTTCGAAGGGGAGACGCGCCTCGAGAGCGTCTCAGAGAACGCTCACGATGGCTTGGCAGAGCGAATCCATGGTCGCGCGGTTCATGCCGGCCACGTTGATGCGACCAGAGCCGACGATATAGATGCCGTACTCGGCCTTGAGGCGTTCGACCTGGTCCTTGTTCAGGCCTGAGAAGCTGAACATGCCCTTTTGGCGCGTGATGAACGAGTAGTCGCGCGTCGCGCCCGCTTTCTTGAGGCCCTCGACGAAGGCCGAGCGCATCTCGGCGATGCGCGTCCGCATGGCCGTGAGCTCCTGCTCCCAGAGCGCGGTGAGCTCAGGGTTCGTCAAGATCGTCGCGATGATCGCGCCGCCGTGAGCCGGAGGGTTCGAGTAGTTCACGCGCGCGCACACCTTGAGCTGGCTCAAGATGGCCGCGCCTTCATCCGCCGTGCGAGCGACAGCGGTGAGGGCGCCGGTGCGCTCGTTGTAGAGGCTGAAGTTCTTCGAGAAGCTGGAGCAGATGAGGGCCTCGTCGACCTGCTCGAGGAGCTTCTTGAGTCCGACCGTGTCTTCCACGAGGCCGTCGCCGAAGCCCTGGTAAGCGAAATCGACGAGCGGAAGTGCGCCGCGCGCCTTCACCAGCTCCGCGATCTGGGCCCATTCGTCGGCGCTGGGATCGACACCCGAGGGGTTGTGACAGCAGGCGTGCAAGAGCACGACATCGCCGGGCTGAGCCCCGGCGAGCGAGCTCTTCAGACCCGCGAGGTCGAGAGCGTTCTGTTGCGCGTCAAAGTAGCGGTATGTGAGAACTTCCATGCCCACCGCCGAGAAGATCTGCTTGTGGTTCTCCCACGTGGGATCGCTCACCCAGATGCGCTTGGCGCCGGCCTTCTGGCTCAGGAAATCAGCAGCGAGGCGCAGCGCGCCGGTGCCGCCGGGGGTGTGACAGGTAACGGCGGTGCCGTCGTTCACCCGGGCCGTGTCGCGTCCGAACAGGAGCTCGCGGACGCTGCGGTCGTAGACGGGGTCACCTTCGATCGGGCGGTAGAGCTTGTTTTTCTCGGTCTCGAGCAAGATCTTCTCCGCGCGCTTCACACACTCGAGCACGGGGGTCTGCCCGCTCTCGTCCTTGAAAACGCCCACCGAGAGATTGATCTTCGTCGGGCGGGGGTCCTTTTGGAACGCCTCTGTGATGCCGAGGATGGGGTCGGGGGGAGCCTTCTGGATGGTCGAGAACATTCTGGGCGAGCCGCTAGCCCAGCCGGGAGCGCCGAGCAAGGGCAGCTCTGTTTGACAGGCCAGAGTTCTAGGGTCAGAAGGGTCCGGCGCCCGTCGCGCCGGCTGCTAACGAGAAGTGTTGGAAACTCTTCATGAATGCCATGAATCTTGAGGCAAAGAAGATCGTCGTCGCTCGTCCGGGCGGCTACTCCCGCCTGAAGGTCTGTACGGCGGAGGTTCCGGCGGTGGGACCGAACGAGGTCCTCGTTCAAACCGAGGCGATCGGGGTGAATTTTGCTGACGTCGTCGTACGGCTCGGCCTTTACCCTTCGGCCCGGGAGTACGTTGGCTGGCCGATCACGCCGGGATTCGAGTTCAGTGGGCGGGTGTTAGCCGTCGGTGACGCCGTGACGACCTTCCGTCCCGGCGATGACGTATTCGGGGCTTCTCTCTTTGGAGCCTACGCGACGCACGTTGCGGTCCCGGCCGACTATCTCTTTGCGCGCCCGGCGGGCATGACCGCAGCTCAGGCGGCGGCTCTTGTCGTAGCGCCGCTCACGGCTTGGTATGCGCTCGTCGAGCTCGGGGCGGCTTCGGCGGGGAAAAAAGTCCTCGTGCACTCGGCGGCGGGTGGCGTCGGCTCCATGATGGTCCAAATCGCCCGAGCGCTCGGCTGCCACGTGGTGGGGACCGTGGGTTCCCCTGAAAAGGCCGAAAAGGTGCTTTCGCTCGGCGCCGAGAGGGTCCTGGTGCGGAGCGATCCGGGCTTCAAGAAGGGCCTTGTGAGCCCCGGCGAGCGCGGTTACGACATCGTCCTCGACGCGAACGGCTACGAGACTCTGCGTGACAGCTATCGCGTGCTGCGTCCGACCGGGCGCCTCGTCATTTACGGGGCGCACTCGATGATGAGTCGCGGCTGGGCCCTGCCGAACCCGTTCCGCCTCCTCTGGGGGTTCCTCAGGACTCCCCGCTTTCAGCCTCTCGAGATGACGAACGCCAACAAGTCCGTGATGGCGTTCAACTTGTCGTACCTCTTCTCCGAGGTGCCGACCCTGCGCGCCGCCATGGCCCAAATCCTCGATCTCATCGCTCGGGAGCAGCTCCAGGCGGCGACCCCGACGACCTATCCCTTCGAAAAGGTCGGAGAAGCCCACGCCGCGCTCCAATCGGGGCGGACGGTAGGCAAGCTGGTCCTGGTCCCGTAAGGTCCGAAAGAGACGATGTCAGAACTCGACGAATCTTCCCCGGCGCCCCAGAGTCCGCCCTCCCCGAGTGAGACCCGGGAGCTCGAGGCGCGCATTGCCCTGCTCGAAGGGCGCGTGCGGAACCTCGAAGACCGCCTCGAAGACGGCCGGCGAGCAGAACTCGCGCGGAAGCAGCGGGCGCTCATGTGGCGCATCGTTCTTCTCGGGGTATTGCTCCTCGGCTACTTCTATCTTCGCTTTTCCCGTTAAGGCGGCGCTTCGTCGTCTCCCTTGCCGATAGTCTCGCTCGGCGCCTCCTGCTTCGCGTGAGGTGGCCCAGGGTTCGAGCTCAACCCAGTTCGGAGCTTACAGAAGGAAAGGAATGCCGTGGCCAACAACCAGAACGAAGTGCGTCCCTATCTCATCCGTCTGATCACGACGATCGCATGTGGGGTTGTGGTGATGGTGACCGCGGCCACGTGGGCTTGGAACCGCTACGGTGCGCGTCTCGAGACAGCCCCCCCGCTCCCGGCTGGGAAGCCGGAGATCATTCGGTGAAAGCGGCCTTCTCCCGAGTGCTCGGAGCCAGCCCGGTTTGGCTGACCGGGGCCTACGCCGCGAGCGTGACTCTCCCCGGAGCGGAGGGGACTCCCTTCGCCTTGGGGGTGCTCGGGTGGGTCCTTTTACTTTTCGGTTTGGCGCTTCCGAGTCGTTCCGGTGTGCCCGTAGGGATTTACGGGTTCGGCGGGGCCACTTTGCTGGCGGTGGTGCTCGCACCCGGTGAAGCGGAAATCCCGAGGGGCTTTGTTTTCCTGGGCTGGCTCGCCTTTGCTCTCTCTATGGGCGCACTGAAGGAGCGCGACGGCGAGGGCCAAGAGGCCGCCGAGCTCCACAGTGAAGGGCACGAGCCTCACGCGAGAGGTGGCACCCTGTGGGCCTTCGCCATCCTGGTCTCGGCGCTCGTGGCGGCAGTCTCCGTACTTTGGGGGGGCGAGCCTGAGCGCCTCGAGTATCGAATCCTCGGCCGCGTCCTTCTCGTCAGCGCCGGGGTGCTGATCGTCGCCCTCGCGGGGACAGGTGCCGGGGGAAGTCTCCCGAAGAATCTCCGTACTCCCAAGATGGGGCGCCGTTCTGGGGTCGCTCTGATCCTTTGGGCGGTGTCGAGCCTGGCCCTCTTGGCCGCTGCCCACGCTTGGTCCGAGTCCTCCTTCCCTCTCGCAAGCTGCGCCTTTGCTCTGGCCTTCATCGCCGGGGGCTTAGGCTTGCGCTCGCTCCGTCCGCCGAGAGAAAGTTAGATCATGAGGGCCCTTCTGCTCCTTCTGGCGCTCGCGTCGGCTTCCTGCAGCCGCGCCACCAGCGGACGGATTGAGGAGCAGCTGCCCGAGGGGGGCTTGGCTCGGGTTGGTTCCTATGTTCTTCGGGCGGACGCCCTTGTTGAGGCAGGGCCTCGCGCTTCCGAGTTCGCCCGCCGCTGGACCGACGCGGGGCACTTCGTGCGCGCCATGGAAGAAGAACGACCGTCGGCGGCTCGTGCTGTGACCCGCGCGGTGCTGGCGCGAGAGTTCATGGAAAGCTGGAGGGCGTCGATGCTCGCTCGGGGACCGGTGGAGCCCGAGGAGGCTGAGACCGCTACGTCGTCGGCGTGGCTTGAGCTCAAGAGACCCAGAGCCGTTCGGGCCGCCGAGATCTTCCTGCGCGTACGCTTGCTCGAATCGGACGAGAAGGCGCGCGCGAAGATGGAAAAGATCCGCGAGCGGGTCTCTGAAGCCGACTCCACCGTTCAGTTCGGCGAGCTCGCGACCGAGGCGGCGAAGGAGCTCGATGCTGAGATCGCGGGGCGCATCTGGCCGCCGGTCGCCGCGGACGGTCGCGTTGTCCCCGTCGGTTTGGGCGACGACCCAGGAGAACGGGTCCCGGAGGAGATCGTGCGCGCCGCCACCGCTCTCACAGAGCCCGGAGAGAAGAGCCCGGTGGTCGGGACAGCGGGCGGTTATCACCTCCTCATCGCTCACGAAATCATCCCGGAGCGCATCGCGAGTGATGCTGAGTTGTCCGAGCTGGTGCGGCCGCTGGTCGCGGCAGACCGGGGGCGCGCTGAGCTCGAAACTCTCAAACGTGAACTTCGGAGCCGCACGCCCGTCGTTCTCTCGGAACAGCGCGCCTCTCTCCTGAAGCTCATTGGGCGGAAGCGGTGACCAATTCGGAGCTCCCCCCGCGCGACCAAGCGCCGACTCCGTTCGCGGATATTCTCCGAGAGCTGTGTCGGCGTACCGGTGGCGATTGTGCGGTGCTCGTGGACGACGAAGGGGAGACCGTCGACTACTGGGGCCGGCTCGATCCTTTTTCGACCCGGGTCTTTGCGGCTGAGCTCGCGATTCTTCATGCGAGCGCTCGCTCGCGCCTCGGGCTCGTAGAAGAGATCTTCGTGCGCAATCGCTACCGGAGCTTCGTGATCCGCGCTCTTCCTGAAGGGTATGCGTTCGCGCTGCGTCTGCCGCGCCGGGCGGCGTCAGTCTCCGAGCGTGCCCTGGCGAGCGCCGAGAGGCAGCTCTCTCTCGAAGCGGGCTTTCCGTGGATGACCCGGCCCCAGTCTCGAGTGAGCTGTCGCCCGGTAGGCATCGAGGAGCGGGACTCCCGCCCGCTCAGTCTTCGCCAAGGGGAGGCCGCTCTTTCCATCGACATCATCGGGCGCGTGAAGTCTCCGGCAGAGAAGAAGAGAGAACAGGGATTCCGGGTCCGACTTGAAAACGGAGAAGAGGGAACCCTGATCCGAGAGCCTCTGGGACGCTGGT
>Ga0207868_1000085_pt1:122500-123994 | contig 123994 bp, 99 predicted proteins | sample Passage237B_FD_187370 | JGI IMG/M metagenome (GOLD analysis project Ga0207868, IMG submission 187370) | Cellulose adapted compost microbial communities from Newby Island Compost Facility, Milpitas, CA, USA - Passage2 37B (SPAdes) (version 3) ...
CATCGGGGGTGAAGATGCCCTCTACCCGCGACAAGACGGAAAGACCCCATGAACCTTCACTGTAACTTGGCAGTGAGTTTCGGGTTATTCTGCGTAGGATAGGTGGGAGGCGTTGATATCGGGTTTCCGGACTCGATGGAGCCAACCTTGAAATACCACCCTGGATAACCTGGAATTCTAACCTACACCCGTGATCCGGGTGAGGGACACTGTCTGGTGGGCAGTTTGACTGGGGCGGTCACCTCCCAAAACGTAACGGAGGTGCGCGAAGGTCCCCTCAGGCTGATTGGAAACCAGCCGTAGAGTGTAAACGCAGAAGGGGGCTTTACTGTAAGACCGACAGGTCGAGCAGTTGCGAAAGCAGGCGTTAGTGATCCGGTGGTACCGCATGGAAGGGCCATCGCTCAACGGATAAAAGGTACTCTGGGGATAACAGGCTGATCGTGCCTGAGAGTTCACATCGGCGGCACGGTTTGGCACCTCGATGTCGGCTCGTCGCATCCTGGGGCTGGAGCAGGTCCCAAGGGTTTGGCTGTTCGCCAATTAAAGCGGCACGCGAGCTGGGTTTAAAACGTCGTGAGACAGTTTGGTTCCTATCTGTCGTGGGCGTAGGACACTTGAGAGGATCTGCCTTTAGTACGAGAGGACCAGGGTGGACGTACCTCTGGTGCGCCGGTTGTCATGCCAGTGGCATAGCCGGGTAGCCAAGTACGGAACGGATAACCGCTGAAAGCATATAAGCGGGAAGCCGGCCTCAAGATTAGGTGTCCCTGCCGCAAGGCACTCAAGGCCACTTGTAGACTACAAGGTGATAGGCCGGGTGTGGAAGCACAGCAATGTGCGGAGCTAACCGGTACTAATAGGCCCGTGAGGCTTGACCTTATTCGCTAAGGCAATCATTGAAGCTAAAGTCCGGAGTCCGGGCAAGACAACCTAAGGTTGTCGTGTCGAGCTCTCGGAAAGTCCGAGCTCCGAAAGGAGACGGGCGATTCGCACAGAGAGTGCGACTCAGCATGACTCACCATAACGAGTCAGAAAGCGCGCGTGAAACGCGCTGTTTGGACGCCCAAAAGTTTCCGGTGGCGATATCGACGAGGCCACACCCGATCCCATCCCGAACTCGGAAGTTAAGCTCGTCGGAGCCGATGGTACTGCAGGGGGAACTCTGTGGGAGAGTAGGACGTTGCCGGGTTAATCTTAAGAAGGGCCTGAGAGGAATACCTCTCAGGCCCTTCGCTTTTTTGTCTGTTCGCGCGTCTATCCTCCCGCCTCGAGCGGAGCTGGCGTCGCGATGGGCTCCTTCGAGCTTCGGGAAGGGGTAAATCCTCGCCGAAGCACGGCCTTTTGGCCGGACCGAAGGGCGGCGGGGGCGAGGTTCAAAGGGCCGGAGCGCCTGAAACTTCGTGGGGCAGCGGGATTTTCGCTTTTCGGAGCGCCGCGTCGATGGCGACCTTGAGGTACGCTTTCGGGTCGAGGTCGGCGAGCTTCGCGCTC
>Ga0207868_1000087_pt1 | contig 122679 bp, 106 predicted proteins | sample Passage237B_FD_187370 | JGI IMG/M metagenome (GOLD analysis project Ga0207868, IMG submission 187370) | Cellulose adapted compost microbial communities from Newby Island Compost Facility, Milpitas, CA, USA - Passage2 37B (SPAdes) (version 3) ...
GCGGAAAGTGAGAAATGCGAAGAACAAGCTAAGTAGAGCAGCGTAAATAGTCCAGATCATGAAAATCTCTCCGTAATGCCTAACGCCTGAATTAAGCCGACCCGCGAAGCGGGTTCGGCTTGAATGAATTGTTAGGCCGCATCCGACCACTCCTTGAGTGAAAAGGCAAGCAGGCTTTGCCCGGTCTGTTGGCTGCAAGGCACGGTGATTTCTCGCCGGGATGCACCATGCTTGACCCGCAGAACAAGCGCGTAGTTCTTATAGCGGGTCCAGAACAGAAAGGGCACTAGTTGTCGGCTGACGGATCGCAACCAGAATGATGCCCCATCCTCGCTTAGGATCGACGAGAGGCGGTCAAAGCAGCCTTGATCTATGGGGCAAACAAACTCGGCGCCTTGACGGTGTGCGTACAGCGCCAGTCTTGGCGGGCTGGCCAGAGTGCTTTTGACTTCGAGTGTGTCGATGCTACCCATGCGGCCTAACGCCTGAGTTAAGCCGCGCAGCGTAGTGGCGCGGTTTTGGGCTAGCGTAGCGGAAAGCCCAAAACCGTGCCACGAAGCGGCGTCGGCTTGAACGATTAGTTAGGTGACGGCCTCCGTAGGGATATAAGCATATGACTGTGGCGCTACACCGCTCTGTAAGTAGTTACTGAGTGGCTGAGGTTCATCGAACTTTTTAACGGATTTAATTTCAATTGCGTGCGCAATCTTTCTTCCTTCGAAATATTCGCGAAAGAATTTCCGGGTTATCCCGGACTGGGATTTTGTTCTATTCCAAAGACTGCTCGGTGGTTGAGAGTGAATTCGTTCGATAGTGAATTCTCCTACTACGCGCCCCACAGGCATGGTTGCATAGATGAGAACCGCGTTGACATCTGCTCGGTTATGAATCCTGCGTCTAAACTCGAAGCGTTTAGTTCCATCGAGGATTCTCTCGACATACTCAGGCTTAATCGACAATAAGATTTTCATTGACGCCACCATCTTGGAGAACTTGTTTGAATTGCGACTGGCTTAATGGCATAAATCCCCAGTAAGCGCTTTCACTTAGGCCAATATTGTCCACCAGGTGCCCTCTTGTGAGTCTCCTTGGCAGAGCAATGTTGTAGCTGAACCGAATGACGTGAGGAAACCTGCGAGTGCGCCAGAATTGATTTAACTCTTCAGGTGTAAAGACGCTATAAGGCTCGCAATACTTCAAGAAAGCTGAGATATCCGCAAATGAACTAATGTTTCGATATTCCTCCACAACGCAAATTGTTGTGGCTACGGCTCTGTACCACGCGCGCCCAGGTTCGTCGCTTGTTCTATAAATGACAAGATTGTCACCCCGTTGCAGCGCTTCCATCCCCCTCATGGCGGCGAGATAGACTTTGTGAATGCTATTTGTGTGAGAAATGTCCTCTAGTATAGTTGAAGACTCGTTTCTGAGTATGGAATCAGGCAATAGACGAGTATGCCATTCCGGGTAAAGCGATAATAGATAGGAATTCTTTGTGATTGAAATTTGCGGATAACGTAGCAGGGCATCCGTATCGTCGGAATTAAATTGTTTAAGCAAAACTAGCTCGTCTCCATTGCTAGTCGATTTTCTAGCAATAGCCTTGAAGCCATAACGCTGCAGGAGATTAATAAGGGCTTCGTGTTTTTGAAATGCTGTAACGTAAATTTCTTCCGCATCATTGGCAATAGCGTGATCAAATATCTTTTTGATAAAGCGCTCGCCAAGCCTCGTCCCATGCGGATTAATCTTGAATGTACCTACCTTGATCCGCCTTTTATCCGGCAGGGCAGGGCTTACGTCTTCTATGGGGCCATTCTCGGATTTTAGATATAGAAAACCTTCGATGCTTTCATCTTCTCCGTAGAAGACATAGGCAGTCTCTTCTGCTTTTCGAGCAAACCAATCCGAAAATTCGGCATAGTCTGCCTTTAGAGAATCAAAGAAGTTGTCGTTTAGGTTGATTTCCTTGAATTTATTTGCTTTTAGCACTTTGGGCTCCCCTTATGTGTTCCCGTCACCTAACGCCTGAATTAAGCCGCGCCGCGAAGCGGCGTCGGCTTGAATGAATTGTTAGCCACTACCAACGCTTGAGGTGAGGGACAGCAAAGTCTGAAAATCCTGTGTAATCAGGGTAGATTGTTGAGTGCTTATAACCGAACATAAGCTCTAGACGTCTGCGTATGTCCTGTTTTGCAGCAGCTGAAATTCTGAATGTGTAACAAGCGCTATTTGGAATGGCGCCGACATTGGCGGAAAATTTGTGTGGACGAAGTGCTAGTGAGCAAGCACCACGGCCGGTGTCAATTGGCCACCATCCGTCCTTATAGTCAGCGCTTTTCGGGAATTGAAAGCGCGTGTTGTTTGGTCCCGTTGCGCCCGGAACCCCGCCGAGAATGAATCCTCCGTTCTGAGCTGAGATCCGAGCGTCAAGACTAGGCGGCTTCCACGCGAAGAATGAAGTTGTCCATTCCTTCGGGTCTATTCTTGCTTGGTCCGTCCATGGACGTGAGTACGCATCTTCCCAGTCTCGGCGATCTGCCTGTTCATTTATGAGCTTGTTTGTCACGTCAATGGCGAACAGTCTGGCGTCATCATTCTCATTTGATAGTTCAGCGTTAGACCATTTCTGCTCCACGGCGAAGAAGACCCCAACCCATGCATTGAAGCTCACATCTATCAATCGAGTGGGAGCCCCGAAGTGCTGAAGCATAGCAAGCTGATTCAGAATTGAGAGCCGTCCCCGGCCTTGCGTGTTGTGAAGGCCCCAGCGGTGTAGGTTTGCCAAGATTCCTTGTTCTTCTGAACTGAATCTCGATTCGACTGGATTTGATCCGAGTGTGAGCTTCAGGCGGCGGTAGAGTGAGCTGTGAAGTGCCCAGCCAGCGTTGACTTGTCCGCGCCACGCAAATTGTTTGTTCTCGGTCTTAGCCTTATTCAGAACGCCATCAATTGCTGTGACAAGATCGGCATAGTTATTAATTACCGTTTCAAAGGGCGTCCAAAAGAAGCTTGCTGGCATTGCGACTGTCTCCCCTGTAGTGGCTAACGCCTGAATTAAGCCGCGCCGCGAAGCGGCGTCGGCTTGAATGAATTGTTAGGTTTGCACCCACGGATGTAGCAAATCTTCGTTTTGGAAAGGCACATCTAGTTCAGACGCCCAACTTGCATTAATAGGTACGTGAGTGGGTATGTACATGCCAAGAAAGACGCTCGGGAATCTCTCAACAGGTGGTGAAAGAATATGAAATGAGTAAATATCGAAGCACGCAATGCAGAATGGAGTTCCATCATCTAACTTTTCCCAAGTGCATGCGTACTTGAACTTTCCATTGTAGGCTCTGACTACATCAGCCGTATTAGTTAGAAGTGCTTTATTCAAGACACGCAAGAACGCGAACGTCTGTTCAAGCGGCACTCTCATTCTAAGAGAGTCTTTGTCAGCCTCGGGGATCGGCACATGGAACTTGCTTCTCGTTTTCTCCGGCATGAAGTCGTGATAGAGCAGGGCGTGCATTCCTCGAACTATACGCGCGGCCATTGGAGCAAGTGGAAAGTTTGAGATTGCCGCAACTGAGCTTGAGCCAATCTGGACCTTTTTTGCATCGAGTTTGCGAGTCAGCGCGGCGTTCTGGCTCTTATTCTTGGTGTGTAGTGCATCCGCTACTATTGAGATTATCTCATCTGCCTTATGCCATTTGTTGTTGCAAGTTTCGTGGGTTGGCAGAAGGATAGGGAAGTTCTCTCGATCAGGCGTGGCGAAAAATGCTTTTGGCGGACAGTGGTCGCGGTTTGTCCGGACGGAGCCGTCTAGTACTTCGCCGCATAGATAGCAAAAATCAGGCTGTCCATGAGCCCTGAGTTGCCGCTGCGACGTAATTTCCATGCAAACCTAACGTTGGAGTTAAGTGGCGCCGAAGGCGTCCACTTGAATGAATTGTTAGCAGGCGGCCGACTCAAATGCGGCCTTTATTTCCTGCACAAGATTTTTTGGGCCTTGAACAGAAAGGCCTATATAGGTTTCTGACTCTACAACCAAGGTGCCTTTGGGGCTTGATAGTTCCCAGTGAGCGATTTCTTGAGAACCACCGACCCCGCTCCATTCCTCGCTCATTAGATAGCCACAGCTCTTTAGCGCTTTGCCAAGTTTGTGAAAAAGATTGAGGTCAGCTTCTGAGCCGACAATCCAATTTTCATCTGACATTCTTCAGCCTGCTAACTACTAATAGCTTCCATTACGCCACCCAATCCACCAGTCGAAATACCATGTCCGGTGGCGGGTGGCTAAGAAAAATCCTAATGAAATCCCATCCTTGGCCTGATGCTGCAGCCTAAACCTTCCGCCTAATCTTGCCTGATTCGCCCCTGGGCAGGATTGGAGTGGTTGGGTGGAAGGATCGTCACACAATGGAGGCGGCCAGACAAGCCGGAAAAATCTGTCTGTGCGGCACGGGACGGAGCCGCCGCCGCGTTTGCTGGATCAGGTTCGGGCCCGGATGCGGCGATTGGGATTGTCGAAGCGCAGTGAGGAGGCGTATGTCGGCTGGATTCGACGCTTCATTCTGATGCACGGCAAGCGTCATCCGCGCGACATGGGCCAGCGCGAGGTGGAAGCGTTCCTGACCTCACTTGTGATCAACGGAAATGTTTCGGCCTCGACGCAAAACCAGGCGCTGTCCGCGCTTTTATTCCTCTATCGGCAGGTGCTCGATCTGGAGTTGCCGTGGATGGACAACATTCTCCGCGCGAAAAAGCCGGCGCGATTGCCAACGGTGTTGACCGGCGATGAAACCCACGCCTTGCTCGACCACATGACCGGCGTGCCATGGCTGGTGGCGAGTCTGCTTTATGGCGGTGGTCTGCGGTTGCTCGAAGCCTTGCGCTTGCGGATCAAGGACGTGGATTTCGGGCGTCGCGAGCTGATCATCCGCAACGGCAAGGGCGGCAAGGATCGCCGCACGATGTTGCCGGCGACGCTGGTTTCCGCCTTGCTGTTGCAGTTGGAAGAATCGCGGCGCGTGCATCGCATGGATCTGGCCGCAGGCTTTGGCGAGGTCTGGCTGCCCGATGCCTTGTCGCGCAAGTACCGTTCCGCCGCGAAGGAGGAAGGCTGGCAATGGGTGTTTCCGGCGCAACGGCGTTCGCTCGATCCGCGCGATGGCGTGATGCGGCGCCATCATCTGGACGAATCTGTGATCCAGCGCGCGGTGAAACGCGCGGTGCGGGAAGCGGGCATCGTGAAGCCGGCGACTTGCCACACGCTGCGGCATTCGTTCGCGACGCATCTGATCGAAGGCGGTTACGACATCCGCACGGTGCAGGAGTTGCTCGGACACAAGGACGTGGCGACGACGCAGATCTACACGCACGTGCTCAATCGCGGCGCGTCGGGCGTGAAAAGCCCGCTGGATCGGTGATTCGGCGCGCGTCGTCTCAGCCCTGGCCCAGGCCGAACTGCGCCAGCGCCGGGTTGCCGGTTTCCTCGCTGTGCCAGTAGCCCAGTTTCGAAAGACTGGCGGCGAAGGCGTCGTCGTCGTGCGCGGGAACTTCAAAGCCGCACAGCACGCGGCCGTCGGCGGCGCCGTGGTTGCGGTAGTGGAACAGGGTGATGTTCCAGCGGCTGCCGAGGGTTTCGAGGAAGTGCAGCAGCGCGCCGGGACGCTCGGGGAATTCGAAGCGGAACAGGCGCTCGCGCTGGAGCGGCGCCGGGCCGCCAACCAGGTGTCGCACATGCAGCCGCGCGACTTCGTTTTCGGTGTAGTCGGCGACGGGATAGCCGGCGTCGGTCAGCCGCTTGAGCAAGGCGTGGCGTTCCGTCGCGCCGTTCTTCAACTGCACGCCGAGATAGATCTGCGCTTCGCCCGGGCCGTGGTAGCGGTAATTGAATTCGGTGATCGAGCGGTTGCCGAGCGTGCGGACCAGATCAAGATACGCGCCGCGCCGTTCGGGGATCGTCACGCCGAACAGCGCTTCGTTCTGTTCGCCGATGCCGGCGCGTTCGGACACGTAGCCGAGCCGGTCGAAGTTCATGTTGGCGCCGCTCAACACGCCGACCAGGGTGCGGCCTTGGCCGGGATTTTCCGCGCACCAGCGCTTGATGCCGGCCACGGCCAGCGCGCCGGCGGGTTCGACGATGGAGCGCGTGTCCTCGAACACATCGCGGATGGCGGCGCAGACCTGATCGGCATCGACGGTGATCACTTCATCGACGCGATCGCGCAGCAACGCGAACGGCAGCTTTCCGACTTCGCGCACCGCGCAGCCATCGACGAAGATGCCGACGTGGTCGAGCCGTACCGGCCGGTTCGCGGCGAGCGCGGCCTTCAGGCAGGCGGCATCGTCGGGTTCCACCGCGATGACGCGGATCGAAGGATCGAGCGCCTTGAGGTAGGTTGCCATGCCGGCCGCCAGGCCACCGCCGCCGACGGGAATGAACACCGCGTCGATGCGGCCGTGGTGGTCGGCCATCAGTTCCATCGCGACGGTGGCTTGCCCGGCGATCACGTCCTGGTCGTCGTAGGGATGGATCAGCGTGCGGCCTTCGCGCGCCAGCAGCGCCATGCCGTGCGCGGCGGCATCGTCGTAGGAATCGCCGTGCAATACGGCGTGGGCGCCGAGGGCGCGTACCGTGTCGGATTTGATCTTGGGCGTGGTGGCCGGCATCACGATCACCGCATCCAGCCCGAGCCGACGCGCGCCGAGTGCCACGCCTTGTGCGTGGTTGCCCGCCGACACCGCCAGCACGCCGCGGGCGCGTTCTTCCGGCGAAAGCCGCGAAAGCCGCGTGTACGCGCCGCGCAGCTTGAACGAGAACACCGGCTGCTGGTCTTCGCGCTTGAGCAGCACGTTCTCGCCCAGGCGATGCGACAACCGGCGCGCGGCATCCAGCGGCGTGCGTTGCGCAACGTCGTAGACCGGCGCGGTCAGGATCGCGCGCAGCCAGGCGCTGGCATCGTCGATGGCGGGGTGTGGGCGGTTCATGCCGTCTCGCGTACTCGCGCGGCGACGTAATCGCCGGCCTGTGCGGTCGAAACCGCACCGTCGGCGGTGAGGTCGCGGGTCAGCACGCCGGCATCCAGCGCCTGCGAAACGGCGGCCTCGACCGCGCGCGCCTCGTCTTCCAGACCGAGCGAATGACGCAGCGCCAGCGCCACCGACAGCAGCGTGGCGTAGGGATTGGCGATGCCCTGGCCGGCGATATCCGGGGCCGAGCCGTGGATCGGTTCGTACAGCCCGGCCTTGCCGTCGCCGACGGAAGCCGAAGGCAAGAGGCCCATCGAGCCGGCCAGCACCGAGGCTTCGTCGGTGAGGATGTCGCCGAACAGGTTTTCGGTGAGGATCACGTCGAAGCTGGCCGGGCGATGCAGCAGGTGCATGGTCATCGCATCGACCAGCACGTGCTCGAACGCGATGTCCGGGAATTCCTCGCTCAGCACGCGCGTCACCACGCTGCGCCACAGGCGCGAGGTTTCCAGCACGTTGGCCTTGTCCACGTGGGTGATCTTCTTGCGACGGCCGCGCGCCAGTTCCGCCGCACGACGCGTGACGCGCTCCACTTCGGCCACCGAATAGCGGCTCACGTCGAACGCGACCTGGCCATCCTGCTCACGGCCTTTCTCGCCGAAGTACGCGCCGCCGGTCAGCTCGCGCACGAACAGCAGATCCACGCCTTGCAGCAGTTCGGCCTTGATCGGCGCATGTTTCGCGGCCACCGGATGCGGCGCGACCGGACGCAGGTTGGCGTAGACGCCAAGCGTGGCGCGCAGTTTCAGCAAGCCCTGTTCCGGGCGCACCGGCGCATTCGGATCGGACCACTTCGGCCCGCCCACGGCACCGAGCAGCACCGCGTCGGCACGTTCGCACAAGGCAATGGTGTCGGGCGGCAGCGGATCGCCGGTGGCGTCAATCGCGGCGCCGCCGATCAGGGCTTCTTCGAGCGTGAAGGCGTGGCCGAAGCGCGTGGCCACGGCATCGAGCAGCACGCGGGCCTGCGCGACGACTTCGGGGCCGATGCCGTCACCGGGGAGGAGGGTGAGGGTGGCTTTCATGGATCAGGTACCAGGATGTGGAGGATGGGTTTTACAGACTTGATGATGGATCAATGAAGTCGCGCGCCGAATCCGGCACGCAGGTGTTCAGGCGTTCGCGCGCGTCGTGCAGGAAGCCGGCAATCGGGTTGTCGTGTTCGCCGTAGTAATAAAGGGAATGGCGTTGACCGGCCGAGCCGCGCACCTGGATCTGGTAGCCGGTGCCATGCAGAACGATGCGATCCGGTTCAGCGGCATGCTGATGGGCGATGCCTACCTGCAATTGCTCCACCGCCTCCGCAACTTCGCCGATGGCCGGGCAGTCATCCAGCCCGAGTGTCAGAACGCAGACCCGACCCGGGCGCCGCAGTTCGATGGTGGCGGTGCTGTGCTTGACGATAGTGGCGACGAAATTGCCGGGGTTGCGTCCCGCATCCGGCAGGATCGCCAGGCGGAACGCGCTGTACGGAAGTTCGGCATCCAGTTCGCCCCATCCACCCGGCGGCGGCAGGCTTTCGGTGGTTTGGCACGAGGTGTGAGTCGGGCCAGCGGCGTGAGCTGAAACAGCGGCGGCAAATGTGGCCGTCAGCAGCGTTGTCAGCAGCAGGTGAAAGGGTTTCATCGGAGCATCCGTCATCTGTCAGCAGGCGCAGTGTGCCCGGCCTGAAGATACTCGCTGGCGAGCATTGCGAAAGCACTCGCCGCTGCGCGGCTCGCCCGCCTCACCCCAACCCTCTCCCCCGCGAGCAGGGGAGAGGGAGCTGGTGTGTGGCGAGGGAGAGCGGAGCTGCATGGCCGGTGGGCGAAGGCGCTCAGGCCGCACGCGTTTTTTCGAACGCATCAATGGCGTCTTGCTGCAACAGCAGGTAGCCGAGCTGGTCCACGCCTTGCAGCAGGCATTGCCGGGCAAAGGCTTCGACTTCGAAACCGATGCGGCCGCCATCGGGCAGTTCGATGTGCAGGGCTTCCAGATCGACGACGATCTTTTGCGCTTCGAAGCCGGCGATGCGCTGCCACTGCGCTTCATCAACCACCAGCGGAAGCACGCCGTTCTTCAGCGCGTTGTTGCGGAAGATGTCGGCGATGCGGGTGGAGATCACCACGCGGATGCCGTAGTCCAGCAAGGCCCACGGCGCATGTTCGCGCGAGGAACCGCAGCCGAAATTGCGGCCCGCGGCGAGGATGCCGGCGCCGCGCAGCTCCGGCTGGTGCAGTGGGAAATCCGGGCGCTCGTGGCCGTCGGCGTCGAAGCGCCAGTCGGCGAAGCAGCCGCGGCCGAGGCCGGCGCGTTGCGTGGTGGTGAGAAAGCGCGCCGGGATGATCTGGTCGGTATCGATGTTTTCTTCCGGCAGCACGGCGAGCACGGATTCGAAACGGACGAACGGTTCCATCAGGCGGCTTCTCCAGCGAAGAACGTGCGCGGGTCGGCGATGACGCCGGCGACGGCACACACGGCCGCGGTCACGGGGCTGGCGAGCACGGTGCGCGCGCCCTTGCCCTGGCGGCCTTCGAAATTGCGGTTGGACGTGGACACGCAGAGCTTGCCGGCCGGCACCTGATCGCCGTTCATGCCCAGGCACATCGAGCAGCCGGGTTCGCGCCATTCCGCGCCGGCGGCACGGATGATCGCGTGCAGCCCTTCGGCCTCGGCCTGGCGCTTGACCGCTTCGGAGCCGGGCACGACGAGCATCCGGACATGCGGGGCGACGCGGCGCCCGCGCAGCACGTCCGCGACCGCGCGCAGGTCGGAAATGCGGCCGTTGGTGCAGGAACCGACGAACACCACGTCGACGTGTTGGCCGAGCAGCGGCGCGCCGCCGGCAAAACCCATGTAGGCGAGGCTGCGTTCGGCGATGTCGTCGCGCGCGGCCGGCACCGGCTGGTCGATGGCGACGACCTGGCCGGGATTGGTGCCCCAGGTAATCGTCGGGGCCACGTCGGCGGCGTCGATGACGATTTCGCGGTCGAACGCTGCGCCTTCGTCGCTGACAAAGGTTTTCCAGCGTTCGACCGCCGCATCGAAATCCGCGCCCTGCGGTGCGTTCGGGCGGTCACGCAGATACGCGAACGTGGTCTCGTCCGGCGCGACGAGGCCGGCGCGCGCGCCGGCTTCGATGCTCATGTTGCACAGGGTCATGCGGCCTTCCATCGACAGCGCGCGGATGGCTTCGCCGCGGTATTCGATGACGTGGCCGGTGCCGCCATCCATGCCGAGCACGCCGATGATGTGCAGGATCAGATCCTTGGCCGTGGCCTCCGGCCGCAGGCGGCCGTTGACGGTGACGGCCAGCGTCTTGGGGCGACGTTGCAGCAGGCATTGCGTCGCCAGCACGTGGCCGACTTCGGTGGTGCCGATGCCGAACGCGAGCGCGCCGAACGCGCCGTGCGTGGCGGTGTGCGAATCGCCGCAGACGATGGTCATGCCCGGCTGGGTCGCGCCCAGTTCCGGGCCCATCACGTGCACCACGCCGCGCTGGCCGGAGCCGAAGCCGTGCAGGGTGATGCCGAACTCGGCGCAGTTGCGCTGCATCGTCGCGACCTGGTTGGCGGTCGCGGCATCGACATAAGGCAGTGAGCCGTCCGGATTCGGCGGCAGCGTCGGGGTGGAATGGTCGAGCGTCGCCAGCGTGCGCTCGGGACGGCGCACTTTCAGGCCGCGCGCACGCAGTTCGTCGAACGCCTGCGGCGTGGTGACCTCGTGCACGAGGTGCAGATCGATGTAGAGGATGGCCGGTGCCGAGGCCGATTCGGGACGCACGCAATGCGCGTCCCAGATCTTGTCGATGATGGTGCGGGGCTGCGTCATCGCGGATTCCTCACGCGGCCTGGTTCTGGGCCAACAGCACGCGACGGCGCTCGACCCGGTTCACGACTTCGAGGAAGGCCAGCGCCGAGGCTTCGAGCACGTCGGTTGAGACCGCGCGGCCGTGGTAGACGTGTTCGCCGATCCGCACCTTCACGCGCGCCTCGCCCTGCGCATCGTCGCCGTTGGACAGCGCGCGCACCTGGTAATCCTGCAGTTCGGAGGCCGGCAGCTCGGTGGCGAATTCGATCGCGGTGAACATCGCGTGCACCGGGCCATCGCCCAGCGCGCTCTGGCGCACGATGCGGCCGTCCTCGTGGCGCAGTTCGACCACGGCTTCCGGATGCGCGCCCATGCCGAGCTGTCCGCCGATCTGGATCGACATCAGCTTCCACGGGCCGGTTTCGTCGCCGTCGCCGCCGAGTGCGATCGATTCCAGGTCGGCGTCGTAGATTTCCTTCTTGCGGTCGGCGAGGTTCTTGAAGGCGGCGAAGGCGGCGTTGAGGCGTTCCTCGTCGAGATCGAAACCGAGCTGCTTGAAGCGGTCCGCCAGCGCGGCGCGGCCGGAATGCTTGCCGAGCACGAGCGAGGAGCGCGACACGCCGACGTCTTCCGGCGACATGATTTCGTAGGTCTGGCGGTTGCGCAGCATGCCGTGCTGGTGGATGCCCGATTCGTGCGCGAAGGCGTTCTCGCCGACGATGGCCTTGTTGCGCGCGACCACCGAGCCCGTGATCGCGACCAGCTGGCGCGAGGCCGGATACAGGCGCTGGGTTTTGATCCGCGTCTGCAGGCCGTAAACCTGCGGACGGGTGCGCAGCGCCATGACGATTTCCTCCATCGCGGCGTTGCCGGCGCGTTCGCCGATGCCGTTGATGGTGCATTCCACCTGGCGCGCGCCGTTCTCGATCGCGGCCAGCGAATTCGCGACCGCCAGGCCCAGATCGTTGTGGCAATGCGCGGACAGGATCGCCTTGTCGATGCCCTTCACGTTCTGCTTCAGGTGCGCGAACAGAGCGCCGTATTCGGCGGGCACCGCGTAGCCGACCGTGTCGGGGATGTTGAGCGTGGTGGCGCCGGCTTCGATCGCGATCTCCAGCGCCTTGACGAGGAAATCGGGATCGGAACGCGACGCGTCTTCGGCCGAGAACTCCACGTCGGCGCACAGCGAGCGGGCCAGCGCGACGTGCTTGCCGATCGAATCCAGCACCTCGGAACGGCCCATGCGCAGCTTGTGTTCCATGTGCAGGTCGGAGGTCGCGATGAAGACGTGGATGCGCGGCTTCTCGGCCGGTTCCACGGCGCGCGCAGCGGTTTCGATGTCGTTCTGGCCGCAGCGCGCGAGCGCGGCGACGGAGCTGCCCTTGACGGCCTTCGCGATCGACTGCACCGCGGCGAAGTCGTCCGGGCTGGCGGCGGCGAAACCGGCTTCGATCACGTCCACGCCGAGGTCGGCCAGGGTGGCGGCAAGAAGAAGTTTCTGACTGGTGGTCATCGAGCAGCCGGGCGATTGCTCACCATCGCGCAGCGTGGTGTCGAAGATGCGGACATGGTCGGTCGTCATAACTTCCTCTTTTACGTTTGCAGCAGTGAAAAATCGCGGCCCGGCGCATTCCGGGCCGCGGGTGTCGCGCTTACTTCTTCGCGGACGCGGAGTCCTTCAGCCAGCTCATGTTGGCGCGCAGGCGCTTGCCGACTTCCTCGATCGGATGGCTGATGTCCTTCTGCTTGAGCGCGTTGTAGTTGGCGCGGCCGGACTTGTGCTCGTTGATCCATTCGCGCGCGAACTGGCCGTCCTGGATCTCGCGCAGCACGGTGCGCATCTGCTGGCGGGTGTGGTCGTCGATGACGCGCGGGCCGCGGGTCAGGTCGCCGTACTGCGCGGTCTCGGAGATGAACTCGTGCATGCGGGTGAGGCCGCCGTCGTAGAGCAGGTCGACGATCAGCTTCAGTTCGTGCAGGCATTCGAAGTAGGCGATTTCCGGCTGGTAACCGGCTTCGACCAGCGTTTCCCAACCCATCACGACCAGTTCGGTCGCGCCGCCGCAGAGCACGGCCTGCTCGCCGAACAGGTCGGTTTCGGTTTCTTCGCCGAAGGTGGTTTCCAGCACGCCGCCGCGTGTGCCGCCGATGCCGTCGGCATAGGCGAGCGCGAGTTCCTTGGCCTTGCCGGTCGCATCCTGGTGGATCGCGAACAGCGACGGCACGCCGCGGCCTTCCTCGAACTGGCGACGCACCAGCGCGCCGGGGCCCTTGGGCGCGACCAGGATCACGTCGAGGTCGGTGCGCGGCTTGATCGCGCCGAAGTGCACGTTGAAGCCGTGCGCGAACAGCAGCGCGGCGCCCTGCTTGGCGAGCGGCGCGACGACGCTTTCGTACAGGTCGGCCTGGGTCATGTCGGGCGTCAGCAGCGCGATCAGGTCGGCCTTGGGAATCGCGGATTCGGGCGTTTCCACCGGCAGGCCGTCTTCCTGGGCCTGCTTGTAGCTCGCGCCGTCCTTGCGTGCGGCGACCAGGACGCGGAAGCCGGAATCGTGCAGGTTGCGCGCATGGGCGCGGCCCTGGCTGCCGTAACCGTAGATGACGGTGAGCTTGTCCTTGAGGGCGGCGGGATTGGCGTCTTCGCGGGTGTAGGTCTTCACGGGTTGCTCCTTGGCGATGGATGTGTGGAACGGGAGAGGAAAGGCGTCGGGAAATCAGAAGCGCGGTGGCGGGAAGGCCGTGACCGCGCCTTCGGAGGCGGAAGACACGAGCGCCACGTACTTGGCGAGCGCGCCGCTGGTTTCGCGCGGGCCGGGGCGCCATTCGACCGGGCGCGAATCGAGGTCCGCATCGGTGGAAATGGTGCGGGCTTCCACGTCGATGGTGATCCTGTCGCCGTCGCGCAGCTTGCCGATCGGGCCGCCGAGCGCGGCTTCCGGACAGATGTGGCCGACCATGAAGCCGTAGGTTGCGCCGCTGAAGCGGCCGTCGGTGATCAGCGCGACTTCGCCGCCCAGGCCTTGCCCGACCAGCGCCGCGGTGACCGCCAGCATTTCGCGCATGCCGGGCCCGCCGACCGGGCCTTCGCCGCGGATCACGACGACATCGCCGGGCTGGATCTCGCGCGCCTGCACGGCGCGGAAGCAGGCTTCCTCGCCGTCGAACACGCGCGCGGTGCCGGTGAAGCGCAGTTCGTCGTGGCCGGCCAGCTTCACCACGCAGCCGTCGGGCGCGATGTTGCCGTACACGATGCCGTAACCGCCGCGCGCCTTGACCGGCGCGTCGGCGCTGTAGATGACCTTCTGGCCTTCGCGCTCGACCGCGCTGGCGAATTCCTCGAACAGTGTCTTGCCGCTGACCGTGGGCTCGTCGGTGATCAGGCCGGCTTCCTGCAGGCGCTGGCCGAGCAGGCGCGCGCCGCCGGCGAGGTACATGTCCGGCGCCATGTAGCGGCCGCCCGGCTTGAGGTCCGTGATGACCGGCGTGCGGCGGCTGATCGCGTCGAATTCGTCCAGATCGAATGAGAATCCGGCTTCGCGCGCGATCGCGAGCAGGTGCAGCACGGCATTGGTCGAGCCCGCGGTCGCGGTCGCGGCCGCGGCAGCATTGCGGATCGCGTTCGGCGTCACGAAGCGGCGCGCGGTGATGCCTTGCGCGACCAGTTCCATCACGCGCTCGCCGCAGGCACGGGCGACCGCGTGTTTGGCCGGATCGGGCGCGGGCACGTCGTTCGCGCCGATCGGCGACAGGCCGAGGAACTGCGTCGCGAGCGCCATCGTGTTGGCGGTGAATTGTCCGCCGCAGGCGCCGGCGCCGGGACAGGCCGCGCCTTCGACGTCTTCCAGTTCCTGCGCGTCGATCTTGCCGGCCGCGTGCGCGCCGACCGCTTCGAACACGTCCTGGATGGTGATGTTCTTGCCCTTGTGGCAACCCGGCAGGATCGAGCCGCCGTAGAGCATCAGGCCCGGCAGGTCCAGTCGCGCCAGCGCCATCGCGGCGGCCGGAATGGTCTTGTCGCAACCGCACAGGACGACCAGACCATCGAGGCAGTGGCCGCGTACCGCCAGCTCGATCGAGTCGGCGATGAGATCGCGCGACGCCAGCGAGGCCTTCATGCCGGAACTGCCCATCGCGATGCCGTCGGTCACGGCGATGGTGTTGAACTCGATCGGCGTGCCGCCGGCGGCCTTGATGCCTTCGCGCACGTCCTGCGCCAGGTCGCGCAGGTTGAGGTTGCAGGGCGACACGTCCGACCAGCTGTGCACGACCGCGATCAGCGGTTTGCGGATGTCGTCGGCGGTGAGGCCGGTGGCGCGCAGCATCGCGCGGGCGGCGGCGTGGTCGGGGCCTTTCTTGATGGCATCGCTGTGCATGGCGTCGTGGCTGTCGGTGTCGATGGCGGGAGGTTTCGGGAGTTTTGCGGGGCCCAGATGCGTGAAACCCCGCAGCGGTTGCCCGGTGCGGGGTTTCGGTGTCTTGGGGTTCCTATTTGCTCAGGCCCAAAGCGCCGCTCCGCACTGGCGTCGGCTAATAAGAAGAAGCGCAAGAAGCAGGTCCGGCACGAGGCCTTCCGCGGACAGCGGTTTGTCGAGGAAAAAGCGCGGATGGCGGACGGGCAGGGACATGGCCCGATCCTGAACCCATGCTGCATATGCTGTCAAGCAACATGGATTCCGGGTCGGTCGGACCGTGATGCCTGTCCGGTGTGCACGCCTGTCCGCCGGACGTTGCGATTGTCCGGACGGACAGTCGTTGGTTTGGGCAAAATCTTTTCTTATCAATGCTTTGATGGTTGGCACGCGGCTTGCTGCAAGGAGGGCATCGTCTCACTTCGCACGCCCCAACCATGAACGACGCTTTCGGCATTCGCGACACTTCCGGCCAGGATCGGGTGCTGTCTCCTGCGCAGCGCAACAAACCCTGGAAGCGCATTTTCATCGTCCTTGCCGTCGTGGCGCTGCTGGTGTTTTTCATCGCCAAGATCGTCGCCGGCTGGATGTCCGCGAGCCATTCGGTCGAGGCGCAGCGCGTGCGCATCGCCGAGGTCAAGCGCGGCGATCTGGTGCGCGACATTTCCGCCGATGGCCGTGTGACCACGGCGAACGCGCCGACGCTGTATGCGATCGCCGGCGGCACCGTGGCGCTGCGCGTGGTGGCGGGTGACGCCGTGCAGCAGGGACAGGAGCTGGCGATCATCGACAGCCCGGAGCTGCGCAGCCGTCTGGTGCAGGAAGAATCCACGCTTGCCAACCTGCAGGGCGAAGCGCGGCGCGCGGTGCTGGACGCCAAGCTGGCGCGTTCCAACGCGCAGAAGCTGCTCGACCAGGCCAAGATCGACGAGACCAGCGCGCTGCGCGAACTGGAACGCAGCCAGTCGGCCTTCGACCACGGCGCGTTCTCGCGCAACCAGCTCGACCGCGCCAAGGACGAAGTGCAGAAGGCCAGGATCGGCATGGAAGCCGCGCTGCGCGACTTCAAGCTGCAAGGTGAAGCCGCGGATCTGGACGCGCACAACAAGCAGTTGCTGGCGCAGCGGCAGGAATCGGTCGTGGCCGAACTGCGCCGGCAGGTGGATGCGCTCACGCTGCGCGCGCCGTTCGACGGACAGGTCGGACAGGTGCAGGTCGCGCAAGGCACGAACGTCGCGATCAACGCGCCGATCCTTTCCGTCATCGACCTTTCCGTGTTCGAAGTGGAGATCCGCGTGCCGGAAAGCTTCGCGCGCGATCTTTCCATCGGCGTGCCGGCGCAGATCGCCAGCGCCGGCAAGCACTACCCGGCCACGGTATCGGCCGTGTCGCCCGAAGTGGTGAACGGCGAGGTCACCGCGCGTCTGCGCTTCGACGAAGGCGCGCAGCCGCCGGGGCTGCGCCAGAACCAGCGGCTTTCCGCGCGCATCGTGCTGGACACGCGCAGCGACGTGTTGAAGGTCGAACGCGGTCCGTTCGTCGAACAGGGCGCCGGCTATGCCTACGTCATGGAAGGCGATGTCGCCGTGCGGCGGCGCGTGCGCCTGGGCGTTGCGAGCCTGGGCGAAGTCGAAGTGCTGGAAGGCGTGCGCGCAGGCGAACGCATCGTCGTCTCGGGCGGCGATCTGTTCGGCAACGCGGAACGCGTGAAGCTCCATTGAACCCAACTCCGAAGAGGAAAGTCCCATGCTCCAGATGCGCCAAGTCACCAAGGTCTACCGCACCGAACTGGTCGAGACCCACGCCCTGCGTTCGCTCGACCTGCACGTGAAGGAAGGCGAGTTCGTCGCCGTCACCGGCCCTTCCGGTTCGGGCAAGACCACCTTCCTCAACATCGCCGGCCTGCTCGAAACCTACACCTCGGGCGTCTACCTGCTCGACGGGCAGGACGTGAGCCACCTGAACGACAACGAGCGCAGCCGCCTGCGCAACCGCAAGATCGGCTTCATCTTCCAGAGCTTCAACCTGATTCCCGACCTCAACCTGTTCGACAACGCCGACGTGCCGCTGCGCTACCGCGGCATGCCCGCCGCCGAACGCAAGCAACGCATCGAGGAAGCGCTGGCACGCGTCGGCTTGGGTTCGCGCATGAAGCACTATCCGGCGGAACTGTCCGGCGGCCAGCAGCAGCGCGCCGCGATCGCCCGCGCGCTGGCCGGCAGCCCGCGCCTGCTGCTGGCGGACGAACCGACCGGCAACCTCGACACGCAGATGGCGCGTGGCGTGCTGGAACTGCTCGAGGAGATCAACGCGCAGGGCACCACCATCGTGATGGTCACGCACGATCCGGAACTGGCCGCGCGCGCCCAGCGCAACGTCCACATCGTGGACGGCATGGCCACCGACCTGGAGTCCGACCGGCGCCTGATCCGCACGCCGGCCCAGAATGCCGCGCAGGCGACGGCCTGAGGCGCCGGTCGTTCCCATGTTCGGCTATTACCTCAACCTGGCCTTCCGAAGCCTGCGCCGCAATCCGGTGCTGACGGCGCTGATGGCGCTGTCCATCGCCGTGGGCATCGGCGCGGCGATGACCACGCTGACGGTGATGCACCTGCTGTCCGGCGATCCGTTGCCGGGCAAGAGCGACACGTTGTTCCACGTGCAGGTCGATCCGATGCCCGGCGACAAGCCGCGCAAGAGCCCGCCGGACAAGCTCGACTACATCTCCGCCATCGACCTGTGGAGCGCGGCGCGCGCCGACCGGCAGGCGCTGGTCGTGGACAGCGAGATCCGCCTGCACGCGCCGGACGTGGCGGTGCCGCCGATGATGACGATGATGCTGTCCACGCACGCCGACTTCTTCGCGATGTTCAACGTGCCTTTCGCCTGGGGCAGCGGCTGGAGCGCGGACGACGACGCCAAGCGCGCGCGCGTCGCGGTGATTTCCTCCGACCTCAACGACAAGCTGTTCGGCGGCGGCAACAGCGTCGGCCGCACGCTGCGCATCCGCGACAGCGAAGTGCGCATCATCGGTGTGCTGGCGCCGTGGCGGCCGTCGCCGCAGTTCTACACGCTGGCCGGTGGCAACTACGCCCAAGGCGATACCGCCGCCTTCTACGACAAGCCGGAAGACGTGATGGTGCCGTTCTCCACCGGGCTGGAGATCAACGACGGCCATTTCCACCAGTTCACCTGCTGGGCGGTGCCGGAAACGCCCGGCAGCCTGCAGAACTCGCCCTGCATCTGGCTGCAGTTGTGGGTGCAGCTGGACAGCGCCGGGAAGCTCGCCGACTACCGCGACTTCGTTGCTACCTACGCCCGGCAGCAGAAGGAGGCCGGGCGCATCGTCCATGCCGACAACGCGCGGTTGCTGTCGCTGATGCAGTGGCTCGACTACAACCACGTCGTGCCGCGCGACGTGCGCCTGCAAAGCTGGATGGCGCTGGCGTTTCTGGCGATCTGCCTGTTCAACACCGTGGGCCTGCTGCTGGCGAAGTTCCTGCGGCGCGGCGGCGAGATCGGCGTGCGCCGCGCGCTCGGCGCTTCAAGGTTCGCGATCTTCGCCCAATGCCTGACGGAAGCCGGCCTGATCGGCCTGATCGGCGGCGTGCTCGGCTTGATCCTGACCTTGGTCGGCCTGTGGACGGTGCGGGGCCAGCCGGTCGAGTACGCCGACCTGGTGCACCTGGACCTGGCGATGTTCGTGTTGACCTTCGCGATGGCGCTGGCCGCGAGCCTGGCCGCCGGTCTGTTCCCGGCCGCGCGCGCCGCGCGCATCGCGCCGGCGATGCAACTGAAGACGCTGTAAGGAGCCGCGCACATGGACATCAAACCGATCCTTTCCGCGCTGTCCCGGCACCGTGTCGCCGCGTCGCTGATCACGTTGGAGATCGCGCTGGCCTGCGCGGTGCTGTGCAACGCCTTCTTTCTGGTGGCCGGGCGACTGGAGCTGATGCGCATCGACAGCGGCGTGGACGAATCCTCGCTCGCCGTGGTCGCGTTGCGCGGTTGCGAGAACTGCCGGAACGCCGACGTGAACGCGCGCGTGTTGACGGCGATCCGTTCGGTTCCCGGCGTGCGCTCGGCCGGCGTCGTCAATGCCGTGCCGTTCGGCGAACGCGCTGGCGACGCGGGCATCACGCTCGATCCGGAAAGCCAGGGCATCGCCGGCGTGCCGCATTTCTACGCCTTTGGCCCGGACGCCATCGCCACCTTCGGCCTGCAACCGAAGCGCGGGCGCAGCTTCACGCAGGCCGATTTCCAGCCGGCGGTGGTGTATTCGCTGCCGGCCCAGGCCGAGGTCTGGATCGCACAAGCGCTCGCCGATCACCTGTGGCCGGGCGAGGATCCGCTCGGCAAGGAATTCTGGATGGGCGAATTCCACTACCGCGTCGCCGGCGTCGTGGCGCATTTCGCGCGTCCCAATCCGGGCCGCAGCGAGAACGGCGTCCTCAGTTCCGAATGGTCGGTGATCCTGCCGGTGCTCGATTCCGAACAATCCGGTCGCTACGTGCTGCGCGCCGATGCCGCGGAAATGTCGCGTGTGATGCAGGCGGTGCGCGATGCGGTGGCGCAGGCCGTGCCCGAAGCGGTGCTGGAACAGCAGCAGAGCCGTTCGCTCTCCGAACTGCGTGCCGAGTACTTCCAGCGCGACCGTTCGATGGCCTGGCTGCTGGTCGGCGTGATCGCGGCGATGCTGCTGGTGACGGCGCTGGGCATCGTCGGCCTGGCCAGCTTCTGGGTCGCGCAGCGCACCAAGCAGATCGGCATCCGGCGCGCGCTCGGCGCCACGCGGCGCGACATCCTGCGCTACTTCCAGATCGAGAACCTGCTGATCGCAGGCTTCGGCATCGCGCTCGGAATGCTGTTGGCCTACGGCGGCAACCTGCTGCTGATGCGCTACTTCGAACTGGCGCGGCTGCCGTGGATTTACCTGCCCGTCGGCGCGGTCCTGCTCTGGGCGCTCGGCCAGCTGGCCGTGCTCGGCCCGGCGCTGCGCGCCGCCGCCATTCCGCCGGTCGTCGCCACGCGCAACGCCTGATGACGCGCAATTGATCCACAGGAGACTTCCCATGTTCGGCTACTACCTGAAACTCGCGCTGCGCAGCTTCCGCCGCAACAAGGCCCTGACCGCGCTGATGGTGCTGGCGATCGCGCTCGGCATCGGCGCGGCGATGACCACGATCACGGTGTTCCACGTGTTGAGCGGCGATCCGATCCCGCACAAGAGCGACCGGCTGTTCTACGTGCAGCTCGATCCGGAATTGGCGATGGGCAACTACACGCCCGGCGAGGAGCCGCAGGAACAACTGACTCGCTTCGACGCCGAGGAGCTGCTGCGCCAGAAAAGGGCCATGCGGCAGGCGCTGATGACCGGCGGCGGCGCGGCGGTGACGCCGGACGGCGGCAGCCTGAAACCCTTCGTCATCGACGCGCGCTGGGCCTCGGCCGATTTCTTCCCGATGTTCGAGGTGCCGTTCCGGTACGGCCGCGGCTGGACGGCGGCGGACGACGAGGCCAAGGCGCGCGTCGTCGTCATCGCCAGAGCGCTCAACGACAAGCTGTTCGACGGGGCGGACAGCACCGGCAGGACGCTGCATTTCAACGAGCACGAATTCCGCATCGTCGGCGTGCTCGACGACTGGTCGCCGCAGCCGCACTTCTACGACCTCAATACGGGCAAATATGGCAGCGACGAACAGCTCTACGCGCCGTTTTCCACCGCGATGGAACTGAAGCTGTGGGGCAATGGCAGCACCAATTGCTTCGGCAGGGAGGCGGTCAACGACATGCGCGCGGTGAACGCGCCGTGCGCCTGGATCCAGTACTGGGTGGAACTGGAAAACCCGGACCGGGCCGGGGATTTCAAGGCGTATCTGGACAACTACTCGGCGCAGCAGAAGGAGGCAGGCCGCTTCGAGCGCCCGCCCAACACGCGGCTGCGCAACGTGATGCAGTGGCTGGACTACAACCAGGTCGTGCCGGGCGACGTGCGCCTGCAACTGTGGCTGGCGTTCGGTTTCCTGCTGGTGTGCCTGGTCAACACCGTGGGCCTGCTGCTGGCCAAGTTCCTGCGCAGGAGCGGGGAGATCGGCGTGCGCCGCGCATTGGGCGCATCGCGTTCGGAAATCTTCAGGCAATGCCTGGTCGAAGCCGGCGCCGTCGGGCTGGCCGGCGCGCTGCTCGGCCTGGGCCTTGCGGAACTGGGCCTGTGGGCCGTGCGCCAGCGTCCGACCGAATACGCGCCTCTGGCGCAACTGGACGGCTCGATGCTGCTGCTGACCTTCGTGCTGGCGATCGCCGCGAGCCTGCTCGCGGGCCTGCTGCCCGCGCTGCGCGCGATGCAGGTCACTCCCGCGGTGCAACTGAAAACCCAGTAGAGCGGAGCTTGCTCCGCTGCTCTTCGATCTTCGAGGAACATCAAAAGCAGCCGAGCAAGCTCGGCTCTACAAGACACACACTGCAACGATACGGAGCGCCTCATGGAAATCCGCCCCATCCTTACCACGCTGCGCCGCCACAAGACCGCAGCCTTGCTGATCGTGCTGGAAATCGCGCTGGCCTGCGCCATCGTCTGCAACGCGCTGTTCCTCGTGATGCAGCGCGTGGACAACCTGAGACTGCCCAGCGGCATCGCCGAGAGCGAACTGGTGCAGGTGCGCCTGTCCGGCATCGGCAAGGACGCCAACGCCGACGCGATCTCGCAGGAAGACCTCGCCGCGCTGCGCGCGATTCCCGGCGTGACGCACGCCACCATCGTCAATCAGGTGCCGTTCCAGGGCGGCTCGTGGAACAGCAGCCTGACGCTGACGCCCGATCAGGAGAATTCCACGCTCAACGCCGCGATGTACGAAGCCAGCGAGGACACGCTGGCCACGCTCGGCGTCAGGCTCGTCGCCGGCCGCGACTTCCTGCCGGACGAATACAAGCTCAGCTCCGAACTGGAAAACATGGAGATCGCGGCGATGAGCGGCGCGCTGATCGTCAGCGCCGAGGCGGCGGAGAAGCTCTTCCCCGATGAACCTGCGGTCGGCAAGACGGTCTACATGGGCGGCATCCCGCTGCACATCGTGGGCGTGGTCGAACGGCTGACCCGGCCGACCCAGATGGGCGGCAACCGCAGCCATTCGATGATCCTGCCGATCCGGCTGAACTACAACAACGGCGGTTTCTACCTGTTGCGCACCGATCCGGCACGCCGCGACGAAGTGCTGAAGGCCGCCGTCGCCGCGCTCGAAAAGGTTGCGCCGAACCGGCTGGTGATGCAGCAGCGCAGCTACGAGAAAATCCGCGCCGACTACTTCAGCGACGACCGCGACATGATCGGCCTGCTGCTGATCGTCTGCGGCCTGCTGCTCCTGGTCACCGCGCTGGGCATCGTGGGGCTGGCGAGTTTCTGGGTGCAGCAGCGCACCCGCCAGATCGGCGTGCGGCGCGCGCTGGGCGCGACGAAAGGGCAGATCCTCGCCTACTTCCAGACCGAGAACTTCATTCTCGCCACCGCCGGCATCGCGCTCGGCATGCTGCTGGCGTTCGGCGTCAACCAGCTCCTGATGAGCAGGTACGAACTGCCGCGCCTGCCGTGGCTCTATCTGCCCATCGGCGCCCTGGTGCTGTGGGCGCTCGGGCAGATCGCCGTGTTCGGCCCGGCCCGGCGCGCGGCGTCCGTGCCGCCCGCGGTGGCCACGCGCAGCGTGTGAGGCGGCGATGCGGTATCCGTTCGAACTCGGCCTGCGCGGCCTGTCCCGCGACCTTCGCACCACGCTGCTGGCGGTGGTGCTGCTGGCGCTCGGCCTCGCCGCCGTGATGAGCATGCTGACGCTGCTGGCGATGCTGTCCGGCGATCCGCTGCCCGGCATCAGCGGCCGCCTGCATCTGGCCTGGGTGGATTCGCGCCAGCCCGAACGCAGCACCGACTCAGGCGACCCGGATCGCGATTCGCCGCCATTCCTGTGGAAGCTGCCCGACGCCGAAGCGGTGATGGCGCTGCATCCGCAACTGCGGCAGGCGGCGCTGGCTTCGACCATCCTGCAACTTTCCGAACCTGCCGGCGCGCGCAGCCGCAACGGCCGCGCGGTGCTGGCGCAGGGGCCGATGCCGGCGATGTTCGGCGTGCCGCTCAAGCGCGGACGCTTCTGGACGGCGCAGGAAGAACGCGACGGCGCGCGCGTCGCGGTGCTGTCCGAAGCCGCCGCGCGCGAACTGTTCGACGGCGAGGATGCGCTCGGCGGCGAAGTGCGGATCGGCAACGGCCTGTTCCGCGTCGTCGGCATCGGCGGCGACTGGAATCCGCGGCCGCGCTTCCATTTCATCAATCCGGGCGAATCGACGTGGACGGGCGAGGGCGAATCCGCGTTCCTGCCGCTGCGCGCGGCGCTGGACGCGGGCGTGCCGATCATCGGCTCGCGCCAATGCGACGACGAAAATGCCGGCGGTTTCGGCTTCGACAGCATCGACCTTGCCGGTTGCCGGTGGCTGGCGCTGTGGGCCGAACTGGAAACCACGGACGAACGCGACGCCTACGCCGCGTCGCTGGCCGCGTTCGCGCAGGCCCGCTTTGAGGCGGGCGTGTTCGAGCGCGAACCGGCGAGCCGTTTGGACACGGTATCCGAATGGCTCGAAGCCAACCGCGTGGTGCCGGACAGCGTGCGGCTCAATCTGTGGCTGGCGGCGGGCCTGCTCGGGCTGTGCATGGTCAACGTCGCCGGCCTGCTGGCGGCGCGCTTCCTGCGGCGCGGCGGCGAACTGGGCATCCGCCGCGTGCTCGGCGCGCCGCGCGCCTCGGTGATCGCGCAATGCCTCGTGGAGGCCGGGGCGATCGGCACGCTCGGCGGCCTGCTGGCACTGCCGCTGACGCTGTTCGGGCTGTGGCTGATCCGCATCCAGAACCACGGCTATACCGAGCTGGCGCACCTCGACGGCCGCCTGTTCCTGCTGCTGCTGGCGCTCGCGGTGGCGGTCGGCGTGCTGGTCGGCCTGCTGCCCGCATGGCGCGCGGCGCGGATCGAGCCGGTGTTGCAGGTGAAAAGCCTGTGAGGACGACGATGAACCTTCCGCCCTTCCGGCCGATTCTTTCCGCGCTGCGCCGCAGCCCGCTGATGCCGTGGCTGCTGGCGGCGCAGGTCGCCATCGCCTGCGCCATCCTCTCCAATGCGGTGTTCCTGTTGCAGCGCCAGGCCGGGCCGCTGCTGGTCGATGACGGCATCGACGGCGAACGCCTGCTGCTGGTGGACAACCTCGTCTCGCGCAACGGCCTGTGGGATGCGGCGCGCATCGCGGCGGGCGCGGAAGCCCTGCGCGCCGTGTCCGGCGTGGAGGCCGCCGCGCCCGCGCTCGGCCTGCCGATGAAGCAGTCGATGGTGTTCAACCTGAGCCTGCGCGGTCCGGCCGGCACCACGGCGCGGATCAGCGGATTCACCGGGCGCGGCCTGCGTCAGGCGCTCGGGCTGGAACTGCTGCGCGGCCGCGATTTCACGTCCGAGGAAGGCGCCACCATCGATCTGGCCGGCGAGGGCGTCGATGTGCCCAGCGGCACGCCGGTGATCCTCACGCAGGCCCTGGCGCGGCATCTCTTTCCCGAAGGCGACGCGCTCGGCGGCCGACTGGAACAGACCGACGGCGACAGGCATCTGGTCGTCGTGGGCATCGTGCGGCACCTGATGCGCTACGAACTCGGGCAACTGGAGGACGGCAAGGCCGAATTCTCGCTGCTGCTGCCGGCGCGGATCGTCTCCACGCCGGTGCTGAACTACGCGCTGCGCGCCGATCCTGCGCGGCTGGACGAAGTGAAAGCCGCCGCCGTGGCCGCGCTCGAACGCGAATTCGGCGCGATGCAGATGCCCGGCATCGCGCCGCGCGTGGATCGCTACGAAGACCTGCGCCGCGAAGCCTTTCGCCCGCGCCGCGCCGCGATCTGGCTGCTCGGCTCGGTGATCGCGGTAGTGCTGGCCGTCACCGGCATCGGCATCGCGGGGCTGTCCGGCTACTGGGTCGAACAGCGCCTGCGCGGCATCGGCATCCGCCGCGCGCTCGGCGCGACGCGCGGCGACGTGCTGCGGCATTTCCTCGCCGAGAACTTCCTCGTCGTCGGTGCGGGACTGGTTCCCGGATCGATCATGGCCTATGCCGTGAACCTGTGGCTGATGCAGCATTACGCGCTGCCGCGTCTGCCGTGGCCCTATTTGCCGCTCGGCGCGCTGGCGCTGTGGGCGCTCGGCCAGTTCGCCGTGATCGGCCCGGCCCGGCGGGCCGCGGCCGTGCCGCCGGCCGTGGCGACGCGCAGCGCCTGAACGACGGAAAACGAGGCAAGCTCCGCGCCACGGCGGCACAATCGGTCATTCCCGTGGAGCCGGACCGCCCGCCCGACTCCGACGACATCCACGCCCGAACACGATCCAGCCCAGCATGCCCACCGTCCTCATCATCGACGACAACCCCGCGGTCGCCACCGCGCTCGACGTGCTGCTGTCGCTGCACGACATCCGCACGCTGGGCGCGCTTTCGCCGGAGGCGGGGCTGGACCTCTTGCGGCGCGAGGACGTGGACCTGGTGATCTCGGACATGAACTTCCATGCCGACACCACGTCCGGCGAGGAGGGCATCGCGCTGTTCCGCGACATCCGCGCGCGCTATCCGGACATGCCGGTGATCCTGCTGACCGCGTGGACGCACCTGGAATCGGCGGTCGAACTGATCAAGGCCGGCGCCGCCGATTACCTCGCCAAGCCCTGGGACGACCACAAGCTGCTGGCGACGGTGAACAACCTGCTGGAGCTTTCCGAAACCCGCCGCGAACTGGCGAAGAAGTCGCAGCGCGAGCGCCGCCAGCACGAGGCGCTGGCGCGCGGCCACGACCTGCGCGGCGTGGTGTTCGCCGACAGCGCCAGCGAGCGCCTGCTGACGCTGGCCTGCCAGGTCGCGCGCTCGGAACTGCCGGTGCTCGTGACCGGGCCGAACGGCGCCGGCAAGGAGAAGATCGCCGAGATCCTGCATTTCAATTCCAACGTGGCGCGCGGGCCGTTCGTCGCGGTGAACTGCGGCGCGCTGCCGCAGGACCTGATCGAAGCCGAACTGTTCGGCGCCGACGCCGGCGCCTACACCGGCGCGAACCGCGCCCGCGAAGGCAAGTTCGAAGCGGCCGACGGCGGCACCTTGTTCCTCGACGAAATCGGCAACCTGCCGGTTTCCGGGCAGATCAAGCTGCTGCGCGTGCTGGAAACCGGAAGGTTCTCGCGGCTGGGTTCCAACAAGGAACAGCAGGTCAAGGTGCGCGTCGTCAGCGCCACCAATGCCGACCTGCCCGCGCTGATCGCCGAAGGCCGTTTCCGCGAAGACCTGTATTACCGCTTGAACGCGATCGAGCTGAAGCTGCTGCCGCTGGCCGAACGGCCGGACGACATCCTTCCGCTGGCGCGGCATTTCCTGCCCGAAGGCAAGCGGCTCGGCGAAAGTGCGGCGCGCGCGCTGCTGCGCCACACGTGGCCGGGCAACGTGCGCGAGTTGCGCAACACGGTGCAACGTGCGGCATTGCTGTCGGGCGACGTGATCGAAGCCGATGCGCTCGGCCTGCCGGAAACGTCCGCCGCGCGCGTGCCGCAGCACAACGACGAACCGGATCGGGCCACGATCGAAGCCGCGCTGCAGCGGACCGGCGGCGTGCTGGCGCAGGCCGCGGCGGAACTCGGCCTGTCGCGCCAGGCGCTGTATCGGCGTCTGGATCGCCTCGGCATCCCGCGATGATGTTCCGTCGGCTGCGCGCATTGCCATTGCCGTACTGGATCGGCGCCGCGCTCGTGTTCGCGGTGGGCATGGCGGCGGCGGGAGCCGTCGTGCTGTCGCGTTGGCTCGAACCGTGGCTGGCGGCGTTGATCGCCGCGGCTTCGGCCGCCGTGCTCGGGCTCATCGCCACGCGCTACCTGTTCGTGCCGATCGGCGCCCTGTTCCGCGCGCTCGCCGGCACGGTCGCCAGTTACCGCGACGGCGATTTCGCATTCGGCATCGCGTGGGACGGCGACCGCAACGTGGCCGAGCTGGTGCGCGCCCACAACGAACTGGGCGCGGTGCTGCGCGAGCAGCGCCAGAACCTGGTGCAGCGCGAATTGCTGCTCGACACGATGGTGCAGAACACGCCGGTCGCGATGCTGCTGGTCGATGCGGGCCGTTACATCGTGCTCGGCAATCTTTCGGCCCGGACCATGCTCGGCGAAGGCCGCGCGCTCGAAGGCCGCCATGTCGACGACCTGCTCGCCAGCGCGCCCGCGCCCTTGCGCGAAGCGGTCGAGCGCGATGGCGACGGCATGTTCACGCTCGGCAGTGACGACGGCGAAGACATCTACCACCTGGCGCGCAAGCGTTTCCGCCTGAATGGCCGCAACCACGAATTGCTGCTGCTGCGGCGGATGACGGTGGAGCTGCGTCGCGCCGAAGTCGCGACCTGGAAGAAGGTGATCCGCGTGATCAGCCACGAGTTGAACAACTCGCTCGCGCCGATCGCCTCGCTGGCGCATTCCGGTCGGGAACTGGTCAAGCGCGGCCAGCACGAACGCCTGCCGCTGGCGCTGTCCACGATCGAGGAACGCGCACGGCATCTGGAAGGCTTCATCCGCGACTACGCGCGCTTTGCCAAGCTGCCGTCGCCGCGTACCGCCGCTGTGCCGTGGCCGCGCTTCTTCGAAACGCTGCGCGCGCAGATCGGGTTCGGCATCGAAGGCGACATCCCCGATGCGATGGGCCACTTCGATACGGCGCAACTGGAGCAGGCGCTGCTCAACTTGCTGAAGAATGCGCACGAATCCGGTTCCGCGCCGGAGGAAGTGAAGCTGGGGTTGCGCCGCACCGTCGAAGGCTGGCGCATCGATGTGCTCGACCGCGGCTGTGGCATGAACGACGCGGTGCTCGGCAATGCGCTGCTGCCGTTCTATTCGACCAAGCGCAGCGGCACCGGCCTCGGGCTCGCGCTGGCCCGGGAAATCGCCGAAGCGCACGGCGGCCACATCGCGCTGGCCAACCGCGAGGGCGGCGGGCTATGCGTGTCGCTGGTATTGCCTGAATAATGGGCGCTTCCTTCTCCGCGAACGCGCGGGGAAGCCACAGAATCCGTTCCCGTCGATGCCTTCTCCGTTCAACCCCGATCATGTCCGCCGCGGCTTTGGCCGCGCAGCCCGCGATTACGCCGCCGCCGCCGTGTTGCAGCACGAAGTCGAGTCGCGCCTGATCGAACGGCTCGACGATTTCTCCATCGATCCGAACCGCATCCTCGACGTTGGCTGCGGTCCGGGCTCGGGCAGCCTCGCGCTGAAGAAGCGCTACAGGAAGGCCGACATCGTCGCGCTCGACCTGGCCTTGCCGATGGCGCGCGAGGCCAAGCGGCAGGCCGGATGGTTCCGCCCGAAATACAGCGTGGTGTGCGCCGATGCGTCGGCGCTGCCGTTCGCCGACGGCGCCTTCGACCTCGTGTTCTCGAACCTGTGCATGCAATGGGTTCCCGATCTCCCGGCGCTGTTCGCGCAATGGCGTCGCGTGCTCGCGCCGGGCGGGCTGTTGCTGTGTTCGAGCTTCGGGCCGGACACGCTGTGGGAGCTGCGCGACGCCTTCGCGCAGGCCGACGGCGACGTGCCGCACGTCAACCATTTCGCGCCGATCCAGACGCTCGGCGATGCGCTGATGCACGAAGGCTTCCGCGATCCGGTGCTGGATACCGACCGCTTCACGCTGACCTATGCGCACGCGGCCGATCTGATGCGCGAGCTGCGCCTGATCGGCGCCGGTAATGCCTTGGCCGATCGCCGCCGCAGCCTGACCGGCAAGTCGCGCATGCAGGCTGCGTTCGCCGCCTACGAAAGCCACCGCCGCACCGATGGTTCGCTGCCGGCGACCTACGAAGTGCTCTATGCGCACGCGTTCGCGCCGGAGCCGGGACAGCCGCGGCGCGAGGAAGGAAAGGAAATCGCGGCGGTGCCGGTGACGAGGATTCCGATCCGTCGCAAAACCGTCAGCCGCGATTCTGCTGGCGGCGATGCATGAAGGCGAGGCGCTCCAGTAGCGTCACGTCCTGTTCGTTCTTGATCAGCGCGCCGTACAGTGGCGGGATCGCCTTCGCACCATCGACCTGATGCAGCGCTTCGGGCGGGATGCGGTCCGACAGCAGCAGTTTCAGCCAGTCGATCAGTTCCGAGGTCGAAGGCTTCTTCTTCAGGCCCGGTACTTCGCGCAAGTCGAAGAACACGTCGAGCGCGCGTTGCACGAGGCGGTTCTCGATGTCCGGAAAATGCACCGCGACGATCCGTTCCAGCGTGGCGCGGTCCGGGAACGCGATGTAGTGGAAGAAGCAGCGGCGCAGGAAGGCGTCCGGCAGTTCCTTCTCGTTGTTGCTGGTGATGACCACGATCGGTCGGTGCTTGGCGCGCACCGTTTCGCCGGTTTCGTAGACGTGGAATTCCATCCGGTCCAGCTCTTGCAGCAGGTCGTTCGGGAATTCCAGGTCGGCCTTGTCGATCTCGTCGATCAGCAGCACCGCGCGCCTGTCGCTCTCGAACGCATCCCAGACCTTGCCGCGCTTCAGGTAATGGCGGATGTCGTTGACGCGCGCGTCGCCGAGCTGCGAATCGCGCAGGCGGCTGACCGCGTCGTACTCGTAAAGGCCCTGTTGCGCCTTGGTCGTGGACTTGATGTGCCAGGCGAACAGCGGCGCATCGAAGCTGCGCGCGATTTCCTCGGCCAGCAGGGTCTTGCCGGTGCCCGGTTCACCCTTGATCAGCAAGGGGCGTTGCAGGGTGACGGCTGCGTTCACCGCGAGCGTGAGTTCGGGAGGCGCGACGTAGCGGTCGGTGCCGGTGAAGGAATGGGACATGGCGCGTGCAGGTTGCAGGAAAGACGCGCAGCATGGCGTGGAAGCCGGGCGATGCCAAGATCGCCATGAACGGCCATTTCCGGAAAAGTGCAACCATTTGCCGCGCCCGCGCATCCATTGGGACATGCAACCGGAATCCTCCACCGCCGCCATGCCCGATGTCGCTCCACTGCGGGAGCGGCCGCGCGCCGCCGCGCCGCGGTCGAGCTTTGCGATCGACGTGCCCGAGCGCCTGCTGGCGCGGGCGCGGCAACGCGAGCCGGCGGCGCTGGAACAGCTGTACCGCTGGTTCGAGAAACCGGTGTTCACGCTCGCGCTGCGCATCACCGGCGATGGCGACGAAGCCGCCGAAGCCCTGCAGGAAACGATGCTGAAACTGCTGGGGCGGCTCGACGATTACCGCGGCGGCGGGCCGTTCTGGGGCTGGTTGCGGCGGATCGCGGTGAACGAGGCGCTGATGCGGCTGCGGCGCGGCAAGGCGGCCGCGCTGGAAATCGCGCCGGACGGCGAGGACGACGATGACGGCTTTGGCCAAGGCCAGGTTCCGCCGCCGCCGGAAGCCGCCGACGCGGTGCTGCTGCAACGCGCCCTGCTGCAGCTGCCGGCGGCGACCCGCAGCGTGCTGTGGCTGTACCACGCCGAAGGGTTCACGCACGAGGAAATCGCCGCCGCGATGGCGCGGACGATCAGTTTTTCCAAGTCGCAACTGGCGCGCGGAACGCGTCGCCTGCGCGCATTGCTGAAGATCGAGGAAGACCGACATGGATGACGCAAAGCCGCGCGATTGGGGCCAGGCCTTCGCGGCGCTGCCGCTGGAAACGCCGCCGCCGGAAGTCTGGGCGAAGGTTTCCGCGCGCCTGTCCGGCGAGACGCCGCGCCGTCCGCGTGCGCTGCGCTGGCCGGCGCTGGCGGCGGCCGTGTTGTTGGTGCTGCTCATGCCGCTGTGGTGGGCGAAGTTCCAGACGGGAGACGCGCGGCGCGAGGCGGATTCGCGCGCCGTCCTGCCGTCGGCTTCGCCGCATGGCGATGCGGCCTCCGAATTGGTCGCGCTGCAGAACCGCTCCGCGCAACTGGAAGCCTTGCTCGCGCAGGTGCGCGACGACCGCGTCGCCAGCGGTCCGGCCTCGGCCTTCTTCGACGCACTCGACGAACGCGTGGCGGTGATCGACGCCGCGCTGTCCGAACCGGAATTGCCGCCGCAGGCCGATCTCTCGCTGTGGCGCGAGCGCGTCAGCACCTTGCAGCAGCTGGTCGCATTCGAGAGCGGCCAGCGCCTGCTGGCCGCGCACGGCGAACGCTACGACGGCCATCTCGTGGCGGTCGATTGAACACATCACCGATCCGCATGGATCCATGGAAGGAGGAGGAATTCCGATGAAACCGACCCATTCGAAATGGCGCCGTTCTCTGCTCGGCGCGGCGCTGCTGGCCGCGGCGGCACCCTGCGCGGCGGCGCAGGACGGCGGCACGACGGCCAAGCAGGACGGTCCGCGCACCGTGATCATGGAGCGCGTGCGGCAAAGCGGCGAGGCGCGCCCGATGCTGGGCGTGCTGCTGGCGCCGGACGAAAAAGGCGGCGTGCGGATCAGCGGCGTCACGCCGGGCGGCGCGGCCGAAAAAGCCGGCATGAAAACTGGAGATCGGATCACCCACATCGACGGCGTCGCGATCGCGGGCAAGGACGCAAACCAGCGCGTGCGCGACGCGCGCAGCCGGTTGCGCGATCTTTCCGCCGACGTTCCGGTGCGGCTCGGCTATGTGCGCGACGGAAAACCCGCGACGATCGAAATCACGCCGCAAACCGGCGGCCGGCGCTTTGCCTTCGTGTTTTCCGGTGAGGCCGGGGACGACCTCGCGAAAGCGGTGCGGGAAGCGGGGGCGGGCATCGATATCCGCAGCGACGCCGACGGCGTGCTGGTGATCAATGGCGAACGCATCGATATTCCGAAAATCGAGATTCCCGACCTGACCGGTCTTTCCGAACGCATCAGCCTGGAAATCGAGCGCGGCCTGGACGACGCCGATGCGGCGGGCGGAGCCGTGTTCGCATCCTTTTCCGAAGCCTTCCGCTGGCATGGCCTCAATCTGGCCGCGGTCGAGCCGAAATTGGGGCGTTATTTCGGCACGGACAAAGGCGTGCTGGTTTTGAGCGCGGGCGAAACCTTGGCCGGGCTCGAAGCCGGCGACGTGATCCTCACGATCGAGGGCGAATCGATGGCCACGCCGCGCGAGGTGATGGCCGCGCTGCGTGCCAAACCCTCGGGCAGCGAAGTCGCGATCGGATACTTGCGCGACCGTAAAACCGGCACCGCCAAGGTGCAAGTGCCGCAGGCCAAGGCATTCCGTTTTCCTTCGCCGCCGCCCGCACCGCCTGCGTCTCCCGCGCCGCCACCCGCACCGCCGGCTCCGCCGGTCTTGCCCGGCGAGCCGGTGTAGGAAATATCGAGGCGATTCGAATATCGCCGTCCCGCCGCCCGGTGCGAAATGACCTGATCGGGCCATTGCGCACCGGGCCGGTTGCCGAAAACCGCGTCGTCCCCCAATAATCCGGTTGGAAAACGTCAAATGATTGGCGTTTCCAAAATCCGCCTATTCACGCTGGGGATGGTGAAACGCCATGCAGGGGCCCGCGATTTTTTCCCGTAACGCCGCAAGGCCAGCCAAATTGCAGCTCGCTGCCGCGCGCCTGGCGCCTCGGCAGAAAAAACTGTTGCAAGGCGTGCTCGCCTTGCTGACAGGCGTACTCGATCGTCGCCTCGACCCGGCCCTGGCCGAGATCGAGAAAGTCTGGTTCCAGAATGCCGACCAAGCGCGCAGCACCCAGGTGCAGGCCGCGCTGATGCAGGCGGTCAAGAGCCTGCGCGATAACAAGGCGAAGTTCGTGGTCGAATTGCGCGAGCGCATCGAAAGCGCGCTGGCGGCGATCGCGGATGGCCCGGTCCAGACGGAAACCCAAGTCGCGGCAGCGCCCCGCGACACGCAGGAGTTGTCGCTGGTCGAAACCGGCGTGATGGACCAGGCGGTGGCCCTGAATGAAATCGCCTCGCGCCTGGAAATCCGCGCCAGCGCGGCCCTGTTCATGCTGGGACAGCGTTTTGGCGTGATCGCGGGCAAGCCGGCCTACGACGCCGAGCGCCTGCCGATCGGTCCGCACGGCCTGTGCCTGGCCTTGCGCGATGCCACCGACGTATTCGGCTTCCCCGACGGGGCCCGGCACGATTTCTATCGCCAGTTCGACAAGTACCTGTTGACCTGGGCGGCTTCGGTCTTCGACGACATCAACGCCTATCTGGTGCGCGAGAAGGTGTTGCCGAATCTGGTCTTTTCGCCGGTGCGGCGCCGCGTCGGCAGCGTGGCGCCGGTCGGTACGCGGTCCGCGACGACTGCGGCCGCGCCCAAGCCCGAGCAGGCGTCGCCTGACAGCACAGGTCCAGGCCAAAGCCACGGTCAGCCGATGCCGTTGGCCGCCAACCAGGACGATGGGAACAACGACCATTCGCAGGATCCGGAACTGTTCGACATGCTGCGGCAGCTGCTGTCGAGCCGTCGCCAGATCCTCGGGCGACTGAAGCCGGATGCGGCCCGCGCGCGCGCCGCCAATGCCGTGCCGGTGTCGCCGCAGCAGCTGCAGAAAGGTTTGTCGGCGCTGCAGAACCGTTCCTCGCACATGCGCGTGGTCGACGGCAAACCGCGTCTGCGGCAGATCGCCGATCTGCGCCAGGACCTGCTCGCGCAGTTCCGCCACGAACTGGGCCCGGGCGCCGATCCGGCGCTGCCGGAAGAACAGAGCGACACGATGGACCTGGTCGGGATGCTGTTCGACCAGATCGTGCAGGAACCGCAGATGGCCAGCAGCGCGGTCGGCGCGCTGATCGCCAAGCTGCAGGTGCCGATGCTGCGCATCGCGCTGAACGACAAGACCTTCTTCACCGCCCGCGAGCATCCGGCGCGGCAGTTGCTCAACGCCGTCGCCGACGCGAGCTATTACTGGACCAGCGACGACGAACAGGATCGCGAGCTGATCGACAAGATGGGCGCGATCGTGGATCGGCTGTCGGGCGAGTTCGACGGCGATCCTGCGATCTTCACGCGCCTGATGGGCGACCTCGCCCAGCATCTTGGCACCCAACAACGCAAGGCCGACGTGACCGAGCGCCGCCATGTGGAAGCCGCGCGCGGCCGGGAGAAGCTGGAAGTCGCCAAGCTGCGCGCCGAGGAAGTGATCGCGGCGCAGGCCAGCGGACGCAACCTGCCGCGCTTCGTGCAGTCGCTGCTGGAACAGACCTGGGTCGACGTGCTGGCGCTGGCCCTGTTGCGCGGCGGCGAGGAATCGCCCGCATTCCGCCAGCACGCGGCCTTGTCGGCGCGGCTGATCGATTCGGCGGCCGCCAAGATGCGCGGCCAGGCGGCGCTGATTGGCGCGGACGAGGCGGCCCGGATGCACGAGGACATCCTCGCCGCGCTCGGCCAGATCGGTTACCAGGGCGATGAGGCCAAGGAGCTCGCGGACCGCCTGCTGGCGGCGGGAACGCAAGGCGAAGGCACCGTGAAAGATGATCCGGCCTCGCGCACCGAACTGGCGATGAAGCTCAAGAACCGCGTGCGGTTGGGACAGGCGCAGAGCGGCGCGCCGGCCGCCGAGGTCAAGGCGGTCAACTCGCCGCTCAGTGAAGAGGAGGTCGCCTGGGTCGAGCGCATCAAGACCTTGCCGTTCGGCACCTGGTTCGATTTCACGATCAACCAGCAGGGCGCGGTCGCGCGGCGGCGCCTGTCGTGGTTCTCCACCGTGACCGGCCATTGCCTGTTCGTGAACCATCGCGGCCAGCGCGTCGGCGAGTACAACATCGGTTGGCTGGCGCGGGAGCTGCATCGCGGCAACGTGAAGCTGGCCCAGCCCGAGCGGGAATCGCTGGTGGATCGCGCCTGGAACGCCATCGTGCGCGCGCTCAAGGCGTTCTCGGGCGGCGGCGACCATCAGGACGAAGCGCAGGCGGCACAGGCTTGAGGACGATGCGGGAACAGGGAGTTCGATCGGCATGAACCAGGAATACCGTTGCGCCAAGCGCAAGGCCGTAGCCGAACGCATCGACGTGTGGAACGCCATGCTCGACGTCCGCGTCGGCGTGATCGGCAACATTTCCGAAACCGGCATGCTGCTGATCTCCAGCACGCCGGTCACGGACGATGCGCTCTACCAGTTCCGCTTCGGCCTGCCGGTGAACGGCCGCATGCACGACATCGAGGTCGGCGCGCACCAGGTCTGGACCGACGTCAGCCGTCCGCCCGGCCAGCTGTGGGTCGGGTTCCGCTTCATCGACATCGCGCCGCAGGACCTTGAGCTGCTTCGCACCTACATCGGGCCAACCGGTGATTGAATCTTGGAGGACAATGGCGGGACCACCAACCCGCTCATGATCGAGCTCGAGCCGGAATCAACCGATGGGTCTCTACGCCGAACACCTCAAGATTCTACAAACCCGCGCCGAAACGGCGCTGCAGCGAGCCGGATTCGATGCACTCGTGATCGCTTCCGGCGTTTCGAAATACCAGTTCCTCGACGATCGTCCCTACGGCTTCCGCGCCAATCCGCACTTCCTGCATTACGTGCCGCTGCCGCAGCACAGCGACTGCTGGATCGTGGTTGTGCCGGGCGGGAAGCCGAGTCTGGTCTATTACCAGCCGGCCGATTACTGGCACCTGCCGCCGGCCGCGCCTTCCGGCGAATGGGTCGAGCATTTTGACATCCATGTCATCACCGAGCCTGCCCAGGCGGTCGGCATCCTGCCCAAGAGCGGGCGGCTGGCGATCATCGGTGAAGCCGATGCGGCATTGCCCGGTTACGAGCCGAACAATCCGGCCGCCGTGCTCGACCATCTGCACTGGCATCGCGCCTTCAAGACGGCGTACGAACTCGAGCGGATGCGCGAAGCCAGCCGTCGCGCCGCGCGCGGCCATGTCGCGGCGGAACGGGCGTTCCGCGCCGGGATGTCGGAACTTTCCATCCATCGCGCCTATCTGCAGGCGTCGGGACAGACCGAGCGCGACCTGCCCTACGACAACATCGTCGGCTTGAACGAACACGCCGCGGTGCTGCATTACCAGCACCAGGATGCGGTCGCGCCGACGACCAGCCGTTCGTTCCTGATCGACGCCGGCGCGCAGGATGCCGGATACGCCGCCGACATCACGCGCACCTACGGCAACGGCGACGAGCTGTTCGGCGCGCTGGTCGACGGCGTCGACGAGGTGCAGCGGAAGCTCGTGGACCAGGTGCGTCCCGGCCGCGACTATCGCGACATCCACCTCGATGCGCACCGGCAGCTGGCGGGCGTGCTGGAACGGCTGGGCATCGTGGCGATGAGCGCGGAGTCGCAGGTCGAAAGTGGCGTGTCGAGCGTGTTCTTCCCGCACGGCATCGGCCATCTGCTCGGGATCCAGGTCCACGACATCGCCGGTCTTGCCGCTTCGGAGAACGGCGGAACCCTGCCGCGGCCGGAGGGCCATCCGTTCCTGCGCCTGACGCGGCCCGTGGACAAGGGCATGGTGGTGACGATCGAGCCGGGCCTCTATTTCATCCCGATGCTGCTCGCGAAGCTGCGCAACGGCCCGCACGCGAAAGCCGTGGACTGGACCAAGGTGGAACACCTGTTGCCGTTCGGCGGGGTGCGGATCGAGGACGATGTCGCCTGCACCGGAGCTGCGCCGGAAAACCTGACCCGCGACGCGTTCGCGATGGTGGCTTGATGCGGCGATTCCTGCTCGCGCTGTTGCTGGCCGTTGCAAGCCCGCCGGGATTCGCGCTCGATCCGGCGCGCTCGGTGGACGAATACACGGTGACGGCGTGGACGATGGAAGACGGCCTGCCGCACAACTTCGTCCAGTACATCAGCCAGGACAGCGAAGGCTTCCTGTGGGTCGGCACCTGGGAAGGCGCGGCGCGCTTCGACGGGCGCGGTTTCGACGCCTACAACCGCCGCACGCTCAAGGACATCGCCTTCGACGGCGTGCGCACCTTGCTGCCGATGGACGACGGTTCGATGCTGCTCGGCACCACGCAGTTCGGCGTGATGCGTTACGAACGCGGCCAATGGTCGATGCTGGAAGACACCTTCCAGCAGCGGCTGCGCGTGATGTCGATGCTGCGCGCCGGCGATGGCGGGTTGTGGATCGGTTGCGAGGATGCGCTGTACCGGCGCGACAAGGACGGCAACCGGCTGATCCGCATCGGCACGCGCGAAGGATTGCCGGATGGCGCGGTGCTGTCGTTGCTGGAGTTGCCGGGCGACGAAGGCGTGCTGGTCGGTACCTTGTACGGCCTGTACCTGTGGCGCGGAGGCGGGCAAGCCGAGCCGATCGGTGAGCGGCTCGGCCTGGGCGTGCGCGGCGTGCGCGCCCTGCTCAAGCGAAGTGATGGCAGCCTCGTCGTGGGCAGCCAGGAAGGCGCCTGGTCCATTGATCCCGGATTGACCACGGCCAAGCGCCTCCTGCGCGAACAGGTCGAGGCGGCGTTGGAGGATCGCGACGGTGCGCTGTGGCTGATGACCAGCAACGGGCTGGTGCGCGATCTGGCGGGGAAACAGGAACGCATCGACGCGGCGGTGGGCCTGAAGGGGCATGGCGGCAAAGGCTTGTTCGAGGATCGGCAAGGCCTGCTGTGGGTGGGAACGACCAACGGCCTGTACCGCGTTTCGGACGGCGCGGTGTTCGGCCTCGACAGCGCGCGCGGGCTGTCCGACAACTACGCCCGCGCGATCCTGCGGATGCCCGACGGCGCGATGCTGATCGGCCATGCGCGCGGACTGGATCTCTGGCGCGCGGGCGAGGTCGAGCCGCTGGGGCAGGGCGGCTCGGCCACCTCGGTGCTGGCATTGGCGCCGGCGCGCGATGGCGGCGTGTACGCAGGCACCTACGACCGCGGCGTGTTGCACTATCCGCCCGGTCTCGATCCGGCCGGCATCGAGGTCATCGATGCCGCCAATGGCCTGCGTTCCAACCATGTGCGCGCCGTTGCCGAAGCGGCGGACGGCACCTTGTACGTGGGCACCAGCAACGGCCTGGCGATCCTGCGCGATGGGCGCGTCGTGGAAACGCTCGGCGAAGCGCAGGGATTGCCCGGCGATTTCGTCCGCGCGCTGTTGCTCGGCGCGGATGGCGGCCTCTGGATCGGCACCTCGAATGGCCTGGCGTATCGCGGCGCCGATGGCGCGTTGCAGGTCTGGGCGTCGGGCTTGGATTTCCCGGGAGTCAGCGCCTTCGACATGTACGTCGATCCGGAAGCGCGGCTCTGGATCGGTTCGGATGCCGGCTTGCTGCGCTTGCGCGGCGACGGCAGCTTCGCGGTGTACGACCATCGCGTCGGACTTCCGAACGATTCCATCTTCCGCGTGCTGGACGATGGGCAAGGGCATTTCTGGCTGTCCAGCAACCAGGGCGCGTTCCGTATCGCGCGGTCGCAGTTCCGCGAGCTGGACGCAGGCCGGCGCAGCCGGCTTTCGATCGACGCCTTCGACAAGTTCGACGGCATGCCCAGCAGCCAGTGCAACGGTGGCAACGCCCAAGCCGGCGATTTCGACGCGCAGGGCCGGGTTTGGCTTCCGACCGCGACCGGCGTGGCGGTGATCGATCCGGCCGCTTCGGCCGAACAGAGCCGCGGCGCCGTGCCGGTCCGGATCGAGCAGGTCTGGATCGACGGCCAGCGGCAGCCGCCCGTCGAGCCATACGTGCTGGAATCGGGTGCGCGTCGCTTGTCGATCCGCTATGCCGGCATGGATTTCCGCGCCCCGTTGCGCATCCGCTACCGCTATCGGATGGAAGGCTTCGATGACGACTGGATCGAGGCCGGTTCGGCGATGGAAGCGATCTACACCAACCTGCCCGACGGACGCTTGCGCTTCGAGGTACAGGCCACGATGAACGGCGATTGGAGTGATCCCGCCGTGGCGGAATCCTCGGCCACCGTGGCGCTCGACGTGGTCCCGCCGTACTGGCAGAGGCCGTGGTTCATCGCGGTCGCGATCGCGGCGCTGGCGCTGCTGGTGGCGATGATCGTGCAACTGCGCGCCAACAGCTTCCGTCGCCGCCAGGAGAACCTTTCCCGCACCATCGACGAACGCACGCGTGAGTTGTCGGACAAGAATGCGGCGCTGGAACAGGCCTGGCGCGAACGCGAGGCGCTGCTGCGCCAGCTCCGGCACCAGGCCTCGCACGATGCGCTCACCGGCCTCTTGAACCGCGGCGCGGGCAGCGAGCGGTTGGCGGCGGAGATGGGCGTCGCGTCGAGCGGATCGCCGTTGTGCGTGGCGCTGGTCGACATCGACCATTTCAAGCGCGTCAACGACGACTACGGCCACAACGTCGGCGATTTGCTGCTGCGCCATGTGGCGCTCTCGCTGGCGGCGCAGGAAGCCAATGCGGGCGGTATCGTCAGCCGCCACGGCGGCGAGGAATTCCTGGTCGTGATGCCCGGCACGAGCTTGCCCGAGGCCGCCCGTCGCCTGGGCGATGCCGTGGCGTACATCTCGCGCACGCCGCTGGAGCATCCGGAGCTGGGGCCGTTGCGCGTCACCATCAGCGTTGGCGTGGCCGAATGGCATCCCGGCGTTTCCGCCAGCCGCTTGATCGCGACCGCCGACCGCCGTCTCTATCGCGCCAAGCACGAAGGCCGCAACCGGATGGTTGCGGCCGATTGAGCACCGCTCCCGGAGTGGATCAGGCCGGAACGACCGGCGCCGAGGAACGCGCGTGCAACACCACGATGGTCTTTCCGCGAGCCCGCAGCATGCCGTTGTCTTCCAGCTGCTTGAGCACGCGCCCGGCCATTTCGCGCGAACAGCCGACGATGCGGGCCAGTTCCTGGCGCGAAACGCGGATCTGGGTGCCGTCCGGATGCGTCATTGCGTCCGGCTCGCCGCACAGATCGACGATCGTGTTGGCGATGCGATTGGTCACGTCCATGAAGGCCAGGCGGCTGGCCTTGCGGCTGGTGTGCATCAGGCGCCGGGTGAGCTGGCTGCCGATCGCGAACAGCAGGCGCGAACACTCGTTGCGCAACGGGCCGGCGAACAGCGACAGGAGCCGCTCATGGCTGATTTCCGCCAGTTCGCAGACAGAGCGCGTGCGCAGCACCACGTTGCGCTGCGGCGCGGTGACGAACAGGCCGGTTTCGCCGATGAACTCGCCCGCGTTGACGTAGCTCAGCACCAGTTCGCGGCCATCCTCTTCCTCGCTGATGACCGAGAGCGAGCCGGAGATCACGTAGTACATGGTCGAGCCCGGATCGCCCGGACGGAACACGTCCATGCGGCTGGCATAGCGCCGGCGATGGCAGTGCGACAGGAAAGCGCGGATCGTGGCCTCGTCGGGCGCCAGCGACGGCGCGGGCTGTGGACGGCGCAACGCTTCCTGCAGGCTGTAGGTCACATTTGCTGCTTCCAAGGTTTGCCCCCAGCGTCGATTTTCGATAAATGATCTCGAGCTTAAAGGTCACTGTGACAGACTGCAACGCAGTCGGGCCGGTTGCAGCGCGTGCCTGAACGAGCAAGCGCGGCGTTTTTGCCCGATAATCCGCTGCTTTCCATCTGCCCGATTCCAAGGAACCCACGGTGGTCAAACCCCTGCCGCGCCTGAAACTGCAAGGCTTCAACAATCTCACCAAGGCGCTCAGCTTCAACATCTACGACGTCTGCTACGCCGTCACCGAAGAACAGCGCCAGCGCTACATCGAGTACATCGACGAGGCCTACAACGCCGAGCGCCTGACGCAGATCCTCACGGACGTGGCCGACATCATCGGCGCCAACATCCTCAACGTCGCGCGCCAGGACTACGACCCGCAGGGCGCCTCGGTGACGATCCTGATCTCCGAACAGCCGGTCATCGACAAGAAGCAGGCCGGCAAGGAAGTGCTGTCCGGCGCGATGCGCGAGCATCCGGAGGAAGCTTCGGTCGTGGCGCACCTGGACAAGAGCCACATCACCGTCCACACCTATCCGGAAACGCATCCGCACAACGGCATCGCGACCTTCCGCGCCGACATCGACGTTGCCACCTGCGGCGTGATCTCGCCGCTGAAGGCGCTGAACTACCTGATCGAGAGCTTCGATTCGGACATCGTGATCATGGACTACCGCGTGCGCGGCTTCACCCGCGACGTGCGCGGCACCAAGCACTACATCGACCACCGCATCAACTCGATCCAGGACTTCCTCGCCAAGGCGACGAAGGCGCGCTACGAGATGTTCGACGTGAACGTCTACCAGGAGAACATCTTCCACACCAAGATGCACCTGAAGGACTTCGACCTGGACACGTACCTGTTCGAGGAAAAGGCCAAGAACCTTTCCTTCAAGGATCGCCAGCGCATCGAAATGCAGTTGCGCCGCGAGATCGAAGAACTGTTCCACGGCCGCAACCTGGATTGATGCGGCATCCGCGTCGGACGCGTCCTGCCGGGGTCGTCCGACGCGCTAGCATGGCGATGCCGGTTTCCCGTCGCATCGCCATGCCATGAACGACCTCTGCCAGCGCGCCGCGCGCACGATTCTCCTCGGCTTCGAGGACTACCACGAACATTTCGCGCGGATCACGCGGCGCGCGAAGCAGCGCTTCGAGCAGCGCGACTGGGCGGGCTTGCGCAGCGACCTGGGCGAGCGCATCGACTCCTATGACGAATGCATCGCCACCACGCGCGAACGGCTGGTGGCCGAACTCGGCGAACGCGCGAAGGACCGGGCGCTGTGGCAGGGCATCCGCGCCGCGTTCGCGGTCCAGGTCGCCAACCTGCTCGACCAGGAGCTCTACAAGACCTACTACAACACGCTGACGCGGCGCTTCTTCCGCACCCGCGGCGTCGATCCGGCGATCGAATTCGTCGCGCTCGACCTGCAGCCGACCGACCGGATCGTGCATCCGGTCGCGCGCCACAATTACGCGATCCACGGCAACCTCGCCGACGTGTTCGCGCGCGTGCTGGCAGGCTATGCGTTCGACGTGCCGTACGCGCATCCGCACCTCTGCGCCGAACGCATGGCGCGCGCGGTGGAGCAGCGCTTCGGGCATTGGGACGGCGGCGCGCATCCCTTCGTCGCGATCGAACTGCTCGAGACCGTGTTCTACCGCGAGCAGCGCGCTTATCTCGTGGGCCGCGCGTTCGGCGAGTTCCGCCACACGCCGCTGGTCATCGCGCTGGCCAACGGGCCGGATGGCTTGTACGTCGATGCGCTGATCACCGACCGCGACCACCTCGCGCAATTGTTCGGCTTCACCCGCAGCTATTTCTTCGCCGACCTGCCGACGGTCGGCAGCGCCGTCGTGTTCCTGCGTTCGCTGCTGCCGAAAAAACCGGTGGACGAGCTTTACACCGTGCTCGGCCGCGCCAAGCAGGGCAAGACCGAACGCTATCGCGCCTTCTTCCGGCACCTGGAATTGAATCCGGACGAACAGTTCGTGCGCGCCGAAGGCGAACGCGGCATGGTGATGATGGTCTTCACGCTGCCGTCGTATCCGCTCGTGTTCAAGCTGATCCGTGACCGCTTCGCGTATCCGAAGGAAATGGCGCGCGAGGAGGTGATGGAGAAATACCGCATCGTCTCGCGCCACGACCGCGCGGGACGACTGGTCGATGCGCAGAGCTTCCGCCACTTGCGTTTCCCGCGCCGCCAGTTCGAGTCTTCGCTGCTGGACGAACTGCTCGAAGGTTGCCGCGAAACGGTGACCGAGGACGGCGACGATCTGGTGTTTTCGCTGTGCTACGTCGAACGCCGCTTGCGGCCGCTGAACCTGTACCTGAAGGAGGTTCCGGAAGCCGACGCGCTGCGCGCCGTGATCGACTACGGACAGGCGATCAAGGACCTCGCCCGCAGCGGCATCTTCCCCGGCGACCTGCTGCTGAAGAACTTCGGCGTCACCCGCAATCGCCGCGCAATCTTCTACGACTACGACGAGTTGTGCCTCGTCACCGATTGCCGTTTCCGGCGCTTGCCGGAAGCGCGCGACAATGACGAGGAAATGCACCACGGCGCCTGGTTCCACGTCGATACCAACGACGTGTTTCCCGAGCAGTTTCCGCGCTTCCTCGGCCTGTCGAAAACACAACTGGACGCGCTGCTGGCGGCGCACGGGGAAATCTTCGACGTGGGCTGGTGGCTGGAGCTGAAGCGGGCGATCGCGCGCGATGGCGTCGCGGACGTGCCGCCGTATTCGGAGGCGGCGCGACTGGTGCACGGGCCAGAATGACTGTGGATTTTTGTCAGCGACACGGATTTTGACGTGTTCTGGCACGCAACCTGCTTCAGATGGACGTGTCTGATGCCAGGTGATTCCCATGCTCGTCCCCGTGTTGATCCGCTCCGTGTTGCTGCCTGCCGCCGACTGGTGCTGCGCCGCCGTCGACACGGCTTGCTTGGCACTGGAAAGCGCGCTGTTCCGCGCCTGAATGGGGTTAAGGTTCCGTCTGGCGCGAACTGACGCGTTGCGTCACACTCGCGTCAAAAGTGAACGCGGATGACGGCGTTCACCGGATTTCAGATACCGTTCTTCACAAGCATGAATACCAAAGTCCCGACCGCCGCTGAGGCGGTTTCGTTTTTTCAGGATCAAGGCAAAGGTCGTCCGATCCGCCTGGTCGGCTTCGACGCCGACGACACGCTCTGGCACAGCGAGGGCTATTACCAGGCCGCGCACGCGGAATTCGAGCGGATCCTGTCGCGCTATATCGACCTGGCCGACGTCGCGCTGCACGAGCGCCTGCTTGCGGCCGAGCGCCGCAACATCAAGTTGTTCGGCTACGGCGCGAAAGGCATGACGCTGTCGATGATCGAGACCGCGATCGAAATGACCGGGGCGCGCATCGAGGCCGCCGACATCGGTGCGCTGGTCAAGCTCGGAAAGGAAGTGCTGGCGCATCCGGTGGAGCTGCTGCCGGACGTGCGCGCCGCGGTCGAAGCCGTCGCCAAGACCCATCGCCTCGTGCTGATCACCAAGGGCGACCTGTTCCACCAGGAAGCCAAGATCGCCGCTTCCGGCCTGGCCGATCTGTTCACCCGGATCGAGATCGTCTCGGAGAAGGATCCGGCCGCATATACGCGGGTCGTGGCCGAATGCGGTGAGGCGCCGGAACGCTTCGTGATGATCGGCAATTCGCTGCGCTCGGACATCGAGCCGGTGCTGGCCATCGGCGGTTGGGGCGTGCACGTGCCGTATCCGTTGCTGTGGGCACTGGAAGCCGAACACGGCGTTGCGGATGACCACGCGCGGGTGGCGCGGATCGACAGCGCGGCGCAGATTCCGCAGGCCGTGGCGCATCTGGAAGCGCTGGCTTCCGCGGGCTGAACCGTCGGAGCGCGTTCAGCTCCAAGTCGCTTCGGCGGGCTTCGATTGAGCGGCGATTCACCTGGGCAACCGGATGCTTGATCCCACGCCGGATCGCGGCGTGCTTTTCTGGAGAGTCCCATGCGCAGCTTGCTTGCTTCTCTCGTTCTTGCCGGTGCCGGCGTGTTCGCCGCGGCGACGCCCGCGCAGGCGCACGGACCGGGCGCCCGCGTCTACGTGTCCTTCGGCGATGTCGCCTTCATGCACGGTCGGCCCTTCCATCGCCATATGCACAACCTTCCGTTGCATGTGATCGCGGATGTCCACGGGCCGCGGTACTACTACTACGCGCCGGCAGGCTATCTGCCTCCGCCGCCGCCGCACGTACACCGTTACGACCATCGCCACAACGATCACCGCCACGGCCATCGCGCGCCGCCGCGTCCGGGCTATCCGCGTTACCGCGACGGCTATTACCGCTAAGCGGCCTGTTCCTTCCGCAGCGCGGCCAGCACCGGCGGCGTGTGCGGAAGCTGGCCATGCCAGAGCGCGAAGGCCAGCGCGGCCTGTTCCACCAGCATCCCGAGGCCGTCGCTTCTTGCGGCGGCTTCGCTTTTTCCGGCCCATGACAGGAAGGGCGCGGCGGCGGCTCCGTAGGAAAGGTCGTAGCACAGCGCGCCGGGTGCGGGCAGCGTTCCGGGGAGTTCCAGCGGCGCTCCGCCGCGTCCGGCCGAGGTGGCGTTGAGGATCAGGTCGAAACGGCCGGCTTCGGACACGTCGTCGAGGGCAAGCACGCGGATCGGTCCTGCCGCCGCGAGATCGTTCGCCAATGCCTGCGCGCGTTCGGGCGTGCGGTTGGCGATGCACAGTCCTGCGATGCCGGCGTCGAACAGGGCCGGGATCGCGCCGCGCGCCGCGCCGCCCGCGCCCAGCAACAACACGCGGCGATCGTGCAGCGGCCAGCGCAGGTTCGTTTCGATGTCGCGCACCAGACCGGCACCGTCGGTGTTGTCGCCGTACCAGTGGTCTTCGCGCCAGAGCAGCGTGTTGGCCGCGCCCGCGAGTTTCGCGGCTGGCGACAACTCGCCGCACAGGCGCGCCGCCCATTCCTTCAGCGGCAAGGTCACGTTCGCGCCGCGCCCGCCTTCGGAACGGAAGGCTTCGAGCTTTTCGGCGAAAACCTCCGGTTCGGCTTCGATGCGTTCGTAGCGCAGCGCCACGCCGCATTGTTCGCCGAACATCGCATGGATGAAGGGCGAGCGGCTGTGCGCGACGGGAAAGCCGAATACGGCATGGCGATGGATCGGCATGCGGCAATCCTGGAATCGGGAGGCCGCAACGGTAGCACTGCTTTTTCCCGTTTTTGCGGTGCGTAAAAGGCCCGGAAACCTGTCGCTGGCCTGAACCTCCCCGACGTGGGATAATCCCGTCTCTTTGCCCGCCACAACCGACATGGGAGTCATCATGGCCGACGAAACCACCAACGGCGCCGCCGCTGCGCCGCAGGGCCCGCAGTTCTCGCTGCAACGCATCTACGTCAAGGATTCGAGCTTCGAAGCGCCGCACGCGCCGCACATCTTCCAGGAGCAGGGCCAGCCGGCGCTGCAGCTGAACATGGGCCAGAAGGTCCAGGTCCTCGCCGAAGGCGTGTTCGAAGTCGTTCTCACCGTTTCGCTGACCTGCACGGTCAACGAAAAGAACGCCTACCTCGCCGAAGTGCAGCAGGCCGGTATTGTCGGTCTGGTCGGCTTCGACGCCGCCAACACCGATGCGCTGCTCAACACCTACGTGCCGAACGCCCTGTTCCCGTACGCGCGCCAGGCGATCAGCGACATGGTGCAGGCCGGCGGCTTCCCGCCGTACCTGCTGCAGCCGATCAACTTCGACCAGATCTACGCCGAAGCCCTGCGCCGCCGCGCGCAGCAGCAGGCCGAGGCCGCGAATCAGGCCACGCCGCCCGCGGGCAACGCGTAAGAAGCGATATGGTCGAGAGCCGCCCAACGCGGCTTGCGGTACTGGGCGCCGGTTCCTGGGGAACGGCGCTCGCGGTGCAGGCCGCTCGCAACGGCCTGCGAACCGTGCTTTGGGGCCGCGACGCCGCGGCCGTGACGGCGATGCGGCAAACCCGCCGCAACGCCGAATACCTGCCCGATCTCGAGCTGCCCGAAGCGCTGGAATACGAATCGGATCTCGCCGCCGCCATCGCGCCGGCCGATCTGATCCTGATCGTCGTTCCCAGCCACGCCTTCACCGACATCTGCCGCGCCATCGCGCCGTTGAAGCGCGCCGACGCCGGCGTCGCGTGGGCGACGAAAGGCTTCGAGCCGGGTTCCGGTCGTTTCCTGCACGAAGTCGCGCGCGAGGTTTTCGGCGACGCGGTGCCGCTGGCGCTCGTCACCGGCCCGTCCTTCGCGAAGGAGGTCGCGCAGGGCCTGCCGACCGCGGTGACGGTGCAATCCGACAACGTGCAGTTCGCCACGACGGTGGCGCAGGCGCTGCACAGCCCGACATTCCGCGCCTACACCGGCAAGGATTTCATCGGCGCCGAACTTGGCGGTGCGATGAAGAACGTGCTGGCGGTCGCCACCGGCGTTGCCGATGGCATGAAGCTCGGTCTCAACGCCCGCGCCGGCCTGATCACGCGCGGCATGGCCGAAGTGCTGCGCCTCAATGCCGCGCTTGGCGGCAATCCGGAAACGCCGATGGGTCTGGCCGGACTGGGCGACCTGGTGCTCACCTGCACCGGCGACCTTTCCCGCAACCGCCGCCTTGGTCTGGCCTTGGGGCGCGGCCAATCGATCCAGGAAGCGCTCAAGGAGATCGGCCAGGTGGTCGAGTCCATCCAGACCGTGGACGAAGTGATGCGCTTGGCCCGCCGCCATGGCGTGGAGCTTCCGATTTCCGCCTTGGTGCAGCGCGTACTGCACGGCGAGATCACGCCGACCGAAGGCATGCGGCTCCTGCTCTCGCGCGAACAGAAGCCCGAATTCACCGGTTGAGCCCGGCTCCCCGGCTCAACCGTTCCGCAAGAATCCCGGTGTTGAAGTGAACCCGTCCGGCCACGCGGCCGGACGGGTTGTCACGCCGTTTCCGCTTTCCGCACGCCGAACCACGCGCAGTACAGGGCCGGCACGAACAGCAGCGTCAAAACGGTCGCGACGATCAGGCCGCCCATGATCGCCACCGCCATCGGCCCGAAGAACGCGCTGCGCGACAGCGGGATCATCGCCAGCACCGCCGCCAGCGCGGTCAGCACGATCGGGCGGAAGCGCCGCACCGTCGCGTCCACGACCGCCTGCCAGCGCGGATGGCCTTCGCGGATGTCGTGTTCGATCTGGTCCACGAGGATCACCGAGTTGCGCATGATCATGCCGGACAGCGCGATCGTGCCGAGCATCGCGACGAAGCCGAACGGCACGCGGAACACGAGCAGGAACAGCACCACGCCGATCAGGCCCAGCGGCGCGGTCAGGAACACCAGCAGCGAGCGCGTGAAGCTGCGCAGCTGCAGCATCAGCAACGTGAACACGACGCCGAGGAACAGCGGCAGGCCGGCCTTCACCGAATTGGCGCCGCGCGCGGAATCCTCCACCGTGCCGCCGGTTTCCAGCAGGTAGCCCGGCGGCAGCTTGGCGCGGATTTCCTCGAGTGTCGGAAGGATCTGCGCGACCACCGTGGCCGGCTGTACCTTGCCGTAGACGTCGGCGCGCACGGTCACGGTCGGCAGGCGATTGCGGTGCCAGACGATGCCTTCCTCGAACGCGGGTTCCAGCGTGGCGATCTGTTCGACCGGCACCTTCGCGCCGCTGGCGGTCGGCACCGAGAGCGAGCCCAGCAGCTCCAGATGCGTGCGTTCGTCGGCCGCGCCGCGCAACAGGATCTGGATCAGTTCGTTGTCCTCGCGATAGGTGCTGACCGTCATGCCGGACACCGAGCTCTGCAGGAAGGCGGCGAGGTGCTTGGAGCTGACGCCGAGCGCGCGGGCGCGTTCCTGGTCGAGCTTCAGGCGCACGATCTTGCTCGGCTCTTCCCAGTCGAGATTCACGTTCGTCGCGTTCGGGTTCTGCTCGACCTTCGCTGCCACTTCGCGCGCCAGCTTGCGGATCACGTCGATGTGTTCGCCCGAGACGCGGAACTGCACCGGATAGCCGACCGGCGGTCCGTTCTCCAGCCGCGTGACGCGGGCGCGCACTTCGGGGAACTCGTTCGCGAAGATGTCGATCAGTTGCGAGCGCAGCTGTTCGCGCGCCTTGAGATCGTGCGCCAACACGACGAACTGGGCGAAGCTGGCCTGCGGCAATTGCTGGTCGAGCGGCAGGTAAAACCGCGGCGAGCCGGTGCCGACGTAGGAAACGAAGTTGTCGATGCCTTCCAGCGTCTTCAGGCGTTCTTCGAGTTTTTCGACCTGCGTCTGCGTCGCACGCAGCGATGCGCCTTCGGCGAGCTTGAGGTCGAGCATCAGTTCCAGTCGCGTCGAATCGGGGAAGAACTGCTGCGGCACGAAGCGGAACATGTAGCCGGACAGCAGGAACAGCGCGACGGTGGCGGCGATCACCGGCCAGCGGAACGTCATGCAGGCTTCCAGCAGCTTGCGGAAGACACGGTAGAACGGCTTGGTGTACGGATCGTGCGCGGCGTGCCCGTGTTCGCCGGGCTTCGGATCGGGCAGCAGCTTGTCGCCCAGGTACGGCACGAACACGACCGCCGCGATCCAGCTCACCAGCAGCGCGATCGTGACGACCTCGAAGATCGAGCGCGTGTATTCGCCGGTGCTGGACTTGGCGGTCGCGATGGGCAGGAAGCCGGCGGCGGTGATCAGCGTGCCGGTCAGCATCGGGAAGGCGGTGGAAGTCCAGGCGAAGCTCGCCGCGCGGAAGCGGTCGAGGCCTTGCTCCATCTTCACCGCCATCATCTCGACCGCGATGATGGCGTCGTCCACCAGCAGGCCGAGCGCCAGCACCAGCGCGCCGAGCGAGATCTTGTGCAGACCGATGTCGAAGTAGTGCATCGCCGCGAAGGTCATCGCCAGCACCAGTGGGATCGACAGCGCGACGACCAGGCCGGTGCGGAAGCCGAGCGAGAAGAAGCTGACCACGAGCACGATGATCACGGCCTCGGCCAGCACGCGCACGAACTCGCCGACCGAATCGCGCACCGCCTTCGGTTGGTCGGAAACCTTCCGCAGCTGCATGCCCAGCGGCAGCGTTTCCTGCAGCTGCGCGAGCTTTTCGTCGAGCGCGGCGCCCAGTTTCAGGATGTCGCCGCCGGGCTTCATCGACACCGCGATGCCGATGGCTTCCTCGCCCATGAAGCGCATTTTCGGCGCGGGCGGATCGGAGAAGCCGCGCCACACGTGCGCCACGTCGTCGAGCCGGAAGGTGCGGTCGCCAACGCGGATCGGGAACGCCGCGATCGCTTCGACCGAATCGAAGCGGCCATCGACGCGCAATTGGATGCGCTCGTCGGAAGTCTCGAAGAAGCCGGCCGGAATCACCGCATTCTGTTCGTCGAGCGCGGCCTGCACCGCCGCGAGCGGCACGCCGAGCGTGGCGAGCTTGGTGTTGGAAATCTCGATCCAGATCTTCTCGTCCTGCAGGCCGATCAGTTCGACCTTGGCCACGTCGGGCACGCGCTGCAGTTCGATCTCGAGCCGGTCGGCGTAGTCCTTCAGCACGGCGTAGTCGAAGCCGTCCGAGCTGAGCGCGTAGATGTTGCCGAAGGTGTCGCCGAACTCGTCGTTGAAGAACGGGCCGACCACTTCCGCCGGGAGATTGGCGCGAATGTCGCCGATCTTCTTGCGCACCTGGTAGAACAGTTCCGGCAGTTCCTTCGACGTGAGGCTGTCGCGCGCGACGAAGATCACCTGCGATTCGCCCGGACGCGAGTAGGCGCGGATGTTCTCGTAGCGCCCGGTTTCCATCAGCTTGCGCTCGATCCTGTCGGTGACCTGCTGCGCCACTTCCTCGGCGGTCGCGCCCGGCCACAGCGTGCGCACCACCATCGCGCGGAAGGTGAAGGGCGGGTCTTCGCTCTGGCCGAGGCGGCTGTAGGAAAAGATGCCGAGCAGCGCCAGCAGCGCCATCGCGTACAGCACCAGCTCGCGGTGCCGGAGCGCCCACGCGGAAAGGTTGAACGCCGTGGGAGCGTTCGTGTTCTGCGGCGACTCGCTCACGGCGCGGCCTGCAACGAAACGGGGCGGTTGTCGCGGTCGATGGGTTTGACGCGCTGGCCCGGCTTGAGCAGATGCACGCCGCCGACCACGACCCAATCGTCGGTGGACAGGCCTTCCGAGATCACGGCGCGGTTCTCGGCCCAGTTTGCGACCATGACATCGCGGCGCTGCACCTGCGCCGTGGCCGGATCGAGCACCCACACGAACGGCTGGCCTTCTTCGCCGCCGACCGACGAAAGCGGAACCGTCAGCGCGTTGGTGTCGTCATTGCCGACGAACACTCGTGCCGTCTGTCCAAGCTCGACCGTGCCTTCGGCGTTGAACGAAACCCGCGCCGCGTAAGTGCGCGCCTGCGGATCGGCGCTCGACGCAAGCTCGCGGATCGTGCCGGGGAGGTAATGGCCGAGCCGCGACCACAGTTCCACGTACACGCGCTGTCCGACCGAGAACTTCGAGATTTCCTGTTCCGGCAGGCCGATGGCGACATCGCGTTCGCCGTCGAGCGCGAGCACGAACACGGTCTGGCCGGCGGCCACGACCTGTCCGGCTTCGGCCAGCCGCTGCGAGATTGTGCCGTCGCCGGGCGCGACCAGCTGCGCATAGCTCTTCTGGTTGTTCGCGACTTCGAGCGCGGCGCGCGCGCTGTCGGCCTGCGCCTTCGCGGCGGCGAGCGCATTGGCGCGCGAGTCGAACGCGGATTGGCTGATGAGCTTGCGATCCAGCATTTCCCTGGCGCGATCGAACTCGGTCTGCGCCAGCGTCTGCGCGGCCTGCGCGGCGGCGTACGCGGCGCGCGCGGAACCGACCTGCAGGCTCAGGTCTTCGGCATCGAGTTCGGCCAGCAGGTCGCCTTTCTTCACCTGCGCGCCGGTGTTGACCAGCCGCCGCGCGATCTTGCCGCCGACGCGGAACGACAGCGCCGGCTCGTAGCGCGCCCGCACATCGCCCGCGAACGCACGCAGCGCCGGCTGCGCCGGTTGCGGGTGCGTGACCATGGCCGGGCGCAGCGTTTCCACCGTCGCCTTCTCGCCGCCGCAGGCCGACAGCAATCCTGCCAAGGCCAGCCCCAATGCCACGTTTCGGAATCCGTGCCCGATCATGCCGGTTCACCAATAATTGAACTGGACGGTATAGTATATTTTCGATGTTTCAGCCGTCCAGTCGCCAATGACGAAAGCGCCATCCTCCGGCCCCGGCCGTCCCAAAAGCCCGCAGAAGCGCGAAGCCATTCTGAAGGCGGCGCAGCAGATGTTCCTGGAGCGCGGCTTCGACGGCACCAGCATGGACAGGATCGCGACCTTGGCCGGCGTCTCCAAGCCGACGGTCTACAACCATTTCGTGGACAAGGAGCGGCTGTTCCACGCCGCGGTCGAACAGCGCTGCCGTGAACAATTGCCCGATGACCTGTTCGCGCCCTTGCCCGGCGCTTCGCTCGAGCACGACTTGCGCGAGATCGGCCTGCGCTTCCAGGCCTTGATGGAAAGCCCCGATGCGATCGCGCTGCATCGCATGATGCTGGCCGATCCGCGCAACGCCGAACGGCTCGGTCCGATCTTCTGGAACGCCGGACCGGCGCACGTGATCGCGGGCGTGGAAGCCTATCTGCGCGCCGCCGTCGCGCGCGGCGAACTGGACATCGGCGACGTGCACGAAGCCGCCGCGCAGTTCCTCACCTTGCTCAAGGGCGACAGCGTCGCGCGCATGACCTGCGGCAAGGGCTTCAGCCAACGCAGCGGCGCGGCGCAGGTGGATTCGGTGGTGCGCATGTTCCTGCGCGCCTACCGGAAGTGATCACGCCGTAAGGCTGGCGGCTTGCCGCCGAAGCGGGCCGGCCCGCGAGGCGGGCGCGGCCCGGACGGATCACTCGGGCTTCACCTTCCACGGCGGGTTCTTGCGGATATCGCCCGCCCAGAACAGGCAGATCACATTGCCGGAAGGATCGTTGAGGCGCGCTTCGCGCCACAGCCAGACCTCGTCCTTCGGCAGCTGCGTGAACTCGAAACCCTTGGCGCGCAGCGCTTCCACGCGCTCATCCAGATCCTTGCATTCGAAATACACGACGACGCCGGTGTTCTGGACCGGTTCGGTCGTCGAGTGCAGCGACAACGTGGAATCGCCTTCGGGGCACTCGAAGCGCGCATAGCGCGGCGGCGAATGCACGATCTGCGTGAAACCCATGTCGCGGTAGAACTGGACGGTGCGATCGAAATCGGTGACGGGAAGGGTGACTTGATTGAGGTTCATCGGGGCTTGTGCTCGTGGTGCTTGGGCGGGCTGCGAAGCAGTGCCGGATTGTTGTCGGAGCTGTCGGGCCGAAGGGTGGGAGCTTTGCACTGCCACCCAGTCTTCGGGGTGGTGATCGTAGTCACAGGCATGCCCGGTCCGATACTGACCACGGTCATGGGGCGCGTAAAACCATGGAGTCCAACGAAAGTGTCGCGACGAGGCGGATGGCGGCATCGCGCCACCATTCCGCGCCTCAGGCGGTCAGCGGTTTGGAATAGACATGCTGCGTCTTGGCCCGCGCATAGCCCCGCTCCAGATAAAAAGGATGGGACTCGAGCCGGACGGCATTGGAGCGGACAATCACCGTGTCGTGGCCACAACTGCGCGCCCAATCCTCCGCCGCCGCGACCAGACGGGAACCAATCCCCGAACGCTTCGCCCGCGAATCCACGACCAAGCCCGTGATCTCCGCCATTCGCCCCGATTCGAGGCTGAGGCGCGATTCGGCGGCAATCCAGCCCAACAAGACAGGCTCGCGTTGAACGGCCACGGCGATGAATTTGCCTTGCTGGAGCAACCCGCCCAGCCGATCCGCCATTTCCTGCGCCGACGTCGGATAGCCAAGCTCGCCGCTGAGCCGGGCGATTTCGGTTGCGTCTTCGGTGGTGGCGGGGCGGATGGAAATTTCCATGATCGACGAATCAGGCGGCCGTGCGGCTCGCGATGGGGGCGTGTGGATTGTCCGTTGCAATCATCATTTCGGGACGGATCGCTTTGTTGGGATCGGCCGAAGATGAACAAGGCGGTGATGCCTGGAGTGTCACCGGGCTGATTCGTGGCGGCTGTGGTGCGGGCGGCAACCTGCCTCAAAGCGTGGTCGGATGGAGCGGCGGCGTGATGCTCAGCTGCTCCCGCGCATGATCCAGAGCGCAATCAACGGGGAAAGGTTGAAGACCAGGATCGCGATCTTGTACGCCGCCATGCCACTGTAATGGACAAGATCGAATGCCTGGTCCGACAGGTTGAACCAGCGTCCATGGACCCTGCGCACGAAGCCGCGCGCAAAGGCGAAGACGAAGAACCAGAGCAGCAGGATCGCGTAATTGACGGCCAGCGACCAAAGCAGGAAATCGAAAAGCCGGTCCGGATTCATCATGACCTCCAGTAAGCGATGTCGAGGCTTGAGCCACGCGGCGGCGGCCGCGGGCCCGGCGATAGTGCCGGATTCCGTTGCAGCGTGCCGCTTGGGCGATGCGTTCGCTGTTTCAGCGGGCCGATGCTGAAACGGATCCCGAGCGCCGCGTGCTTCGACGCGGCGCCGACTCGGGCGAATCGTTAGCTGCCGGCATGCGCGGCCTTGGATTCGACATGTTGTTTGAACCGATCGAGGATCGCCTGCCAGCCTTCGCGCTGCTGTTCAACGGAATGGATTGCTTCGCTGTCGAAGGTGACACGGACATGCACGCCGGCGGGCGTGTCCTGGAAATCGACCCTGGCTTTCCGATCGCCGAAGTCGTATTCGATCAGGTGATTGGGCACGACCTTGGTGTAGGTGCCTTCGAAATCGAAACCGCAGCTGCCGTCCTTGGCTTCCATGCGCGAGCAGAACTGGCCGCCGGGCCGGAGGTCGACACGGGATTGGGTGGTGTGCCAGTCGTCCGACGCCGCGTTCCATTGAACGATGTCCTCCGGGTTGCTGTATGCCTCCCAGACGGCGCCGATCGGTGCGCGGACCGTTGCCTCGACCGTGATTTTCATGATCCCTCCACGTCGTCTTTTGCAGCCAACGTTAATCGCGCGCGGCTGCGGATGCCACCGGCCCGGCAAATCGCGCGGGAATCGTCGTGCGTGTCGTGGAGGCGCTGCCGGCTCAGTTCGAGGCGGCGCGGCGGCGCGCAGGCTTGGCTTCCGTCCCGTTGCCTTGGGCCCGCATCACAGCCAACGCCGTACCGACCGCATGTACGCCTGGTAATCCGCGCCGAAGTGCTTCATGAGGGCGCGTTCTTCCGGCTCGATCTGGAAGCGGTTCATGTAGGCGATGAAGACCGGAAGCAGCGCGAAGGCGACCAGGTTCGAGAGCAGCACGGCCCAGCCCGCAAGCGCCAGGAGAAATCCCAGGTACATCGGATTGCGCGTGAACCGGTAGATGCCGGTGGTGACCAGCGTCGAGGTGCGTTCGGGCGTGAACGGATTGACCGTGGTTTTGTTGCGCTTGAACGCAAGCACACCGGCGATGGCAACGGCCGCGCCGACCAGGAACAGCGCGACCGCGATGAAGATGGCGGCAGGAATGCCCACGGCGAACGGCAGGACGTAGGCGCCCAAGGCCATCAGGCCGGCAAAGATGAAAACCAGCGCGACGGGCGGGATTCGAAGCTCGAGTGCTTGCATGGGAGCGGTCTTGGGTATGGCTGGGAATCGCTGGTCGGGGGTCGAACAGCCGGCCTCATGGTTCGATCGAGAACACCGGAAGCCCAAGACCAAGCGCCACCGCGGTCAGGCGGATGCCGATCACCATGACGACGCCGATGCCGAAGGAAACCGATGACGGCAGCCGCGTGCGGTGCAGCAACAGGTAAACCACGATTCCGGCGATGGCGGCGGAAGCGTAGATGTCCTGCCGAAGGATCATCGGCACCTTCGCGGACAGCACGTCGCGGATCACGCCGCCGCCTGCGCCGGTCAGCGTGCCCATCAGCACGATGACGATCGGCCGGCAGCCGGACTGTTCTGCGACCTGCGCGCCGGAGATCGCGAACACCGCCAGGCCGATGGCGTCGGCGACGATCAAGGCCTGCGTCGGCACCGGCAGCAGGTGCACCCACAGGAGCGTCACCGCGGTCGCACCGATGATGGTGTAGATCGGAACGCTGTCCTTGATCCAGAAGATCGGGTGCTTGTTGAGCAGTACGTCGCGGATCGTTCCGCCGCCGACGGCGGTGATCGAGGCGAGCACGACCACGCCGAGCAGATCCATGTTCGCCGCGATCCCGAGCAGCGCGCCGCTCGCCGCGAAAACCGCGACGCCGAACAGATCGAGGATGTAGAGGAACACGGCTCAGCGACTGCTCGCGGTGGCCACGGCCTGGGCGAAGCGTGCGGTCATCTTCGTGCGTGTGGTGGAATCGATGCCGCTCAGTCCGAGGTAGCGCAGCAGCAATGCGCCGACTTCGTCGCTGCCGTCGCCGTTGGCGGAACCGGAAAGCTTTTCCGAAAGTCGCTGGATCTGGATGCGGCGGCGCAGTTCGCGGGCTTCGCCGGGCGAGTCGATGCCGGCGGCGAGTTCCGCCAGCACGACGAGTTGCTCGGCTTGTTCCGTGGCATTCGCATCCATCGCCGGTGCGGTTTCCGACGCCAACGCGGCCAGTCGCGCCGCGATGGCGGAACGGGCGTTGTTGGGCAGCGGCAAGCCATCGATCTGTTCGCGCAAGCGTTCGCGTTCTTCCGGCGTGGCCGATCCGGCCTGCAGCTGCTGTTCCAGTTGATCGAGCCGTTGCGCGGCTTCGAGCGTGGTGGACAGTTCGGCCATGCGTTGCGCCTGGCGCTGGCGCGCCTGCGCTTCGCGCACGGCGGCGATGGCCTTCTGGTAGGCGCGTTGGTCGAGGATCGGCTGCGCTGCGGCGGGCCGTCCCGCCGGACGGCGATCGCGCACGGCTTGCGGCGCGTCGCGGCGCTGGCCGGTATCGAGCGCACGCCAGCGGGCTTCGAGCGTGGCCAGCTTGGCGTCGATGCCGCGCGGGTCGGGATCGTTCGCGAGCGCGGCCAGTTCCGCCAGCACGGCGCGGGCTTCCTCGCGCTGCGCGGATTCGCTGGCGCGTTCTTCGGCGCGTTGCGCGTCGGCGCGGGCGAAGTGCGGTGCGACCAGCTCGCGCAGTTCCTGCCAGAGCGCATCGTCCACGCTGCGGGCGGCACGCGGCAGGGTTTTCCACTTGGCCTGCGCGTCGCGTGCGATGGCCAGCGCGGTCTCGGGTTCGGCGTGCATCAGGTCGCGGCGCAGGTTGCCGAGCAGTTTGCGCTTGGCCTCGGCGGCTTCGGCTTCGGCGTTCGCGATGGCCGCGTCGATGCGGGCCAAGGCTTCACGCAGGCGCTTGCCCATGTCGCGGCGCGCGGAAGGTTCCAGTTCGTCGAGGCGGCGCAGCAGGTCGGTGGCCTTGCGGCGCTCGGCGATCCATTGCCCGATGTTCGCCGGCTGCGACAGTTGCTGTTCGATGTGTTCCAGCGCGGCGGTGAACGCCGCGAACCTGGCGTCGCGCAGTTCGTGGCGCTTCTCGAAATACGCCTTCGCGGGCTTGAGCGCGAGATGGCAGAGCGCGCGGAAGCGGCGGTGCATCGGATGTTCGCGCGGTTCCGCGCCGGGGCGCTGTTCGGATTCGTCGAGCTTGCGCCATTCGTCCTGCGCGGCCTTGATCTTCGCGGCCAGCGCGTCCGGATGCAGGCCGCTGCCGGGCAGGGCTTCGATCTCATCGCAGAGGCGCACGCGGGCCTTGTTGTTGGACCAGTGCTGCCATTTCGCGAGGCGGGCGAGTTCGCCCATCGCCTCGCCCAATTGCGCGTTGAGCGCGCGCGGCAGCGGGCCGGCGTCCTTGCGCAGCGCTTCGATGCGGGCTTCGAGCACGCGCGAATCGTGCAGCTTGCCGGCCGCGACCGTGGCCGCGAGTTGCTTGGCCAGTTCCGGCAATTGCTTGAGCGCGGCGTCGCGCGCGGCGCTGGCCTGTTCGAACTGGCGGTGCAGCGCGGTGGCCTGGGCGCGGAACTGCGCTTCGAGTTCGTGTTCTTCCGGCAGCAAGGGTTCGACGCGGCGCAGTTGCTTCAGCCAGCGACGTTCGAGGTCTTCCAGGTCGCGCAGGTTGAGACGCGGCGCGCGGGCCGTGAGTTCCAGTGCCAGCGCGGCCAGGCCCGGATCGGGATCGCGCGCGGCAGGTTGCGGTTCGGCGGATTCGGTTTGCGGCGCTTCGGGCAGCGGCAGTTCCGGCGCTTGCGCCTGCACGACCGGCGGCGCGTCGAACGCGGCGAAATAGCCGTCGAGCCGCTTGCCCCAAGCGTCGTCGAGACGCGAAGCCAAGCCGTCCCATTCGGCCTTGAGCGTAAGCTTGCGCGCTTCCCAGCCGTCCGGACGTTCGCGCCGCAGGGCGTCGAGTTCGTCGCAGATCGCCAGCGCGCGTTCGCGCGTCGCGTCGAGGTCGCCGGAGGCCAGGCGCAGCGCGAAGGCTTTTTCGCGCGCTTCGCGGGAAAGCGCCTTGTCGGTCTTGCGGGCGCGTTCGGCGATGCGTTCCAGCGTGGCGAGATCGGTGATGCGGCCCAGCAGCCAGAAGCGGATTTCCGGATCGGGATCGCGCAGGGCGCGTTCGGCGACGAGGCTGGGCTTGTTGAGGCGTTCCAGGCCGAACTTGCGCAGCGAGGCTTCCGGCGCCTGCTGCGCGATCTGCGCGATCAGTTCGGCGTCGGTCTCGTCGGCGAGGATGCGCTGGCGTTCGGCCAGCGGCACGGAGGCGTCGAGCAGGCGTTGCAGGAAACGCTGCTTCGCCACCGCGCGCACGGCTTCGTCCGGTTCGCTGCGCGCCCGTTCGGCCAGTGTCTCGAGATCGTCGATGCGGCGCAGCGCGGCCAGGCGAACCGACGACACGGCGTCGCCGCGCGCGATCGCGGGCAGGCGGGCCAGAAGTTCGGGGTCGCGGTCGGAGGCGACGGCTGCGGCGCGGCGTTCCGGATCGCGGTGTTGCCAAGCGGGTTTCTGCAGCAGCGAGAACAGGCTCATCGAAGGCTCTCAAATCAAGGCGCGGCGGGTTGCGGGTTTTAGCACGAACCGGATGGCGGACGCGCTAGATCGCGGCGGCGCGTTGCGCGGGCGGCAGTTCCAGCAGTTTGCGGCGCAGCGCTTCGCGGTCCTTCGGGGACATCCGGCGCGTGGCTTCGCGCAGCTTGGCGCGGGAAGCGGGATCGAGGCTGCGCACCAGCGCGATGGTTTCGCCGCGCTCGGTTTCCGGCACGAAGGGAAACACGGCATCGACCGTATCGAAGGCATCGCGCGTGGCGGCGTCGCGCAGGAACGCGGCCTGTTGCGGCGGCGGCAGGTCGGAGAACTGCAGCAGCAATGCCTGCTGGCGCTCGGCCGGTTGCACCGAAAGCCAGTCGCTGGCGGCGCGGACCTGTGCACGGCCTTGCGGGCCGATCTGCCGCCAGGCTTCGAAGCGTTCGCGCGGCGCGAGGCGCGCGGCGGCCGGTTCGGCGTCCCATTCGGCCACTTTCTTCACCAGCGCGGCGCGGTCGGCTTCCTCCAGCGCAAGCCACAGGGCGGCGTTCTCGGCGAGCTGCCGGCGCGCGTCGTTCGGCAGGCGCGGCCAGGCTTCGGACCAGACGGACAGCAGGCGGCGCTGTTCGACCGGCAATTGCGACCACTCCGGCACGGCGCCGTCGTCCTGCGCCGGTTCGTCGGAAGGCGCGGCGGCGAACGCGCCGGGCGCGCCCTGTTCGGCCAGCCAGATCAACATCGGCAGCTCGTCGAGCAGGCCCGGTTCGGACAGTTCCAGCGCCAGCAGCGGCAGATCGGCCGAATCCAGCGGCGCAGTGGAATCCGTGGTGCGCGGGATCGGCAACGGCGGCGGACTGGTCGAGGTCGATGCTGGGCCCGGCACTGCGCTGTCGTTCGCGGACGGACGCAGCAGCCACCAGGCCGCGAAGGCGATCAGCACGATCAACGCGAAGGCGATGATCCAATACGGTTTGCGCTCGGGTGTTGCGGCGACTTGGGGGCGCGGGCGCGGCGCGGGGGCTGGCATCGCGGGTTTGGGAACAGGTTTGGGCGGCGCGGGTTGCGGGCGCGGGATGACCACTTGCGGCGGTTCGGCGGCGCTGCGCGGTGGCGCGGCGGGTGCTGCTGGCGTCGGCTTCGGTTCGGGAACGGTTTCGGCCGCGGTTTCTTCTCCGGCTGCCGCCTCGTCGTCGTCCTGCAATTCGGAAATGGCGGGATTGACGATGATCTCGAAGCCGAAGTCGGTCTGCAGCGTCAGGCTTTGCTCGGTAGCTTCCTTGGGCTTGAAGTCGGCGAGCCATGCCGGCACCGCGGAGATCGGCGATGCCGGTTCGGGTTCGGTGGCCGGCGGAGCGGCCTGTTCCTTCACGGGAGGAATGTCCGGCACAGGGTCCGGTGTCGGTTCCGGCGCGGCGGGCTGGGGCGGTGGCGTTTCCGTGTCCGGCAGTTCCGGCAGCAAATCGGCCACGCTGGCGTCGTTCTCGGCCAGCGCACGGCAGCGTTCCAGCCAAGCCTCGTCTTCGTCGCGCTCGGCCAGATCCTCGCGCATCTGCTTCATGGCCTGCTGCAGGGCGAGGGCCGCTTCGGCCGCGGTGAGGTCGAGGGCTCGCGCCAGCGCTGCCGGGGTTCCCGTACCGCGCAGCCTTGCCACGAAAAGGAAACGCTGCGCCGGCGATAGCGCCGAAAGCGCGGCGCGGAAGCGGGCGCGCGCCCAGAGGATGTTCTGGCGGGAAAACGGGATGTCGGACACAGGCGAAACCGGCGTGCCAGGGAGGCCTGCGATTGTACGCATTGCGCAAGTCCTCCCCAATTTATGGGGATTGACGCACGGAAAAAATCCGCTCTCCAAGGCGCTGCAAGGATTTCCGTCGCGGGTGTTGTGCACAGCGGATTTTTATGCTGCGCCCAAACGTCACAAATGGCCAACATTCATCCATTTCGACATCATTTATCGTTCATAACTTGTTGAAATTGAAGAAAAAGAATGGGTTGGTCATTTTTTGCTCAGAATCGCTGAATCGCCGTTCTGGACAGGGATTCGGGCTTTTGCAACAGGCGTGATTCACACACTTATCCACAGAAACTGTGGATTACTCAGGTTTGCTTGTGTTGACGGGCACTTGGCGAGGTTTTGTGTGCTTTGACTCAGAACCGTCATGCAACTGCGATGGAGTTCGCAGTTCTTCGCCCGGCGTCCGGGGGCGAATGCCGGCGACGCTTCTCCTTACACTGTCGGCATGTCCGATGCCGCCCTCGTGCAGGTCTGGAAGGTCGCCTTGCCGGTGCCCTTGCCGCGCCTGTTCGACTACCAGCCTCCCGATCACGCCGCCCCGCCGCCGACGGGCGCGCGGCTGCGCGTGCCGTTCGGGCGGCAGACGGCGGTCGGCTATTTCGTCGAAGCCGGCGTGGCGGATCCTTCCGGCCACGCCTTGCGGCAAGTCGAGGCGGTGTTGGACGAGGTTTCGCCATTCCTGCCGGAACTGTGGGCGAGCCTGGTCTGGGCCGCGAACTACTACCAGCGCGCGCTCGGTGAAGTGCTGGCCGCGGCCTTGCCGGCGACGCTGCGGCAGGGTGAGGACTGGCCGGACACGGCGCGGCGCGTGGTTTCGTTGAACGAGGCAGGCCGGACCGGAATCGGCGGCCTGCGCGCCGGCAGCAAGCCGCGCGCCCTGGCGGAGTTCCTGGGCGTCCCGCGCGAGGAAAGTGAATTGGCGGGAGTTTTTCCGGACTACCGGGATGCGCTGCGCCGGCTGCAGAAGCGCGACTTCGTGCACATCGAATGGCGCGAAGTCGCGCCCAAGCCAACGCGCCCCGCGCGCGAGCCGAAACCGCTGAGCGAGGCACAACGCGCCGCGGTGGAAGCGATCGATGCCGCCGCCGGAAGTTTCCGCACGCTGTTGCTCGATGGCGTGACCGGCAGCGGCAAGACCGAGGTGTATCTGACCGCGATCGAGCGCTGCCTGGCGCGCGGCAAGCAGGCTCTGGTCCTGGTGCCGGAAATCGGCCTGACGCCGCAGGCGCTGCAACGCTACGGCGAGCGCCTGCCGTTCCCGGTGCATGCGCTGCATTCGGGTCTGTCCGACGGCGACCGCGCGCGCAGTTTCGCGGCGATGGCCAAGGGCCAGGCTCGCGTCCTGATCGGCACGCGCTCGGCGATCTTCTTGCCGTTGCCGGAGGCCGGCCTGATCGTCGTCGACGAGGAACACGACGCCAGCTACAAGCAGCAGGACGGCTTCCGCTACCACGCCCGCGATTTCGCCCTGATCCGCGCCCGCGCCTTGGACATTCCGGTCGTGCTCGGCAGCGCCACGCCGTCGCTGGAAACCCTGCGGCGCGCGCAGGAAGGCCGTTACGACTGGCTGCGCCTGCCCGAACGTGCCGGCGGGGCGACGGCGCCGCGCGCGACCGTGCTCGATATCCGCAAGCAGCGCCTGATCCACGGCCTGTCGCAACCGCTGCTGGCCGCGATCGGCGAATGCCTGCAGCGCGGCGAACAGGCGCTGGTGTTCCGCAACCGTCGCGGCTACGCGCCGGTATTGATGTGCCACGACTGCGGTTGGCATGCCGATTGCGAGCGCTGCGGTACGTCCGCGCATGGCCGGCCGATGACATTGCACGGCAAGTCGCGCCTGCTGTGCCATCACTGTGGCGCGCGCAAGTCTGCGCCGATCGCGTGTCCGGCCTGCGGCGGGCTGGCGCTGGCGCCGCAAGGCCACGGCACCGAGCGTCTGGAAGAAGCGCTCGCGAGCGAATTCCCGGAGGCGCGACTGATCCGCGTCGATCGCGAAACCACACGCCACCGCGACGCGCTCGCGGCGCATTTCGATGCCTTGGGCGATGGGCCCGGCATCCTGGTCGGCACCCAGATGCTGGCCAAGGGCCACGATCTTCCGAACCTGACGCTGGTCGCCATCGCGAGCATCGACGACGGGCTGTTCAGCACCGACTTCCGCGCTACCGAACGCACGGCACAGCTTCTGGTGCAGGTTGCCGGCCGCGCCGGCCGCGCGCGCAAGCCCGGACAGGTGTTGATCCAGACCCATCATCCGGACCATCCCTTGCTGCGCCTGCTGGTGCAGCGTGGCTACCACGCCTTCGCCGACGCCGCCTTGGCGGAACGCCGCGAGGCGCAGCTGCCGCCGTATTCGCACCTGTGCCTGTTGCGTGCGGAGTGCGCGCAGCAGGCGCCGCTCGACGAGTTCCTCGCCGCCGCGCAGGAATTGGCGCAGCAGCAGGCGGCGCTGCATCCCGGCCTCGTCGTCTATCCTCCGCTGCCCGCGCCGATGTCGCGCCGCGCCGGCCGCATCCGCGGACAGATGTTGCTGGAGGCCGGCCATCGCCCCGTGCTGCAGGCGGCGTTGCGTGCCCTGTTTCCCGCGCTCGGCGAGTTGAAGGAAGCGCGTCGCGTGCGCTGGTCGCTGGACGTGGATCCGATGGATCTTTACTGAGGTTGCCCGATGATGCTGCGCAAAGCCATCCGTTGGATCGTTGTCGTGGTCGTATTGGCGTGGCTGTGCAGCGCGCTGTGGCACGCGAACAAGCCCTTGCCGGCCGGCCTTTCCGTCGCCGCGCCCTTGCGCGAGGCGCAGCGCGTGCGCTTCCTCGCCGACGTCACCTTCGTCGACGCTGCCGGCCAGCGCCACAGCGAACAGGCGATCTTCGACGAAGCCTTCGCGATGATCGCGCAGGCGCGCAAGCTGATCGTGATCGACATGTTCCTGTTCAACGAACAGGCCGGCGCTTCCAGCGAGCCGCTGCGGCGCTTGAGCGGCGAATTGACGCAGACCTTGCTGCAAAGGCTGCGTGCGCAGCCGGATCTGCTTGTCGTGGTCATCACCGATCCGGTGAACACGGTCTATGGCGGCCAGCCGGCGCCGCATCTGGAAGCGCTGCAACGCGCCGGCGCGCAGGTCGTGACCACCGATCTTGCGGCATTGCGCGCGTCCAATCCGCTGTGGAGCGGCGCATGGCAGTTGTGCTGCCGTTGGCTCGGCAACGATCCGGGCCCGGGCTGGCTGCCCAATCCGCTGGGTGCCGGCAAGACCACGCTGCGCTCGTGGCTGGCGCTGCCGAACTTCTCCGCGAACCACCGGAAAACGTTGGTCGTGGATGAGGGCGACGGTTTTGCCGCGCTGGTCACCAGCGCCAATCCGCACGACGCCAGTTCCGCGCATGGCAACGTGGCGTTGCGTTTCTCCGGAACCGCGGCGCTCGACGTGCTGGAAACCGAATGGGCGGTGCTGGCGTTTTCCGACCCGAAGGCGGCCGAGCTCGGTGCGCTGATGCGACGTGCCAAGGCTTGGAGCCATGCGCCGGACGCGGAGGCGCCGCGCGTGCAGGTGCTGACCGAAGCGAAGATCCGCGATGCCCTGGTCGGCGCGATCGATTCCGCGCAGAGCGGCGAACAACTTGACGTCGCGGTGTTCTATCTCGCCCATCGCGGCGTGATCGAAGCCTTGCGTGCGGCGCAGGCGCGCGGCGTGGAGCTGCGCGTGCTGCTCGATCCGAACCGCGACGCGTTCGGGCGGGAAAAGAACGGCGTGCCCAACCGTCCGGTGGCGCGCGAACTGGTCGCGGCCGGCATCCCGGTGCGCTGGTGCGACACGCACGGCGAGCAATGCCACGCCAAGTTGCTGCTGAAGCGCAGGCGCGACGGGCAGGCCGAGCTGATCGTCGGTTCCGCCAACTTCACCCGTCGCAACCTCGACGATCTCAATCTCGAAACCAGCGTGCGCCTGATCGCTTCGGGCGATGCCGATCCGATCCGGCAGGCGTCGCAATGGTTCGAGTCGCAATGGAGCAACGCGCCGCAGCGCGGTTTCAGCGTGCCCTACGACACCTACGCCGATGCCTCGTGGCTCAAGCGCGTGCAGTACCGCATCGGCGAAGCGTTCGGACTGTCGACGTGGTGAGTCGCTGAAAGCAATCGGGCCGGGAGCAATTGCCCGCCGGCCCGATGGGGGTCTTCGACCTGGTTGGAGCGAACGGCGTTACAGCACGCCGCGCCGCATCTGGTCGCGCTCGATGCTTTCGAACAAAGCCTGGAAATTGCCTTCGCCGAAGCCTTCGTTGCCCTTGCGCTGGATGATCTCGAAGAAGATCGGGCCCAGCGCGTTCTGGGTGAAGATCTGCAGCAGCTTGCGCTGCTTGGTCTCCGGATCGGCGTCGATCAGGATTTTGTTCTTCGCCAGTCGCGGCACGTCTTCGCCGTGGTTCGGGATGCGTTCGTCGATGTAGCGGAAATACGCGTCCGGCGTGTCGAGGAATTCGATGCCCTGGGCGCGCATCGCTTCGACCGTGTCGTAGATGTTGTCGGTGAACAGCGCGATGTGCTGGATGCCTTCGCCGTGGTACTGCTCGAGGTATTCGTTGATCTGGCTCTTGGGATCGGACGACTCGTTGAGCGGGATGCGCACCATGCCGTCGGGCGCGGTCATCGCCTTGGACAACAGTCCGGTCTTGGCGCCCTTGATGTCGAAGTAGCGGATCTCGCGGAAGTTGAACAGGCGCTCGTAGTAATCCGACCACTTCGCCATGTTGCCCTGGTAGAGGTTATGGGTCAGGTGGTCGATGAAGGTCAGGCCGAAGCCCTTCGGCATCAGGTCAACGCCGGACAGGTATTCGTAATCGGGATCGTGGATCGTGCCCTTGTCGTCGTAACGGTCCACCAGATAGAGCATGCAACCGCCGATGCCCTTGATCACCGGCGCGGCCACGGCCTTGGACAGTTCGTCCTGCGCCTCGAAGGCCTCGGCGCCGTTCTTCAGCGCCTGCACCCGCACCCATTCGGCGAGCTTCTTGAAGCGGATCGCGAAACCGCAGGCGGACGGGCCATGCTGGGCCGCGAAACGGGCCGCGAAAGAATCCGGATCCTCGTTGATCAGGAAGGTGCAGTCGCCCTGGCGGTAGGTGCTGATCGGGCGGGTCTTGTGGCGGGCGACCTGCGAGAAACCGAGCTTCTTGAAGTAGTCGTGCAGGTGGCCGGCCTGGCCCGCCGGCGCGGCGTACTCGACGAATTCGAAGCCATCGATACCCATCGGGTTGTCGAAGGTCACCGGGTTCATGCCGACATCGACATGGGTTTTGGGTTGGGCGCTCATGACGAATGCTCCGGAGCAAAAAGGAAACGAACACTATAGAGCGAGCCGATGTTTGAGGCACGGTTCAGCGCAGCATCGTGATCGTGCGATTCTGGTCCGGTTCCGGGTCGTGGCGGCGACGCTATGATGCGAAGCGTCCCTTGCCGCAGGCGATTTCCTCGTGAGTCGCGCCAGCACCTTCGCTCCGCTCCAGCATTCAACGTACCGCAGCATCTGGATCGGCAGCATGTTGGCCAACACCGGCAGCCTGATCCAGAGCGTCGGCGCGGCCTGGTTGATGGCAGGCATGGCGAGCGCGGATTGGGTCGCGCTGGTGCAGACCGCGACTTTCCTGCCGATGGCGCTGTTCGCGATTCCGGCCGGCGCGATCGCCGACATGTACGACCGCCGCCGCGTGCAGATCGCGTCGCTGTCGCTCTCGCTTGTCGGCGCGGCGCTGATGACGGCGGCCGCGATGCTCGGCTGGATGTCGCCCTGGGTGCTGCTTGGTTTCTGCTTCCTGATCGGCACCGGCGGCGCGCTGTTCGGTCCGGCGTGGCAGACCTCGGTGGGCGAACAGGTGCCGAAGGAATTGCTGCCGCAGGCAGTGGGCTTGAACGGCATCAGCTACAACGTCGCGCGCAGCGTCGGGCCGGCGATGGGCGGCGTGATCGTGGCCGCGTTCGGCGCGTCGGTCGCGTTCGCGATGAACGCGCTGGCCTATCTGCCGATCCTGTTCGCGCTGAAGCTGTGGAAGCGCGAAACCGAAGTCGCGCGCCTGCCGCCGGAAGGCCTGCTGCGCTCGGTGAACGGCGGCCTGCGCTACATCGTCCACATGCGCCCGGTGCGACGTGCGGTGCTGCGCGGTTTTTCGGTGTGCTTCATCGGTTCGGCGCTGCAACCGCTGCTGCCGTTGATGGCGCGCGACCTGCTCGGCGGCGACGCGCGCACCTTCGGCTTGCTGCTCGGCTGCTTCGGCATCGGTGCGGTGTCCGGCATCTTCGTGTTGCAGCGGCTGCGCGAGCGGTTCTCGAACGAGCAATGCGTCGGCGGCTGCGGCTGGCTGTTCGCGTTCGCACTGATCGCGCTGTCGCTGAGCCGGCATCTCTGGCTGTCGTGCATCGTGCTGCTGTTCGCGGGCATGGCATGGATGTTGATGGTCACGATCCTCTCGATCGCGCTGCAGCTGTTCGTGCCGCGCTGGGTCGCCGGCCGAGCGGTGGCGACGCTGCAATCCTTCATCGCCTTCGGCATCGCCGGCGGCGCGGCGTTCTGGGGCTTCGTCGCGCGCGATCACGGCGTCGCGCAGGCCCTGCTGTACTCGGCCTTCGCGCTGCTGGCGTCGCCGCTGCTCGGGCTGATCCTGCGCGTCGACAACCGCGACAAGGCCGCCGAACTCGACGAAACCCGGCTCGCCGAACCGGACGTGAAACTGGGCATCGATGGCCGCAGCGGCCCGATCAGCATCGAAGTGCAATACCGTATCGACCCGGTCAAGGCGCGCGATTTCTACAACCTGATGCGGCAGATGCGCAGCGTGCGCAAGCGCAACGGCGCCTACGACTGGTCGCTGGCGCGCGACATCGCCGATCCGTGGATCTGGGCCGAATGCTTCCGCTGCCCGACCTGGAACGACTACCTGCGCATGCGCGACCGCCGCACCCGCGAGGATGGCGAGCTCGACCAGTTGATCCGTTCCATGCACGCTGGCGACGAGCCGATCCGCGTGCGGCGCTGGCTGGATCGGCCTTCGGGTTCGGTCCGGTGGCGCGAGGAATCGCCGGACCAGGATACGACCGAGCTCAAGCTTCCCTGAGGCCGAACCGCGCCGGAGCAGCGCGGTTCGGCCCGCGGCATCACTGCGTCCGCAGCGCCGTTGTCACCTGCATCCGCGCCGCGCGGATCGCGGGCAGTAGACCGCCGATCATGCCGATGGCGATGGCGATCGCCAGCCCGCCGATCACCAGTCCCAGGCTCACCTTGAACGCGAACACGACCTGGGTGAAGTTCTGGCCGAGCGTGGACACGGTGAGGTTGTTGAACAGCAGCCACGCGAGGGCCGCGCCGATGATGCCGCCGAGCGCGGCGAGCGCGATGGCTTCGATCATCACCGAGACCAGCACCGGGAAGCCGGAGAAGCCGATCGCGCGCAGCGTCGCGATCTCGCGGGTCCGCGCGGAAACCGCGGCGTACATCGTGTTGAGCGCGGCGAAGATCGCGCCCAGACCCATGATGAAGGTCACCGCGCCGGCGAGGCTGCCGATCATCGCGCGGAACTGCTTGGTCTGGTTGCTGTAGTGCGCCTCCTCGCTGTTGACGTCCACCCTCAGGCGAGGATCGGCCTGCAGCGACGTTTTCAGGGTTTCCAGCGCGTCGGGCGATTCCAGTCCGGCGAGCACGATGCTGACGCCGCTGCGGCCGAAGGTGGTCTGCGCCACTTCCAGGCTCGTCCACAGTTCGCTGTCGTGTGCGTTGCCGGCTTCGAACACGCCGACGACCTGCCATTCCGAGCCGCGCATCCGCAGCGTGGTGCCGACCTGCGCGCCGTCGAACTGGCGCGACACGCCTCGTCCGACGATCAGCTCGCGCAGGCCCGGCTCGAAGCTCCGGCCTTCGATGATCTTCACGTTCGGACGCAGCGCGAACGAGTTCGCCTCGACGCCGCGCACGGTGATGTTGGAGGCGCTGTCCGGATCGCCTTTCCGGGCGAGTTCGGCGATCACGAGCAGCTCGCCCGCCGCGAGCGGTTGTCCGTCCGGGCCTTTGCGGATGCCTTGCCCGAGCTTGATCAGCGCGGCTTCGTCGCGACCGAAGCCGGAGTTCAGTTCGGCGCCGTTGCTGCCGCCGCGCAGCACCATGGCCGAGTCCTTCGCGCCGGTGGATTTGAGCGTCTGGTTGAAGCCTTCGCTCATCGCGAGCAGGGCGGTGAACACCGCGACCACGCCGGCCAGGCCGACGATGATGACCAGCGACGGCGCCAGCCGCTGCGGGATGCTTTTGAGGTTGAGCGCGGAGATGGCGAGGATCTGCTTGAACATGTCGGTTCTCCTTAGCGTCCGGCCAGCGCATCGACGATCTTGAGCCGCTGCGCGCGCAGGGCGGGAAGGAGGCCGACGACGATGCTCAACAGCACGATGGCGACGAGGCCGAGCGCCCAGATGCCGCCGTCCACGGAAATCGGCATCATGCCGCCCGCGCCTTTCTGGATGAGGTAGCCGAGCCCGGTCGCCAGCGCCAGCCCGATCACGCCGCCGAGCGCGCAAAGGATCAGCGTCTCGGCCAGCACGAAGCCGAGCACCGAACCGTCGGAAAAGCCGAGCGTCTTCAGCACCGCCAGTTCCGGGATGCGTTCGCGCACGCTCTGCGCCATGGTGTTGCCGACCACGAGCAGCAAGGTGAAGAACACGGCGAACAGGATCCAGCGCACGATCATGCCGATGTCGCCGAACTGCTTCACGAAGCCGATGTTCCAGTCCTTCTCGGTCTGGGTCTTGGTCTCGTCCGCCGAGTTCTCGGTCATCCGGTCGATCTGGGCAGCGACCTGCTGTGCCATGTCCGGATCGTCGAGCCGGAGCACGAAGATGCCGGCCAAGCCGCTGCCGAACTGCGAGGCTTCATCGAAGTAGTCGTAGTTGAGGTACACCATGTTGGTGTTGCGCTGCCACTCCTCGTCCTTGCCGTCGTAGATGCCGACCAGTTCGAAGGCCCAGTTTTTCGTGCCGTCGGACTTGAGCGGGAAGATGTCGGACTTGAGCGGAATGGTCTGGCCGATCTGCCAGCCGTGCGCGTCGGCCAGCACGCGCCCGGCGATCATGCTGGCGCGCACGTTCGCGAACGCCTGCCATTGTTCTTCCGGCATCACCCATTCCGGATACACGTCGTGCCAGCGCACCGGATCGACGACGAAGGTGAAGACCTGCGTGTTCTCCTGCCAGACGCCGCCGAACCACTGCTGCTGCGAGACCGCGGCGACGCCGGGGATCGCGTCCAGTTGCGCGCGCATCTTGATCGGCAGCGATTGCGTGAAGGACACCCGCGATTGCGTGATCAGGCGCGTGGCGCCGACGAAGTCCGCGCCGGAGGTGAACATCGCGTTGACCGACTGCAGCAGGCCGAACAGCAGGAAGGCCATCACGATGGACAGCAGCGTGAGGAGGGTTCGCGCTTTCTTTCGGAACAGGTTGGCGACGATGAAGCCGAACTTGGTCATGGCGGCAGTCTCAATGCGCGGCCGGCGAATCGACGAGCTGGCCCTTGTCGAGGTGGATCGTCCGGTTCGCGTATTCGGCCGCCTTGGGATCGTGCGTCACCATGACGATGGTCTTGCCGTGCTCGCGGTTGAGCGTTTGCAGCAGGGTCAGGATCTCGTCGGCAGTCTTGCGGTCGAGGTCGCCGGTGGGCTCGTCGCACACCAGCAGCGTTGGATCGGTGACGATGGCGCGCGCGATCGCGACGCGCTGTTCCTGGCCGCCGGACAGTTCCTTCGGCTTGTGCGTGGTGCGGTCCGCGAGCCCGACCAGCGTCAGCGCGATCTTCGCGCGCCGGGCGCGCTCTGCGCTGCCCATGCGGGTCAACAGCAGCGGCAGCTCCACGTTCGCCTGCGCGGTCAGCACCGGCAGCAGGTTGTAGAACTGGAACACGAAGCCGACATTCTGCGCGCGCCACTGCGCCAGTTGCCCGGCGCTGTACTGGTCGATGCGCGAGCCGGCGATTTCGATGCTGCCGGTGCTCGGCGTGTCGAGGCCGCCGATGAGGTTGAGCAGCGTGGTCTTGCCGGAGCCGGACGGTCCCATCAGCGCGACGAAGTCGCCCTTCGGAATCGACAGGTCGACGCCGTGCAGGACTTCGACGGATTACTTGCCGCGCTGGTAGCGCTTGGTGACGCCTGCGATTTTGACGAGCGGTTCGGACATGGCCTTGGCCTTCTTCTGGATCGAATGGAGGGGATCAGTGGGCGGATACGGCATCGCCGTCGGACAGGTCGGGCGGCGGGGCGAGCACGACGGTTTCGCCCGGGACCAGGCCTTTCGCGATGCGGCGCAGGCCGTTGCGCGCCGGTTCGGCCTGCACTTCGCGCGCTTTCACGTGGCCGTCGCGCACGACGAAGGCGATGGTCTTGCCGTTGCGCGGAACGATCGCTTCGGCGGGCGCGGCCACGCCGACCGTCGCTGTCGTCGCGGCCGTTTCTTCGACCGGCGCGAGGAACGACACCCGCACGCCCATGTCCGGCACGATGCGCGCGTCCTTCTGCAGGAACGCGATGCGTACTTTCACCGTGGCCTTGCTGCGGTCGGCGGTGGGAATGATCGCGATCACTTCGGCCGGGATTTTCCAGTCCGGATACGCGTTCAACACCGCTTCGACCTGCTGCCCGGATTTGACGCGGCCAATGTAGGACTCGTTGATGTCGACCTGGATTTCCAGCGAATCCATGTCGACCACGGTGCCGATGCCGGTGCGGGTGAAGCCGCCGCCGGCCGAGATCGGCGAGACGATTTCGCCCGGCTGCGCCGCTTTCACGGTGATCACGCCGGCGAACGGCGCGCGCACGATGGTGTTGTCCACGCCGATTTCGGCCAGCGCCAGCGAGGCTTGCGCCACGTCGACGTTGCGGTGGGCGTAGGCGAGAGCGGCGGTGAGCGCGTCGAATTCGGCCTGCGCCTGGTCGAGCGCGGCGCGCGATCCGAGGTTCTTGGCGTGCAACTCGCGCTGGCGTTGCAGCGTGGTCTTGGCCAGTTCGAGTTGCGCCTGCGCCTGCGCGACCTGCGTCTTGGCGGCGTCGAACTGGGCTTGCGCAAGCGCCCGCTGCGCATCCGCATCGGTGGATTCCAGCCGCGCCAGGATTTCACCTTCGGCGACCTGCTGGCCTTCTTCGATGTAGATGTCGGCCACCTTGCCGGTGATCTTGGCCGAAACGGTGGCAAGCCGGCGCGCGGTGACGTAGCCGGTCGCATCGAGCACGCTCGCTGCCTGCATCGCAGTCTCGCCGTTGACGGCCTGCACCTGCGCGGTGCGGACCTGCTTCGGCTTGGGCTGCAAGGCCTGCCAGGCGCCGCCCACGACGGCGAGCACCACCAGCGCGGCGGCGATCCACGGCCAGCGCCGGGCGGGTTCCGCAATGGGCTGGTTGCGTTCGATCCGAAGTTCCTTCAACAGTTCGCTGGCATCGCTCATGGATTCGCGGGTTCCGTACAGGTGCAATTTGCGCATGATGCGCCAGAAGCGCGTGTTGCAGGATGCGACGCAGCGACCGATGTGACATGCGCAAAAAAAAACGACCCCGGCGATGAGCCGGGGCCGTTCTCGTTCGGGCGAGGTGGTGGTTTGGTCAGCCGCGCTTCTTGTACTCGGAGATCGTCGAGATCAGGCCGCCGACCGAACCCTTCACCGCCTGCACGGCCTGCGTGTCGGCGTTGAGGGTGGTGAATTCCACCTTCTTGCGGAAGCCGGAACCGATCGGGCTCTTGTCCGAGGTGCGGTAGGCGCGGACGTTCAAGTTCGCGCTGTACAGCTCGGAGCTGCGGCCGTAGTAGTTCAGCTGCGTGCTGCCGATCGGTTCGGACTTCACCACGATCGCGACCTGCGCGGAGCGGCTGACGGCGCGCAAGGCGGAATCCAGGCTGCTGCTGTCGCCGACGCCCAGCGCATCGGCATCGGCGAGGTCGAATCCGGCCTTGACCAGTTCGTCCTCGATGCGCTGCCTGGCCGGGCCGACGATGGCAGAGTCGCCGATACCGATCACCACGACCCGACGCGGCACGGCAGGCGGAGGCGTGACCTTGGGCTTCTCGGCCACGGCGACCTGCACCGGCGCCTGCTGGACCGCCGGCGCGGATGCGGTTTCGCCGGCGCCCGTTTGCGCAACGCTGGCGGCAGCCGACGCGATGTTGCCGTAGTCCGTGCCCATGGTGGCCAGCGATTGGGTGTCGCCGGAAACCGACGGCTGGGACGGAATTTCGATCGCGGTCGAAGCGGTCGTGGCGGATTCCGGATACGGCGTGGCCGCTTGCGCGCCGAGATCGGCTTCAGACGAAGCCAGGGCATAGGGGTTCACTTCGCCCAGCTTGCCCGCATCGCCCAAGGGCGCGGCGGTCGAAACCCCGACCGGGTTGCTGGCCTGGCCCACGACGCGGCCTTGCTCGTAGGCCTTTTCGCTGTGGCCGGCAAAGCCGTCGCCGACGCCGCGCACGAAATCCACGATCGGACCGCGCAGCGCGAACGCGCCGCCCGCGACCACGAGCAGCAGCGCGGCGGCGATGGCGAGCGGCACCTTGTTGGTCTTGCGCTGCGCTTCGCGTTCCAGCACCGAAGGACGCACCGGCGCGGCCGCTTTCGGCGCCTCTGCGACCGGCCTGCGCAGGGTCGGCGAGGATTCGTCGCTTTGCGGCGCATCGGCGCTGCGAACCACCGGCGGCGGCGTGACCTTGCGGACCTGCGCCGAAGCGGGCGTCGGCGCACCGACCACGGTCGCGCCGTCGTTCGGCGCGGGCGTGATCGCGGCGAACCGTACCGGGCCGCCCTTGGCGACCAGCGGGTGCGCCTGCAGCGCGGCGGCGAGATCGTGGCAACTGGAGAAGCGGTCCGCCGGTTCCTTCGCGACCATCTTGGACAGGATCGCGGCGGTCTGCGGATCGACTTCACCGTTCAACTGTCGGATGTCGGGAATTTCGGCCTTCACCACTTCCAGCATCAGGCCGAGCGGGCTTTCGTCGGTGAACGGGCTGCGGCCGGTGAGCATTTCGAACATCACGATGCCGAGCGAGAAGATGTCCGAGCGTTGGTCGATGTTCTTCGCCAGGCAGACTTCCGGCGACAGGTAGCCCGGCGTGCCGACGAATTCGCCGGTCGAGGTGAGCTTGCGGGAAAGGTCGCGCGTCGCCAGCGCGATGCCGAAGTCGGCGATCTTCACCTGGCCGCGCTTGGTCAGCATCAGGTTGCCGGGCTTGATGTCGCGATGGATCACGCCTTGGTCGTGGGCGGTCGCCAGGCCGAGCGCGGCCTGGTGGATGATCTTCAGCGTGTCGTCCACGGCGAACTTGCCGTTGCGCTTCATCAGCGCCGAGAGCGAATCGCCTTCGACGTATTCCATCGCGAAGAACGGCTGCTGCGTGGCCGCGTCCGTGCCGATGAAATAGATCTGGATGATGTGCGGATCGGACAGCTGCGCCATCGAACGCGCCTCGCGCAGGAAGCGTTCGACCAGATCCGGGTCGTGCGTCAGCGACGGCGACAGTTCCTTGATCGCGACGAAACGGTTCAGCGCAGGCTCGAAGCCCTTGTAAACCACGCCCATACCGCCGCGGCCGAGTTCGCTGACGATTTCGTAGTGCCCAAGATGCGTTTTCATCTGAGTTCCGCCTTGCGGGTTTACGTTGCTGGTCATGATGCTACGCCTTCCATAAATGAACGATCTGAACAGGCCCGTTTGGAAAAGCTTGTTCGAAAAGTCCGTTCGGACGGGGGTCCGAACCGGCCCACGGCGGGCTTGCTTTGGGTGGTACGGGCAAGCGCGCGGCTTTCGGGCAGCGCCGTCCGGAAGGATTCAGGAATCGTTTACTTGGCCGGTTTGCCGCCGGATCCCTTGTGGCGCAGCCACGAGAGCAGCGGCTCCCAGTCCTGTTGCTGGGAGCGCACGGTTTCCGAGTGGTAGTCGAACAGGCATTTGCCGAGGCCCGCGAGCAGCACGTAGGCCTGCGAATCGCGCAGCTGTGCGGCCAGTTCGCACGGCCAGTTCTGCAATTGCGCGACCACTTGCTGCGAGGCCTGCGTATGCGGCTTCAGCCGGTTGGCGACGAGGCCGAGCGGCAGCTTGCCACGCTTGATGCGCGGGAATTCCGCGAGCGAATCGAGGAAGCGCACCGTGGCTTCCAGGTCGAGCACCGAAGGCAGTACCGGCGTCACCACCGCATCGGCGATTTCCAGGAAGGGTTCGAGATCGTCGGTCATCGCCCCGGCAGGCGCGTCGATCACGACGACTTGCGCATCCTCGGGAATGCGCTTTTCCCATTTTTTCCGGCGGGTTCCATCCACGACGGCGACGGCGCTTTCCGGAACCGCCAGTGCGCGCTTCTCGCACCAGATGGTCGATGAGCCTTGCGGATCCGCATCGACGAGCACGGTCCGGGTGCCGGAAATCGCGCTGTATCCGGCCAGCGTGGTCGAAACCGTGGTCTTGCCCACGCCACCCTTGGAGCTTGCGACGAGGATGCGAAGCATGGATTCCTCTTCCCGGACCGACATTCCCGTGACTTTAACGCGGCTTTCCCTGCGTGGCGCAAGCGCGGCCTCGTTAAACTGGCCGGATGGATTCCCAAGACATCTGCAACATCGCCGCTGCGCTGCCGCGCATGGCGCAAGAACGGCCCGACGCCATTGCGATCCGCTGCCCGACCGGCAGCAGCGCCGATGGAAAGGTCGAATACGGCATCGCGTTGACGTACCGCGAACTGGACGAACGCTCCAGCCGCATCGCCGCGGCCTTGGCGGGCGCCGGCATCGTGCGTGGCACGAAAACCGCGTTGATGGTGCGGCCCTCGCCGGAGCTGTTCCTGCTGATGTTCGCCTTGTTCAAGGCCGGTGCCGTGCCGGTGCTGATCGATCCGGGCATCGCCAGGTCGGCGCTGAAGCAGTGCCTGGCCGAGGCCGCGCCGGAAGCCTTCGTCGGTATCCCGCTGGCGCAGGCGGCGCGCGTGGTGCTCGGCTGGGCGAAGGACAGTTGCAGGATCGCGGTGACCGTCGGCGGCCGACGCTGGTTCTGGCGCGGGCCGACGCTGGACGAACTGTTGGAGCAACACGGCAGTGACGCATTCGCGCCCGCGCCGACGCAGGGCGAGGACATCGCCGCGATCCTTTTCACTTCCGGTTCGACCGGCGTGCCCAAGGGCGTCGTCTACCGGCACCGGCATTTCGTCGCGCAGGTCGAGATGCTCGGGCGCGCGTTCGGCATCGAAACCGGCGGCGTGAACCTGCCGACGTTTCCGCCGTTCGCCTTGTTCGATCCGGCGCTCGGCACGACCTCGGTGATTCCGGACATGGATCCGACGCGGCCGGCGAACGCTGATCCGCGCAAATTGATTTCGGCGATCGAGCAATTCGGCGTGACGCAGATGTTCGGTTCGCCGGCGCTGCTCGATACCTTGAGCCGCCATGGCATCGCGCACGGCGTGAAGCTGGCGACGGTGAAGCGCGTGCTGTCGGCGGGTGCGCCGGTGCCCGCTGACGTGGTCGCGCGGATGCAGGAACTGCTGCCGGACGACGCGCGGATCTTCACGCCCTACGGTGCAACCGAATGTCTGCCGGTGGCGGTCATCGAGGGCCGCGAATTGCGGCAAACCCACGAGGCCACGGAAAGCGGCGCGGGCACCTGCGTCGGGAAGCCCGTGCCGCCGAATGTCGTCCGCCTGATCCGCATCAGCGACGAACCGATCGCGCAATGGCGCGATGACTTGCAGGTTGCGCTGGGCGAAGTGGGCGAAATCGTCGTCGCCGGGCCGAGCGTCACCGATGCCTACCACGAACGCCCGCAGGCCACGGCGGCGGCGAAGATCCGCGAAACCCTGCCCGATGGCAGTGAACGCATCCTGCACCGCATGGGCGATGTCGGCTGGTTCGACGAGCAAGGGCGCTTGTGGTTCTGCGGTCGCAAGAGCCAGCGCGTGGAAACCGTCGCCGGGCCGCTTTACACCGAGCAGATCGAGCCGGTGTTCCGCACCCATCCGCAGGTGCGGCGTACCGCGCTGGTCGGCGTTGGCGAGTTCGGTCGGCAGACGCCGGTGCTGTGCGTGGAACTGGAGCCGCAGGTGCCGAAATCCGAGCGTGCCCGTATCGAACGCGAGTTGCGCGGGATCGGCCGGACGCACGAACGCACCGCGGGCATCGACGTCTTCCTGTTCCACCCGAAGTTCCCGGTCGATATCCGCCACAACGCCAAGATCGGGCGCGAGGCCTTGTCGCAGTGGGCGACGGCGCAGTTGCGGCGTTGAGGATCAGCCCAGCAGTGTGCGGGCCCGCGCTGCGACGGCATCCAGTTCCCGCAGCGGCGTCGGGTTCCACGGCGCCGCGTCCGCATCGAGCGGTCGCAGTCGGTCCATCGCGCGCAGTTCGCTGATGAAGCCTGCGAGTTTTCCGCGCACCTGTTCCGGTTTCCATGCGAACAACGGCGTTGGCGTGGCCGCGGCTTCGCTCAGCATGTTGACCGAGTCGGGCGTGACGACGATCCGGTCCGCCCACGCGAGCAGGCCGTCGTAGGGATTCCCGCCGTCGCTTCCGTCGTACCAGCGCAGGCCCGGCAAGGATGCGAAGGCGAGCCGCGCTTGTTGCTTGAGCCAGTCCGGCGTGCGGCGCGAAGCGGCGATGGAAAGGCTTCCGCCTTCGCGTTGCACCAGCGTTTCCAGCGTCGAAGCGAGCCCGTTCCAGTAATCGTGATCCAGCGGCAGGGCGCGGGTCGGGCCGCCGAGCAGCAGCACGGTGCGCGGCGCGGGCCATTGCGCGAACGGCGCGAAACGCCGTTTCGCATCGGCGAGGAAGGCGTCGTCGATGGCGTTGAGCGCGCCGCGCGTGGTGGCCACGTTCGCGCCCTGCAAGCCATCGTGGCGCGGCGCGACGACGAGATCGAAACAGGCCGGATCGATGCGCGGATCGAGGATCTGCACGACGCGCGTCGCACCACGGCTTTCGCGCTTGACCAGCCGCGTCGCGAGCGCAGCCTGGCGGCCGCAACCGATCGCCAGTTCCGGCCAGTCGCGCGATTCGAGCGCCTGCCGGAATTCGCCGTCGAACGCGGAGTTCGCGCCGGACAGCAGGTGCGGGGAAAACCAGCGCCACGGTGCGCGCACTTCGAGCCGGAAGCAGCGCAGGCTCGCATCGTCCTGCGAAAAGCCGAGCGCCTTGGCGAGCGCGAGCGCCTGCTTTTCGTTGCCCGCCGCGCCATCACTGAGCACCCAACAGGCCGACTTTCGATCTGGATTCACTGCGTCCTTCCCGCGTTCCCTGCGTGGATTCTGGCATGCGGCCCGGAGCGGGCGCAGCGACCGTGTCCCGCCATCAGGCCGGGCGCTGCGAGGTGTGCGATGCCGGCAAGCGCAGGCGCAGGGCGAGCAGCAATCCGGCCAGCGTCGCGAGCGCGCCGAAGCCGAAGCAGGCCATGCCGCCGCCGGCTTTCCACGCGATGCCCGCGAACAAGGCGCCGAGCACGCCGCCGATGCCGGAACTGGCCGCGTACAACAGCGCCTGTCCTTGCGCCATCTGCTTGCCGGGGAAATACGCGGAGATCAATTGCATCGCACAGGCGTGAAACACGCCGAAGCTGGCGGCGTGCAGCAATTGCAGGGCAAACATCGCGGGCAACGATCCGGGAATCAGCGCGGTCGCGGCCCAGCGCAAGACGGTCAGGCCCAGGCAGATCTGCCACAGCTTCAACGACGAATGCCGGCGCAGCAGCGAAGGCGCGATCAGGAAGATGCCGATTTCCGCCAGCACGCCGAGCGACCACAAAAGGCCGATCGTGTCCGCGCCGTGTCCGTGTTCGCCCAGGTGCAAGGTGAAGAACACGTAGTACGGGCCGAAACCGATCTGCATCAGCATCGCCACGGCGAGGAACAGCAACACGTCCGGGCGCTTCAATGCCGCCCAGCCGCGCGGCGCGGCTTCGTGCGGATGCAAGCCTTCCGGCGGCGCGTGATTGGCGAAGGCGGCGATCGCGGTGAGCGCGTACAGCGGCAGCATCCACAACGGCAGGCCGACGCTGCCGTGGCGCTTGATCAGCCAACCGAACGCCAGCGTCGCGGCGATGAAACCGATCGAGCCCCACAACCGGATGCGGCCATAGTTTTCGCGCCGGCCATGCAGGGTATCGAGCGTGAGCGTCTCGAACTGCGGCAGGATCGCGTTGCAGAAGAAACTGAAGCACGCCATCACGGCTGCCAGCGCGAGGAAACCGTTCGCGAACAGGAACGCGGAGAAGCACAGCAAGGTCAGTGCCGCGCCGCTGCGCAGCCAGCGCATCGGATGTGGCGAACGCGCCGCCAGTGCGTTCCAGCTCATCGGCGCGAGGATGCGGGTGCCGTACCAGAGCCCGAAGATCAGGCTGATCGCCATCGCGTCCTGGCCGCGGTCGTGCAGCCATTGCGCGAAATACGGCGTGAAACCGCCAAGCGCCGCGTAGTACCAGAAATAGAACGAGGAAAGACGCCAGTACGGGATGGGGGCAGGCATCCGCGCATTATGCCTGCACGGACTTCGCGCGAACCGGCGCGTGCGGCCGGTTCGCGCGGGCATCGAACATCAGAACGACACGTTCACGCTCAACCAGACGTTCCGCGCCTTGTCCTTGTTGTTGTAGTCGTCGTTGAAGTTCACTTCCGACACCGAGCCGGCGCCGGTGGACGGCGTGTACACGCCGTCGCCGTTGAGGTCCTCGAAGACGGCTTCGTAGCTGGTGAAGTCGCGATCCAGCAGGTTGTTGATGCGCGCGTTCAAGCGGACGTGTTCGTTGATGGTGTAGGACGCGCCGAGGTGCAGCACGGTGTAATCCTTGTAGTACAGCTCCTCGCCGCTGGTGGACAGGCCGCGATAGCGCTTGGAGCGCGCTTCGGTCGTCAGGAACACGTCGAAGTTGTCCGTGGCCTTCCATTCCAGCGTGGCGTTCGCCATGTGGCGGGCGGTGTTGCCGAGCGGCCGGCCGATCTGCGCGCCGCTTTTCTGTTCGCTGTCGGTGTAGGTGTAGTTGGCGCGGAAACCGAAGGCGTCGGTGATCTCCCAGCGTCCGGCCAGTTCCACGCCCTGGATCACGACCTTGTCGATGTTCACCGGCACGCTGCCGGTGACGTAGCCGAGGTCCGCGTACACGCCGGTCGGGCAGGCGATGCTGAGGTTGGGCGCGCAGTTCTCGGTCGAGAGCTTGTCGTCGAAGGTGTTGCGGAACGCGGTGGCGTTGAAGTTGTGGCCGTCCGGATGCTGCCAGTAGAACGCCAGTTCGTTGCTGATGCTGGTTTCCGGCTGCAGGTCCGGGTTGCCGAACAGCGGCGTGGTGCCTTGTCCGCCGAAGCCGGTGATGCCGTCGTACAGCTGCGTGGTCTTGGGCGTCTTGAAGCCGGTGCTGACGCCGCCCTTGATCGTCCAACGCTCGTTCACGGTGTAGACGCCGTACAGGCGCGGGCTCAGGTGGCTGCCGAACACTTCGTGGTCGTCGTGGCGCAGGCCGGCGGTGAGCGCGAACGGTTCGCTGATGCTCCAGGTGTCCTCGGCGAACAGCGACCACATGTCGTGGTCCTGCACCGCGCCGGGCGTGCCGGTCTCCATGCCGAACACGCCGTCGGTCAATTCGCCGCGGATGACCTGCGTGCCGAGCACGAGGGTGTGGTCCTGCAGGGGAATGGTCAGGTTGGCGTCGAGCGTGTACTGCGCGCTTTCCAGCTTGCGCGCCGGGCGCGGCAGGAAGGTGGATTCGGCCAGCGCGCGGCGCTCTTCCAGCGACATGCCTTCGTACGGGCCGATGCCGTCGATCATCTGCAACAGGTGCTCGCGTTCTTCCACGGTGAAGGGCAAGGTGCGGCCTTCGTTGTCGGTCTTGATGTGCGCCAGCGAAACCATGCTGGTGCCGAAGTTCCAGCGGCCTTCGTGCGCGAGCGACCAGTTTTCCCGGGTGAAGGCCTGGGTCGCGCTGTAGCCGACCTGCGGATTGGCGCGGCGTCCCCAGGTTCCGCCGTTGGCCGCGCAGGCGGTGGCGTTGCTGCCGACGGCGCCGAGGCAGGCATAGCCGGCGACGAAGATGGAATTGATGTTGTCGACGGTGCCGACCGGATATTCGTTGTTGCCGGCGTCGTTGATCTTGATCGAGTTGTCGTATTCCTGCTTCGAGGTATCGAAGTCCAGCGTCACGCTCTGGTTTTCGGATGGCGTCCATTCCAGCGTGATACCGCCGCTCTTGTTGGTGTTGTCCACGGTCTTGCCGCCGCCGCCGAAACCGAGCGTGCGGTGGTGCACGCCACCGGCCGGATCGGTCACGGGTTCGTAGACGGGATTGGAGGCGTCGCGCCGGTAGCGGCTGCCGCGCACGGCCACGCTCAACACGTCCGGTACGATCGGTCCGCTCAGGTAGACATCGGCGGTCCGGTCGTCGCCGAACTGGTCGTCGGTTTCGAACGTGCCGCTCAAGGTCAGCGAACCGTGCCAGCGCTCCGGGTTTCGGCGCGTGATGATGTTGATGACGCCGCCCATCGCGTCCGCGCCGTACAGCGTCGAGGCCGGGCCGCGGATCACTTCGATGCGCTCGATCGAATCCAGCGGCGGGATGTGGCCGAACTGGTTGCCGCCGAAGTTGTTCGGATAGATGTCGCCGTGGTTGTTCTGGCGCTTGCCGTTGATCAGGATCAGGGTGTAGTCCGAACCCATGCCGCGCATCGAGATCGTGCCTTGTCCGGTCTTGTCGCGGGTTTCGCCGACATCCACGCCTTCCAGGTCGCGTACCGCGTCCAGCAGCGTGACGTAGGGCCGTTTGGCGAGGTCTTCCGGCGTGATGACGCTGATGCTGGCCGGTGCATCGACGATCTTCTGTTCGTAACCGGCGGCGGTGACGACGACGGCTTCCAGCGACTGGGCGTCGGCCGGGTCGGGCGCGGGTTCGGCGGAAGCGAAGGGCGAGGCGAGAGCGAGCGTCAGGGCGACGGCGATGGGGGTGCGGACAAGCGCGCGGTGGCGCGCGGGAATGCAGCGGAACATAGGGTTTCCTGAAAGCGAAAGTGGACGAATCGCTGGCGGCTGCTTGCGGGAGGGCGGGGGATGGGCGCCGCGCGAAGGCATCACGCGGAAAAGCGCATCACGTGCTGGGCGGTGACTGGCAGTGCGGCAACCGGCAACGCGGAGACCCAGGAGCGGCGGACACGGAGCGATTTCCTCTGTTCGATGGCGTGCTGCGGTTGCAGCACGCGAGCAAATCTAATGATAATTATTCTCGTTTGCAATAGGGCGGCGTTTCGTGGTTTCACGTCCGTAGGACCGTCGCTGTCCGATGGCCGGAAATGCCGGCCCGGCGCCAGCTTCGGGCGGTTCGTCTTTCCGGTTGGACATGGCGAGCGGGGTGACGGCTGCCGCGTTCGGATCGGTGCGGAGCGAGGTCGCCGTGGGGGTCGCGGGCAAGGTCCGGACAGGTTAACTAGGAACGATTCGCATTTACAACAGGGCCGCAATCCGGCATTCTTCGGCTCCTTTCTCCACCCAACAGGGCCATGCCGCACGTCGATCCACGCCGCCGCGCCTTCTGGCTGCGCACGCTGCACCAGTGGCACTGGATCAGTTCGGCCTTGTGCCTGGTCGGCATGCTGCTGTTCGCCGCCACCGGCATCACGCTGAACCATGCGTCGCAGATTCCGGCCACGCCTGTCGTGACGAACCGGACGATCGAACTGCCCGCGGGCTTGGCGGCCGAACTCACCCGGTTGGCGGAGCGCGCCGCGGAGCGTCCGGCCGATGCCAATGCGCCGCTGCCGGACGCCGCGCAGGATTTCTTCGCGGAATCGTTCGGCGTGCGGCCGGGTTCGCGCGTTGCCGAATGGAGTGGGGACGAAATCTACGTCTCGATGCCGAGGCCCGGCGGCGATGCCTGGCTGGCCATCGACCTGGTCGCAGGGAAGGCGGAATTCGAGGACACCGATCGCGGCTGGCTGTCGTACTTCAACGATCTGCACAAGGGCCGCAACACCGGCGCGGCCTGGCGCTGGTTCATCGACGTGTTCGCCTTGGCCTGCCTGGTGTTCTGCGTCACCGGCCTGATCCTGCTGCAGTTCCATGCCCGGCAGCGCGCGATGACCTGGCCGATGGTCGGCGCCGGCGCGCTGGTTCCGCTGCTGTTGGCGCTGCTGCTGATCCACTGAATCCCGTTATCGAATGTTCTCGTCGAATAAGGAGATCGCGATGAAGAAACTCGTCATGGCCGCGCTGGCCGCCGCCGCGTTCGCCTCCCCGCTGGGCGCCGCGGAGCTGAAAGTGAAGCTCGAACTGCCGAAGTTGGATGTCGCCGAATACCATCGCCCTTACGTGGCGGTGTGGATCGAGCGCGATGACGCGTCCGTCGCGAAGAACCTGGCCGTGTGGTACCAGCAGCCGCGCGAGCGCGGCGCGCAGGGCAACGGCGAAAGCGGCACGAAGTGGTTGCCGGATCTGCGCCAGTGGTGGCGCCGCAGCGGCCGTTCGCTGGCCTTGCCGGTCGATGGCGTGACCGGCGCGACGCGGCCCGTGGGCGTGCACGAACTCGCGTTCAGCGACGACAAGGCGCCGCTGCAAGGCCTCGAAGCGGGCAGCTACAACCTCGTGGTCGAAGCCGTGCGCGAAGTCGGCGGTCGCGAACTGCTGAAAGTGCCGTTCCAGTGGCCGCCGAAGCAGGCCGCTTCCGCCGGCGCCAAGGGCGAATCCGAACTGGGCGCGATCGCGCTCGAACTCATCCCGTGATTACCGCAACCAAAGGACATCCCGCCATGCGCATCAAATCCTTCCTCGCCATCGCCCTTGCCGCCGCGCTGCCGCTGGCCGCGAATGCGCACAAGGCTTGGCTGTTGCCGTCCGAAACCGTGGTCGCGGGCGAAGCTCCGTGGATCACCGTCGATGGCGCGGTCAGCAACGACCTTTTCTACTTCAACCACCAGCCGTTGCGGATCGACAACCTCGTCATCACCGCGCCCGACGGCAGCACGCTCGCGCCGCAGAACGCCTTCACCGGACGTTACCGCAGCGTGTTCGACCTGCAGCTCAACCAGCAAGGCACCTACCGCATCGCGGTCGCGAACAGCGGCATGTTCGCGACCTGGGAAGAGGACGGCCAGATGAAGCGTTGCTGCCGTCCGCCGCAGACCTTCGAAAAGGACGTGCCGAAGAATGCGGAAAAACTGCAGGTCACGCAGAACGCCAATCGCGTGGAAACCTTCGTCACCTTGGGCGCGCCGGGCACCGAGGCGCTCAAGCCCACGGGCAAGGGCCTGGAGCTGGTTCCGGTCACGCATCCCAACGACCTGTTCGCCGGCGATACCGCCAACTTCAAGCTCCTGATCGACGGCGAGCCGGCGGCCAACACCAAGGTGGAAATCATTCCGGGCGGCACGCGCTACCGCAATTCGGTCGGCGAGATTTTCGCCACCACCGACAAGGACGGCGCTTTCTCCGTGACCTGGCCCGCGCCCGGCATGTACTGGCTGGAATCGGTCTACGAGGACGACAAGGGCGTGAAGCCGGCGACCGCGCGCCGCGCGGCCTACGTGGCGACGCTGGAAGTCCTGCCGCAGTAAGACCGGAGCTTCCCCGTCCCTCGCTGGCACGGGAGGCGGGGAAGCCGGTTAAGCTTTCCGCATGTCCCGATTTTTCCTTCGCTTCCTCGCTCTGGCGGCCTTCACGCTGCTCTGCGCCTGCTCCAGCCCGTCCAACACCGATGGCTTGTTGGCGCTCGAAGGCCGCTCGATGGGCACGACGTGGAGCGTCAAGGCCGTCGCGCCCGGTCGGAACGATGGCGAGCTGCGCGGCGCGATCGAACGCCGCCTCGATGAGCTGGTCCAACAGATGAGCGCCTGGGAACCGGATTCGGACCTCAGCCGTTTCCATCGTGCGCCGGCGGGCACGTGGCAGAAGCTGCCGGACGATCTCTACCGCGTGATCGTCCACGCTCGCGATCTGGCCGAGAAAACCGACGGCGCCTTCGATCCGACGATCGCGCCGCTGGTCGAACTGTGGGGCTTCGGCGCTTCCGGGAAATCCCGCACCGCGCCGCCGTCGCGCGAGGAAATCGAAGCGGCGCGCTCGTGGATCGGCTGGCAGAAGATCCAGCTCGATCCAAGCAACCAGTCGCTGCTGCAACCGGGCGGCCTCAGCCTCGACATCAATGCGATCGGTCCCGGCTACGCGGTCGACCAGATCGGCGCGGTGCTGAAGCAGCAGGGCATCGAGAACTTCCTGGTCGAGCTGGGCGGGGAAATGCTCGCGTCCGGGCGCCGTCCCGATGGTTCGCCGTGGCGCGTCGCGGTGGAACGTCCGGACCAGTCCGACGGCGACGCCAGCTTCGACACCATCGTGGAACTCGACAACGCCGCCATTGGCAGTTCCGGTGATTACCGCGTCGGTTTCCTCTACCAGGGCCGCCGCTATTCACACACCATCGATCCGCGCACCGGCGAGCCGGTGGAACATGAGGCCGCTGCGGTCAGTGTGATCGCGGGCGATGCGATGAGCGCCGACGCGATGGCCGCGGCGCTGCTGGTGCTGGGGCCGAAGGAAGGCCTGCGCTATGCGCAACGTCGCGACATCGCGGCCGTCTTCACGCTGCGCAAGGGCAAGACTTACAAACGCGTCGCCACCGCGCAATTCAGCAAGATGCTCGCGCAGTGAGCGGCGGGTCGAAGCGATTCCCGGTCGGGCAGGCCGCTGTCCTGTTCGCGTTCGCCTTGCTGTGCGGCGTGGCGCTGCATTTCACGCCGGGTGCGTGGGACATCCAGCGCGATCCGCGGCGCATCGCGTTGGCGGTGCTGGCGGCCTTGGCCTTCGCGGTGTTCTGCATCGCACTGGCGAGGCGCCGACGGCGCGCGCGCGCATCGGCACGCTCCGTCGGAGCCGGCGTGCTTCCGGTTTTTTTCGCGAGCCAGACCGGACAGGCCGAGCTTTATGCGCGCCGCACCGCTGAAGCCCTCGTTGCCGCAGGCGCTCCTGCGGCCGCGCGGCCGCTTTCCGTGCTCGACGCCAAGGCCATGCAGGCGCTGGATCGGGCCTTGTTCGTGGTCAGCACCACCGGCGAAGGCGATGCGCCGGACACGGCCGCCGGTTTCGTCGCGCGCCTGCTCGGATCCGCGCTGCCACTGAAAAATCTGCGCTATGGCCTGCTTGCGCTCGGCGACCGGCGTTACCAGGACTTCTGCGCCTTCGGCCGCCGGCTCGATGCGTGGTTGCGCGAGCAGGGGGCGGCGCCGGAGTTTCCGATGATCGAAGTCGATGACGCCGACGCGGCCGCGCTCTCGCAATGGCGCGAGCGATTGGCGCAGTTCGCCGGCGCTGACGCATTGCCGCAATGGCAGGAGCAGCCGTTCCGCGAATTCACCATCGTCGAACGCACCGAGCTCAATCCCGGCAGTCTCGGTGAGCCGGTGTTCCATGTCGCGCTCGAGCCGCTGCGGGACGGAATGCCGGAATGGCGCGCCGGCGACATCGTGCAGATCGTTCCCGGCCCGGCGACGCCGCCGGACGGCGCCACCACGGATCGCAAGCCGCGCGAGTATTCGATCGCTTCGATTCCTTCCGACCGGCAGTTGTACCTGCTGATCCGACAGGGCCGTCGTCCGGACGGAAGCCTCGGGCTTGGCGCCGGCTGGCTGACCAGGTTCGCGCCGATCGGCGAACCCGTCCTGCTGCGCATCCGCGAGAACCCGAATTTCCACGCGCCCGAGGACGATGCGCCGCTGATCCTGATCGGCAATGGCACCGGCATCGCGGCCTTGCGCGCGTTGCTGCGCGAACGCATCGAGCAGGGCAGGACGCGCAACTGGCTGCTGTTCGGCGAACGCCAGCGCGAACGCGATTTCTTCTATCGCGAGGAACTGGAGCGCTGGCTCGCGCAGGGCGAACTGGCGCATCTGGACCTGGCGTTCTCGCGCGACGGCGCGGAAAAGATCTATGTGCAGCGGCGGATGCGCGAGCAGGCGCAACGGCTGCGCGACTGGGTCGCCGGCGGCGCGCATCTGCTCGTCTGCGGCAGCCAGCACGGCATGGCCGGCGGCGTGGACGCGACCTTGCGCGAACTGCTCGGCGAAGCGCAGGTGCTGCGGCTGAGCGAAACCGGCCGCTATCGGCGCGATGTGTACTGATCCGACAACAGCCTGCGCGCTCGACGCCATCGCCGCCGACGCGGCATCATGTTCCTCCCTTCCGGCGCGTCGCCTTCCCATGTCCAAGCCATTGTTGCCGCCGTCCCTGCTGGCGTTCGTCCTGCTGGCCTTCGCCGTTGCGTTCGCCGCGCCAGCGTCCGCGCAGGAAAAAATCGGCCTGCTCGACGGCATGGTGGCGGTCACGAGCCAAGGCGAGGCCGAACGCGAGGCCGCCTTGCCGATTGCGCTGTCGCAGGTGCTGGTGAAGCTCAGCGGTGATTCCGCCGCGGCCTCGCTGGCCCAGGGCGTGAATGCGACCAGCCTGATGTCGCAGTACCGCTACAGCCAGGGCGTGGAAGCGGTGAACGGCGTGCCGCAGGTGCGGATTTTCCTGATCGCGACCTTCGACCAGAACGCGGTGTCGCGCCTGCTGGCTTCCGGCGGCCGCGTGGTATGGCCGTCGCCGCGTCCCGAGCCGCTGGTGCTGCTCGCGATCGACGATGGCAGCGGTTTGCGCCTGCTCACCCAAGGCAATGCCGGCGCCGTGCCGGCGCTCGCGGTCGCGGCGGAACAGCGCGGCCTCGGCCTGCGTTATCCGGCCTATGGCGAGGATGAGCAGGCCGTGCTGCGCGCCGGCGATGTCGTCGGCGAAGAAATGTATGCCGTGGACAGCCTCGCGCAGCGCTACGGCGGCCCGGTGCTGTTCGGCGACCTGCGCCGCGGCGGCGCAGGCTGGCAGGCGCGTTGGCGCTTGCGCGAAAACGGCGTCACGGTCGGCGACTGGCGTTCCGAAGACGTCGATTCCGGCCGCGTGCTGGCGGCCGGCGTCGGCGGCGCGGCCGACCTGCTTTCCAAGCGCTATACGGAACTGGTGCTGGCCGGAAACGCCGGTCGCTACGCAATGCTCGTCGATGGCGTGGCCTCGGCTGCCGATTTCGCGCAGGTCATGCAGACCTTGCGCGCGCAGCCGATCGTCAAAGGCGTGAGCGTCACGTCCGCCAGCGGCCAGCGTCTGGCGCTGGAACTGGATTTGTCCGCCGGCATGGAAGGCTTGTCGCGATTGCTGGAAAGCGGCCGTGTGTTGCGGCGCGCCGATGGTTCGCAGCCTGCCAGGTCGCAAGCGGAGGCAACGCCGGTGTTCGTGCTGTCGCGTTGAGGCGGCACGGCCCGCACGAACGAGATTGGCTCGCCCGATGAAAGACACGCAGAAATGGCAGTTGCTCGCCCTCACGGTGGTGCTGGGCTTCCTGGTTTGGCTGCTGTCGCCGGTGCTGATGCCGTTCGTCGCGGGCGCGCTGCTCGCGTATCTGGGCGATCCGATGGTGGATCGGCTGGAACGCTGGAAGCTGTCGCGCACGGGCGGCGTGGTCGTCGTGTTCGGCCTGATGACGCTGGCCATGGTCGGCGTCGTGCTGCTCCTGATTCCCATGCTGGAGCGTCAGGTCACGACGATGGTCGAGCAGTTCCCGAAAGTGCGCGACTGGTTCGTCGGCACGGCCTTGCCGTGGATCACCGAGCGCACCGGCCTCGCGTTGCCGGAACTGGATCCGGCCAGTCTGTTCGAATCGCTGCGTGGCCATTGGCAACAGGCCGGTGGCATTGCGACCACGGTGCTCGGACAGTTGTCGAAATCGGGCCTGGCGATCATCAACTGGGCCTTGAATGTGGCCCTGATCCCGGTCGTCACCTTCTACCTGCTGCGCGACTGGGACGTGATGGTGGAGCGCGTGCGCGAGCTGCTGCCGCGCCCGATCGAGCCGGTCGTTTCCAAGCTCGCGCATGAAGCCGACAACGTGCTCGGCAGCTTCCTGCGCGGACAGCTGAGCGTGATGCTGGCGCTCGGCGCGATCTACGCGACCGGCATGGCGCTGGTCGGCATCGACCTTGCCTTGCTGATCGGTGTGATCGCCGGTCTCGTCAGCTTCATTCCGTACCTCGGAACGGCCGTGGGCGTGACGATGGGACTGATCGCCGCCGTGGTGCAGTACGGCGATTGGATGCACGTGATCCTGGTGCTCGTGGTGTTCGGCATCGGCCAGGTGCTCGAAGGCATGCTGCTGACGCCGTGGCTGGTCGGCGACCGCATCGGCATGCATCCGGTCGCGGTGATCTTCGCCGTGATGGCGGGCGGCCAGCTGTTCGGCTTCCTCGGTGTGCTTGCGGCGTTGCCGGTCGCGGCGGTGCTGATGGTGCTGCTGCGCTACCTGCACGAGCGCTACACCGAAAGCCGGTTGTACGGCGGCGATTCGCCGCAATCGGGCGGGCTCGCGGAACCGTCGGCGCGGGGCGTGTTGCCCGAAGTCGCGGGTTTCGTGCCGACCGGCAAGCCGCGCCGTCGCCGTCCGCGCAAGAAACCGAAGCCGCCACAGACGTGAGTACACCGCAACTGCCGCTGCCGCTGCGGCCATCAGCGGACCAACGTTTCGATACCTTCGTCGGCAACGACATTGCCTGCGCCACGCTGCGCGCGTTCGCGGCCGGCGGGCAGCGCGGATTCGCCTACCTAGGCGGCCCGGAATCCAGCGGCAAGACGCACCTGCTGATCGCCGCCGTGGCGGCCGCGCAGGACGCCGGAATCGATGCCGCCTACCTGCCGTTGCCGGCGCTGCGCGAACATCTGCCACAGGCGCTCGAAGGCCGCGAAGCCGCCGCGCTGGTCGCGCTCGATGGACTCGATGCGATCGCCGGCGAGCGCGAGCTCGAAGTGGCGCTGTTCCATTTCCACAACCGCGCCCGCGCGGCCGGCTGCAGCGTGGTCTATGCCGCGCGCGCCAATCCGGATGGACTGAATCTCGTATTGCCCGACCTGCGCTCGCGCCTGTCGCAATGCCTGCGCTTCGTGCTCGATGCGCCGGACGACGACATGCGCCGGGACATCCTGCAGCGCCGCGCGCAACGCCGCGGACTGACGCTGGAGGATGCGGCGCTGGATTTCCTCCTGCGCCGCGCCAACCGCGACATGAAAGGGCTGTCCGCCCTGTTCGAACGCATCGACCGCGAAAGCCTCGCCGCCCAGCGCCGCGTCACGGTCCCGTTCCTGCGCGGCGTGCTGGCGCAGGACGGCGAAGCCTAGGCCTTCGCGGGCGCGCGTTCCCGGATTCCGCCACGGCTTTTGATTCACGTGCCGGAGCAGTGGCGCTAAAATGACCAACCCGCAACCGGCGCGCTTGCTGCTCGCGCCTTCCGCCCTGCAAGGCGGTGATTCCCACGCGGGATGCCCGATGACCCACACAACAAAACAGGCTGGAGCTTCCGGAGTGAATACTTCTGCTTTCCCGCAGACAGGCGGCGATGCTTCGTCGTCGACTGCGCTGCGCGACGTCGTCGCCTCCTCGGTGCGGCGTTACCTGCACGATCTTGATGACCATCCGGCCGACGACCTCTACGAAGTCGTACTGCGCGAAGTCGAGGCGCCGTTGCTGCGCGAAGTGCTGCGCCACTGCGACGGCAACCAGAGCCGCGCCGCCGCCACGCTCGGCCTCAACCGCGCCACCCTGCGCAAGAAACTGCGCGACCACGGATTGCTGTGACCATGACCACGAACCTGCTTCCCGTGCGTCGCGCGCTGCTGTCGGTGTCCGACAAGACCGGCCTGGTCGAACTCGCCAAGGCGCTCGCCGCGCGCGGCATCGAATTGCTTTCCACCGGCGGTACCGCAAAGGCGATCCGTGATGCCGGACTTCCGGTGAAGGACGTTTCCGACGTCACCGGCTTCCCGGAAATCATGGACGGCCGCGTCAAGACGCTGCATCCGAAGGTGCATGGCGGCCTTTTGGGTCGTCGCGGCATCGACGATGCGGTGATGGCCGAGCAGGGCATCGAACCCATCGACCTGCTGGTGCTGAACCTCTATCCGTTCGAACGCGTCTCCAGCGCGCCCGATGCGAAGTTCGACGACATCATCGAGAACATCGACATCGGCGGCCCGGCGATGCTGCGCGCCGCCGCGAAGAACTTCGCGTTCGTCGCGGTCGCGACCGATCCTTCGCAGTACGCGGGCATCCTCGCCGAGCTCGAGGCGAACGATGGCCGGCTTTCCGCCGCCACGCGCTTCCAGCTGAGCGTCGCGGCATTCAACCGCGTCGCCCAGTACGACGCGCGCATCTCCGACGTGCTGTCCGCGATCGAGCTGCCGAACGACGAAGGCGCCAGGCAGCGCGCGCAGTTCTCCGCGCAGGCCAACGGCAATTTCATCAAGGTGATGGACCTGCGCTACGGCGAGAACCCGCACCAGCAGGCCGCGTTCTACCGCGACCTGTATCCGGCGCCCGGTTCGCTCGCCACATTCGAGCAGCTGCAAGGCAAGGAGCTTTCCTACAACAACCTCGCGGATTCGGACGCGGCGTGGGAATGCGTGCGCCAGTTCGAGGCGCCGGCCTGCGTGATCGTGAAGCACGCGAACCCGTGCGGTGTGGCGGTCGGCGCGAACGCGGCGGACGTGTACGAGAAGGCCTATTCGACCGATCCGACCTCGGCCTTCGGCGGCATCCTCGCGTTCAACATGAAGCTCGACGCCGCGACCGTGAAGACGATCCTGGATCGTCAGTTCGTCGAAGTGCTGATCGCGCCGGATTACGAACCGGAAGCGATCGAAATCGCGAAGAAGAAAGCCAACGTGCGCGTGCTGCGCATCCCGCTGGCGCCGCCGTCGCCGGGCTTCATCGACGTCAAGCGCGTCGGCTCGGGCTTGTTGATGCAGACCGCGGACGACCGCGTCGTGACGCGCGACGAGCTGAAGGTCGTCACCCGGGTCGCGCCGTCGCCGGCGCAGCTCGACGACCTGCTGTTCGCGTGGAAGGTCGCCAAGTTCGTCAAATCCAACGCCATCGTCTACGCCAAGGACCAGCGCACCATCGGCGTCGGCGCGGGCCAGATGAGCCGCGTCTATTCGGCCCGCATCGCCGGCATCAAGGCGCAGGATGCCGGGCTCGACGTGCCCGGTTCGGTGATGGCGAGCGATGCCTTCTTCCCGTTCCGCGACGGCATCGACGCCGCCGCGCAGGCAGGTATCCGAGCCGTGATCCAGCCCGGCGGCTCGATGCGCGACAGCGAAGTGATCGCGGCCGCGGACGAACACGGCATCGCGATGGTGTTCACCGGCGTTCGCCACTTCCGGCATTGATCGGGTCCGCCGTCCGCGACGGATCGATGGCGCTTCGCGGCGCGCTCAGCTTTCCGCGAAGCGTCGCGGCGCGTTCTCGAAACCGCCGTTGGACATGAACACCACGGTGTCGCCGGGTCTGGCGAGCTGATCCAGCCGCGCCAACAGCGCATCGACGCTGGCCTCGGCGTGGCCTTCGCCGCGCAGCGCCGAGATCACCCGCCCCGAATCCCAAGGCAACTCGGGACGCGCGAGGAACACCACGGCGTCGGCCGCATCCAGCGACGGAGCGAGGCCGTCGGCGTGCGCGCCGAGGCGCATCGAATTGCTGCGCGGCTCCAGCGCGACGATCAGGCGTCCACCGTCCAGCCGCGCGCGCAGGCCTTCGAGCGTGGTGCGGATCGCCGTCGGGTGATGCGCGAAGTCGTCGTAGATGTCGATGCCGTCGCGTTCGCCGACCTTTTCCAGGCGGCGCTTGGCGCTGCGGAAGCCGGGGAAGGCGCGGATCGCGGCGACAGGATCGAAACCGGCCGCGGTCACGGCGGCGATCGCGGCCAGCGCGTTCATCACGTTGTGGCGGCCGACGAGGTTCCAGCGCACTTCGCCAAGTTCCACGCCGTGGCGTTTCACCACGAACGCGGAGCCGTCGGCCTGCGTCGGCACCGCCTGCCAGTCGGCCTCGGCGTCGATGCCGAAGCGCGTCACCTGCGACCAGCAGCCCTGCGCCAGCACGCGCGCGAGGTTTTCGTCCTCGGCGTTGACGACCAGCGTGCCCCTGCCGGGCACGGTGCGGACCAGGTGGTGGAACTGGCGCTCGATCGCCGCGAGATCGGGAAAGATGTCGGCGTGGTCGTATTCGAGGTTGTTGAGGATCGCGATACTCGGGCGATACCAGACGAACTTGCTGCGCTTGTCGAAGAACGCGGTGTCGTATTCGTCGGCTTCGATGACGAAGCACTCGCCTTTGCCGAGCCGCGCGGAAGCGTCGAAATTGCCGGGCGCGCCACCGATCAGGAAGCCCGGCTCGCCGCCGAGCGCATCGAGCAGGTAGGACGCGAGCGCGGTCGTCGTGGTCTTGCCGTGCGTGCCGGCGACCGCGAGCACCTTGCGTCCACGCAGCACGCGTTCGGCGACCCATTGCGCGCCGGACGTGTACGGCGTGCCCGCGTCCAACACGGCTTCCACCGCCGCGTTGCCGCGCGACAGCGCATTGCCGACGATCACCTGGTCGACGTCGGCCGAGATGTGTTCGGGCGTGTAGCCGGAGCGCAGCTCGATGCCGAGCGCTTCGAGCTGCGTGCTCATCGGCGGATAGACGTTCTGGTCCGAGCCTTCCACCACGTCGCCCAGCTCGCGCGCCAGCGCGGCGACGCCGCCCATGAAGGTGCCGCAGATGCCGAGGATGTGGAGTTTCATCGGAAGGAATGTCGCGCTGGCGGGAGCGTCCGCGGCCAGCGCCGCGGACGGTGCGGGGCTCACGCGCCCTGGATCGCGTCCAACACGCGCTTGGTGACTTCGTCCAGCTCGCCGACGCCGTCGATGGTCTGCAACTGGCCGAGTCCGGCGTAGAAATCCGCGACCGGCGCGGTCTGTTCGGCGTACACCTTCAGGCGGTCGCGCACGACTTCGGGATTGTCGTCCTTGCGATGTTCCTGCTCGAAGCGGATGCGGCAGCGCTCGATGATCACGTCGAACGGCACTTCGAGCTTCACCACCGCCTGCAACGGCTGGCCGATCTCGGCCAGCAGCGCGGTCAGCGCTTCGGCCTGCTTCACGTTGCGCGGGAAGCCGTCGAGGATGAAACCCTTGGCCGCGTCCGGCTCCGCCAGTCGTTCCTTGATGATGCCCAGGATGATGTCGTCGGAAACGAGCTGGCCGGCTTCCATCACGGCTTTCGCCTGCAAGCCGACCGGCGTTCCGGCCTTCACCGCGGCGCGCAGCATGTCGCCGGTCGAGATGTGCGGAACGTCGAGCGTTTCCTTCAACCGGGCGGCTTGCGTGCCCTTGCCGGAACCGGGAGCGCCGAGAAGTACGAGTCGCATGGGGATTTCCCTTATGTGTACAGATCGCATCGCGCGGGGCTTCGTGCCTTTCCGTTAGACTTCGCGTCTTGCGTGCGTGATGCGGGACGCAGAACGCTAACGGCAGCTCGCAGGCAAGTCAAACCATTCCAAAGTCGAATGCAGTCCCGGAAAAGCGACGCAAACCCGAGGGGTTCCACCATGAGCAAAGGCAAGCTGCTGTACGCCCAGTCCGGAGGCGTCACCGCCGTCATCAATTCGACTGCCGCCGCGGTGATCGAAACCGCGCGCAAGGCCGGCGTGAAGGTATACGCCGCGCGCAACGGCATCATCGGCGCGCTGCGCGAGGATCTGATCGATACCTCGAAGGAAACCGCCGCCGCGATCAAGGCGCTGGCGCACACGCCGGGCGGCGCGTTCGGTTCCTGCCGCTTCAAGCTGAAGTCGCTCGAAGCCGACCGCGCGCGCTACGAGCGCCTGATCGAAGTGTGCAAGGCGCACGACATCCGCTACTTCCTCTACAACGGCGGCAACGACTCGGCCGACACCGCGAACAAGGTGTCGCAGATCGCGGCCGAGTTCGGCTATCCGCTGGCCTGCATCGGCGTGCCGAAAACCGTCGACAACGACCTGGCCATCACCGACTGCTGCCCTGGCTTCGGCTCGGCGGCGAAATACACCGCGGTTTCCCTGCTCGAAGCCAGCCTGGACGTGGCTTCGATGTCCGAGTCCTCGACCAAGGTGTTCGTGATGGAAGTGATGGGCCGCCACGCCGGCTGGCTGGCCGCCGCGGCCGGGCTCGCGGGCAAGGGCCCGGACGATGCGCCGCAGATCATCCTGTTCCCGGAAATCCCGTTCGACCAGGAAAAATTCCTCGCCCAGGTCGATGCGGTCGTGAAGCGCGTCGGCTGGTGCGCGGTCGCGGTTTCCGAAGGCCTGCGAACGCCGGACGGCAAGTTCGTCGCCGAAGCCGGCGGCAAGGACGCCTTCGGCCACGTGCAGCTCGGTGGCGTCGGCCCGGCGATCGCGCAGCTGGTGAAGGACAAGCTCGGCTACAAGCAGCACTGGGCCGTGCCCGACTACCTGCAGCGTTCCGCGCGCCACCTCGCTTCCAAGACCGACGTGGACCACGCCTGGGCCGTCGGCGTCGCGGCGGTGAAATTCGCGCTCGCCGGCAAGCACTCGGTGATGCCGGCGATCGTGCGCACCTCCGATGCGCCGTACCGCTGGAAGATCGAGGCCGCGCCCCTGTCGAAAGTGGCGAACGCCGAAAAAACCTTGCCGAAGAGCTTTATCCGCAAGGACGGCTACGGCATCACGCCGGCCGCGCGAAAATACCTCGAGCCACTGATCCGCGGCGAAGGCTTCCCGCCCTACGGCAAGGACGGCTTGCCCAAATACGTCAAGCTCAAGAACGTGGCGGTGAAGAAGAAACTGCCGGCGTACGACATCGCCGACAAATGAAACCCGCGCGTCGCGGCCGCGAAAACCGTGACGCGCGAAACTTGCCGGACTTCCAAACGGGCCTGTAGCTCAACGGTTAGAGCAGGGGACTCATAATCCCTTGGTTCAGGGTTCGAATCCCTGCGGGCCCACCAACGCATCTTTTTGTTTCACCTATCTGTGCTCGGGTCATCGATTACGCCAATACACGTGAATTGGATGACACGGGAAAGGATCTGTGGGACGCGTTAGGCTATAGCTCAACGCGCACTATTCCGTGCATCGGATGTGGACAGGGGTTGAGAATGGGGAAGTTGCAGATTGCGGCAGTCGTTGGAGGACTGGCGATGCTCTGCGTTGCCTACCTCATTGGGGGCGTTGGATTATTAATTGTGGCCCTGATCCTTTTTGCTTGGATCCTGAAAAAAACGAATACCTCGGCAACCATCCAATCAAACGGTCAGACCTCGCAGGATGAAGAGTGGCAACGCGCCAAAGCGCTCGCGGCGGCGCAACGCGCGGGGAAGCCCCGAGCGACAGCAGCCGCTTCCGGTAATCAGCGTGTAAGCCTGACTGTTGCGGCAAGCGTTGATCGTTCCGCATCCGGCACGTCCTTAAGTACATTGGCTACTCGGCAGGTTCCGGAGGCCAAGGTGGCGATCACCGTAAAGGCCGATGCACCAAGTGCAGATGCTGTCCGGTACACGGCCGTTAAAACGACGACGGGGGCGATGCAGTGGCATCCTTTCGGCACTGCTGTACGCATCGCAAAGGGTTCCATCAGCAATGGTGGGTTCTACAGCTGCCAAGGAGTTGGCCCGTGTACTGGCGCTGTAGATGAGACATTGCCCATTCCCGCGAAGGCGAAGCCAGACTGGCAGGCGGCAAACGTTGGCTATTGGCCCACCTATCATCAGCTCACGCCGCACCAGCGCTTGGCTTATCTTGGGTACCTCAGCAGCAGCCGGCGTGCGAAGCACATCGGCCAGACCTACCTCTGGCTTTACGTCTACAACCTCGAGTACCGCTTGTTGGTCGAATCTACTGATTCGGTTCCGGATGCCGAGTTCGAGGTGCTGATCGCCGAGTTGGATGCGTTACGGCAGAACTATGCTGATCTCAGCGCAGTGCGGCGTTACCTGCCCAACATGATAGCTGCGGCACGCGCTAGGCGAGGCGTCCTGGTCGAATCCGGCACACCGCCTTTGCCGATGGCGCTCACGTGGGATGCTGACATTGCGATGCGTGCTGGACTGACCTTCCTTGCCCAGCAACCGATTTCACCGGAGTGGGCCTTGCAGATCGCCATTCTCAATCGGCCGATACCGCGTTCCCACCTCGATACGATCGCTTCAGAGCTTTCGGTGCTGTTTGCACTTCGCTATGCCCAATTGAGCGATCGCGGGAAGCTGCCGAAGTTGGGGCGCAGTCGACTCACCATCCATTACAAACGTGCGATGGATGGTCGTAGTATGGAAATCCGAACAGCAGTGCCCGACATAGAGCGCTTGCGCGCGCCATTCACGCCGTGGATTGCTGTTCTTGACGAGTGCCTTGCCGAGCTCGAACCGCTACGGAAGGCGCGATCAAGTAAGGCGGCCAGTCCGCTGGCTGCGCTTGCCGCATATCCCCATGCACTTGCCAGTCTCGGCAGGCTCTCCGAAGAGCTCGCAGCTGCACGTGATGCGCTATGGCAGCGATGTAAATCCGGTCCGCAGGTTCTGCCTTGGAGCGAGCTCGTCCTGTCCATGGGTAAGCCGGGTGTTGAGGCTAAAAAACGAGAGGTGATGCATGCTGCGCAGGCCCTCGGAGCCATTGGCCTCGGCCTGGAGCCTGACCCTCGCTTTGGAACAGGCACGCCCGCATCCACCGCCGAGGTTGTTGTTTTCCACCTTGGTGCATCGCCTTCTTCTGCGCCGAGCGATGCGTTTAGTGGCGCGCTACTCCTCGTGCAGTGTGCTTTGCATGTTGCATCGAGCGATGGTGTCAGCGAACAGGAGAAAGATGCGACCTTGGCGCTTCTCGCGCGTGACCTCGACTTGCCGCCAGCTGAGGTTGCACGACTGGAGGCGCATATCACGCTGATGAGTCGCGACAGTGCGCCGCAGCGCCGCGCGATTAACCAGCTCAAGACGTTGCCAGAGAATGAAAGACACCGCATCGCACGTGGCATGGTTTCCATAGCCGGTGCAGATGGTCACGTCGATGCTGCGGAGGTGCGCTTGCTCGAACGGCTGTATTCGGCTGTTGGCCTGCCGTCGGAGATGCTCCATCACGACATTCACACAGTCTTGGCCGGCGCAGGTGTATCAAGCTCTCAGGCAACTCTGGCACCAGCTTCCAGCGAGACGACCGGCAGTATTCCCAGAGCGGTGACTGCAGCGCCGACGACGGGGCTGGATGAGGAAGTGATTGCGCGCAAGCTCGCCGAGACTGCGCGTGTGCACAGTCTATTGTCGACCGTCTTCGTCGAAGAGGCGCCGGAGCCAGAGCCGGTTGTCGGTGCCGAGCAGGACGCTGATGTGCGCCTTGAGCTCGCGCGCATGCTTGCCGCCGCAGCGCCATCTATGGACCGCATTTCATGGGAGGCACTGTGTGCAGACCGCGAGCTCCTGCCTGATGCTGCGCTCGAGTCTGTCAACGAGCTTGCCGTGGAAATGTGCGGCGAGCCGCTAGCCGATGGCGATGACCCTATTGAAATCAACATCTGGGCCGCCGGAGAGATGGGATTGGCGGCCCCACAGGAGGAGGAAGCGTGAGTCAGGTTCGAGTGTCCCCGAAGGATCGAGATGCGGTACTGCAGGCACTGCGCGCTGGTGTGGTGCCGCGCCGAGGCCTCCACCATATTCAAGTCGCCCGCGAGAATGAGCTTCGCGCATTCCTCAGTGACGTCGAGCGTATCGTCGACGGCGGCAGCGCGTTTCGAGTGCTCTGTGCAGCCTACGGCGGCGGTAAGACGTTCCTGCTAACCCTTGTACGTGCGATTGCCGCGGAGAAGGGCTTGATCACGATGCATGCCGACCTGACGCCCGAGCGTCGCATCTACGGCGCGTCAGGTCAGGCGCGCGCCCTGTATCAGGAGCTCACTCGCAATCTGGCGACGCGCGCGCGACCGGAAGGTGGGGCTTTGCCGAGTGTCATCGAGCGCTTCATCGCCACCGCTGCCGCCGAACACAAGCAGAACGGCACGCCGGTTCCTCAGGTGATCGAGTCCCGGCTGCACTCCCTGCAGGAGCTCGTCAATGGCTTCGATTTCGCGTCTGTCATAGCGGCCTACTGGCGTGGCCACGAGGACCATAACGAGCAGATGAAGGCCGATGCTATCCGCTGGCTGCGCGGTGAGTTCGCCACACTTACTGATGCACGCAAGGCGCTCGGCGTGCGGGCGATCGTTGACGACGAAATGATCTACGATCAGCTCAAGCTGATGGCGCGCTTCTCGGTGCTCGCTGGTTATAACGGCCTGTTGGTTGGGCTCGACGAGATGGTGAACCTGTTCAAGTTGGCGCACGGTCCGTCGCGTAACCAGAACTTCGAGCAGATCCTGCGCATCCTCAATGACTCGCTTTCGGGCTCGGCCGAGAACCTCGGCTTCGTGCTCGGCTGCACGCCGGAATCCCTCACTGATCCTCGGCGCGGTCTGTATAGCTATCAGGCGCTGCAGACTCGCCTCGCCGAGAACGCATTTGCCCTCAAGGCCGGCGTCACCGACTACAGCGGTCCAGTGCTGCGACTGAGCACGCTGACGCCCGAGGATGTTTACGTGCTGCTGGTGAAGCTCCGTGATCTGTACGGCGGTGCTGCGGCGGCGGCGATGAGCAATGACGCAATCCGCGCCTACATGGCGTGGTGCAATGGTCGCATCGGTGCCTCGTCGTTCCAGACCCCTCGCACGACGATCCGCACGTTCCTTGACTTGCTGGCGGTCTTGGAAGTCACTCCGGAGGTGCCTCTTGGCAGCCTCTTGGATGGTTTGGAGATCGCTCCGGATGCGGATGCCAGTGAGCCTGCTGCGCTGGCCGAAGACGACGACTTGGCTAGCTTCACACTGTGACAGCTGCGTTCGATCAACTGCACCCGTCTGTCCAGGCCTGGGTCTGGCAGCAAGGGTGGCGTCAGCTTCGGCCAGTACAGGAGACTGCTATTCCCTCGGTGCTGGGGCACAGGGAAGACGTCCTGATCATGGCGCCCACCGCTGGTGGCAAGACAGAGGCGGCGTTCCTGCCCATCGTCAGCTACATCCTGCAGAATCCGGCAGCGGGTCTGCGCGTACTGTGTATCTCGCCGCTGCGCGCGTTGATCAGCGATCAAGCGCGCCGCCTGCGCGATCTCGGCGAGGCGTGCGACATCACAGTGCAGCCGTGGCATGGGGATATCTCCACCGGCAAGGTTGCTTTCTGGAAGAAACCGGCGGAGATTCTGATCATCACTCCGGAGAGTCTGGAGGCGATGCTGATGCACCGCGCTGCTAGGTTGCGAGCGATCCTGTCTGGGCTTGCGTATATCGTGATCGATGAGCTGCACGCGTTCTTCGACAGCCCTCGTGGTGTGCAGATGCAGAGCTTGCTGCACCGCGTAGACCTTCTGCGCGGGGAGCCTGTGCCACGCGTCGCGCTGTCCGCGACACTTGGCGACATTGCACCCGCGGCCGAGATCCTGCGTCGAGGCAGTACACGACCACCAGTGGTGATTCGTGGGGATCAAGGCGGTGGCGAGCTGAAATTGGCGGTTAAGACCTTTGTGCCGCCCAGCTTCATGACGCATAAGGATCTGCCGGAAGAACCGGCGTCCAACGAAGACAACAGCTTGACGGTGTTGCCGACTCCACCTGAGACCTTGGAGGAAGCTGAAGCAGCGGCCGAGCATGCCGCCGGCTTCGAGGCAGCCAGTACGCTGCAGCAGATGGCCACTTACCTGTTCGATCGCACGCGCGGCCGGACTGCGCTGATCTTCGCCAACGCGCGCGGCATAGTGGAGGAATTGACCGATGCCATGGTTGTGCTCGCCGAGACGCAGCACTGGCCTGTCGAGACATTCGCACACCACGGCAGCCTGAGCCGCGATCATCGTGGATCCGTAGAGGACCGTCTGCGGCGTGGAGAGGCCGCCACCCAGGTGGTGTGCACGAGTACGTTGGAGCTCGGCTTGGACATCGGTGACATCGCTGTCGTTGGCCAAGTCGGCCCAGCACCGACGGTGGCCTCGCTGAAACAGCGTGTTGGACGCTCAGGCCGTCGCGCCGGCACGACTCAGGTCTTGCGGCAATGCGTGCCGCTGCGCGCAATTTCGCCACAGGACCGCGTCTACGACCGATTGCACCTGCCGCTGATCCAGTCGCTGGCCACCGTCGACTGCTTGCTCACCGGCGACTATGAGTCTCCGAAGCTGGACGACATGCACCTGTCCACGCTCATCCAGCAAATACTGAGCCGCATTGTGCAGGGTGGCCAAGGTGAGATGGCGGCGACGCTATACCGGGAACTGTGTGGTCCCGGTGCACCGTTCTCCATGGTCGACAAGGGCACCTTCATTGAGTTGCTTCGTGCGCTAGGTGCCAAGGAGGTGTTGGAACAGGTTGATGGTGGCCGGCTGCTCCCTGGCCGAGTAGGCGAGCTGATAACGCAGCACTACGCGTTCTACGCCACGTTCCATACGCCCGATGAGTACGTCGTGATCGGCCCGGAAGGCCGGCGTCTTGGCACGATCCCTGTGACCGATCCGCTACGCGAGGGCGAACTTCTGGTGTACGCCGGTCGACGCTGGTGCGTAATCCACATCGATGTGGAGGCACGCATCATCAAGGTCGCTCCAGGTGGACGTGGCCGGCCACCGATCTACGAAAGTTCTGGTGGAGGTATCAGTCGCCTCGTCCAAAACCGGATGCGCCACCTGCTCGCCTCCGACGGCGTGCCGCCCTATCTGGATGCACTCGGCGCCGACGTGCTTGCAGCCGCGCGTGCGACCTACGCGGCGGCTGGGCTGCAGGAGTCGGTGCTGATCGGTGGCGACGTCGAGTGCGAGTGGTACCACTTCGAAGGCAGCAAGGCGGGTGCCACCATTGCTGCACTGCTCGCCTGCGAGGGGGTCGAGGTGTGTTCCCTGCACTGTGCAATCCGCGCAACGACAAGCACCGATATGCTCTTCGACGTGGTCGAGTCCATCTGCTCGCACTTGCCCGATTCCCCGGCAGCGCTCGTAGGCGCCATCAAACCAGTGCCGGAGGACAAACACGACCACCTGTTGCCCGATTCACTCCTTGAGCGGCAATACATTTCGAGGCACATCGATTTGCATGGCGCGCGAGATGCGATGGCTGCATTGCTTGCCTTGCGTGATCGCTCTGTAGCTACGGTCTAAACATGCGCCTGTGTTACTAGGTAGGCATTGAACAGTCGCAATGCTCATGACAAGGCTGATTCATGGAACTTCTGGAGCAAGGGTGTGAGGAGATTCCACTTCTCAGGTGCCAGGAATCCGGCGAAGCTTGCGCAAATGCCCAATCTTTGGCGGTCTCTTCGCCAAACAGTGATCGAACGTGGTCGGGTTGTTCAGCAGTGCAGTGGGTGAGCCGGAACGCATCCCTCTCCCGGATGCGGATCTCGTTTACTTTGCCAATGCCTTGAGCGGAGATGCGGCGCGCTGTTTCCGCGAGCTGCGTTCGAATACGCCGTGGCGCGAGGAAAAGGTTTTCGTGTGGGGCAAGCGTCATGTGCAGCCCCGTCTGGTCGCATGGCATGGCGATCCGGGGGCCGACTACCGCTACTCCGGAAGTTTTCTGCGGCCGGCGCCTTGGACGCCAACACTGCTGAAGCTGCGGGACGAGGTCGAGACGCTGGCCGGCACGAGGTTCAACAGTGTGTTGCTCAACCTCTACCGGAACGAACGCGACTGTGTGGGCTGGCACAGCGATGACGAACCGGAGCTTGGGCCGGAGCCGATCATCGCCTCGATCAGTTTTGGCGAAACGCGTGAGTTCCAGCTCAGGCACAGATCGCGGAAAGACCTTCCCGTTTTCCGCCTGCCGCTGACGGACGGAAGCGTCCTGATCATGGCGGGGCCGACGCAACGGAACTGGCAGCATTCGGTGAAGCGCGAGACGGCGAAGCTGGGCGAACGCATCAATTTGACCTTCCGCTCGATCAGGCCGGTGAAATCGTGAGCGACGCCTGGGGCCTGCTGGTCTCAACGGTCTGGAGCCTAGAAGCGACGCACGCCGCGTTCCACTCCTTCCGCTTCGCTTGTCCTCACCGCTTGACGATGTAGCCAAGCTGCCAAGCGGCGCTGTCGATCTCATTCGCAATCAGCGGATCGCCCAGCATCCGCAGGCTTCCCGGCGTGGCGGTGAACGGGTGTTCCGCCAGCGCTCGTTCGTTGAGGGCGAAGGCTTCGGCGTTGCCGTTCATGGAACTGCAGTAGGCGATGCCGTGCAGCTCCGGCCAGGCTTCGTACATGGCCAAGGCCCATTGGCGGGTGCGGCTGCGGTTGCCGGAGTGGATGGCGGTGGATGCGCCCATGCGCGTGACGAAGGCGCCGGTGAGGTCGAGGAGATTCAGTGGTGCCTGGTTCTGCCACACCGCCAGATACGGCAGGTTGAGGTGCACATCGACGACGCGGGTGCGCTGGAACACTTCGGCGATGCAGGTTCGGTAATCGGCGGCGACGTAGAGGATGCCGCGCTTTTGCTGGCGCGGCTCTCCTTGGGCATCCGGAAGATGGTGGTCAAAGCGCCCGCTGCCCGGTCCCCAATGGCGCAACTGGTTCCAGTCGGAAGGATGGTCGCCGCCGGCAAAACTGATCCGCGCCAGCCATTGGCCCGGCTTCAGGGTCCGCACCGGCGGGGAAAGCTTGCGCAGCTCGCCGCTGGTGGGCGGCAACGGCAGCTTCGACACTAGAGGTCTTCCGTCAACGCCAGCACGGCGTCGATGTCGCCGGTTCGCAGCAGCCATTCGCGCGGCGAAGTCGGCGTTCCGTCCGGTTCGAGTTCCAGGTCCGGCGTGGGCGTCAGGAACCACATCGCGAACGCGACCGGCGACAGGTTCGCGGTGGCGGCGAGCACCTTGGACAGACCCGGAACTTCGACCTTGCCTTCGAACTGGAAGCGCGGCACGCGGCGTTCGCCATTGAGCTCCAGCGACAGCAGCGAGCGGTCACGGATGCGCTGGCGGATGCGGCTGGGATCGAGCCCGAGCTTTGTGGCCAGTTCCGCCGAGGTGTCGGATTTGTGGAACAGATCGAGGAAGGTCGTCACGTAGCTGGCGCGGGATTTTGCCGCGTTGCTCCGCGTGCGCGGCGTGCGCTTCAGGCCGACCTGCGCCAGCGCGTGCGCCTCGGCTTCCGGCAGCGTGGCGTTGATCGGGTACAGCGACGGCAGCAGCGAGGTGAAGCCGGCTTCGACGAATACCCGTTCGGCCAGCCGCAGGCGTTCCTTCTCGGGAAGCGATTTCAGCGCTTCGTCGGCGACAAGCGGGATGGCTGCGTTCATTACCGAAGATTCCCGTTGTTAGTTCAAGGGAATATGCGCTCGCCCGGTGTGGATTTCAAGTTGCGGCGCAGGCGCGTCGCATCCGCCTGCCCGGTCGCTTCGTCGGGGCCGCATCGGCTCAAGAACCGACGCTGTCGCCGCCCGCGAAGTCCATCTGTCGCCACGCTTCGAACACGGTCACCGCGACTGCGTTGGAAAGGTTGAGGCTGCGGTTGCCCGGGCGCATCGGCAGGCGCAGGCGATGTGCTTCGGGAATCGCGTCGAACACGTGCGGCGGCAGGCCGCGCGTTTCCGGGCCGAACAGCAGCGCGTCGTCGTCGCGGTAGGCGATCTGGTCGTAACGATGCGTGGATTTCGTCGAGAAGGCGAACAGTCGCGCCGGCTTCACAGCGTCGAGGAAGGCTTCGAGCGAGGTGTGCACCTGCATCTGCGCGAACTCGTGGTAGTCGAGGCCGGCGCGGCGCATCCTGGTGTCGTCGAGCGCGAACCCGAGCGGTTCGATCAGATGCAGCCGCGTGCCGGTGTTGGCGCACAGGCGGATGACGTTGCCGGTGTTGGGTGGGATTTCCGGCTGGTACAGCACGACGTGCAGCATGTGGCCCTGCGATTAACGGTTTTGCGCGATGCGGGAGTTTATAGTTGGCCGCTGACTTTCGCGTGATTCGAGGGAAAGGAATGCGGGTCGAGGTGGCGATGGATCGCGCTGCGGGTGCATCCGCATGAGCTGGACCTGGTTGACGCCGTTCGGCAATGCGCTGTGGCTGTTGCCGCTGGCGATTCTGGTCGCGGCCTTCGCGATGTGGCACGAACGCATGCGGCATTGGCGCGAGGTGCTGCCGTGGCTGGGCGCGCTGCTGTTCGCGTCGGCGCTGGTCGCGGCGAGCAAGATCGCGTTCTACGGCTGGGGCGTCGGCGTGTATTCGTTGAACCTGACCGCGCCGTCCGGACACGCGGTGCTGGCGATGGCGTTCTGGCCGGTGTTCCTGATGCTGCTCGCGCCGACGCGGCGGGTCACGTTGCGCACGCTGTTGGCGTTCCTGGGCGTGGCGCTGGGATTGGCCGTGGGCGTGTCGCGCACGGTGCTGGGCGCGCATCCGCCGTCGGAAGTGCTGGCGGGCGTGATGATCGGCGGTGTCGTCGCGGCGATCGGCGTCGGCCACATGCGGCGCCTGGGCATGGGCGTCGCACCTGTCGTGTTGCTGCTGGCGGCGCTGGTCGCGCTGCCGTCGTGGAAGCCGGATTGGATCTACCAACACCTGCCGTCGGAACGCTGGTTCGCGCGCATCGCGACCGAATTGTCCGGACGCGACAAGCCTTACAACCGGACGGGTTGGCTGCGCGAAGGGCGCGCAGCGGCGGCCAAGGCTCAGCCGCGCCCGTAAACGTCCTCGAAGCGCACGATGTCGTCTTCGCCGAGATAGCTGCCGGACTGCACTTCGATCAGTTCCAGCGGCACGCGGCCGGGATTCTCGAGGCGGTGCTTCACGCCGAGCGGGATATAGGTGCTCTGGTTCTCGGTCAGCAGGATGGTTTCATCGCCGCGCGTGATGCGGCCGGTGCCGCTGACCACGATCCAGTGTTCGGCGCGATGGTGGTGCATCTGCAGGCTCAGCGCCGCGCCGGGCTTCACCGTGATGCGCTTGACCTGGAAGCGTTCGCCCATGTCGATGGAGTCGTAGCTGCCCCACGGGCGGTAAACCTTGCGGTGCCAGGTCGGCTCCTTGCGGCCCTGCTTCTTCAGCGCCGCGACGATGGACTTCACGTCCTGCACCTTGTCCTTGTGCGCGACCAGCACGGCGTCGTCGGTATCGACCACGACGACGTCTTCCAGGCCGAGCAGGGCGACGAGGCGGCCGTCGGCCCAGGCCAGCGTATTGCGGCAATCGCTGGCGATGACGTCGCCGTGGTGCGCGTTGCCGTCGCCGTCCTGCTGCGCGACTTCCCACAGCGCCGACCAGCTGCCGACGTCGTTCCAGCCGACGGAGATCGGCAGCACCGCGGCGTCGGCGGTTTTTTCCATCACGGCATAGTCGATGGAATCGGACGGGCAACCGGTGAACGCGGCCTTGTCCAGGCGCACGAAATCGGCGTCGGTCTTGGCCTTGGAAAGCGCCTCGCGGCTCGCGGCGAAGATCGCCGGCTGGTGCTTCTCCAGTTCCTTCAGGTACGCCGAGGCGCGGAACAGGAACATGCCGCTGTTCCAGAAGTATTCGCCGCTGGCGACGTAGGCCTCGGCGGTCGGCGCGTCCGGCTTCTCGACGAACTGCGCCACGCGACGCGGGCCGTCGCCTTGCGGCGAGAGGAAGTCCGCGGCGCGGATGTAACCGTAGCCGGTTTCAGGCGCCGTCGGCACGATGCCGAAGGTGACCAGGGCGCCGGCTTCGGCGGCTTTCGCGGCGTGGTTCACGGCGTTGCGGAAGCCTTCGGCATCGGTGATGACGTGGTCGGACGGCAGCACCAGCAACAAGGGATCGGCGCCATCCGCGATCGCCTTGAACGCGGCGACCGCGATCGCCGGCGCGGTGTTGCGGCCCACGGGCTCGAGCAGGATCGCAGCCGGCGTGCAGCCGATCTCGCGCAGCTGTTCGGCGACCATGAAGCGGTGTTCCTCGTTCGCCACGATCAGCGGCGCGCTGGAAGCCAGCGGCGCGATGCGCTTGAACGTGGCCTGCAACATCGAGTCGCGGCCCACGAGCGCGAGGAACTGCTTCGGGTAGGCTTCGCGCGACAACGGCCACAGGCGCGTGCCGGAGCCGCCGGAAAGAATCACTGGAATCATCGGGAACTTCCCTGGTTTTGCATCAGCGCTTCGATGGCTTCGCTGTGGTTGGGCAGCGCAGCGGTCAGCACGTCGCAACCGGTTTTGGTGACGACCACGTCGTCCTCGATCCGCACGCCGATGCCGCGCCAGCGCGGCGCCACGGACTTGTCGTCGGGCCGGATGTACAGCCCCGGCTCCACCGTGAACACCATGTTCGGTTCGAGCACGCGGTATTCGTTGTCGATGCGGTAATCGCCGACGTCGTGCACGTCGAGGCCGAGCCAATGGCCGGTCTTGTGCGGATAGAAACGCTTGTAGGTGTGGTCTGCGAGATTCTGCTTCAGCGTGCCCTTCAGCAGGCCGAGGCGCAGCAGTCCTTCGGTCAATGTCGCCACTGCGGCATCGTGCGGCGCGAGCCACGCCGCGCCGGGCTTCACGACCGCGATCGCGGCGCGCTGCGCTTCCAGCACGAGGTCGTGGATCGCGCGCTGCGCTTCGCTGTAGCGGCCGTTGATCGGGAACGTGCGGGTGATGTCCGAAGCGTAGCCTTGCAGCTCCGCACCGGCGTCGATCAGCAACAGCTCGCCCGGCTGCATGCGCGCGTTGTTGGCGTGGTAGTGCAGCACGCAGGCGTTCGCGCCCGAAGCGACGATTGGCGAATACGACGGCACCGCGCCGTGGCGGCGGAAGCGGTATTGCAGCTCGGCTTCGATTTCGTATTCGAAAGTCGATGCGGCGGCGGCCTGCATCGCGGCCAGGTGCGCTTCGATCGCGATGTCGCAGGAGCGGCGCATCACGGCCAGTTCCGCGCTGCTCTTGAACAGTCGCAGTTCGTGCAGCAGGTGGCCGATTTCCTGGAATTCGTGCGGCGATTCGGAGTTGCCGCGCATCTGGTGGCGCACGCGCTTGACCCAGCCGATCAGCTTCAGGTCGAACTCGGCGTCGCGGCCGAAGTGGAAGAACACGCGGCTGCGGCCTTCGATCAGGCGCGGCAGGATTTCGTCCATGTCGGCCCACGGATACGCATCGTCCATGCCGTAGCGTTCGACCGCGCCTTCGGGACCGGCGCGCGGGCCGTCCCAGGCTTCGCGTTCGGGATCGCGTTCGCGGCAGAACATCAGCACTTCCCCGGCGCTGCGGCCGGGCACGAGCACCAGCACGGCTTCCGGCTCACCGAAGCCGGTGAGATACCAGAAATCCGAATCCTGCCGGTACGGATGGTGCGTGTCGTTGCTGCGGATGCGTTCGGGCGCGGCGGGAACGATGAGGATCGCGTCGTCGCCGGCCATTTCCATCAGGCGGCGACGGCGTCGCGCGAATTCGGACGGCGCGATCGTCGGTGTTTCGGCCACGACGGGTTTGAGTCGCGCGTTCAATGCAGCCTCGTGCTCGAGCGGGACCCGCCGCGGCAATCGCCGTGCAGCAGCAACGCGGCGATGCGGACGAATTCGAGGATTTCGGCGAAGGCGTCTTCGGCCTCTTCGTCGTCTTCGGTCAAGGCATTGAAGGACGCGATCTTGGCCAGGTCGTGCAGCGCTTCGGAGGATTCGGGCGAGAGCGGCGCGTCCGCGCCTGCGGCCAAGCCGAAGCCGCCGATGAAACCACGGCTCCATTCGAGCAGCGCCTGCACGCGGCGCGTCAGCGGCTCGTCGGATTCGGGCAACAGCGGTTCGAAGCCGAAATCGGGATCTTCCAGCGCTTCGCGGCTGGCCGAAAACAGCGCGTGCAGCAGCGGCTCGCTGGCCGCGGCTTCGCTGGCTTCGAAGCCGAGCCGCTCGATGAAATTGCGTTCGGTGATGAAGCCGCCGCCTGCGAGGTAGCCGCACAGCGAGCCGTGCAGTTCGGGCGCTTCCACGCCGAGTTTCAATCGCGATGCGACGTGGTTGAGCGCATCGAGCGTGGGCATGTCATGGGAGGATGCGTGCGGCACGAGGGCGTCCGTTGGCGAATTTTCGCCATTCTACGGCAGACCGGTGAATCCGACCCGGCTTCGCGACGCGCATTGGCACAGAAACACGAACGCCGGGCGAACCCGGCGTCGTGCGTGCGATTCGAGAGCGCGCGAGGCGATCAGGAAACCTTGGTCGAAGCGACGTTGAAGGTGAACTGCGGACCGGCCGAGAGCTTGCCCTTGGCGTCCTGCACCTTGTACTCGGCCTTGAATTCCTCGTACGCGAGGCTGACCGTTTCGAAGATTTCGCCGCTGGAGTCGCCGCTCGGATTGACCGAGGTGACCATCACGCCGGTCAACGTGATGATGAGGAAGTCTTCCTGGCCGCCGCTGGCCTTGCTGACGTACAGCGTGGCCGTGTCGATGTGTTCGCCGGCAAGGCACTTCTTGGCCAGCGTCGGTGAGGCGTTGTCGTAGCGGTGGGTGAAGACGAGGTTCTGCACCGTGCCCTTGCCCTTGCCGCCGCCTTTGCCGATGCCGAAGGTCGAGTCGTTGCTCGCGGACCACTGCCAGCCGATCACTTCGATCTGGTCCTTGTGCTTCTCGTGGTTGGATTCGCCCTTGATGCCCTTGATGTCGATATGGGTGTCTGTGCTGCTCATGGTGATGTCCTCGCAAGTGGTGGAAAGTGGAACCGAGCCGACCGCTCGATGCGTTGGCAGGTTCGCCGGGTCGCGGCGAGGGTCGGCTTCGATCCGTAAGGTTTGCCGCCGACTCTTTGCCAAGACGAAGCTCGCGAGGGCTTTTTCAATCCGGCACTGCAAGGGTGGAGAAGGCTGGCGTTCAGATTGCCGCAGCGCTTCGGGCAGGGTTTTCAAAATGCCGCGAGGCGGGCCGTCTTGTCTTGACGATGCGGCCGCCTTGGCCGGTTCAAGCGAGGACGCCATGACAACCGACGTTTACATCACCAATTGGCAAGACCAGAGGGTAGTTGGTGGCGGTGGTGGTGGAAAATCCACGGAAAGAGGCAGCGCCTGGCTGCAGGAAATCGATCAGTTGGCCGTGCCCGGCGCGACCGATTGGCTGATGACCCTGATTCCCGCGAACACCGGTTCGCCGGTGCCTGGCGAAGGCCGCGCCGCGCCGGGACTGACCACGCCGATGCAGGTCGTCGGTTGGTTCTGGGGCCAGGAGCGCGCCGGCGCCGGCGATACCTTGGTCAACGCCAAGACCATGGGCGCGCGACGGGTTGCCGATCTCACCATCGTCAAGTTCCTCGACGCCGCGACGCCGGTACTGTCGAGTGCTTGCTCGACCAACGCGCTGATCAAGGAAGCCAAGCTGATCGCTTTCCGCGCGGGCGGCCAGTCCAACGACACGCAGGTCGAATTCTTCAAGATGGTTGCCAAGGATGGCGCGCTGCGCAGCCATTACATCTACACCAGCCATCGCCACGGCATTCCGCTTGAAGTGTTCGAGTTGAACTTCAAGACCTTGGAACTCGTCTACACGCCGCAGACCGTCAAGGGCAGCAAGGGAGGCGTGACGATGACGATGCTGGATGTCACGGCCCAGCAATGAGAACGACGCTGCACCTGTCCTTCCATCTACCGGGAAACATCGCATGAGCCAGGCCGAAGACCTGTTGCGCCAAGGGCAACCCGACGCCGCGCTCGCGGCCTTGACCGAGCAGGTGAAGAAGTCGCCCGGCGATTCCAAGTTGCGCGTGTTCCTGGCGCAGCTCCTGTGCATCAACGGCGCGTGGGAACGCGCGCTGACGCAGTTGAAGACCGCGGCCGAACTCGACGCCGCGGCGATTCCGATGCGGCAGATGATTTCCGACGCGATCGCCTGCGAAGCCTTGCGCAAGGACGTGTTCGCCGGTCGTCGCTCACCGATGGTGTTCGGCGAACCGGAGGAATGGCTGGCGCTGCTGATCGAGTCGCTGCTGCAGGCCGGCGCGGGCCAGATGGCGCTGTCCGAGGATTTGAATGCGCGCGCGCTCGATGCCGCGCCGGCCAGCAGCGGACGCATCGACGGCGTGCCGTTCTCGTGGATCGCCGATGCGGATTCGAGGCTTGGCCCGGTGCTGGAAGCGGTGATCAACGGCCGCTACTACTGGGTGCCGTTCTCCCGTCTTTCCGAAGTGAATACGGAAAAGCCGGTCGACCTGCGCGACCTGGTCTGGTTGCCGGCGCGATTGGCCTTCACCAACGGCGGCGAAGCTTTCGCGTTGTTGCCGGTGCGCTATCCGGGCACGGAAACGCTGGAAGACGGCGCGCTTCGCCTTTCCCGCCGCACCGAATGGAAGGAAACGCGGCCGGGCAAGTTCGTCGGTCTGGGCCAGCGCCTGCTGTGCACCGATGCGAGCGAAGCCGGATTGCTGGAAGTCCGCAACATCGTGTTCGATGAGGTGCAGGCGCCGGAAGGCGAGGGCACTGCATCGCCCGATGCGACTGAGGCATGATCGGCGCCAGCCAACCGCACCGCCGAACATGGCCAGCCCGAACGCCACGACCAGCAAGCCGACGCAGCGACTGCAGCCTTCGCTGCTGGACCGCCTGACCGATCTCGAGCCCAAGCGCCTCACCGAGGCGCCGGAAGATCGGGTGCTGGACAAGCGTGCCTTGCGCGCGGCGGTGCTGCGCGATCTTTCCTGGCTGTTCAACGCGGTCGATTACACCGACCAGTTCTCCGCGACCGAATGGCCGGAAGTGGCGAAGTCGGTGTTGAACTTCGGCTTGCCGCAGCTTTCCGGCGGCTACGTTTCCAGCGTCGATATCCCGCGGCTGGAAGCCACGATCCGCCAGACCATCCTGTTGTTCGAGCCGCGCATCATTCCGGCTTCGCTGCGCGTCACCGCCTTGCTTGACGGCTCGATCCTCGATCTGCACAACCAGCTGAGCCTTTCCATCAACGGCCTGCTGTGGGCGCAGCCGGTGCCGCTGGAAATCCACCTGCGCACGCAGATCGACCTGGAACACAACACCGTCAACGTCGTTGACGCCTCGGGCTCGGGAATCTGACATGGATCCGCGCCTGCTCAAGCACTACAACCACGAACTCCAGCACCTGCGCGAGATGGGCGCGGAGTTCGCGAAGCAGTTCCCGAAGATCGCCGCGCGCCTGACCATGGACGGCGTGGAAGTGGCCGATCCCTACGTCGAGCGCCTGCTCGAAGGCACGGCCTTCCTCGCGGCGCGCGTGCAGCTGAAGATCAACGAGGAATTCCCGCGCTTCACCCAGCGCATGCTGCAGATCGTGCATCCGCACGCGCTCGATCCGACGCCTTCGATGCTGGTCGCGCAGCTCGATCCCGAACTCGAGAATCCCGCGTTGAAAACCGGGGCGCTGGTGCCGCGCGGTACCGCGATGACCGGACGCAAGCCGCCGGGCGAAACCGCGGCCTGCGAATTCCGTACCGGACAGGAAGTCACGCTGTGGCCGGTGCGGATCGGGCAGGTGAAGTATCTGGCGCATCCGGGCGACCTGCCGCTGGCGGGGCTTTCCTACGCGCGACGCGTCAAGGGCGCGTTGCGCTTGAAACTGAAGACCGGCGGCGGCGCGATGTTCTCGCAGTTGCCGATGGACAAGCTGCGACTCTACTTCGGTGGCGGCGAGGAGATCGCGTTCAAGCTGCACGAACTGGTCACCGGCAACGTGCTCGGCGTGGCCATTTCCGACGGCAAGCGTACCGGCGGCCAGCGCGAGGTGCTCGGTGCGGGCGCGGTTTCGCTGGTCGGGTTCGACGACGAAGACGCCCTGTTGCCGCTGACATTGCGTTCGTTCCAGGGGTATCGCCTGCTGCGCGAGTACTACGCTTTTCCGCAGCGCTTCCTGTTCGCCGACATCGATGGGCTGGCGCCGGTGCTGGCGAAGTTCGCCGCGACCGAGATCGAGATCGACATCCTGCTTTCAGACAGCGTCGCGGCGCTGGAGCAGCAGGTATCGGAAGAGAACGTGCTGCTCAACTGCGTGCCGGCGATCAATCTGTTTCCCAAGCGCGCCGGGCGCACGCTGGTGTCGGATGGCAGCTACGACTTCCACGTGGTCGTGGATCGCGCGCGGCCGCTGGATTTCGAAGTGCATTCGTTGATCGATGTGCGCGGCTTCACTTCCGGCAACGACGGCGAGCAGGTCTTCCATCCGCTGTATGCCGCCTACCACAACGAGCCCGGCGGCACCGATGCGTTCTACGCGGTGCAGCGCGAGCCGCGGCTGATGTCCGAATCCGGCAAGCGCAAGGGTTTCCGTTCCAGCTACATCGGCAGCGAGGTGTTCGTCTCGATCGTCGATCGCAACGAAGCGCCGTGGCCGAAGGAGCTGAAGCAGCTCGCGTTCAACACCCTGTGCAGCAATCGCGACCTGCCGCTGCTGATGCCCACCGGCTCGGCGCGCGGGGATCTGGACCTGGAAGGTTCCGCGCTGGTCGCGCGGGTGCGCTGCGTGAAAGGCCCATCGCGCCCGCATGCGCCGAACTTCGATTCCGGTTTCCACTGGCGTGCGATCAACCAGCTGTCCCTGAGTTATCTCTCGCTGCTCGACACATCGCCGGAAGAAGGCGCCGCGGCGCTGCGCAGCCTGTTGGGCCTGAACGCGCCGGCCGACGACGCCGCCACACGCAACCAGATCGCCGGCGTGGTGTCGGTGAAATCGGAGCAGGTGGTGCGGCGCCTGCCGATGCCCGGACCGATCGCGTTCGGGCGCGGACTCAAAGTGGACGTGAGCGTGGACGAGCTGGCCTTCTCCGGCGCCAGCGCATACCTGCTCGGTTGCGTGCTGGACGTGTTCTTCGCGCGCTATGTCTCGATCAACTCGGTGGTCGAAACCACGCTGACCAGTTCCTCGCGCGGCCTCATCTATCACGGTCCGCCGCGCTGCGGCGCGCGACCGATCGGGTGACGCGATGACGGTCGGGAAGTCCGAAGAAGGGCAAGCGGAACTTCCGGTCGCAACGGAAGCGCGAACAGCGCACGCCTTGCCGCCACGCCAGGCCGAGCAGGAAAGGCTCATGGCCTGGCTGGAGCAGGTGCGGCACGAGCCGTACCAGTACGACTTGTTCCAGTTGCTGCGCCGGATCGAGGCGCTGACACCGCACTGGCCGCGACTCGGGCTTGCGTTCCGTCCCGCGGACGAACCGATCCGCGTCGGCCAGGATGCCTTCATGAACTTCGCGCAGGCGCCGGTCGCGTCGCTGATGGAGCGCGACAAGTCGCCCGCGCCGCTGTTGCTGCAACGCGCGTTCGGCCTGCTCGGTCCGAACGGCCCGATGCCGCTGCACTTCACCGAATACGTGCGCGAGCGGCACTTGAACCACGGCGACGAAACCCTGTCGCGTTTCCTCGACCTGTTCACGCACCGCTTCGCCTTGCTGTTCTTCCGCGCTTTCGCGCAAGGCCAGCCGGTGATCGGACAGGATCGCAAGGAGCAGGATCGTTTCTCGCAATACATCGGCGCCATGTTCGGCCTCGGCGATACGCCGTTCGAACAACGCGATGCTGCGCCCGACCACGTCAAGCGTTACTTCGCCGGGCACTTCGCCTCGCATACGCGTCGTCCCGATGGTCTCGCCGCGACCTTGAGCGGTTATTTCCGCCTGCCGGTGAAGGTGGAGCCGTTCTTCGGTCGCTGGATGCGACTGCCGCCGCAGGATTGGTTGCGCCTGAAGCCACCCCCGCCGGTGCGGCGCGGCGGGTTCAACACATCCGCGCTCGGTCGCGGTGCGGTGCTCGGCAAGACCGTGTGGGATCGCCAGCATGGCTTCCGCATCGATGTTGGTCCGATGCGCTTTTCGGACTACGTGAGCTTCATTCCCGGCGGCGACGGCCTGCCTGCGCTGGTCGCGCTGACGCGGCAATACCTCGGCCGCGAGCTGGACTGGAACCTGCGACTCGTGCTGCGCAAGGAAGACGTGCCGCAGTTGCGTCTGTCGCGCGGCTTGCAGCTTGGTTACACGAGCTGGCTTGGGCATTACCGGCGTGGCAAGGATGCCGCCGACCTCGATTACATCGCCGAGTCGCGCGTGCCGCTGCCGTCGCAGCAGTGATGTTGCGAATGTTCAAAAGGTCGGTGCGCAAGCCGATGCAATAATCGATCGGATGTGCCTGTCGCAACCGGTTTCCTTGCCACGCCCCGGGCGGTTGGCGGCTTTCGCCGCTGCCTGCCTGTGCGTTTGCGTCCTGCTGTGGGCGCAGTTCGCGCGCGCAGCGGATGAGGCGATTCCGGCACTGCACGACTACGCCATCGACATGTGGACCTCGCGCCAGGGTCTGCCGCACAACACCATCCGGACCATCGCGCAGACGCCGGAAGGGCGGATGTGGTTCGGCACATGGGAAGGATTGGTTGCCTACAACGGCGTGGAATTCGACGTGCTCGACCGCTCGGCCGGCCTGCTCGACAACGGCATCGGCGCGGTGCTGGTGGATCAGGGCGGACTGTGGTTCGGCGACTCGCGCGGCAATCTCGGGTTCCGCGATGCCCAAGGGCGACTGACGTTCCTTTCGCGCCCGCCGCATCTGCCGAACGTGCTGATCCAGGCCATGGCCAAGGACGAGCAGGGCCGGTTGTGGCTGGTTTACGAAGGCAAGGGTCTGGCCACGCTCGAGCCGGACGGAACATTCCAGTATTTCCCGCCGGGACCGGATTCGCCGCTGACGGCTGCCTCGGTGCATGTGGCGCTGGTCGGCCAGCGACTGTGGATCGGCACCTTCGGCGGGCTGGCGTATTCGGATGGCGACGGCATCGCGCAACGCGTACCCGAGGGTTTTGGTTTGCCGGCCGGTTACGTGTGGCCGTATCTGGCCCCCGACGGCACGCTGTGGATCGCGGCCGAGGATCGCATCTACCGGATGGTCGATGGCCAGCCGCAGTTCGTGCGGCAATTGCCCGAACGCGGCCGCATCACCTCGATGCTGCAGGATCGCCGGGGGCAGTTGTGGGTGGGCACGGAAACCAAGGGCGTGTTGCGCGTCAGTGCGCTGGGCGTCGAACCCTTTCCGGCCGATTCCAGCCTGCCCGGTGGACGCATCACGGCCCTGCTCGAGGATGCAGAAGGCAGCATCTGGGCCGGCGCGAGCGGCGGCCTGTTCCGGCTGCGCGAAACGCTGTTCCACACCTACACCAGGAACAACGGGCTTTCCGGCGACTACGTGCGCGCCGTGATCGAAGACAGTCGCGGCCGCTTGTGGATCGGCACTTCGACCGGTCTGGACCGGATGGACGCGGATGGAAGCATCCATCCGCAACCGCTGCCGACCGCCAGCGGCCAGCCGGTGTCGGTGTTGAGCCTGGCCGAGGACGAGGCCGGCAGCCTGTGGATCGGCAGCTACGTCGATGGCGTGTACCGGCTCGATCCGGAAGGCACGGTGGGCCGTTACGGCACGGAGCAGGGCGTGCCGGCCGGCAACATCCGCACCATCGCCGTGGGCAACGGCACGGTCTGGCTCGGTACGCAGCGTGGCGTGGTGCGCTTGGATATGGAAGGCGAACACGCGGGGACGGCGCGCCATGTTTCCGGCAGCGCCGCGCCCACCGGCCTCATCACCGGCATGGAGTTGGAGGGCGACGTTCTGTGGGTCGGCACGATCGAAGGCGTGCGGGTGCTGCGCGGCGACCGGTTCGAGCGCATCGATCTTCAGTCGCTGGGTGGTGGCCGCTCGGTGTACGACTTCCGGCGCCTTGGCAGCGACATGTGGATCATGTCGGATCGCGGCCTGTACCGGTACCGCGAAGGCACGCTGGCACGCGTCGGTTTGGAGCAGGGCGTGCCGGTCGATTCGGTGTTCCGCATGATGCCCGACCAGCAGGGCAACCTGTGGCTGACCAGCAACCGCGGCGTGATGCGCACGACGCAGGCCGAGCTGGATGCGGTCGCCGACGGCCGCGCCGAGCGCATCACGATGGAGCGCTATGCCGAAATCGACGGCATGGCCAATTCACAGGCGAACGGCAGTTCCGGCCCGCCGGGCTGGGTGCGTCGCGATGGCACGGTCTGCATCGCTACCGCGGGCGGTTTGGCCGTCGTCGATCCGGCGCGCATCCCGCGGCTGCAGGAGCGCACGCCGCCGCCGGTCGTGATCGAACGCATCGCGGTCGATGGCCGAACGCTTCCGCCGGGACACGACGAAACGCGCTTGTCCTTGCCCGGCGGAAAACGCCTGGCCGTGGACTACATCGGTCTCAGCTACCTGATGCCCGAGCGCATCGTCTATCGCACCCGGCTCGACGGTCTGGATACGGACTGGATCGAACGCGGCCGCCAGCACGCCGTCGAGTACATCGGCCTGCCGCCCGGCGATTACACGCTGCGCGTCGCGGCGGCGCATCCGGGCGGCAAATGGGGCGAACGCGAGGCGGTGCGGTCGTTCCGGATCGAACCTTTCTGGTGGCAGCGGCTCGACGTGCGCCTGCTGGGAACGTTGCTGGCATTGTTCGCGATTTCCGGCCTTTACGCCTTCGGCGTCTCGCGTTACCGCACCGCCAACGAGCGGCTGGAACGGCTCGTCAACGAGCGCACGATCGACCTGTTGCGCCAGACCGAGCGCCTCAAGCACTCGGACGAGGAAAAATCCGCCCTGCTTGAGCAGCTGCGCGAAAAATCCGAGGCGTTCGAGCGCCAGGCGCGCGAGGATTCACTCACCGGCCTGCCGAACCGCCGCGCCTTCCTGCAGGCGCTGGCCCGCGAAATGGAAGAAAGCCGGCGCAGCGGCCGTCCGCTGACGCTGGCGATGCTGGACGTCGATCATTTCAAGCTGGTCAACGACCACCATTCGCACGCGGCCGGCGACGCGGTATTGCAGGAAGTCGGCCGATTGCTGCGCGAATGCGTGCGGTTTTCCGGCTTGCCGGCGCGCCTGGGCGGCGAGGAGTTCGCGCTGCTGCTGCCCGATACGTCATTGGCCCAGGCCTACGAGCTGTGTGAACGCGTGCGCAAGCGATTCCATACAAACGACGGTTTCGGCGGCGTCGATGGCTTGCGCGTCACCTTCAGCGCGGGAATTGCACAATGGCGCGGTGGCGCGGAGACCGACACACAGCTGATGCATCGCGCCGACACGGCGCTGTATCGCGCCAAACAGGCCGGACGCGACCGCTGCGTGCTCGGTTGATCTCGGAAGGGTTCGGGCCGGAGGAGTGGAGCGGGTGATGGGAACATCACGCCGCACTCAAATCGTTGATTGATAACGGGTTTATTCCGTTTGGCGCTACGGAACTAGGCCAGATTATGTACCTGTAGCGAGCCCTCGGCAACTCGGCGTGACCGTTGCTGCCGCATTGGCTCACCCAGAGCCTTCAGACACTGCCCAGTGCCAGATGCAACAGCCCCAGCCTATCCCAGGCTCATCCAGCCACCTCACGTCTCACACAGGGGCAACGCCGTCCGGCAGGAAGCCGCCATGTTCATCGTCATGCAGGCTGAGGTACTCAAGTCGCCATTGATCCACACGCCGAAGGTCGGCGAGGGTCATGTGCGTATCCGGGACTGGCTCGCAGGCGTCGAGGGCGATTTCCGTTGCCGCATCAGGAGGGCCGTACGCTTCGATGAAAAGCGCTCGCAATTGTTGCACTACGCTTTCGGCGGACTCACGCGCGCCTGGCCCACCCTCGATGGCGTCATAAGCCACCGATATGGACAGCGCATAGGGTTCACCATCAGAAGCCTCGATGCCTCGCTGCTCACCCAGATCGAAGAACAATCCCACCAGATGTCGGGCTTCGGGAGCGAGGATGCGGGCGATCCGGCTCTTGACGTCTCTCTTGCCGACACGCTTCGCAAGCCGGTTCTCGAAGGCGTTGGGGAACGCGGGCCGGCCATAGCGTGCCGCCAGCCATTGCTTCAGGGTGCGCTTCGACTCCTCCGAAAGCGACGCCTCAAGAAACCGAGACGCACTCTGGCCAAACTCGACTCTCGGGATGGACCTCTTCTCTGCATGCCGCAACTCCAGCACCATCGAGCCTCCATCCGCCTTGTCATACGCAAGATGCAGCCGCCGGGGGTTCTTGGCATGGGACAGTTGCGGATCCTCACGGGCATCGCCGATCAGATCCGCTACGATGACCTCAATGCAGGGTTCGTGCGGGTGGGGGATGTCACAGTCGTGGGAGATCACGACAGCGAAGCGGCCATCCTCCAGTGACTCGACCAATCCCAGTTGCAGCGATCCATCGCTGGTCAGCAAATCTCCCTGCCGCCATGACGTCTCCCGGTCCAGCATCGCGCGATCCCCGAATCACTGCTCGGGATAGCCCGGAATGGAAGCAGCGGAACGCCAATCATCCGTTGGCGCGGCCTTGCTCTTGGCCAGTCCCGACCTTTCGTATGCCGCATCCATGGCCTGGGCCTCTGAGATCAGCGTTTGGACATGCTCCATGACAGTCTGGTTTGCAGCGATGAGATCCAGGAGAGACCTGCCGTCAAACGCCTTCATCTTCAGCATCATTGGCGCCCGTTTGACGCCTGCTTCGCGAAAGGCGTCGGCCACTTGGCTGAGTGCCTGTATCCGAGCGAAGTTGTCCGCTTCTGGCGTCGACTCTCCCCCCAGCCATTTGTAGATCGCTTGCCGGGAAACACCAAAGGTCCCGGCGAGATCAGCGATTGCTGGATTGAGCACCTCACGGATGTTGGCCAGATGCTCCGAAGCGCTTCGCAGATCGGGACGAGCTGCCTCCTCGCCATCCACCTCGATTTCGACGTGAATGGGAGTCCGCGCCTCCACCAGCCTGCGCCATTCCCCCGCCCGGGTCACATCGAACACGCTGCCAGTACCGCCAACCAACTGTGTGATCCCCATCAGGGCGAAGGCGGCCGTGGCCGCGACCCGAACGGGCACGATCGACGGCGAAGTCCTGATTGTTGGGAACGTCTCGGTGTACATGCGGGTCTCCAGTGCTACGCCCATGCCCGGCGCGCATGGTCTGTGGTGGTTGCCTTGAACACGGACTTGATCGGGGCATGCAACGAGCGCAGTTGTTCTTCGAGCTTGCCGAGGTCGATAGGCATGCGACCTTCGCAAAAATGGTCGGTATCGAGCACACCATGCTCGCGTGGCGCGGTCATGGCGAAACGCGGATTCAGTGCCAGCCCGTTCGGCAACATATCGGGAGGGAAACCAAGCTGCGCCGTTGCCCTGTATACCCTTGCAACCAAGGTTCCGCCGGGAACGAGTGGACCAACATCGGTCGAGAATACGGATTCGCTCATTGCGTGCCGGCGAACCGCGTCGAATCCCACCCCATGGACTCCACCGACAAGGTACTGTTCGACGGACTCCCCGTCTGCCGGCACCACCGCATCCAGGTAGCGCAACCCAAGCCGACCCACATGGTCAAGGCTGACTGCCTCATGCACGGCATCCAACCCCCGCAGTAATTCCGGAATGAATGTCTTGTGGGTGTCGTAATGCGTCGTATGAAACGTGATTGTCGAAGGGGACAGGATAAAGCCCGCAGATCGATCGCTCCTGGTCAGGAGCCAGGATACCGTTTGCTGGATCTTTGGTTCGGCTTGTTGTGCCTGGCCTGGCCCGGACACGACCAAGTGAGTGACCTGCTGCGGCTCGAACAAGGGGTACCCTTCACGACGCAGTCGATCTTGTATTTGGTCGACATACTTGACCATGGCCGCCACCGGATTGAAATGCGCCTGTGCCAGCGCGTAGTACACCGGCGCATTGGACATTCGTTCGCTCACAGGCCGCTCCATCTTCTCGGTTGATACTTCGGTTGCCAGTTTACACCATGGTTGACATCCATTCCAGGGGACTTGCTCAATGCGGCTGGATCAGGGGTACGCAAGCCAAGGAGAAGGCGCCGTCAAAAGCCTTCCATTACGTCGACACTCCCGCTCGCGTCACCATCGCCGGCTCCCGACGTTCGCCCAGCCGGCTGCCCTTGCCTGCGGGAAACGCTGCGCACCCGCTGTGGCAACGATTCCCGCACCAGTTCCATGCCAAGGGCGTCCTTCTCCAGGGTCATCGCCCTTGACAGGTCATCGAGCCGGCCCAGCATGTGCAGCGCGCGCAGGAAGGTGTGCAGCGCGGTGCCGGGATAGCCGTCTTCCATGCGCCTGACGGTGCTCAGGGACGTGCCGATGCGCTGAGCAAGGTCTTCCTGGCTCAAGCGGCGCATGCGCCGTGCCGCCGAGATGTCCTGCCCCAGGCGACGCAGCGCACGCGCGACGGGCTGCGGCATGGCTACCTGGGCACCGGAGCGCTTCTGACCGGAAGAGGACATAGCTTAAGCCTCAGATATGAACTTAATTCATTAATAAGCATTCAAATTTGAATGCATAAGTAGTCGAGCCTGAAGAATCCCCCAAACGCATAGGTTGTGAGGCTTCCGGCCTCTGAACATGCCGTTCGAGCTGCAAGAGAGCGATAATCGAGGCGCCGATTTCTTGCAGTTTCAAGCACCCGATGCGCCATCGCCCGACGGCTTCCGAGACGCCCACCGCCCATGCCGACGACCTGTTCCGGTCACGGCTCGAATCGCAGATCGACCTACGTCACCCGCTGGCCCAGCTGGCAGCACGGATGCCGTGGGCCGAGTTGGAGTCGGCGTTGGCGAGTACCCTGCCGCCCGCGCCCGCCGCAGGAGGGCGCCCGGCGCTGCCGGTGCGGCTGATGGCGGGGCTGCTGTACCTCAAGCATGCGTACAACCTGTCCGACGACGACGTCTGCGTGCGCTGGCTGGAGAACCCGTATTGGCAGTTCTTCACCGGCGAGGTGTTCTTCCAGACTCGTCTGCCCTGCGATCCCAGTTCGCTGACGCGTTGGCGCCAACGACTTGGCGAAGCGGGCATGGAGGAGCTGCTGGCGCAGACGATCGCCGCCGCGCGATCGATGAAGGCGGTCGATGCCCGCGAACTGTCGCGCGTCATCGTCGACACCACGGTGCAGGAGAAGGCCATCGCCTATCCGACCGACAGCCGACTGCTGGAGGTGGCGCGCAAGCAGCTGGTGCGCCTGGCCAAGCGGCACGGCATCGCGTTGCGGCAAAGCTACGAGCGCGAGGGTCCCCGACTGCGCCGTCGTGCTGGCGGCTATGCACACGCCAAGCAGTTCAAGCGGCTGAGGCGCGTATTGCGGCGGCAGCGTACGCTGCTGGGCCGGGTGATCCGCGACCTGCAACGCAAGCTGGACGGAAGCACCGCCGCGGCGCAGGAAGCGCTGACCCTGTGGATCGGTCGCGCACAGCGGCTGCATGCGCAGAAGCCCAAGGACAAGAACAAGCTCTATGCCCTGCACGCGCCGGAAGTGGAGTGCCTGAGCAAGGGCAAGGCGCGGCAGCCGTACGAGTTCGGCGTGAAGGTCGGTGTGGCGGTCACCGCCACGCGCGGCCTGATTGTTGGCGCGCGCAGCTTTCCCAACAACCCGTACGACGGCGACACCCTGGCCGAACAGTTGGAGCAGGTCGAGATCCTGAGCGGGCAGCGGCCATCGACGGCGCTGGTGGATCTCGGCTACCGGGGCCGCGAGGTCGACGGTGTTGCGATCGTGCATCGCGGCAAGGCCAAGACCCTGACGCGCGCGCAGAAACGCTGGTTGCGGCGACGCCAGGCGATCGAGCCGGTCATCGGCCACCTGAAAGCCGACCATCGGATGGACCGCTGCCGTCTGAAGGGCGCGCTGGGCGACGCGATGCATGCCATCGCCTGCGCCGCGGGCTACAACCTGCGCTGGCTGATGCGCTGGATCGTCAGTTTTTGCGCCTCGATGCTGACCATGCTGGCAGCGCTACTTGTCGGTGATCGGCAGCAGACGGCGTTCGGCGCTAGCTGAAACCGGATTCTTCAGGGACGACTACGTACAGTACCGCGCGCGAGGGCCTTGCAGAACCTGCGACTGCCCGAGCGTTTCCTGCGCTTGAAGGATGAGCAGCAGGCCGGCGCGCTGGTGGCCTTGCGGCAGGTGGACGAAGCCCAGCGGCAGGCGGTGCTGGACGAATGGGAGGCGCGCTGCTGCAACAGCTCGGTGCGCAACCCGGCTGGCTACCTGTTCGGCATCATCCAGAAGGCGATCCGTGGGGAGTTCAAGGCCTGGGCGGGCGACAGCGCCACGGTGCCGCCTGCTTCCCGTCCACCCGCGCCGGCGCCATCGGCACCGCCGGTATCCCCCGAAGTAGCGCGCGCCCACCTGGCGCGGCTGCGGGCGGCCCTGCGCGATCCGTGACCGGCCGAGCTATCCCCAGTTGATAGCCGAGACAGGGAGGCTTCCGGCGGGGCAATCCGGCCACACCATTGCCAAGGTCTCAATTGAGATACAAAATAGGGGCTAATGCATAACAGGAGAAGCAACGATGGCCGCACAGACTTCGATGCTGCACATCCGTGTGGACGATAAGCTCAAGGCCGATGCCGCCGAGAAGCTCGCCGGGGTCGGCCTCACCGTTGCGGACGCCGTGCGCATCCTGCTGACCCGTGTGGTCAAGGAAGGCGCGCTGCCGGCTGGTCTCACGGCCGACCCGGAGGCCTACGATGCCTGGTTCCGGGCGAAGGTCCAGGAGGCGCTGGCCGACACACGGCCGCCGGTGCCGCACCAGCAGGTCATG